>JAABUV010008316.1_pt1 | contig 10537 bp, 9 predicted proteins | sample 5559971 | NCBI WGS metagenome assembly JAABUV01 (sample SAMN10711881, study PRJNA513362) | rock metagenome | isolation source: Antarctica rocks | place: Antarctica: Victoria Land, Knobhead nord | collected 2015-12-19
ACCCCGCGGGGGGATGGCTGCTGGCGCCCGGCCCGGTGCTCCAGCACGTCATGGGGTCCGTCGAGCCAGCCGGGCAGGAAGGGAGCGTCGGATGGGCTGGATCCCACCCCGTCGGCAGGGTGTCGATGTACCCTTTGAAGCGCGCCGTCGTGTCATAGCTGCTACTGGTGGGGTCCACCTGGGCATCCCAGCTCCGGCCCCAGACGTTGTAGTCACCTCCGACGTGCAGGCCGTCTGGATTCCCACCCCACATTGAAAAGGGCACGAACGTGGCCGGCGGCGGCCCAAGGGTCGGCGTCGCCGTCGGCAGCGCGGTCGCCGTCGGCGTCGCCGTCGGGCTAGTCGTGGCCGTGGCCGTGCTCGTCGCCTGGGCGGTGGCCGTGGCCGTCGGGCTAGTCGTGGCCGTCGCCGTACCCGTAGGCGTCACGGTGGGGGGCATGATCGGGCCGCACTGCCCCGGATAGATCACCGTCGCGGGGCCGACCTCGTCGACCTTGTTCGTATTGGCGTTGTAGAAATAGACGGTATACACACCGGGGCCGGGGTTCCCTGCGGCGCTGGCGGGATACACAACGGTCACGCGCTCCGCCGTCCCCGGCTGAGGCGGCCTATCCGTCAGCGCCACCTGCGCTCCCTGGAGCGTGGTGTTGGTGGAGGGGTCATCACTCGTCCCCACGATGAGGCCGGAGCCGCCGGTCAAGGGTGCGGGCGTGCCGTGATAGAGCGCGGCGTACACATCGCCCGCGCTCGATGACGTGCTGATGGTCCACGTCGCGGTGATGTCGCCCGTGCTCACCGTCGTGAACGTCGCGTAATAGCCGTCCGTGGAGGGGAGGGGCGAGGTCACCGTGATGGTGGTCGCGCAGAGGCCGGGGAGGGGCGTCGTGGTCGGCGCTGGAGTCCCCGTCGCGGCCGCCGTCGCCGTCTGGGTTGGGGTCCCGGTTGGCGTGGCCGTGGCCGTGGCGGTCCCCGTCGCGGTAGCTGTCCCGGTCGGCGCCGACGGCACCGCCGTCGGCGTCGGCGTGCCGGTCTGGGTTGGCGCCAGCGTCGCCAGCGGCGTGCCCGCGACGTTCGCCGGCGGGGGGGCGTAGATGGCCTCGGCGCCGCTCGCCTGCACGGCAAAGAAGGTGCGCCCCAGGACCGCCGCGAAGAAAGCCGGCGCGTTGATGGACATCGAGGCGACGCGCACGCCGTTCGGCGTTTCGGACATGCCTCCGCTGGTCATGGTCGGGATGGCGCCCGCGCCGACAGACATGTGCGAATCCGTGACCGCGCCGGTGGCGCTATCGACGTAGATGTAGTCGGCGTGCACCGTGACTATCGTGGGGATGGGCGCCACGGCGGTCGCGGAGGTCTCCCACCGGGCCTGCACACCGGCGGCCGTCAGGTTGTTGAGCATGGCCAGCTTGACCTGGGCGTCGGTCGCGCTGGCCCCATTCTTCTCCAGCGCGAGCGTCCCCGCCGTGGCGGCGCTGTCGGCCAGGTTCTGCATGCGGCGATGCTGCACATAGGCGTAGCCGAGGTCAACGGATAGGGCGGCGGCGCCGAGTAGCGCGGTGATAAACAGCGCCATGAACACGGTCACCTGGCCGGTTGGCCCGACCCGCCCGTCCGGCGCGCCGGATGACGCGGGTCGGACGCGCCAGCAGGCCGCCCTCCACGCACGGCGCGCCGCTGTCTCGGCGCGCGGCGCGCGATAGTGCCGGCTCACGAGGTACGACGGCGTCGTCTGTCCCATCGGTCTGGCATAGGTCCCCTGCTCTCCCCACGTTCCTCAGTGGCGCCTGGCGTCACCGCGGGCCAAACGGTCTCAGGTGACATGCGCGCGTGATCGTGCGATCGTGATCGTGCGATGGCGCCGCCACGATAGCGTGAGAAGGCGGCACGTTCATCATCAACCAAAACGCGCGGACGCTCCATAGGATAAAGGGGGGGGCCCGTGTGGTCTGTTATCGTCAGCGAGACAGGGATCTCCGGCACGCTCACAACCGCGGGCGACGTCCTGTCGGTGGCGCACGGCGTCGCGATCGTGGCGCACGGGATGGCACAGGGCGTCCCGCTCGGTCGTCACCACGAGGCGGCGGCCGCCGGTCACTTTGCCCGCAACACATCCCACAGGCGCCTCTGGTACCTCTCGCCGCGCGCCCTGTCCGACTGGCTGCGTGCCTGGCCGGCCTTGGCGTGCGCCTGCGGGTTGCCGGCCCGCGCCGACGGCACGCCCTAAATGCTTGCAGATTGATTAAGCGGCACGCGCGACAGGCCGCGCTGGCCACATGACCGCGAAGGGTCGCATTGGTCCCTCATCAAGCGTGAAGGGACTGCCGATATGGGCCAGCGCGGCAGCGGGATTATGCGCCAAGGCGTCGAACTCCGCCTCGAGGTCGGCGAGCAGTGTAGCAAAGTCCGTGCGGTGGTGATTGTGCGTGACCGCCCGGCGGACCGGACGCCGAGCCACTCATAGCACCCAATTTAACACATCTCCATTTGTACCACAGCAACAACGATGCGACGGTGTCGAGGTCTACGCCCCTCGCGCCCTCCCGTACGGCGCGGCTCCAACGAGTGGCCACCGTAGACCTGGGCGCTGGTGTACGCGCAGTTCGAGGAAGTCGCGGCCTGCGCGACGCGCGGAGCGGCACGACGAGCGGGTGCGCCAGCGTCCCCACAATGACACATCCGCTCCCTAGCTACTGCCATGATAGCGGGGCTAGATCAATGAACGCATGATACGGAACTCACCTTTTCGGGGGGGCGGTGCTCGTCGCCGGGCGGCGAGCGGAGGCCTTGGTGGCTGGCACGAGCTAGCCGAGGACAGCGGTGGGAGAGGCTCAGGTCGTCTCGGCCTCGGCGCGGGGCGGCAGCGTAGCGGGAGCGTAGCGGGAGCGTCGGCACGGTCCTGGGCGGACAGGGCGTCGGCATAGTCCTGGGCCTCGCGGTGGGAGGCGAAGATCACGGGGAGGGGGGGCTGGCCGGAGGGGATGATGACGAAGCCACCCGTAGGCCATTCCTGCACGCTGTAGCGCACGGTTCACCTCCACTGGGCGCGCGGCTAGCGACGCGTCACCCCATGTGGCGCGCCGTCTGCTGCCACGGGCGGGGTCCGGGTGGCGGCGGGCACGCACGGGGGAGAGCGATTTGTTTAGGGGGGAGATGAGCCGGCGTCCCCTAAACGGCTTATCTCCCCCCTATCCACTGTTAGGGTAGCGGCGCAAGCGCCGCGTGCGCATGATGCAAAACTCACCTTTTCACGCGGGAAAAGCTCCGCGTATGCGTCGTTGTGACGGTTTGGAGGACAGGTCCAAGGCGGGGCGCATCAGGGTAGTGAGCGCGCCGCCGTGCGCCGGGGGTGGCTGGTGGGAGAATCCGACGTCAAGGGGAGGCGAGCGCCGGCGGTGGCCGTAGTGCACGCGGGCGGGGACGCAGGCGCTGGTGCACGCGCTGCCAGCGGCTGGCTGTGCTGGTGGGGGGTGGCGGGCGGCGCACCAGATGGACGTGCGACGAGAGGTCCTGGGGCGAGTAACGCAGGTCTCCGTCCCAGGTTGTGGGGCGAGGGATGGAGGACAGGCGCCAGTTTGGGTCGGTGTCCAGGACCGCGACGAGCGCACGTAAGGCGCCGTCGGAGAGGTCGGTGGCGAGCCACGCCTGTACCTGGGCGGGGCTGGGACGAGGGTCGAGTGTCATGCTCATGAGTTGTCCCTCCAGGGGACGGTGAGGGGGCGCACCGTGTCGCACGCGTAGACCTCGCCTACTAGTATAGAGATGCGAAATGAAGAAACCTTACGGTGCATTTGTGCGAGGAGTGCTGTCTCGCCTGCCGCCGGCCGCTGCACGGGCCGCGCGCTGGCGGGGGGGTGCGTCAAGCGCGGCGGTCGGCGCTCTCCCGCTGCCGCTCCTCGTGTATCCCCTGGACCGTGACCATTGCGCGCCCTGTGCGCACGGGCGCTATTGATCGACGTCGATGAGGGGGGCGTCGGGTGGGGGCGCTCCGGGGGATGACAGTAGCGCGCTCGACGCCGGGGCTGCGCATCAGCGTGCGAGGGATCGCCACCGAGCAGCAGCGGCAGGCCAACGCGCGGGCCTTCCGGAAGCGGGTGCAAGAGCAAGGGCTGGACGTAGAGCCGTGCCGGGTGATGGTGTTGGTCTACAATGAGGACAGGGCGTGACCGCGCAGCATCAGCGCGCAGCACATCGGGGGTGAGACGAACTGACCGCAGCGTTGGTTGCGCTGGAAGCGGGTGACAGGGCGGGGGCGGCCGAGGCGTGCGGGCGCGCGTGGTTGGATGCCTACGGCATGGACGACGTGGACGCCACTATCATCGATGTGGTGGGGCCGTTTAGCGCACGCTTATAGACTCTCGGTTCGCTCATTTTTAGGGTGGTTGGGGTAAATAATGCTCAATAGACGCATAGACAGCGGGAGTGAATCCGAGCAGGGCGAGGATGTCGTGCTGGGTGGGCGAGAGGGCGGTGAGATGGCGCAGGGTGACCCGGGGCGTACGCACGACGGTCAGGGTCATCTCCTTGAAGGCGGTCAGCAGGAGTTCGGCGGTGGAGCGCCTGGTGGCGCGGGTGGGATTGCCCGCGTAGAGGCCGGGCAGTGCGCGCTGCTCCTGGTCCAGGCGCGCACGGGCGGCCTAGTCGAGGGTGGTGAGGACACGCAGGGCGATGGTCAAGAGGCGAATCAGGCCGGTGACATGGTCGTCACGCTCCAGGTAGAGGGGCGCGAGCGAGAGGGGGCGTCCTTTGAGGCGGCCGAAGCCGCGCTCAATCAGGTACTCCTGGCGATAGGCCAGCACAGCCTGGGTCGCCGAGAGGGTAGCGGCGGGGGCGTTGGTGGCGTAGACACGCCAGCCCAGGCGGCCCACGGCCGCCGCCAGCGCCTGGATGTCCACGGTGGCGTGGACCTGGAGGGTGCGCGTCTGGCGCACCTGGGCAGGACGGTCGGCGTAGGCACGCACCGCGTGCTCCTGGATGTCCTCAGCGATGGTCACCTGGACCAGGCCCCCCACGTCATAGCGCGTCAGGATGGCGGTGGTGGCCGCACGCGCCGCCTCCGTCGTCTCCAGGCGCCGCTTGCCGCGCCGGGTGGCTGTCAGGTCCGCGATGGCCTGGTGGGCGCGCGCGACACGCGCCCGCAGCGCCGTTTCCGCCGCCGTGGCCTGCGCGACCGAGCGGATCAGCAGGCGCCGCTCGGTCCAGGTTACGTCCATCCAGCCCTCGATCACGGTCGCGCACGCCTCGGCGCGTTCGTAGCCGTCGGCGAGATGCGCCACCGTGCCGTCGGCCCCGGCCCGTTCAATCCGCTCCGGTGGCCCGCCCGCCCGTGCCTCGGCCAGGTAGCGGTCCAACGTCTCCGGGGGCACCTGCGTCGCGGCCAGCGGGCACAGGTAGTAGTTATAGCCATCCTCGACCGTCGCGCGCGTGGCCAGCGCGCCCATCTTACAGTCGCCGACGTAGAGGACGCCGCGTCGGCCGACCACGGCGCGCGCCTGCTTGATCAGCGGGACGTAGAGCGGGTCGTCGGCGCGGTCGCCGGGCACGACCAGGCTGGCCAGGGGCAGGCCCAACGGGTCGAGCGTCGCCAGCCCCACTTTGACCTGTGGCGCGTCGGGCCGCCGATCCTTGGAGTAGCCGAACTGAAACAGGCCCTCCTCCGTGACCGACCCAGCCTGGCTCACCGTGGTCATGTCCACGCGCACGCACGCGGGCGCGAGATCGTACACGCGCAGCACCTCCTGCCCCAGCGCCCGCTCGAAGCTGACCCAGTGGGTGTCGTCGGCCAGCGCGCGCAGCACGTCGGCCAGGCGGTCGTCGGTCAGGTCTAGTTCCTCGATTGGCTGCTCCGTACAGGCGCGCAGCGTCTCCACCCGCCGCGCCGCCCACGGCTGCACCTGATTCAAGCGGTGGTCGCCCCGCGAGAGGATATGGGCCAGCCACACCACCGCCGTCCACCCCACGTTGAGCCCGCCGCGATTCCCGTGCATCGGAAAATGGCACTCCAGCATCACCGGCAGCCCCATCCGGCACATCTGTGCCACCAACAGCGGGATATCATCCACCCGCTCCGTCGTAATAGCTGCTCTCTCGGTCATGCCGAGAGCCTACCGCAATTCGTCCATTACAGCCATATTTGAGCGAACCGAGAGTATAGATGTTGGGCTGAGGCTAATCCCGGACTCGCGGCGGGGGCAGGTAGCGGTCCATGAGCCTGAACCACTGGGAGAGGACGTTGAGGAGGACGAGGGCTTTGCCCAGCCATAACAGATATTCGAGAAAAGCCAAAGAGTGCGTAGCTACGGAGGAGGTCGGCGGCGGCACGGGTGCGTTCCACGGCGTGCTCATCGCTGTCAGGCTGCTGCAACGCTTTCTCGCCGTCATGGAATAAGTCTTCCCGCACTTTCTTGGTGAGGTCCAAGGAGCCGTTAACCACGTCGATTAATTGCTTGAGAATGGGGAGGCCCCCCAAGGGCTGCGATAATGGCTGAGAGTATTTGTGTCATGTCATCCTCTGTTAGTCCTTACGAGATGGCGAGGTTGAATGGTGTCCTTGGATTAGAGGCTTCGGCCCGTTCGCGGTTGAGAGCGAGGAGCCGGCCCAGGATCTCCTCGTCGCCCAGGTCGCGCGGCCAGCCGTAGGCGTCGAGCACGGCGGCGTCAAGCCGGCGATGCGCCAAATCGAGCCAGGTCGGGCGGGCGTTATACAGGGCGGTGAGCGTGCGCGCCTTGAGGTCGGCATCCGTCGCCCCTTCCGGGTTGAGCCACCGGTCGCGCTGCTCCACGAGAGCGCACGCCGCCGCGGCGATGGCGTCCACGCGCGGGTCATCGGCCAGCTCCTTACCGGGCGGCCAGGGGAAGGGGAAGGTCTCGAACGTACTCGTCGGCGTGTAGCGGAAGCCACTCTCGGCCTCGCGCAGTTGCGTGCCCGTGCCACGCGCCCATAGTTCATGCGGGCACGACTGGAGGACGCCGAAGAAGTAATCGTCGTCACGGGCGAAGACGAGGGTCCCCTGGTTGCAGAGCACGGCGGGGTCGACCCACACGAAGATGCGGTGCTTGGCGACGCCGGGCGTGGTGATGTAGCGCACCTTGCCCGTCAGAGCCTCGCGCATCCCCGGCCGCGCCTCCGCGTACTGCCACCACTTCTCGGCGTAAGCCGCCCGTCGATTTTGTGAGCGGATCGGGTAGACGTGCTCCTTTGGGTCTTGAACGGCGCGACCGTCCATGTCTCCATGATCGGCTTCGATAACGGGACCGAGCAGGCGCGCGCGCTCGACGGCCACATCGTCGTCGCGATCAATGCCGACCTCACCGCCGGCACCGACCTGACGATCGCCCGGCGATTGCCGGAGAACGCACGCCTCTGTTTCATGGGACCGTCGCCGAAAGCCCCCTTCGACATCCCGGAGGACATCGCTCGCCGCATGCTCCAGGCGCCGATCAACGTCAAGACCGCCCGAACTCCGACGTCGTGCATCCCGTGGCCAGCGCGGTCGATCTGGTCAAGCGGTCCCGGCGCGAGTGGACCATCGACTTCGGCCAGATGCCATTGGAGCAGGCGGCCCTCTACGAACTGCCGTTCGCCTATGTCAAAGAGCATGTGTATCCCATCCGCATGGAGGGGCGTAAGGCCCAGTACGCCGGCCAGTGGTGGCAGTATGTTCAGCGACATTTAGATTGGCTCTGGCACACATTCCGTGCTGAGGGGAAAGTGAATTCTCCAAGGAGGACACTACCGAATTGTTCTGTGACGTGTTAACAGAAGGAACCTCGACGACCGCTTGTGACGATAGTGTAGAGCGATGATGCTATTCTCGGACCAGGATGCAGACGCGGCGGGATACGGGCATCAGCGGTTCGTTTTGAGCGTCACGATAGCTCAACTCACCCTCACACTGACTGCACGGAATATGTGCCAGAGCCATAATCCGCGTCATCTTGAAACCTAAAGAAAAGAAACCGCTCGACAAGCTCGCCGGGCACTTGCGTCAAGAAGACGCCCCGGAATTGCATCCCGCGGCTCAGGCCGTCACCCGTCTGGCCCTACCCTCTATCGGGCTGATCTGCCTCTGGGGCGATGCGACCAACCCGTCGTTTGACCGCGAGGGCCAAAAACCCTACGACATCAACTATGCCCCCGACGTGGTGACGACCGAGTGCTTGTTGCGCCGTTCGCTCAAGGTGACGCACTTCGGTCTTATCCGGCGACTCGGCGATCCCGATGCCCCTGGCGCTTCCGCTTATCTTCCCGCCGGCTGGAAAACGTCGTCGTTACTGCGGCCGTACCGCTTGCTCGTCTTCGACCCGCGCGACGGCTCCGCTGTCGTCGGCACCGACGACAACGCAATTGCGCTGCGGCTTGAGGATGGACGCGGTCTCTTGATCGGCGCCCAGGCCAGGCAATCTCTACCTGACGAGGAGGAAGGAGAGTGACGGCATGTCCCCGGCGACCCTCGACCGTTCTTTGGACCATTAAGGAGGCTTGATGACCGACCAAGACATCCCCCCGTTCAACTTGCTCGACGAACCCTGGTTGCGCTGTTTGATGCGCGCCCCTGATGGAACGGCGCAACCTCGACCGGCAGACCTTGGTCTCAAGGACATAGTGGAGCATGCACACGAGGTCGTCGAACTGACCTCACCATCGCCGCTCATTACGATCTCGCTCTACCGGCTGCTGCTCGCCATCATGCATCGCGTCTTTGGCCCTACCGACGACGACGCCTGGTGGGACCTATGGGACGCCGAGAAAGCAGATGTCGCTAGGCTCAACGCCTACCTCGACACGGTGCGCCCGCGCTTCAACCTGTTCGACAAGGAAAAGCCGTTTTACCAGGTGAAGATCGACGAAGAGTACGCCGGCTCTATCGCTAAGCTAACCCATGAGCACGCCAACACGGGCAACGCCGTGCTACTGTTCGACCACGGGCGTGGCGCGGACGCCGGCGGCCTCTCGCCAGCGGAGGCGGCGCGCTACCTTGTCGCGTTCCAGGCGTACGCCGTCGGCGGCCTGATCTCGTACGAGAAAGGATTGGACCCCAAAATCTATAAATCGGCGTCAGCTGGCCCGTTGGTCAAGGGCGCCGTGGTGCTGGTGCGCGGCGCCAACCTCTGGCAGACGTTGCTGCTCAACCTCGTGCAGTACCCGCGCGATGAGCAGGATGATGACGATGCGCCTGCATGGGAGCGCGGTGCCAACGATCCCACGACGGCCAAGCCGCGGCGCCCCAAGGGCTACCTCGACTACTTGACCTGGCAGTCGCGGCGCGTCTGTTTGTTTCCCACGCGGACACCGGAAGGAAACGTCGTCGTGCGGCGCGTCGCCGCGATGAAAGGCCACCCTTTTGGCGAGGGCTTCGAGCGCAGACACGAAGAGACGATGGTCGCCTTTTCCTACAACGAGAAGGCCAAGCCGGACGAAGGGCAAGAGGTTTATCCTCCACTCGTTTTTCGAGACGAACGGGCGCTCTGGCGCGACAGCATGACGATCTTCGCCGCAGGCGGCGATAAACAGCCGCGGCGCCCCCAGACCTTGCAGTGGCTCGACGATCTGCGCGTACCGCATAAGCTCGGCTTGTCCGCGCTGCCGCTCGACGCGCTGGGCATGCGCTCCGACCAGGCTAAAGTGCTAGCCTGGCATCACGAGCGCCTGCCGCTGCCGCTCGCTTACCTCGATGCGAAGGATGAGCACAGCAAAGCGCTGTTCTCCGAACTCAGAACGGCGCTCACGCTGGCGGAGAACGCGGGGCGCGCTCTCCGCGACAGTACGCGCGCATTGGCCAAGCTGCTGATCGCCCCCGACGCCGACGACACGAATGCGCGACAGCCGCTCCCGGCGGACGTCAACGGGTTGGCGCAGAGCCTCGGCGTCGAGCGCATCTACTGGGCGGCTCTCGACGAACCGTTCGCACGCTTTCTATTGGCGCTGCCCCTGGCGCAAAGGCCGAAGGAGGACAGGGCATCTTATGACGTGCGCTTCAAGGACCACGTGGGCGCCGAACTCGACCGCTGGGCAGACGCACTAGACATGGCCGGGCGCACTGCTTTTGAGAGCGTGACCGGCGGCCGCGACGGGTCAGCACGCGCACTCAAAGCAGCGGCGCTCGGCGCCCGCGCCCGTCGTGCCTATATGGGCAAAGCCCTCTCGCCCTACGGCGCGCAGAGACGCCGCGCTTTGTCGCAACAGCAGCTGCCGTCGACCGGAACGCGCTAGCACAACAGGAAGGAGAAGACTATGACGACCGAGACGCCCCTGAGCCGGCCAGCGACAAGCTTCATGGAAGACAAAGAGAAACGAGAAAACAACGCCTGGACATTCGTGCATCGATTGGAGGCGCTTGTCCCCACCCTTGAGCATGACGGCGACCGCGCCGCCTTGGCCGCGCTACGTCGGGGGTTAGGCAAGGCTCCCGGCGACGACCTCAAAATGTTGCCCTACATCGTGCGGATGTTGCCCTCGCACCTTAGACACCGAGAAGAACCTCCATACTACCTCACGGCCTCGTTGTTCGCACTGTACCCGGTGGCGTGGTCGGGCACG
>JAABUV010008318.1_pt1 | contig 10534 bp, 15 predicted proteins | sample 5559971 | NCBI WGS metagenome assembly JAABUV01 (sample SAMN10711881, study PRJNA513362) | rock metagenome | isolation source: Antarctica rocks | place: Antarctica: Victoria Land, Knobhead nord | collected 2015-12-19
GCCGCCAGCGCCAGCCCGAGCACGCGGCGCGTGTCGGCCGGGTCGATCACGCCATCGTCCCACAGCCGCGCGGACGCAAACTCCGGCGCGCCCTCACGGTCGTACCTGGCGCCAAACGTTGTTGGCGTTCGCGGCCGAGGTTGGGCTGCTTGCACGCATGGCAGCAGGGCATTTGCGCCCCAACACCCGACATTCAGCCCAAGCATGCGGCCTCTAAAGAGCGCCAGGTCATAACAGCTTCTGTCAGGTATGGCACCCGTGCAGATGACAGGTGCGCAAAGGCGAGGGCACGCGATGCCGACATGCAGGCGCATGGGAAGGCCGGGGGGGCAGGCACCGCTCGACGATGGCCGCCTTGAAGGCCGCCTGCTCGTCCTGCGGCCAGGGCTTGCCTTGCCGCTGCCGCTTGGCCTCCTCCACCTGCGTTGCACAGGGCACGATTGATGAGGGCACAGGGTATGACTGATGGGGCACAGGGTGTGATGGATGAGGGCAGGGCGAAGGTGCCTGGCTGGCCAGTGCTCACGCACCATGCAGATCACCTTTTCGCTCGCTTGTTCACACAGTCCAAGACCAGGCAGAGTGACATGGTCACTGACGCTGCGACAGCTGCGCTCATGCAGGGAGGCCGAGGCGACACGATGCCTCCTTGTCGGCAGCGCCCCGAGCAATGCGACTCCAGGCTGACTGCCCCGCCAGCAGCAGACCCTGGTCGCTCTGCGCACAGGCCTCTCACAGTGCGCGCTTGCAAGGACGGTAGGATAGGGTAGGGTCTGGAACCCCAAGCACGCCGCGACGGCACCTGCGCGAGCACGCCGGCCGCCTGGTCGCCGCCCATGACGCTGATGCGCGCGTTGGGCCAGGCGAACAGGAACTCGGGGCTGTACGCGCGCCCGCACATGCCGTAGTTGCCCGCGCCGAAGCTGCCGCCCACCATCAGCGTCAGCTTGGGCACCTGCGCGCGCGCGCGGCGGCGGCGGGCGTGAGCCGGCCGCCCTACCGGCTGTAGCCGAGGCTGGTGCGGGTTGCCATGTTGCCACCACCTTACAGGCACATGTGTGCGGAGGAGGAAAGGCATCCCGTACGTGATTCAAGCCATTAAACCAGTAAGCCGGCACACAGACTACCCGCCCCCGGAAGCCTCTCCCGCAAAGGCGGCGGGCCAGGACGTGCCTGCGCGTTGGCCACGGCCATGACCATCTTCGCGCCGTCCTTGGCGATGCCGCCCGCCTCATACTTGCGCCCCACCATGAAGCCCTGCACACCGCACGACCGCGCCCATGCATGCGTGATGCTGACATACTCAGGTTTCACCTTCAGAGCACAGCGGGCGTTCAGGTGACACGACTGGGTGACAAAGCCGACAGTGTTAGCGATGAAACACTCACGTCCAAGTTCCGCATCCTCTCCTGCAGACGAGCAGGCACTGCGCGTGGGCAGCCAGCCAGCGCAGGCGATTGCGCGCACCATGATGTTCTGCAGGAAGAGCAGCGGGATGCCGCGCTGGGCGCACAACTCCACAAAGTGGGCGCCTGCGGCCGCAGCCGTGCGACTTTGAGCCGCAACTATGTTCCATGCCCTTATCGCTGACGCACTTAGCCGCTGACAGCAGACATCCACTCTTTCCACATCTCAACTTGCACCACTAGGCTCTAGGGGATGATGTGCCATCCTCACTCAGGTCCTTGAGCTGTAACAAGCTCCAATCCATCCGTTCAGCTCAGAGCCGCATGGATAGCGGGAGCAAAACCAAGTCCTGGTTTCGCGGCCGCCTGGTGAAATAGACCAAGTGCATATTAGCAGGTAGTCTCTTGCCTTAAGACATCATAGCTTGTAATTCCCGCCGTGCCTTTCAGCGCCGACTGGGAGAACAGGACGCCGTTGTTGGCGACCACGCCGACCGGCTGCCCGCACAGGCGGCCGAAGCCCGTCACCAGCGTGGTCCCGTACCGCGCCTTGAACTCGTCCAGGCGGCTGCCGTCCAGGATGCGCGCGAGCGCGGCGCGCACGTCCCACGGCTGCCGCGGGTCCGCCGGCACCACGCCTGCCGCCGCGGGGCGCGCGCCTCATGCTCGCCCCATCAAACGGCTGAGCATAGCCTGGTGCTTGCAGCAGACTCGCCCAGGCCCCATTTGGTTGTGCCATTGCCGCATGAGCCAGTGCCGCCGGGCGCGGAAAGCGCGTTGAAGGCAAACATCGCTGCAGGCATGAGTTCTCCGTCGTGCACAGGTGACGCAAACATGGGCAACCTGACCCTTGCAGGGCCACAGAGGCTGCATGTGCGGGCCAAGCTCGCTTGGTGTTGCCAACATGACAATGCAGCAGCGTGTTGCCGCGTCAAGCTGCACGCCGAGCCATGCGCCGCGGCATGCCATGCTCAAGCTCACACCACATACTGGCTCAGTCACAGCGCCCTTGCCTGTCAACAAGAGGTCAACACAGCAATACCCTCAGGGCAGAGCGCGAGCCTCGCAGCTCCTCCGCAGGGTACAGCGGCTCCTCCCACGCTGCCGCGCCGCCGCGGCCGTCCCGCGCCGCCGCCGCGGCAGCCGCCGCTGCGGGCGCCGGCGCGCCCGCGGCACCCAGGTTGGCGAGCACGCGCCGCGCGATGCCAGCCGCGTGCGCCTCGCCCTCCGCCAGGTGGTCGGCGACGCCGCTGGTGGCGCAGTGCAGCTCCGCGCCGCCCAGCTCCTCCGCGCTCACGTCCTCGCCCGTGGCCGCCTGGCGGGCGCCCGGGCTCCTCAGCTCGGTCTGTGCCCCTACAGCAGTACTCTGCAGTAAAAACGCTTACGCGCCGGCGCTGCTTGATTCGCATGCGGTTACGCAACGCTTTGCGTCGCAGCTTTGTACAAGTGCAAGATGTAGGTTTACGAGGCCATTCGGACGCGCTCCCACTAGTGGACGCGCTCCCACCAGTGGCTGATGCAGGCACGTGCCGTCTCACCCCAAGATGGCATGGGGAGTACTGCACACCTTCACCAGCGGCGGCCCTGCCAGGAAGATGGTCCCATTCCCGCGAACCTGGCACGCAGGCTCACGTGCTTCACGCCCGGGGTGTCCACTGCCTGTCGATACATTGTTCACACACTGTACACGCAGCAAGAAACGCCGCTGGACCAACCGTCCCCCACAGCGACCACGTGACTGTCGTTGCTTCCACACAGCAAATCTCGCACTGCGTCGCAGACAGAAGCAGCCAGGAGGGAGCGCTGCGGCCGCGCACGATGATGCTCTCGTCGGCCATGGCCGGCACGTAGGCGCCGCCCGCGGTGCACGAGCCGGCCACCACCGCCACCTGGGGGATGCCCTGCGCGGACATGCGCGCCTGCGCCCGCGCAGCAGCCGGCGCTCAAGGGTTGCGCGACATGCCGCCGCGCCGCTGCTGTCTTGACACGCGCCACATGCGCGTTGCCTTATGCGGCCGGCTCATGCACCGTCCGCGCATAGCCGGGGGTCCTGCATGGCCTGCAGGCATTCCACTGGCCAGAAAGTGCAGGACTGCAACGCGCGTTAGGATGCAAACATAACCAAGCGCTAGCTTGCTGGCCAGAAGGCTCATGCCAACCAGTCTAACCTCATCACGCTCTGCATGCGTTGCGGTCATGACCTGATGCGCGCGCTCCCCACCTGGTTGTAGAAGATGCGGCCGAAGTGGTCGCGGTCGGGGAACACGTCCGCCTGCCGCGGCAGGTTGGCGCCACCGCTGTCCACAAAGTACACGCACGGCAGCCGGCAGCGCTCCGCGATCTCCTGCAGCCGCAGGTGCTTCTGCGCGGCGCGCGCGCACTGCTGCGCTCAGCTATGCTCACCAGGCCTTGAGTTCCCGTGCAGGGTGCTGAATGGAGCAGTCGCTTCTCCTTTCAGCGCGCATGCTCATCATGTGAGCACGCGCGCGAGGGGCCTTCAAGATCAGCGCAGCATTTTATGCCTGAGCAAGCCTGACCAGGGCAGGGCGCCGGTCCGGGAGCTGGGGCTGTGCGCCGCGCCTTCACGGTGATCGGGTAGTAGGTGCCGCCCTTGACGGTCGCGTCGTTGGCCACCACCGCCACCAGGCGCCCGTGCACGCGGCCGATGCCCGTCACCAGGCCCCCTGCTGGTACCTCCTCCGAGCCTGGGCCGCGCACGTGACTGCTCAACGAAACCCGCTCATGCGGCATGGCGGGGGTAGGGCTGCAGCAGGGCGCCGCAGATGACGCTTTTGGCAAGCAGGGTAATGGCAAGACTGCCGCTGGTTGCACCGGTGTAGTGGCTGCACTGGCAGATTGCACACGCTATTATGAAAAGATTGTTTTTGCGAGCAACATGGCCATGCCATGGCTTGCCAAACAGCTGCAGACCCCTGTCATGTTTTAGCATGCAATTCGGTGAAGCAAGCCTGCAAATGCCGTCCCGCATAACACATGAGACCTGGCAGGCCAAGCCGGCTCAGCTCCAGCAACACTTTGTGCAGACGAGACAGGCCTGCCAAACACGCCTCACTGCCACGACAGCGCACTGGACAAGAGCAAGCATACATAGTAGAAACAGCGGCAACTGGCTGAGTCGTGCGGGTACGCAGGGGTCTTGGCAGCGCTCTGGTGCACTCCCGAGCCAGCACCAGAGCCGTTTCCTAGTAAGCACGCGCCGCACCATACATGTTGTGCCCCGCCAGCTGGCTGAGCTCCAGGAAGGGCGAGCCGGGGTCCAGCAGCGCGTCGATGCGCTCGCGCGGCAGCAGCTTGCCGCGCTCGCGGTGGCGGTGGATGGCCTGGTCGCCGCCGCCGCGCAGCGCCTTGGCGACCAGCTCCCGCAGGCGGGCGACCAGCGCGTCCATGGCCGCCTTGTTCGCCTGGAAGGCCGGGGACAGCGGGGATGCGCCAGGCGGGAGGACATTGCTGTTGTCGGCGCTGGTCGCCGCGCCGCGGCCCCAGTGGTGCCAGCCCGGCGGACCAGCGCAGTTCTGCAGACAGCCCAGGCAGGCCAGGCACCTAGCTGGGCGCAGGCGGGTGGTGCAGACCGCCATGGTACTCTATTGTTTTTGCGCCTGGCGCAGCACTTGCAACCACATTGCAGGGAAGTAGCTCACACGTGTGAAGGCGCAACAAGCTGTCTGATCGCCAGCAAATCTGGGAACAACCAGCAACCAGGTGCTGATGTGGACTTGGCAGGCAGGGTCTGGTGTTGCTGGCAAGCAATGCTTACAAGTCAAGCTTGCACAAGTAAAGGAGCCCTGATAAACTCGTGCGCTGTGCTGCAGCAGCGCAAATCATCCGAGTGTTCCAGGGCGGTGGCGAAAGATGAGCACTGTCATGCACCATCGCTGAACTTGCATCGTGCACATGCGGTAAAGACTTCACGCAGCAGAAAGACGGCGCTCCTCTTGCAACACAGCGTGATAGCAAGGACACCAGTCTGCTGCTGACCGTGCACCCCGAGCACCAGGGCAAGTGGTGCCTTACCAGCAGCAATGGCAACTGCATCAGGCAGGGCCGCGGGCACAGTTCTGGCCAGCCCAGCTATCGACATTGCTGCAGTGCGGAGCACGCTCGTAGCAGAGCTCGCCGCGGCGCGCGCCGAGCGCGCCGACCTGACGCGGCGCGCGGAGGAGTGCGACAGCGTGGCGGCAACGCTCGCCGAGCTCCCCGGCCGCGCAGACCGCAGCGCCATGATCCCGCTCGGCCGTGCCGCGTTCCTCCCTGGGCGCCTGTCCAACTCGCCCAGTGTCCTGGTGCGGGTCGGTGAGGGCCCGCTCCTGGTTTCTTGGTTTCAAGAAAATAGTGTACTCTGCTGCGCTGTACGCCCAGTCTGCAGGCAGCCTCGCTCTGACCGCGTCTTTTGCTGGTCGTCCGCGGCGAGCTCGCTCACCGGGCGCGCCCGCCGCCGCACCGCTGGCCGTGACAACCTCGCCGGCCACGCCTGTTCTGGCCCGCGGCGCGCAGGCGGCGGGCTGCTGGCGGAGCAGCCGGCGGGCCAGGCGCGCGCCGGCGTGCTGCGGCGGGCGGCCGCGCTGCGCGCCACGGCCGGCGCGGCGGGCGCCGCGGAGGCCGCGCTGACCCGGCGCCTGCAGGTGGCCGAGGCCGCAGTGCTCGGCCCGCTGCAGGCGGCCGCCGCCGACGGCCTGGCGCGCGCCCCGGCTGGGCGTGCGTGCCGGGTGTGGGTCAGGGTGCGGCAAGGGCTGGGTGGCTGCGCGACGCTGGCACCCCACCGCAGGCGGCGCTCGTCGGCGCCCCGGTATACCTGGCACTCGGGCTGTCTGCTGGTGCGGTGATGTCAGAGTGATGTCAAACTTCAGTATGGCGTCGGAGCTGCGCAAAGGGCGAGAGAGGTGCTGTGCACGGGGAGGCTTGCACGTTGGCAGCGCAGGCAGAGGAGCCCTTGGATCAGCGCCTAACAGCAGGAGAGGCCTCGGGGCCGGCCTGCTGCAGCTCGGCGCCGCCGCAGGTCGAGGCGCCCGTTGCGTGGCGGCTCTGTGGCAGGCGGGGTCACCGAGGCGCCGCGCCTTCCCACACACTTTTATCAGGGCCTTGCTGCCTGGTGGTCAGCTTGCTGTTCAAAAACACCTGCTGCCGCATGCAGGTGGACATCCGCGACGACTACGACGAGGCGCTGCACGGCGCGCGGCGCGCCGCGCGCACTCCGGAGATGCCGGGCGCCCGCAGCCCGGCTGCTGCAGGCCGGCAGCGTGCCCGGGACGCGGCGCTGCCCAGCCTGGCCGGTGCGCGCCCTGAGCCCGGGCGCCCGGCCGAGCTGGCCGGGGAGCCTGCGCGCGCACGTGCCTCTGGCCCTGCACATGTGTGTGGTGCCTTTCACAATGCGCGCGCTTCGCCTGTGCACTGCAAAGCTAGAGGTGCAGGCGGTCATGTGGATGTGTGCCGCAGAGGAGCCGCGAGAGGGCGTGACTACCAGGCATTCGCCGAGCGCGCCCGACGCAAGAGAACCGGGCTCCGTGGCCGCTCCCGACGGGGATGCGGCCCTCTTCGCGCGCCTGGCGGCCCTTGAGCGCCAGGAGGAGCTGGAGGGCGATGAAGCAGAAGGCTCCGGATACGCAGAAAGGGTTGATATTGACCTGGAGGCCGCTGAAGGCGTGGAGAGGGGCGAGGAGGAAGGGGAGGAAGAGGGCGGGGGTGGAGAGGCGGGCGCATCCGGTCAGCGCGCCGGGCAGTCGCTGCCGGCCGGCGCCTCGGCGGGAGCGGGCCCTGCGCTGGCAGCGCGCGGGCGAGCTGCGCCGGCGGAGGGGGTCGCGCACAGCCCATGCGCTGCTGCCGCGGCGGGCCCGCCCTTTGCAGGCGGGCACGGCGGGGCGCCGCACGCGGCGGCGGCCCATACGGACAGGCCCGCGCCCGCGGCCGCCAGCGCCCAGGCCGCCAACGCGACCCAGCAGCCGGCCGCTACGCCAAAGGGCATGCGTCGAGGCTTCCTCGATGCCCCCGGCGCGTCCGCCGGGCGCGCCGGCGCTGCGCGCCGGTCAGCGCCAGCCGAGGCGACGACGACGCATGGGGAAGGGTCGCCGGAGGCGACGGGGCCGCTGCCGGGCGCGCAGCCTGGCGCCGTCGTGGAGCGCCCGACGGCGGGCGCGCGCGCCGGCGGTGCAGAGCCCGCTGACGGCGCGCCGCCAAGGGGCATCCTGAAGCGGGCGACATCCGGCGGCGCGTCCGCCCGCGCCGAGCCGGAGCCCGCGGCACGGCCTGTGTCGAGGTTCAAGCAGCGGCGGCAGGCGGGTGCGGCCGGGTGAGCCGGCGTGCGAGTGTGTGAGCGCCTGGCTGCTGTCCCTGGAAGCACGTGCTGGGCGGCGCTTTGGAGTGCGCACTCGTGGTGGCTGGCGAGGCCGCGAGAAGCGCCTGCACCTTGGCTGGATGCAAGCGTCAGGCGCTGAGTTGCCCGAACAGCTATGAGTGTGGGCTATTAGTGTGAGCGATATGTACGAGCAGGGGGCTTTCTAGGTGTAGCCTGCAGGCGCACGACACCAGGCAATGCACCAGGCACTTGTAAGACGTGTACATGACTAGAACATACTCAAGATGGCTGCAGTGCATCATCTTCTGAAAGCACACAGCGGCATCATCGAGGTATCAGAAACAGCGGTGTGCATGTGTGGAACGAGATTCCAGACATGATTTAAAGACGATTTCGCAGACTATGTAGCTCTTGCAAGGGCGTCAGCATTAATCTTGGTCACTCTCTAACATGCCATACTCTCCGCGACACCTGTTCAGAACAGGCTGTTCCCCGCGCTATCCTTGCTCGAATGTTGGTGTACCGCCCCATAAATCAGCACCGCTTGCCCCGTCATGCGGCCGCCGCTACAGAGCTGGCAGCATGTAAGCGGTCCAGCCAAGGCGTGCCATTTGTGCCAAACAGCTGCCTCAGGGGGTGCTTGCTTTGTGCCTGACAGCACAAGCATAAAAGCCAGCTTTCCTGCGGCCCAGGGCTCAGAAGCCTCAGGCCACAACGCAGGTCCGGTGAGGCACGCCGGTGAGCAATAACCACGCACTAGCCAAAGAGGGCAAGCCAGCAGCCAGGCCGCCAGCACTCACCCCAGGGCGCACCCTGCCCAACTATAAGCAGTTCTTGCATGCTGTACACCGTGATTGATAACTCAAGCGCCCAGCAAGGCTCTCACCATGGTGCACACCGATGGGCTCAGTCGGGAGTAGCTCACAGTTTGCCGAGGAGCACCACATGTGTGGGCCAGCAGCCTATGATCAGGGCAGGACCCTAACTTGTGAAGCCCTCATTTGACCACCAACCTGGACACCACACTCACAGCGCACGCCCACAGCCCCGCGCCCAGGACATACCCAGAGCGCCTGCCCCGCCGGCCGCAGCTGCCCCGGGCGCCCCGGGCGCGCCGCGCCCCCAGGGGCAGCCGTCAGACGCCGCCCGAATTGTCCCAGCGGATCATCCACTCCAGGCCGCTGGGCCCGGCCTCGTGCCCCGCGAGGTCCAGCGGGTCCCACTCCAGGCCGCGCCAGCCGCGCCAGCCCATGGGCCGGCCGCGCCGCGGCGGCGCGCTGGCGGCGCCGCGCGCGCAGAACAGCGCGCCGACGTTGACGGGGCTCACCGTCTGCGCGCGCCCGGCCGCCCCTTACTTGTGAGCGCCGCCCCCGCCGTTATCGGGCAAGCGCACTGCAGCCTGAGCGCATGAGGCGGCAGGCAGAGCGCTGAGGCTGAGCATGCCCGCCTGCTTGCCAGCCCGGTCACAGGCAGTGTGCACAGCCGCAGCCCTCACCCCTTGCTCGCCAAGATCGAGCTGCTGGGCTTGATCGGCCTCTGCGTCTTACCCAACAGCAGGGCAGCAGCACCCGTTGCGCACCAGACGGGGCTGACACAGCGCTGTGCCAGCGTTGCATGTGCCGACACAGCTCATGTGTGAAGTAGGTGAGCTGAATAAGCTACCACATACGTGCGTCTTGCTGCACGCAGCGAGCGCGCCTGGTCCACGAAGGGCGGCGCGGGCTTGATAAAGACGTCCACGCTGTGCGTGCCGACCTCTGCGCTGAACACCGCGCAGGGCCCCGCGCAGCGCGCCATGCCGTACAGCTGCGTGCGCGTGCGCAGGTTTTGCTTGGGAGTCACTTAAACCACAACATGCTGGTGAAGACATGCATGCAAGGACGGCAAATCAAGTTTCGCGTGTGTCCATGAGCAGCCAGCACGTCGGCGCACGCCGACACTGGCAGCACCCTTGCGAGCCGGCGGGCGCGTTGGCAGCGCGACCGCATGCGCGCGCCTGCGGGTCAAAGTTGGCGGTGGACGTCTCGATGCGCACGTCGGGCCCGTCGCGCGCCCAGAGCGCGCTGGCGACCAGCGAGTTGGCGTACCCGGCGATCGCGCACGAGGGCACAGCCAGGAACAGGCGCGCCAGCCGCGGCACGCGGTGCGCGATGAGCCAGAGGTCCAAGATCTGCGCGCGGGTCACACAAAGAGGCTCAGGGTCGGAGCCCATTGCCGACTGCCTCGGGACATGGGCTGGCGTGCCCGCTTGTGGGGCCGCTTGCGATCCCTTTTGGCAGCCTCAGCACAGCCCACATGCCCGTCAGTGTGGCAGGGCTTGACTTAGGCGCACATGCCCATTAGAGAAACTACGTCGGTCAGACAACCAACCCCAGGCGCTCGCCGGCTTCAGATTAACCACAAACTCTCTGGTTAGCGGCGGGCCAGCCCAAAAGGGCGCATGCATGGCTCCGGTGCACTGCGCGCGTCCCACCGCGCGCGCCTGGAGCAGGGCTTGCGCGCGTGGCGCGATCGGGGCCGGTTCGGGTAGGTTTAGGGTCCCGCGCACGCCTGCCCGTGGCAGCCCAGTCCTGCCCGGCCGTCGCCAGGAACTTGCCGTTGCGGCTGACCTTCATCGTCCACACCACGCCTGCCGCACAGTTCGCGCGCGTCGGGCTGCAGCAGGCTTGCAGGCGGGCCGCGCTTGCGGGCGGTGTCAGAGCGCGCTTCCAGCTCACAGCCCTCTCAAATCCTGTTCAGCCTGTCCACAGCGAGGCCCTCACATAATGGGTTGCGGAGCGCTGAAGCGGTCCATGATGCCTGCTGCATGCACACAGTGCGC
>JAABUV010008319.1_pt1 | contig 10532 bp, 18 predicted proteins | sample 5559971 | NCBI WGS metagenome assembly JAABUV01 (sample SAMN10711881, study PRJNA513362) | rock metagenome | isolation source: Antarctica rocks | place: Antarctica: Victoria Land, Knobhead nord | collected 2015-12-19
AGGCCCCCCTGGCGCAGCCGCCGGCCGGTCACCCGGCGCCCGGCGGCGTTGCGGCAGTGGGCGCAGAGCAGCGACGGCGGCTGCAGGGAGGGCTTGGTACCAGCTCTGCAGCGACAAGCCTGAGCTTGCACACGCCGCAACACCCCCTTCACGGGAGCGAAACCGGCAAGCACGTTCGGGGGCGCGCGCCTGGAAGCGCAGCACGGCGGCCGCCGCGGCCGAGCGGGCGCTCGAGCGCCGGCCCAGCGCGGCCGCGGCCGCCAGCAGCGCGCCGCGCCGCGCGGGCGTGACCGCCGGCAGGATCTGGCGCACGCCTGCCGCGCGCAGCGGCGGGCATGGTCAAGCGCACCGGCTGAATCGCGCTGGCGCAGCGGAGCGCGCACTGCAGGGACGCAGCCGCAGCAGCGCGCGCGGCAAGTGGCCGCACGGCTTGAGGCCGCCGGTCGGCACGTTTCGCGCGCCAACGTGCTGTCCCCCAAAGCACCCGGGGCAGGCCACCTGGCTGAGCGCCCCCGAGCGCAAGCCCGCCAGGCGCTCACCTTCCACAAAGTCAGCATGCTCAAGCATGTTAAGGACCTAGGACCCTACCCTACCCTACCCTAGCCTATGGCCAAGTGCAGCGCGCTCGGCGGGCCGCACCCGCGAGCACGCCGGCGACGACGGGCGCCGGCAGCGCGGCCAGGCGCACGCCCTGCGCCAGGCCGCCCGCGGCCGGCAGCACCTCGCCGCGCGCGAGCACGCCCTCGTAGAAGTCCAGCAGCCGCGCCGCCCAGCCCGCCTCGCCCCATGATCCCGCCTGTGCGCCGGCGGCCGCATGCGCTCAGGCTGCGCGGCCGCGCTCACGCCCGCCACGCCCGCGCCCACCGCCAGCGCCGCATTCACCCCTGTTAGCGGCCCCAGCCGAGAGGCCGGAAAAGCCCCTCGTTGCCGTCCGCCAGCGCGCCCTTGCAGGAGTCCAGCAGCTGCGCCGCGCCCATGCGCCCCGCCCACGCGCGCGGTGCAGCGCGCGCGGCAGCGCACCTCGCCCATGGCCTAGCTGCAAGTGTATCAGGGAAGAGGCAAGGGTGGCAAAGAGCTTAAGCCTCTGCCCTGACAACCCTGCCTAGAGCCAGCACCCGCTGGCGGACCGGCAACCATGAAGGCGCCCGCTCCGCTTCATGCACCTGCCAGCACGAGCGCGGCGCACACCATACAGACACGCTCATCTGCGTCCCACGGCGACCCGCAAGCTACCTTCACAACCACATGTGGCGCACGCGCGCCAGGGCCAGAAGCCCTCACCGCCGCAACGCGCCCCGCCGCACCTGCTGCGCGCCGGCGGCGGCCGCCGGCAGGAAGCGCGCCAGCAGCGCGGCGGCGGCCATGTTCAGCTGCAGCAGCGCCGCCTGCAGACCGGGTGGCGGGCGCACGGCGGGCGCGGGCGCGGGCACATGCGGCGCGCACGCCCGCAGCAGCGCGGCCGCCCAGCCCTCGCGCCGCCCTGCGGGGCGCGCTCTGGTCATGCGGCTGCAGATGCACATGAACTGCCGTCACGGTGCGCAGGTGCGCCAGCGCGACCGTGCCGCCCATGCGTCCGGGCCACCGTGCAGCTGGGTCATTCTCACATCACCGTCTGTTTGTGCGACGCTGGCTTTCATAAAGAAGACCTGCCGCATTACGCTAGATTGCAGCACATCAGCAGCATTGATACCCCAGCCCAACAGCTGGTCCGCACCCAGGGAGGACAGCAGCGCGGACGGCGGGAGCCGGTCCAGGAGCAGCCCCGCGCAGGCCAGCACGGCCGCCAGGCCGCGCACGGCGGCCTCCTCGGGCGCGCCCGCGGCCAGCTGCCCCGGCGCCAGGTCCGCCCAGACGCCCAGCAGCCGCTCCAAGACCGCCTCCGCCGCCGCGGCCGCCTCCCCCGGCTCGCCGGCCGGCCCGCCGGAGCCCGCCGCCGACGCCGCCGCGGCCGCGCCCCGCTTCCCAAGGCCCGCCGCTCCGGGCCCGGGCGCGCCGAGCGGCTGTGCCGCGGGCGCGCGCGGGGCCCTATGCAGCAGGCCGCGCGGCGGCCAGTCGCAGTGCTGGCAAAACAGCGGGCGGCGCCAGGCGCCGGCAACGCGGTGCGGCGCGCCTGCGGACGGGCCGGAGTCGGGGTCGGGGTCGGGGTCAGGGTTTGCGCTGCCGCGCTCGGCGGCCGCCGCCTGCGTCAGCAGGCCCTCCAGGCCCTCCAGCACCTGCACTGCCCCCGCACAGATTTAAGAAGTGTCACACGCCACCTGACAAAGCCGCACTAGGCTGTCGTAGGCAGGGAGTCACAAAATGCAATGCATCACGACACGGCATCGTGTCCACCTTGGAGCACCTTGTGTCTGCCACGGAGCACCACCACTGACGTACGCAGCAAACGCGCCATCCCGCGCCACCCACCGTGAGTCTCGCACTAACCCTCGGCCGCATAGGTCACTGCAAACAAGCCAGGCACAGTGTGCTTCCCTTCACTGCTCTCGCAATATATACCCAGCAGCATCCCGCCATGGACCCCGATCACGTCGCGCACCCGCAGCATCGCGCTCGCCGAGCCGGCCTGCACGCTGCGCGCGCGCTGCGCGGGCGCGAGCAGCGACGCGTAGTGCTGCAGCGCGGGCGCCAGGAAGCGGCTGGCCACCTGCTGCGGCGCCGCCGCCATCAGCACCGCCAGGAAGCCGACCGCATCCTCCCTGCCGCCGCGCCACAGGTGCTCGTGCTCGTTGTAAGCGTTGCGACCATGCAGCCATGCACTCATGAGCCCCCAAGCTCCAGTAAATGCGTGCGCTTGCCGCCTGCAGGCGTTGGAGCGCCAGCGAGCAGCAGCGCTGCGCTACAGCACGTAAAAAAACAACGCCTCCAACGCTGACCCACATTCATTGAGCACCAAGCTGCCAGGTTCACGACAGGGAGCGACGCCAGTGGCGAGGCGAGCACCTGACAGGCGCGGCCAGGTCGGTCATGGCGGCGGACACGTGCGCCATGAGCAGTGGCAGAAAGGGCGCCAGCGCGCGCTCGCCCAGCCCCGGCAGCACCGCGCCGGCCAGCAGCGCGCGCAGCGCGCCGCGCACGCCGCCGTCCGCGTCGGTGATGCGCTCCGCCAGGCGCTCCACGACTGGGCCGGCCTGCAAGGACGTTCACGTATTGGCACCGCAGGGAGGCAGCTGCGAGGCATGGGCTTGCACCTGAGGAGTGCTCATATGTCAAGCACCTGACCTCAGTGACCGCACTGACTTGTACAGACCATATGGTGGCTGGCGCAGGGCTGCTACCCATCATGCAACCGACACTGACGCGCAGGTGGCTGTCAATGTTGTACAGGACGTCATCCCTTTTCCTACTCTATACCCACCTGACGGCGCAGCTCCTCGGGGTGCCGGGCCAGCAGTTCGGCCATGCCAGTCAAGGCATCCTTGCGCACGCGCTCGCTGTAGTGACTCGTCTGACCGAGCAACTCCTGGACCTCACAGCAACAGTGAGCAGACTGCCTTTGCCTGAGTGGCACGGCACTTGTACGTGGCTGTTGTCAAGCAATGTTGCACCAATAAACATTATGCATTTGCATAAGGTATGCTGTTGCGCCGCAGAGCCTGGCAGTCTCTATCAGCACACACTCAATGCGTAAGCACAATGTACAGTGTGACGTGCGTTGTGACTGAAATCACGGTGCGCCCGCACCTTGAGCGTCAAGTTGCGCTCGCTGACGGCCGCACCGCCCTTGTCCTGGGCCACGCTCTGGGATGGCAGCGAGATGACACGCGAGCGCACAGTCGTGTCGGTGGCATTGCGCGGCGGCGGCAGCCGCTTGCCCACCTTGTGCTTTGCGCGCTTGAAGTCAATCCCGACACCCGCCACCTTGCGTTTCTTGTTGCCCGGGCCCGCCATCGTGCCTCCCGCGCTGGGCTCTCCAGGCACAGCGGCCTTGTCCCGACTCGGGAGTCGCGGCAGCCAAGCCTAACTTGGCTGGTTAAGCCAGCTCAGCAGGAGGAGCTCTCCGAACGGGCGGAAGTGCTGCGCACGGCAGCGGGGGGCGCGCAAGCAGGCATGGACGCGCTGCTCAGGCCACAGCAGCTGATGCCTGCCTGCCTGTACGCGCTCCCGCTGATGAGCATCGGGCGGTCCCCCGCGCGGGCCAGCTGCCTGCTGCCGCCAGCTGCGTACAGCGCCGTGTGCGCTGCCGCGCCGTGTGTCCATGCCCGGCCGCGCGTGGATGGCCCGCCCCCGCTCGCCCCGCTCACGCTGCACCAGGCCAAGGAGGCGGAGCCGCTCTCTGAGGCGCGTGCCACGAGCGAAGCCACTGCTCTGGCTGGTGCCAGGAGCAGCATTCTTAAATTCCTGCTTGAACGCTCCACGCACACTTTTCATGCCAACCTCCCAACAGAAACAGCAAGACTGCCTGCTGGGGCAGCACCGCGTTTCTATTGATGAGCAGCGCTTCGTTGCTCACATAAATGCTGACTGACACGCCTGACCACACGGACAGGTGCTGAGACGAGCGGGCAAAAAGGCGCTGGGCGGGGGGCTGCCTGGCGCCGCGGCGATGGGGATACAGGTGGCCTTTGTTTGTTGCTGAGCGCCGCCCTCAGCTCCTCCAAGAGATTGAGCCTGCTTTAAAAATTCAACAGGCTGTTCGGCCTGACAGTGCTGGATGTCGCGCAGGTCCTGTCCCTGATGTGGCTGCGGACCACCGTCAATTACCAGGTGCAATATGCCATGTACAATACTGCTTTTATCAACCCAGCAGTCAATTCGCCGGTTGTGCGCTTGCAGTTTGAGGCATGGAAATGGCTAACAAGCTATCGCCAATACCTGAGTTGGCAAAAATGCTGACTGCACTAGGCTGAAGCAGGTGACTCAGCGCATGCGTGCAGTATCGGTACGGCACGACCACAACGCACGCGCTGAAGACGCTGTACCGCGAGGGGGGCGTGCTGCGCTTCTACCGCGGCCTCGGACCCGCGCTGATACAGGTGCTGCTGCACCTTTAGTGCCAGCATGATCTACGCACGGAACCTCCTGTGGAGCACCACTGAAGCACCAGAACCACTCAGTGTCACTGACCAACATGTGAAGCCTTGCATGGCTCCTTGACATGTAGCGGTCATGGTGCATTTGCGAAATATGGTGTGGCTTGCAGGGCATGTACTCCTCTGTTGACCACCATGCAAATCCGCATGTGCCGGCCGTGCCTGCAGGACACCCTGCTGCACAGGCTGGCACACTATATATAGGCGGCGAACTGCTCAGAGCAGTGCATGTGCCTATGCTCACAAGCAGATTTGAGGCAATTGTATCGAGTTTGCAGGGCCCGCTGAGCCGGTTTGGGGACACGGCCGCCAACGCGGGCACGCTGGCGCTCCTGGACAGCTACGACTCGACCAGGGGCCTCAACGTGGGCCTCAAGACGCTGGCGGCCAGCTTTAGCGCAGGCCTGTTCCGCATAGCGCTCATGCCGATCGACGCCTGCAAGACCATCCTGCAGGCTCGCTCGCGGCCCTTCAGCACGCCCCTCTGCCGCCCCTGACCAGCATACGCGCGTCGCGTGTTGTCTCGAGCTCGACCTGCTGGGTCGAGCAAGGCAATGATATGCACAGGTAGAGGGGAAGGATGGTCTGCGCAAGCTGCGCGCCAAGATCGCGCGGAGCGGCCCGACCGTGCTGTACCACGGCGCGCTGGCGTCCGCGTTTGCGACGTTTGCGGGACACGCGCCCTGGTTCGGCACATGTGCGGACCCCTGTGGGGCGCGGCCAGCAACTATGGGGTTGTGCTGGCGAACGGCCTTGCTGACCCTGCTGCACATCACACCCTTCACCTTGCACCGTGTCCTTGCCCCAGAGGGACTTGGCACCCACGGAGGAATTGCCAGAGCTGGCTGTCAACGGGTGGCAAAAGAGGCTGCACTTGCTCAGAGGCTCCTGCTCAACTCAAGTGCAATGGAAGGCGCACCCCCCGGCCCACAGCTACGTAGATAGCCATGCTTGCGCTGGCATCGGGCCCTTTCGTGGAGCGCTCCAGAGTCGTCCAGAGCCGCCTCGGCGCGCAGACAACTACCTGAACGAGGCGCTGCCGCAGTATGAGGAGCTACCCAAGCGCCTGCTGCGCAGCGCGTTCATTGGCTTCAGCGCGTCCCTGGTGTGCGCTATGCCACGTCGCTGCGACCTCCAGCCAGCATGTTGCAAGCATCTACTGAGGAGCAATTACAACTGATGCAAGCACTTCCATTGTTCTAGCAGCGATGCATGTGCAGGCTAGGCCAGGTACTTGCTGTTTGGGGCAGCGGGGGGCGGCAGCTATGCAGTACTGGCAGAAGAACTGGCTGCACTGGCATGAGCGCGGCGCGGGCGCGCGCAGGTGAGCGACACCGTCAGCAACTCCATCCGCGTCGTGAAGACCTCCAAGCAGGCGGCGACCGAGGCGGTGACCTATCCGGCGGTCATCCGCGACATTGTCGCCAAGGACGGCGTGCTGGGCCTGTTCGGGCGCGGCCTGAAGACCAAAATCCTGGCCAACGGCCTGCAGGCGCGCGACTGTGCTGCGTCAGCGCTTACAAGCATTGGCCTTGTTGCAGTCCATGCTTCGCGCTGTGGAGTCAGTACCATGTTCCTTGCACATGGGTCACTGGCAGCGCGTCACAGTGTGTATGTTGAACACTGGATCGACGCTTATGTTCCCTCCTCACCCCTCACATCAATGATGTGGGGCCTGCTGCTTGGTCGTTTCTGCACCCGTTCTATTTGCGTGTGCCCTTGTGCATAGTCATGAATCATGGATTTTGCCTGCCTGCATGGAGTTTTGCGTGCCTGCTGAGTGCTGCTTGTGTTCACACAGGGGCTGCTGTTCTCCGTGCTCTGGCGCATGGGCCAGGACCTTTGGAACAAACACGTGGTAACAGACGCGGCCGCCACGGTCAAGTAAGGGCGAGTGTAGCAGGCACCATGAAGTGTCAGGTAGGCAGTGCAGGGGTGAGAACTGGCTGCAGAAGTTTTGATAGGAGTTTTGGGGTGCTCTTTGACGGTGTGCATAGGCATCAGGGTGGTTGCGTTACCAGTATCTGTGCCTGCCAAGGTCAGGCTTGCGTAAGACAGGGTGCTGAAGAGTTTGGCTTGGCTGATTCTGACACCATTAGCAAGGCGGCGCGTGAGGCCGACCATACTGTGTTTTGAAGTAGGCACTCCAGGCCTGCGACGTGGGTACCCTGGCGGAGTGTGCCAAGGCCTGTCCCGGCGCTTATCTATGTCTGTTTGATGGCACCCCACGCGCTTCTGAAGTATGTCCACGGCTGCTTATAACTACCTGTGTGACTGCTGATGCCGGGGTGTCTTGCCGCACTTAGCTTGTTTTGGTATTTGGTATCAGAGAGCTGCCAGAACTGCTTCAGGATTCGAGTCACTGCTGTGCAGAGCTAGTTGAGGATTTAGTGTGGAGCGAAGCATCAAGACTGTGTATGTGTGCCTGAAGTTCAGGCCCTGCTGGCAGGGACTCTGCACAATCCCTGTAAACAGGTCTGCCTTTCTAAATTCATATTTTGCATGTCCCAGGCTTTGTACCCTTGCATCCTTCCAGGTACTGTGCTGGCACAGTTGCTGAAATCCGAGAAAAGTTGCCAACGTCAGTTCTGCATCAAAGTGCTGTGCTAAGTGTGTGCACTTCTTCGAAGACGTGAAAATGTGGACAGCTATGACATCTTCTCAGCTCGCCACCAGCCGCTGCAGCGCTTTTCAGCACAACAGGTGTCATGCCGCGCTGTTTCCAGTCACGTGTGGCACACGCAGCAGTCACTGAGCATCCACAGGGGCTGTGGCAGGCTGCGCCAGAGCGCGTTTCGAGGATGCGTCCACCACACGCTGCCAGCGCAGAGGTGGGCAGCGTACACTGCTTTAAGTACGTTGTCAGCAAATATACCGCGTGAGAAGAACACGGGCGATTATATGAAACGCGCAGCGTGGGGTGCACCAGGCCTGGCAGGCAGTGCGGCAGGCGGCCAGGCGCGGCGCGCGCTGGGCTGAAGGAAAAGCTGGATGACGCAAATGAGAAGGCGTGCACGCCCGCCTGCCATGTTGCAGCGTCGCTGCGCTGCTGCCTAGCTCGCGCATGCGAAGCGCTTTGCGCTGCCCCTACCGCTCCCTCCGCGCTGCTGGCAAGGAGCTGAGGCTCGGCGGCGCCGCCGGCAGGCCGGGGAGAGCCGCGACGCGTCGGAGACGACCGAGAAGTACGGCCTGGAGGCGGGCCTGTGGCAGGTGTTCACCGGCAAGGGCGCGAGCAAGGACGGCCGCGGCCGCGGCGCCCAGGCCAAGGACCTGCTGGCGCGCTACGGCAGCGCGTACCTGCTCACGTCCATCTCCTTCGCCATCGTGTCCTTTGGCGCCTGCTACGCGCTTGTCAGCTCGGGCGCGCCGCGACCTGGGCGCCGGGAGACGCTTTGCGTGGCAGGCGTGTGTCTGTGTGGAGTCACCGTGCTTGAGTGCCGGCCCGACTGCACCCCTCCCCAAAGGCGCAAGGGAGCAGGGGCTCAGGCGTGCTGAAGGGGCTTGGTGAAGGTGTGCAGGCGAAGCAGGCCTCCATGCTCTGTGCCTCGTGAAGCTGTGTGCAGGCATGGCCGCTCAGCGAGCGAGCGCTGCGCCTCACAGAACAGACCCAGGCTGGGTGCGGTTCGCCGGCGGGCTGAGCCGGCCTGCGGCGCTGCCAGGCGTGAACGTGGCGGCGCTGCTGCAGCGCGTGGGCCTGAATGCGTCCGACACCAGCGAGCGTGTGGGCACGGCGGCCATCGCATACGCGGCGCACAAGGCGCTGTCGCCCATCCGCTTCCCGCCCACGGTCGCGCTGACGCCAGTGGTTGCGCGGTGGCTGGGCCGCAAGGACAAGGCCGCGGGGGGCACAGATGCTTCGTAGCGGCTCTCGCGAGCTCCACAGTTTTCGTGCGTAGCACCTTTGTGATGGGGTCCCCGTTCCTGTACTCCTCCGTATGGTCCTTATCATTTGCTGCAGTGCACGCTCCAAAGCTGGTTGGGCTTGCAGGAAATGTGCGCGACGCCTCGCTACATTGTAGTTGTGAGTGAGTGCAGATATTGCTGCAGGCTGCACTGTTACACACTGTTTCAAGCGACGCGCTCCCTGGCCTAACTCATTGTCTCGTACTCCCGTCGCACACAACTTGCACCCTTCACAACATGCAGCAGTGTTCCACACTTCACCACGCAAGCAGCTTCAAGCATGGCACGCTCCTGGCCACCCGTGCCAGACAGCGAAGCTGTGTCCTGCGGCGCAGCCTAATTTCTCTGTGCAAACACACAGCCCGACAACGCAGCAGACACAGCAGCTCAAGTCAACAAGGCTGCAGAACAGCAAGACACAACACACTGAAACTTGCATACACACCTGCGCGCGCGTTCGCCTGCGCGGCCCTGCTAAAACACAGACGAACGGCGCTTGTTGCCCAGGAGCATGTCCTTGGCCTCGTTGACCTTCTCGGCGATGTAGCTGGAGCCCCCCAGGTCCGGGTGGTTTGCCTTCATCACCCGGATGTGCGCTTCTTTGACGCGGTCCTCGCCCGCGCTCTCGCGCACGCCAAGAATCATGGAGGCCTCACGCCGATTCATCTGCGGCTGGAAGCCACCCTGCGCAGCGCAGCTGCTTGAGCGCTGCGCAAGCCCGCCGCGCCGCACGCACCGGCCTCTCCGGAAGGGCCCGCGCACCTTGTAGAACTGGCGCAGGCGCGGCGGAGCGGCCCGCAGCTTGGTGGCCAGCTCTATGGCGTACTTGCCGGCGAAGGCTGCGGCGCCGAGGGCCAGGCCAGCGACGAGAGGCGTTGCCTGCGGCCGCACCCGCCCCAGCCCTCGTCAGTCCGTGCACGCACAACGGAGAGTGCGAGCCGGACAAACACTGTTCTGGCAAGCAGCTTCAGTGACTCACCATGGCTCTAGTGCCAAGCTTGTGCACTGAGGTTGCGCCCTGCTCCCCGTGCTAGTCCAGCAAGGTGGTGTCTGCCAAGCGTGTCGGCTCTGTCTGTCAGTTGGCGCCTGCAAAACTTTTGCGTAGCAGAGCACACTTGTTGTGTGGCTGGATCGAACAAGCAAGTGCTGCGAGCGAGTATGACCAACAGCGCAGCGGCGGCCACCGCTGCCCACGCGGCTGACCCGTCCAACCTTGTGACCACAAGCGAGCTTTACTGAACAGAAACTGCTCAAGCTTCCGTGAACACTGTTACGGCACAGCCGCTCTTTGTCTGCACTGCTGCACGGTCACGTCAGGTCAAATCAGAGCACTTGACGTTGTGCTTGCCGCCTGAAAGGGCGCCAGGAACAGGGGGCGCGCCTGGCTGTCGTATGGTCAAGGACCAGCAACAGCTGGTTTCGCGAAAAGTTGAGGAAGGTGCGCTGATTGGAAGGTAATGCTTCAGCAAGTGCATCGCCGAGCGCACCGCACGTAACACAGGCTGCTGCGCGGTGCCAGCGCTGCTGTACAAGCTGAAGCAAAAGGCGATGGCCGACTGCAAGGTCACGGCGAGGGCCTATGCAGACTGCTGCAGCGCG
>JAABUV010008320.1_pt1 | contig 10532 bp, 8 predicted proteins | sample 5559971 | NCBI WGS metagenome assembly JAABUV01 (sample SAMN10711881, study PRJNA513362) | rock metagenome | isolation source: Antarctica rocks | place: Antarctica: Victoria Land, Knobhead nord | collected 2015-12-19
GAGCTTGTAAGAAATACGGGTGCAGTAGATCGCAAACGCATGGCCGACGAAGATGATTCATGATGACCTCCCGTTTGAAATGGGCATATACCCAAGGCCTGCCGGATGAATACCTTGTGTTTTTGGTCTTGGAGACTGTGGCTCCTCTCTTTGAGCGTCCACCATTATCCCGTTGCTTTTGGATACGGACGCGATCTGCAGTGCTCAATCCAGCGCTCGATGTGGTCATTGGCCTCTTCAATGTGGGACCTGCCACACCCTGCGCTTGCGCCTTTGCCTGGCTCCTATTTTGGCCTTCCGGCACCTTTCCCGTACTCAGGACCAACGAGCACTTCGAAACTTCGCCATTATCGCGATCAAGTGCATGCGCGACAGTGAGTTTGTCAGACGCTGCTTGTTCCCTCTGTTGTCTCTCGCTTCGCAAATTGGTACCACTCCGAGCCTCTACTTGGACCTGCCCACTCATGGGCTTGGCGCTAGCAGAATGTAGCGTCCCAGCCGCATTCTGGACCTGCTCACGTCGTATATGCTCAGTATTTGAAGCATGTCTAAACGCCTCTGTGACAGGTACAGTTATAGCGCTATTGTAATTGACACTGCTACCATGTCTTCGGGACTTGTTCCTGTTGACTCTCTGTGCCCCCCGTAGTATGTGACGCTCTTTACCTTCTGTTCTCTTTTCTCTTTTTGCATCTGCAAGCCTTTTTGCCTCAGCTTGAAGCTCGCGGTCTCTTCTCTTTCCTTGCCAAAAAATTTCCTGCGACAACAAGCAGCTCTCAATCCGCTTGAGCTGCTGACGGGTGCTTTGAATTACGTCCAGCCCATATTCTTCTTGGGGCTGTTGAATTATCCCGTCCTCGTCTAGTTTGCGGCGTTTCGTTCTTGGAGTGAGCATATGTACTGCGTGGTCTTGAATAAGACCATTCCCTTTTCGGTTTTGAGTACGACGTGTAGGCGTGCTGCTGACGGTACGAAAGGAGCGAGACTCGTTCTTGATTGGAGTAAATGTTGCTGGCAGAGGTGTGGTTATTCTGGCAGAAGAGTTGATGATCGTTGTACCATAGGACTGAGACCGTCCCCGAGGTATGGACATTTCGGGAGTGTTGGTCGGGATCTTGAGCGCTTCGTCCGAGACGAAACCATTGTTCCCTTGCTGCAGCGCGAGATCAGGGAAGACGGTACTGAACTCTGTACTTGCCCTTGTCTGGCTCGTATGTTCAATCTCCCGCGAACCATTCCTATCACTGCCACATACAACAGGACTGGATCCCTCTAGATCAACTATCTCTAAGTGTCCGCTTGGTCGCGACTGTTCTTCGACACTAGGCAATATCTTTACGGCCCGATTTGGTAGTACTCTTATGGTTTCTGTTTTTTGAGGTTGTGGTTTGGGAAGCGTCCTGAGATCTGGAAAGGTAATACTTCCGCGTGAGAATCTTTCGGCATTGCTGGTAGTAACGTTCACTTTTAGGGGTGTCGCGATGGCCGGGTCAATTGGATAATAAGTTTTTAACAGTTTCCTGAAGCAATTGAACATTAGCATTGTATGTTCTGAGGCAGCTATAGCACGGAAATTTTTGACCTTCGTCTCTCGCTCGACCTTGAGGGGTTGGAACCTTTATCTTCAGCAGCCGACTCGGCAGACCTCTTTCTCCGAGTAGTATGAAGTTCTTGGGCAGATCCATGAGGCGGGCTGCTTCCCTGATTTGGTTTCGCAGGACTGATGCTCACTGGACGCGGCAAATTTATCGCCCAAAAGCTAGGCATCTCTTCAATTATGAGGTAAGCGATGTTCTTGTATGCAGATAGGACTTGCTCACTTAGGGGTACAATGCGGTTGGCTGAATGTCAATGATGCCACTAACAAGAAATCACGAACATAGTCGAAAGATTAGGAGGAAAGTGTTTAAATACGATCTTAGTAACAACGCGTCTTGCCTTCGCTTCAAATTCGCCCTCATTACGAATTTCGAAATTCCCAACCGCCACATGAAGATCTCATTTCGCTTCACCTTTGCAAATCGGCGTCGAACTTCTTATTACGCAGGAACAATGACGCTACGTGCCACTGACTAGACTTTTACGAATGTATACCTTCATCGTGCTTTCACAGACCTGATAGGCTGATACTCTTCCTTGAACATGAGACTCTTCAAAAGCGCAGGCATTAAATAAAACATCAGTGGGTAGATATAGCACTTCAGCATGTCGAGTTCAGCACTAACATTGTCAACCAACAGATTCACAGCTCTGAGATGATGACTGAACGCTTTTTTTGTTCTCAAACTGCTTGCGACAGCATTGACGTTCTGTAGTCGGTTGCGACGTTTGCCACGCAAATGCGCAGTGAGATCTATTCAAACTCTTACTCGTATGCATGAGATTCTCGCGCAAATGAGGTTTTCGCGCACGCTAAATTAGTGTCTTCATGAGAATATTAGAAGAATTCATTTATATTTATCTTCATCATCTACAAATTAATTGACAATTGCTTGTATTTCTCTTAAGCATTTTGATGAAGAATTAATTCAAAAATATAAATTATATCATTGAAAATGACGTTGCAATTGCGATTTATATGCATGAATATTGTTCATCTTTCTCATTTCTTCTTTCTTTACTTTTTTCGTTTTCACTACGAAACTATGATGAAAAGCTGTTCAAGAAAGTTATTACTCATAAACTGATTGCGTCAAGTTGAGTACTTGAGTTTGAATCAAGTACTCGACTTGAAAAGTGTTGAATCAAGTTGAAATTTTTTTGAAAAAGTGTTGAATTGAATTGAGAAGTTGAACTTAAAAACTGAAGTCGAGTTGAAAAGCTTGACTTGACAATTCAACTTGATAACTCGACTTGATTCAACAAGATATTAAATAAATGTAAATAGCTTGATTGAACAGTCTTCATCATGAAGACTTCATGATTTTCATCATGACTTTCTATCAAACACTCTTCATGATAATGCAAAATGTCATGATGTTAGATCATCAATTTAATTTAGAACATAAATCATTGATATTTTAAATAATTTCAATTCATTGAATTTGTTTTGCAGTTTAATGAATTAAATCATGAATTTAGTCATCATCATTTTAATTTAATTTCAGCAATTCTGTTTTAATTATCTCAATCATGTGCATGAACTTCTGTAATCTTAAGTCAATAGAACTACTGTCTAGCTTTGATTTTGCTCAATTCATGTATATAAAAGTTAAGTTTTCATTCTTTTCTTTCATTCTTTGTCTTTCATCTTATATATTATTTGATGTATTATTTTGTATTTAAATTTTATCAAAGTAATAATAATATCAATCTTTTATATTGATAATATTTTTTATTTAGTTCAATCTTTAACATTATAAAAGATTTACACTTTCTGCAACATTTTCATACATTAAAATCTTGTTTAATTATTCTTTCACTTAAATGAAGTTATCTTACAATCTTTCAATTGATGATGAGCATGCTGTTAAACAGTTTACTCAAAGTATGATCAAAAATTCAGTTGAGATCTTTCGTGCAATGCGTGAGCTTCAAAATCAAGTTCAACAACATAATGTTATCATTTTATTTTCATTCATTATTTTCAGTTCTTTAATTTATATAAAATTGAATTCTCAGTCTTTTATAATAATAACTCAAATTATTGCACAAATCTTGAATAATCAATCTTCTTTTATCATTCATCTTTTTGCAAATTCTGTCACTGTCTTCATTGTTTTAGATTCAAAAAGCTTCTCAACATATTTAAATATGAAAGAAACAAAGATTGATTGAATGCATGAGAGCAGAGTCTGATACAGCGCATGAACATGAATGATGATCATTATTTCTTTCATCAAGTCAAGATCATTTATGTCGAGTCACAATTCATCATAAATAAGAAAATTCACAATTTAATGAATCAATATTGAATCAATGATTTTTGTATCATTTTCATCTTTACAAATTAATGACATAAGTTGCATCATTACTGCAACAATTTTTTCAAGATAGAAGATGCTCATTTTTATTTTCATGAAACTTTGAAGTAAAACATAAATAGCTTTGTTGACTATTACAATTTTTTTTATCAAAAGAAAGAATATTCTTTGATGAAAGATTTTTCATTGATTGACTGTCTGAAGCGCAATGTGTGAGAACACATTTCATTAACTATGAATGATGCATGTCTGCAAGACTAGCTCGCGAGATTAAATCAAAGAAGTTAACAAGTGAATAAAGATAACGACTTGACAGAAGATGAAAACTCTGCAAGTTCTTACTTTCATTTCTTAGCAATTAATTCTATCATCAATAGAGTGTTATCTTATTATCTTCTACTATGCAGTTTCACATAAAAAGATCTCGTTGTCTCACAGTTTTAATTGCTTCATTCACACGAAGCTGTTCAGCAAAAGATGTCAAATGTGCAGCGACTCACTAAAAGTTGCATGATCAAAAGAAGTGATAACTTCTCTCACACTGAGAATTCATCGTTTCATCAGAACAGATCTGAGAATCACGCATTTGAACATGCAAATGAGAAGTTCAAGTTGCAAGAATTTAATGAACAAACAGATCATATCTTTTGATGATCAGCAAGCGAAGTATGCAAGCAGTTAAAGAATTCGAAGACGCAGAACATACTGCATGTCTTGCAACTTTGCATATTGAAACTCAAGCGAGAGACTTCATCAATCTCTGATCATCGATGTCAACATAGTGATGATTACTATTGAAGTGATGCACGCAAGTGTGCTAATCAATCTTACGAGTTTAGAAAGCAAAGCATTACGAACTACAACTTCTTGATGTTCTGACTGCAAGATTGCAAAGACTTCATAGTCACGACATCATCTGATTTCATCACGAAAGAAAAGAAGCTGCGATGATCTGCATCATACTTGTCAGAGAAGTCTTGCAATCAGTGACAAGATCATGTAATGAGCATGCATAATCATGATGAGATATTCAACTGAAAGTACTACACTGAATACTTGCATGCTAAAATTAGCAATTCTGAAATTTGCAACTTTCAAACAAAACGTTGATTCAAGATTGCAAAGCAGCAAGTTGATCAAAGCATTATGAATTTCAAGTAATATTTGATCATCAATATTTTAAATAATCTCGATTCATTGAACTAGTTCAATGAATCAAGTCATCAATCTAATCATCATCATCTTAATTTAATCTCAGCAATTCTGTTTCAATTATTTCAATCATGTGTGCAAACTTCTGCAATCTTAAATCAATAGAACTATTGTCTAGTCTTGATTTTGCTCGATTCATGTATATAGAAGTTGAGTTTTCGTTCTTTTCTTTTGCTCTTTGTTTTTCATCTTGTGTTATGAATGCATCAGAGTTGATTAAAACTAGTCAAGATTTAGTCGAGATCTGACTTAAGTTTGACTCAAATATGACTCAGCATCTTTTTTCTTCTTTGACATTTTCTAATCAGCTTTTATTGTTTTTTAGACAAACACACTTCTTTGTGTTACGAGTAGTTAACAGATGTCTATGATAAACACATTTCTTTGTGTCATAAACATCTTTTGAATCAACATCTTTCTTGTTTATCAACATGTTCTCTTTGAGACTAACGTCGATCTGAGTAACTATTATATAAAGCATGTTCTTCTTATCTTTTGTATCTTCTTTCTTCTGTATTCTTAAAGTCTTAGTTATAATTATCTTTATAGATCAAACATTCTAGTCACGCATGCACTCTGATTAGTTTCTAGACATGATTTCAACATTACTTTAAAAATTCATTAATCACATGATACTGATTTCTATACTCATTCAAATTCACTCAATTGACAACAAAATGAGTATAAAGAAATTTGTGTATCTGATGATTGATGACATCGAAAGACAGAACAACATCAAGAGATCAATAGAATCAACAAAAACATATGATCATGTGATTGCTAGAGAATTTATCGCTCAGTCAATAACATCAGTTCAAATCGATTAATAGAATCAATGATAAAGAATCTTCGTTGATTGCTTGAGAATCACAAAAAATCTTCTCAAATCAGCAACACTCTTTTTTGAAGATTAAAACACTAGAACAATGATCTCATTTCATATTGTCGAGCATCACTCTTTGCTTGATCGTCAACTCTTTGCTATGACTTGATCATTTGTGAAAAATTCATTCAAGAATTATCAAAGTCTCTATTCTTCTGTCACTTCAGATTCAGTCATCTATTTGAAGCTATCACTTTGCATATCGAAATATCTTAGAATCGACTTCGTACAAAAACGTCGTCAATCTTTGTCTTACTTTCAGACTTTCAATGAATCTCTGAAAGCTTCTACTCTCTGAAATATAAAAAATGTAAAGCAACTACAACATTGAGTTAAACAAAACTCAGAAGTGTTTTTAGAAGATTTAAACAGTCTTCGAACTCAACGAGATCTAGATGTGAAAGCTTGTGAGTTATTTGACAAGATATCAAGTGAACAAATATGAAAGACTCATTTTGAAGAAATTGATTGAACAAAGAAACGATTGAATCAATTGAATCAGACGCTTCAGAACAAATTGACTGAAGCACAACATCAACTGCAAGTGACTAGAGATGTCACTTCATCGACTTCTACTCTTTTCACATTCAGCAAGCGATCTCAGAAGCTTTCAAATTCATCTCTGTTTACTGATGAAAAAAAATCTATTTGACATGATTGACAAGAAAAGATTCGTGACAAGCTAGAAATCAACGTCGATCATTTTGACAATGACAAAGCTATACTAGTCTACATTCATTCTTGAATCAGCGAAGACACAGTCAAAGTCACTTTAGTCAAACGTCAGCGAAATTCATTGAACTCTTATTCAATGATTGATGATCTACTAAATGAACTTGCTCAACTATATGATGATTCTGACAAAGAAACAAACTTTCAAAGAAAGTATGCTAACCTTTCTCAAGAAAAGAGCAAATTCAATGACTTCTATTCAATGTTTCAACGTCTATTCTTTTATCTAGAGTATCATGAAAAGCAATTAATCATCAATTTATGAGACAAGATAGTTTATCATCTTCATGCAGCTTGAAGTAGTCAATTGATTCAGTCAGAATCTCTGAATGAAATTCGTAATTATTTGATTCATTTGAACAATGAGCATCGAGTCATAAATGACATCAAAGAAAAGAAATCGATGATCAAGATCAGAAAGCAAGTCATTTTTGCTGACGAAGTATCAAGAACTTTCTATAGAAAGATCAAAGTTACTACATTCATCGATCATTCAAAGTCACATGACGCGATTTTAACTAATGTCAAAGACATCAATCTACAAGCTGAAATCTGTTTCATTTGTCACAAATCAGATTATACTTCTAAAGAGTGCTTTGATCAATCTAGAGTTAATGTTTTAGAAGATGATGAGTTCAATCATTCAAATTCAGATTCAGATTCAGATTCAAAAAACTAATTATCTTTTTCAGAATCATCAAAGAAATAAAGATCATATCTTTGTGCAGTCAAATCGAAGTTCTATTGAAAGAAAACTACTTTGAAAAGTCTTTTCTGATCAATGCATTTCTCATCTCTCAGAATGAATCTTTCAATCTTTAATTCTTGATAGACAGTGATTTCATCGTTTACACGTTGATACATATCAAACTAGTCAATAAAGTATGTGAGAAACTCAAAATTCAATTTATATTGCTAGTCAAAGAAAAGTTAATATGAAACTATGATGAGAAGTTAGCTAGAAAGACTATTACTCATAAGATTCTACTCAATCTCACGATTGAAAGTCATAAGAAATTGACTATGTCAATGCTGATAGCTGATATTGAGCATTATGAAGCTATATTAAACAAATTCTGAATGAACAAAAATGAAATATTAGTGAACATGAGACATGATACTATCGTATTTTCTGATCAATTAGATATTTATATTTCGATTTTTTCAATTTCGTCAAATACGAAGCACTCAAATTGATTGCAATCAACTTTCATCTCTTCAGCGACTCATAGCAATGCTTCAAAGATTCTCAAGCGCTCAGTTTCAATCATTCAGAAAGAGTCATTTTCGATTCAAAACATAAACGTCGCTTCTTTTCAAGCATTAGTAAAACAAAAAAAGAAGAATCAAATCGAGATTTTTGCTATGTTCATTGAAGACATCGATAGAAAAATCTTCTACAATACTCAATGCGAACTAAATGTCATAGACATCTTTTCAGTCAATGAAACGACTCAGAATCTAGAAGATATTAAAGTCAAGCTATCATTGAAGTATCAAGATTTTCTAGATGTGTTGTGAGCATGCATCTCTGTTATCTTTGATTAGTTTGATTAGTCTAACATAGACTAGTATAGAGCTGTGAATAGAACTGTTGTTGACACGCTAGCGATCTAGCGTGTCTTCGTGAGTAAAACTCACGTCGTATTGCATCTTCTTTCTACTTCAGCTTTGAACTTCTAGTTAGAATACATTCATATGATTCGCTCTATGCAGACTCATAACATTAGTTCAAAGCTCATCAATCTTGCTATGAATGTGTAGATGATATAAAAACAAGCTACATCACTTAAACTTGAATCAGAATCGAAACTCGAAAATCGAGCTCAGAAGACTCATTAGAAATCAAGAAATTTCTACAACAGAACAGAAAAACACGAACGCGTTGCTCTAGATTAACTCTTTACTGAGCTCATCATCAGAACAAAAGAACAGAAGAACATGAACGCGTTGTTCTAGAACTGAAATCAGAAATTTCAGTTGAATCTCGATCAGCAATTTTCTATTCACATAATGACTAGAAGCACAGAATTAGAATCAGAATCAGTGAGCATTGCTCATTATGAACTTCAAAATGCTAGAAGAGAATCACTTCTATCAGAGAATTGAACAGCATCAGAAGAAAAGAACACGAACGCGTTGCTTTTTGATCATGAAATGATCAAGATCAGCATCAGCACTGAACTGAATGCTTGAATAAGTGCTCATGAAACAAATGATCTCGTTGTCTTTATCAAGTACATGTGTCAACAGCATGACATCGAAATCGAGATTCACAATAACATGATTCAGATGTTGAATAATGTCAACAAGATCAACATCGAATTGAAAGCTATCAACATCGAGTTGAAAGCTACGCAGACAACGTTGAATGCTGTTCGAACGCGTTTACAGAAAGAGATAAAGAAAAAGAACGTGATTATACATCATTTAGAAGCGACATCAAGTCGATTAAGCACTTCGATTTCGAAAGATCGATTCTCGAAGTCAATCAAGCTATCTGACTCACTTCTGTTTGAAGATTCGAGACAGAATGTGAATAGTTGATTGTTTCAAATGCAAAACAAGTTGAAGACAAACAAGAATCATTTTTCTATCGAAGAAATGAAGATTGCATATGTGAAAAATCGAGTCAGTGAAACGATGATCAAACACATAGCACTTCGAATGAGAAACACGATCACGAACTCGTTTCTTGAAGCAGAAGAGATACTGTCGATTATAAATAAGATGTACGACGATCTCAATCGATATCACACGACTCAACGACAGTTCTTGAAGCTGTATCAAAACAAGATCTTCTTTCATGAATTTTGAATGAAATTTCAGAGACTTAGTGCAAAACTAGAATACAATAACGAAATTCTACTAGATGATCTTCAGCATAAGATTAGCTCAGATCTTCAGCGAGTCATGATCAATGAACAAACTATGAATTTGAACGAATTCGTCGACATCTGCATGCGAGTCGACGTTCGATTGACGAAATTGAATGCTTGATCAATTCTCAAGACATCAACTATTCAAGTCGCTCGCTCTACTGCTAGCATCTCGATGATGATCACTACTGCGATCTCAGCTTCAATCTCTGCATGAAAGAAACTCAGAATATCGAACGTTGATTCTGCTAGAAAGAAGTTGTTTAAGAAAAAACTCTGCTTCAAATGCAAGAAGTCAGAACATAGAGCACGCGACTGTCTTGAATCATCTCAGATGCACGAAATCGCAGCGAATTCGAAAAATGATCTGCTTTCATCAAAGTAATGATTGAGAGCGACATGCTCATATCTTGCTTCATCAATATGCTCGATGACTCGTTTGATTTCAAGTCGTTTATTGTTGATGTCATCTTAAGTAGTCTAGAAAAGATATTTCGATTCTTCGCTCTGATAGACATTGAAGTCACTGACATGATGTTCATAGATGATTCATTGATTTCAGAGCTATGTGAACGCTTTGATATTCAGTCAATTTTACTGTTCAAATCGAAGTCGATTCATTCATATGATGAAATCTTCGATTGAAGATTTATTACACATGCTCTGTATATCTCAATCACTATACAAGAACATAAAAATAAAATGATGTCTCTATTAATAACTCGTCTAAATCAGCACAAGATAATCATTGACAATCTCTGATTGAAAAGAAATCGAATTTTGATAGATTTTGCAAATGATCGATTGATATCTTCATCAAATATTCAAATCTCAAAACTTATCATTTCAAAAACAAGCAATCAATCAGCATTTTATTGATTCAAATCAAGCGAAATCTGCAAA
>JAABUV010008321.1_pt1 | contig 10531 bp, 11 predicted proteins | sample 5559971 | NCBI WGS metagenome assembly JAABUV01 (sample SAMN10711881, study PRJNA513362) | rock metagenome | isolation source: Antarctica rocks | place: Antarctica: Victoria Land, Knobhead nord | collected 2015-12-19
CCCCGGACAGTACAGACGACTGTGGTGATCCCATATTCAAAGCCCACATAGTCTCCTCATGGATGGGCGGTCTCTTGCGTAAAGAGACGTGGAGTCGCCTTCCACGGCATATTTCTCAAGCCGCAGACCCAAGTGGGGCCTGTCCGCTCGAGCAAAAGGTGGGTGACACACGCTGCAGCATCACCAGGCATCCCCTGCCCGTCCCTATCTTTGTGGCAATAAGTTCACAGAGGCAACTGCGGACTGCGTCCACAGCAAAGCCCATATGGGCTCCACATTCAAACTCTGTCCGCTGCAAAGCCAGCATAAGCAGTGCGCGGGGCAGTCAGCGCTGGGCTCAGCCTAGGCTCACCTGGCTCGGCGCAGGTCAGAAGGCCAGGCCCCCATGCGGGGGTCCGCTGGCCATAGTAAAACAGACGCGCCTCATCACATTCATTGCTGACAGTGCTTCTGCATTCCTTGCTGACGGTGCTAGCACGCCCGCGGGGCGGCCCGGCCCATCCCTCAGGCGGCCAGCCCCCCATGTGGGGGCCGGCCGCCTGGGCAGCCCTGCTGGGCTGACGAATGCTGTGCCATTATCAGTACCTACCATACCCTAACCCTGGTATACTCTGATTCGGCTGCGGGCTGCGCCCACACCAAATTCTTACAGGCCGGGCGACGCCCGGGCCTATGCCAACATGGACCCACAGTTGGCGTTGCGGCGCGGCTGCGGCATGGCCGCTGGAGCGCTACAGCTTGAGCGCCAGGCCGAGGCCCAGGTGCAGGACGCCCATCGCCGCCCAGACCGGGAACGCCCTGCGCGCGGGTGCTGGCGCCTCAGCTGCTACTACTGCCCTGCGTCGCATGCCGGCCCTCGCAAGGGAAGGAGGCTGCCGCAGCGCGCCGACGCAGCCCGCGCGCGTTCAATGGGCGCGGCTGCGAGCGCTGGCCACTATGCCTCACACGTCAGACTGAGTCGCGTATCAGCCTTCCGCCACTGCGTGCCTCCCGCTGACATGTGCAGACCAGCAACGGAAAGCCAGCAACAGGTTTTTTCGGCGCGTGCATGGGGGACAGGAGTGTGCGTTAGCATCACTTCGCGGATGCACGCTGCGCGGCAGGCGCGAGCAGGCGCACTTGGCGCCGGCCGCGTCAAAGTCGGGCCCCCGGAAGTTGAGCAGCAGGAAGAGGCCGGACGTGAGCGTGGCCACGCCGATCAGCGCCCACCGCACCGCCTCATACGGCAGCACGCACACGCACAGCACGGGGATGAGGATGCTCAGCACGTAACCTGCACCATTTGCATGCGCACACAGCTTTCAAAACTCACTCTCGGTCACGCGCTTTGTGACTTACTTTACAAATTGTCGGCGTGGCCAGGCGCATGTGTGCGGGCAACTCGCAGGTGCGGTGGCAGCAACAACAGACGCAACGTATGCTGGGCAAGTGCGCACCCTGCGCGCCCTGGAATGGCAGCATCATGCGGCTTGTGCCGGCGTCGCTTGCCGCGCCGGCCCGTGCGGGCAAGCCCGCGGCCTCGCTGGTGGCGGGCGGCGCCGTAAGTCCTGTGTCCGGCGACGCGCACACCGCGCGCGCGGCTACCGCTGCCGCAGCCGCTGCGGCACCCGGCTTGGCGTCCGCCATCGCGCCGGCGCAGTGGGAAGCTCACTGGCCAAGTCCGCATCGGCTGACTCCTCGGCTGTCAAAGCGGCAGCGGTGGCAGCGGCGTTGTGTGCATGCTCGTCAGTCGGGTCCTCGACGGCGGGCGGCATAGACGCCGAAGCGGCCGCCAGAGCGGCGCCGGCGGCAAAGGCGCCAGGCGCATGCAGGGCGTGCGCAGAGGGGTACTCGACGGCTGAGTTCTCATTGGCGGGGCACTCCTCGACCGCAGCGCTGCCAATGGCAGCGGCACGAGTCGCGTGCAATGAAGGCGCAGGCAGGTCCTTGTCAGCTGCGATCTTGTCAACCGGCTTCTCATCGGCTTCGCACTCATCGGCCGGGGCGGTGTCTGCAGCGGCGGCATCAGCCTCGCGCGGGGCTTGCGCTGGCAGGTCCCCATCGGCCGCGCCCTCGTCGGCCGGCACCACATCGGCCATGGCGGTGGCGGCGGCAGCAGATGCGGGCGCATATAGCGTATCCGCGTGCGGCTCCTCAACGGCAGCGTCCCCATCTGCTGCATACTCGTGAGCCGTAACGGCGGCACCGGCAGCGGCGTCAGGCGTGTGCGGCGCGTGCGCGGGCGAGTCGGCGTCGGCATGGTGCTCGGTGGTCGCCGGTGTGCTGACAGAGGCGGCGGCGGCGGCAGCGTCAGGCGTGTGCGGCGCTGGCAGCAGGCAGCCCGCTCCCTCCGGGCTGCCGGGGGTGTTGGTTGCGTGCACGCCGTGGCCGCCATTCATGGGCGAGCCGTGCGACAGACCATCCTCCGCCTCGCACGCCTGCATGACCGCGGTCACTGTCATGATGTGGCCTGGTTGTAGAAATGCACCCACTCTCACTATGTTCAGCCGCGCCCAGCGGCTCAAATGTGGATGCCAAGAGGAAGAGTGCACTACCGTGTACCGCACTGTTAAGCACAAGCATGAAGCAGGGGGGCCTGCCTGCATCAGCGTGCCGCCGCTGCGGCGCACGAGCAGCTCGAGCGAGGCGCGCAGGTCGCCCGCGTCGTCCTCCCCGTTGTTCAGCCAGACCAGCAGGCGCGCGATGCGCGGGAGCGTCCCCAGATCCGAGCTCGCGTCTGCGCTGAGGTCGGGCAGCGTCAGAACCAACTGGCCAGCACTGGCGCTGCCAGGGAGGGCACAGTCACAGGCCGCTCAGCGTTGCCATCGCCAGACCCCGGCCATGCACCTGGGCGGGACCCGAGCGTGCTTCACGTGCCAGGCGCCTGCATCGCATGCCGCGGCCCACATCCCTTAACACTCCTGACTTCTTGTTTCTGGGCGGTCGGTCCCTGCACTTGGCACTGCTATCAATCCCAGTGCGCAATGCTCGACGCCGCACCGGGGCGGCTGGCGGGCGGCAGCTCGATGCTGAGCGTGCGCGCGTCTACTTCCACCAGGCGCACGCGGTCCAGCGGGACGACCTGCTCGTCCGAGGCGGCGGCAGGCGCCTTGGCATGGCCCTTCAGCAGCCGCGTGAGGCGGCTCCGCTTGATCGGCGGCGCCTGCGGCGAGCCGCCCGCGCCCGACACAATTACAGCGCCCACCGCCAGGTCAAAGTGGCACCTGGCGGGGCCGCGCCACGTCCCCGCTCCGGCGCCTGCCGCGCGCGCGCGCTCAACCGGTTGCGTGCCACCCAGCGCAAGGACACTTGCGATCTGTACACACCCAGCGTGTTGCCTTCACTGCAGGCAACCGGCCACCGCGCCGAAAAGCAACAACCCCCGTGTACGTACTTTTTTATGACGCCATCCAAAGTAGAGGCACCATTTCTTTGAGTTTGGACGCCCGAGCGCGGGCGCGCGCGCGCACCAGCGAACAGCACGTAGCAGCTGCGCGGCGCGGACTCGGCGGCCAGCCAGGCCTCCTCCTGGGCCAGCAGGCCCGCGGCCGCCGGCTGGCCGGCCAGCTCGGCGGCGGTGCGCCCGTCCGCGTTGCGCGCGCGCGTGTCCGCGCCCGCCTCCACCAGCACACGCACGGCCTCCCTGCCGCGCGCGCAGGCTGTGTATTCAGCGTGGCTGGTCTGCACCCCTACCCTTATATACCCTACAGATAACACTGCACACATTGCCAACACGGTGTCAAGCGGTGGGCGCACAGGTGCGCGGGCGAGGCGCCGAGCGCGGCCAGCATGAGCGGCGTGTTGCCGCGGCCGTCGGCCGCGCGCGCGGCGCCCGGCGCGCGCGCCAGCCGCGCCAGCTCCTCGGTCGGCAGCGCGAACTGCGCCGCCCAGTGCAGGGCGCCCTTGCCGGCCTGCGGGGCCGCGCCGGGTCAGCGCGCGCCCCCGGTGGGAGCTGCGGCGCGTCATGAGCAACAAGTGTCCTCGTCGGCGAGTATGCAAGGAGGGCGCTCTGAAGTGAAAGCAGGCGCGTCACAGCCAGCGCTAACAGGTTCTCCCTGACAATGTGCATGCGTGCTAAGGCATGATTGTCGTCCTAAACTGTGCACTTTCTCAGCAAAGCGCACCTCATGAGCAGCATCGGGCGCGCCGCCGGACAGGAGCGCCAGCGCGTGCGCGGCCAGGCGCGCCGCCGGGCACGCCGCCTCGGGCGCGGCGTGCGGCAGCCCCGCCATGACGTGCACGCAGGCCGCAGGCACGCCGCACTCGCGCATGTCCTCCCTGAGCCCCAAGGCTCATCACAGCCAGCAGACCAACAGGCGGATCTGGGACCTGCCGATACAGGATAGCATGGTCACACTTGGAGTATAGGACAACGCTCAGTGCTGCGGTCGGCAGGCCTGGGCGCTCTTAACAGCATTCAGTGTACTTGTGTCTGTACGCCATACAGCCACATTGACAGACTTGCCACATGCAACTACAGTTGCAGGTGTCAGCCAGAGAAACCTATGGCAGAGCACGCCGGACCAGGTGCATGACCGTGAGCGGTGTGCACACTGCTCATGGTCTGCTGAGAGCACACTCACCCCAGAGTGCTCCTCACACAGCCTATCGAGCGCGCACCGGTCGGCCGGCGCGTAGAGCGCCAGATCGCGCAGCAGGTGCAGTGCGCCGGCCACGCGGCAGGACGCGGGCGGCGCGTCACGCAACAGCTCCAGCACCGCGCCCAGCGCGCCGGCTGCCCGCAGCGCGGCCAAATTCGCGTCGCTGCTGGCCGCCAGCTTGCGCAGCACCTCCAGCGCCTGCGCGCGGCGCCGCAGCTCGGGGCCTGCATTTAATAAACCGTAGCGTGTGGAGGGGGCCGAGGCGGGTCACAGCTGAGCGCTCGCAGCCGCCCTCCTTGGCGCATGCTGCCATGTCGCGCGCACGTGGAGCAGCGCCTCTGGAAGTGGCTCCCCGCAGCCCGACTGGGCACTGCGATCCCGGCCAGCGTCGGTGCGCCACGCACTGCAGCGTCCCTTCCGCCCCTCAAGTCTGCAGTGTTACCGTCCGTATCCATGTGAATGCGGATGGTGCAGCACTGTTTGTATACGCTGCACCGCGACTAGGATGCTAGGGTGCATGGAGGCGCGCGCACCACCTCGGCGCTCGGCTCGTCCGCGTAGTGCGCCAGCTCCAGCAGCGGCGCCGGCAGGCCGCCCGCGCACGCCGCGTCGGCAAAAAGCGACATGGCCTCCACGTCGCAGTCCGGGCCGCCGCTCACGAGCGCCGCCAGCAGGGCCACGGCCACCTGCGCGGCCTGCCCGCACAGCAGCCGGTCAGGCGCCTAGGTTCGGGTGCGGGCCGCGGAGAGCTCACCGGCGCTGGCCGGTCCCGCGCCTGCCTGCCAAGCACACTGTGCGCGCAGGCATGCTTGGGACCAGCCGCATACCAGTTGATGTGGCAAATGCCCTCGCAACGCCTGTGGCTGTCGTTCCTCACCACATGCCACTTCAGTCACGGCTGGCACCAGCAGCTGTTTTGCTCACACCGGACGTTGTGCCTGTGCACGGTCGGACTTGCGAGGCGGAGCATGGGGCACAGCCAAGTGGCTAGGGATGAGGCAAAGGGCCAGTGCAAATTTCAAGTTCCAAACAGCTTCAGTCCCACGCAGCCCTGCCTCTGGCGCTTTGCAGGTGTATCCAAGCTCACGTGAGCCGGCGAGCACTGGGCGCGCCAAACACTGCCGACCCACGCAACAACAGCACCGCGGGAGGGGTGCGCCGTGCGGTCAGCGCACACCGCGGGCGCGACCGGCGCGTTGCTGACGAGGGCGCGCAGGGCGGACATGCCGCCCGCGCGGCAGAAGTCCTCGCCGACCGCCAGCACGTCCGCGCACAGCAGCGCGCACAGCAGCTTGGCGGCCGCCGCGGCCGCCTCGGCTTGCAGCATTGCACTGCCGGGCGCCGGCTGGACCAGCATCGCCACCAGCGCGTCCATGCCGCCCTGCTCGCTGCGCGCCGGCGACGACGCCCAGGGCAGAGGTTAGACCTTGGCGGGTGACCGCAGGTCATCCAGTCACATTCCACGCTGTCTGCTGCAGCACCCTGTCCATATCTGCTCATGCGAAAGAGCTACCGTTGCCAATGCCTGGCAAACTCGCAGAATCGACCCTTCCACCACGCATGGCCTGCTCTGCTGCACAGGTGAGCAACCAAAATGTCACATAGACCAGTCCACACACGCTACGGCGGAATGCACGGACTCTGGCGCACCAAGCTGCTGCGCGCATGTTTAGGCAAGTCGGGTGTGCTGAGCAGACGAGGGGCTGCCACCTGAAAGCCGAGGCAGCAGCAGCAGGCTGCTTGCGTGCCACCGCGGTCAGCAGCGACGCGGCGGCCAGCTGCGTCTCAGCCTGCCCGTGCGAGCTGGCCATGTGCGACAGAAGTGCGCCGACGCCGCCCGCGCGGATGAAGCTGCACGCGGCGGCGGGCGCGGTCCGCAGGCGCGCCTGCAGCACGCGCAGGACGTCCGCAGCGTCCTTGCCCTGCGCGGAGAGGGATTCAGAGTGGCGGGAGGTCCTTCTTGTGCCTGTACCGTTGTGCCTGTACCATAGCGATCAAATAGCAAGGGCTCGGCTGCCCAACAACAAGCCTGCAGAGGCAGAGCACTGTCAGTCCAAGCGAGGATTACCTCGATGTCAGTCTGGTGAGGCTCGATGAAGCCGCTACAGAAGTCGCCCATGGCGGGACGCATGCTGGTAGAGCACGTAACGATAGCCATCGAGCCCCCCTGGACGGGGCTCGGGGCTCGGGCCTCAGTGCTAGCTCGGGGCTAGCACTGAGAGACGAGACTGACGCCATGCAGGCAGCATTCAGCGCCCTGTTGGCCGCAAGCAGTGCAATGCAATGGGCATATTTTGACCTACACCCGCCGCTACTTGTAAAGCAAACGGCAGTAATCGTAAGAAGCCGTGTGCACAAGAGGAAAAGAGAGCAGCTAACATTGGCGTCCAATCCTCGCACCTTGTTTCTCTGGAGACGCAAGTGCTCAGGGGGTCGTGTGCTGGATTGAGCTAGATTGTGCTGGACTGCTACTGATACCTGAGCCGTCAGTACGGCAGCAAAAAAAAAAGGCTTGACGCTGGCGTATGAGCGGGGGGCAGTCCCGTGTGAGTCAGGCGGGAAGCTCACTTTGTATAGCTACTCACTTTATGTAGCTACTCCTAAGAGCACAAACAGCTCTCGGATGACACAGGAGGCAGGGAGGGCCGGGCGTCAGCCTCAAGGTTATCAGCTCCTTCAAACAGACAACGTGGAGTAATTGAAAGTTGGGAAGCCCTGGTGGACCTGTGGGTTGCCCTTGCGTCAGCCGGGGTCGATGACCTGGTCTGAAGGCGCCATTACCTGGGGAATTTGCAGTGGTAAAGGAGTGCATAGGCGGGGCTTTGAGAGTGCTGCGCAGCATCGGCATGCCGATTATATACGGGGTTTTACAGAAGGCGCAAGATGGGCTGCATCACCTGCTGGCACACATGCGAGCAGTCCTGCTCACCGTCAGCTTGCCGGCATCCACAACGTGGATTCCACGCTCTCCCTACCTGGGCTCCGCCTCCGACCCACTGGTGCCCTCGGTGGCCGCATGATGTGGCAGGTCACAGGTCGCAGGTGCGGCGAGTGCTCACCCTGCCCTTGCCTCTTAAAACCTGGGCCGACCACGCCCATGCACAGACCTACCGCTGACACACTTACTGCCCATGCCTGTATCACAGGCGCTATATCTTCCAGTACTGGAACACGTACAGCTTGAGCGCCAGGCCCAGGCCCAGGTGCAGCACGCCCATCGCCGCCCAGACCGGGAACGCCCTGCGCGCGCGCGCGCGCGCCTCAGCAGCCGCCCGGCACGCGCTGTCGCGGCGCGGCCACGGCGAGGTGCATCGCTGCTGCTGCACACCGGCGGGCGCTGCCGCCACGTCAGGGCGCCAGTCAGATGTGCGCCCGCTCGCGACCACGCCTCACTCAAGGCGCTGCGAACACACCGTGCCTGCCATCAAGCAGAGCACCTGCCACTGCGATCAATATGGCCGAGCCGGGGGAGCGCAGTGCCGGAGGGAGCGCGCTGCCGCAGCGCCGCGCGCCGCGTGGCCTATAACAGGGTCAGGGTAGGGTTGGGCACAACAGGGCAGGGCGCGGCGCACTTGGCGCCGGCCACGTCGAAGATGGGCCCCCGGAAGTTGAGCAGCAGGAAGAGGCCGGACGTGAGCGTGGCCACGCCGATCAGCGCCCACCGCACCGCCTCATACGGCAGCACGCACACGCACGACACGGGGATGAAGATGCTCAGCGCATAGCCTGCGCCCAGAGCAGAGCGCCTGAGCAAGGCGCCCCCTGCCATGCGGATGCTTGCTGCATGTGCCTGCCCGGCCCCGGGCGCCCAGTGCATGCAAACCCGGCAGACCCCGCCCGCCTCCACAGCAAGGTCTGAGAAGGACGGAAAGACATATGCTGATGGCAGAGCCGCATGCATTTTGCGCGAGGTCAAAGCGCGCTCTGTGCAGCCGCGCCCCGCCAGGCGGGCGCGCACCGTAGGTGCACCAGACCTGCGCCAGGCCGACCTCCGCCTTGAACCACCACTTGAGCGCGGCGAACAGCGCCAGCCCGACCACGCCCACGTAGCCGTAGAACAGGATCGCGCTGTAGCCCACCTGCGCGCCAGGCGCAGGACAGACCCTACTCAAGCCCTGGCCGGTGCGTGCGGCGGGCCGCGGCCGCGCGGCCGACTGCCTCTTCCTGCAGTCCCCCTGCTCGTGCGCGGCGCGCCGAGCGGGGCCCGGGCGCCCTGTCGAGGACGCGCGCATGGCCTGTGCGTCGCGCGGGGCGCCCGCCTGTTCCCAAGACATAGAGCCGGGCTGGGGCTGGGGTGAGGCCGGGCGGCGGCCGCGCGCGCGCGCCTTGTCGACGTCGTAGTACCAGGCCGGCACGTCGCTGCCGCTGGCGGCCGCCGCATGCGTGCGGCGGTAGGACACGTACGATGCATAGTTGCCCGCCACCGCGCTCAGGAACACCAGCGTCGTGGCGATCCAGAACGGGCCGTACCTGGCGCGCGCGGCCAGCACGTCTTTTCATCCGGAACATATTCTGGGAGTTGCGTACAACCATCCGTGCCAAGGGCAGGCCCGCCTCCGCCGGCACGCACGCATGGACGCGCGCGCGCTGGAGCAGAGCAAAGGAGCAACGATGCGCACGACCCACACGACGGGACTGCGAGGCCCAGGCCCGCGCGGGCGCAGATACCCTCTAGAAGCCCTAACCCTAGCGCGCATCGCAGCTTCCCTGCAGGGTAACGCGCATAGAGAGGGCGGGTGCGCGGGCGCACAGGTCGGCGCTGTCGCTGGTCTTCTCCAGGAAGTCCGGCCTGAAGGCGCCGATGACCGAGTCGCGCATGCGCACCAGCACGTCCTGCCGCCGCCGGCGCGCGAAGTGGCTCGCTCTCTTCATCGTTACACACCTTAGAGTACAAGCTAGCAGGGTCACGGGCACGGGCCGGAGCTCGCAGCCGCGCACCCCATACAGGCCTGTCAGCGCAGCGATCCACGGCCAGAAACACGGTCTCCTCGACAGCCAGAACCATAAGGCGCCGGTGCAAAGCTTGCCGGGCTGCGCGCGGCTGCGCGCCTGCGTGTCCACGTTGAAGTACATGCGGTAGCGCTTCAGGTTGAACACGGAGAACTTGCCGCCGCCCTCGCCGCCGCCCGGCGCGCCCAGGCCGGCCGACGCGCCGCCCGCGCCGCCCAGCAGCGGCGCGTCGCCTCCGTACGGCGGCACTGCGCGCCATAACGCTGGGACTTGTCTCTGCCATTTCAAATTATTGGATAATAGGTGCGCGGTTGGCTTCGACCAGCGGCGGCGCGTCGGCGCCCCGCGTCTGCACAGCGCGCCGCATCCCTGATTCACTGTTCATGAGAAACAAGGTAACAACTGTGCGCTGAGTCCCCTGTTCAGGCGGGTGGCCGGCACCCCAATAGCACAGCTCCGATGCGGGCTGCGCAGGTCCCTGACAGCGCACGCCGAGCGCGGCTGCTGGGGCGAGCTGCCTGGGGGCAAGGGGCCGCGCCTCGCGGCACGCCGCCGCGGCCCATCTTGCCAGCCACGCCGTACGACGGCAGGTTGGAGTCTGCGCAGCGCCGCCGGCACGCCCCGCCTCAGCGCATCAGTGACTGGTCAGGCGGCCCTGTGTGGGGTTGGGGCACGATCCATGGCGCATGCTCATATGGGCCCCTGAGGGTCGGTTGCAGGCCGCTCAGGCGTGCGCCCAGAGCAGCAGCGCTGCAGCGCACGCGCCGCTGCCGCTCACGCAGCCCCTGCCGGCGGCCGCGCCGGCGGCGCTGCACAGAGCGCAGTGCCGCGCCAGCCCGAGCAGGCGCGCCAGGCAAGCAGGCACGGTGCGGCACCAGCGCTCAGTCCCGCCAACCACCCGCCGGGCGGGGAGACGCGCCCTGGAACGGCAGCGTCGCGCCGCTCGCGCCGGCGCCGCCGGGCGCGCCGGCCAGGCCCGAGGCCGCGCTGGCGGCGGCGGG
>JAABUV010008322.1_pt1 | contig 10529 bp, 19 predicted proteins | sample 5559971 | NCBI WGS metagenome assembly JAABUV01 (sample SAMN10711881, study PRJNA513362) | rock metagenome | isolation source: Antarctica rocks | place: Antarctica: Victoria Land, Knobhead nord | collected 2015-12-19
CCTACTAATTCTTGCATGTTCCATGGCCTTCATTTGGTGCCACCTAACTTTTGTCATCTGCGTTTCGGCCCAGCTGATTGATATGAGACGTGCCAGCTGCAAAGACATAAGAACTCTCTGAGGGGTGGCAATCACTCACATTGCTGCATTTGTGACCTGTGCATCAACCTACAAGTATGCCTACAGCACACTTAGGATCCACATCAAGCGCATTGTATTGTTTGGTGATCCACAGCTGTCAGCAGACAAAACAATCACTTGTCCAGAACTGACTTGTAAGGCATGTCACACAACAGATTCCAAATGCACATAGTGTGCATGCATACATGTGAAACTAAGTAATACAAACAGCAGTGCACCCACCGTAAGTTGCTTGTGGAAGTCACTTGTAGTCACACTTTGGTCCTGGTGCCTTGCATCAATGAAGTCCTGTTCAAGCCATGCTGAGTTGGCTTTGTCCATCTGGAACTCCAGATGCTGCACCTGTACTATGAGCAAATCTATGAGCAAAGGACAACATTTGTGATGATGAACAGGTGCATGAGAAGGTAAAGCCAGTGTCATGTGCAAGTTAAGCAGTTGCATTTGAGTGAGTGGCATGTTACAATGTCCGTCAGATCTTGTGCGCACCCTGATTGTTATCTACAGTGTGATGAATAGAAACGCGCCTGATATTATACGCTTGTTTGTACTACCCATTGCAGCTGTTAGGACTGAAAACTGCAATTGAGATATATTTGCTTTGAGTTGCATGGATGGAAAACAGACACTGATAGGGCTTTTTTGACGTTAAAAATCACCTGATGCAGATAGGCTCTGATAGCTGGTAAGCTTTCCTCACCAACTCCGGTGCTCTGGGGATCTATGCCTGCACCGGGCCAACATTTCGTGCAGACCTCATATAGAGAGTTGCTCAAGGCTGTACATGATTGGCCTTGAAATCGTGTGTGATGATTGAAAAAATGGCGTACTGCTCTTATCTCAAACAGGAGGAGGAATAACAATTACTTGTTCGTATGTATGGTACATCTTGCATGCCATGCATGAATGGCAGGCTTTGAAAGTACACCGCCACCAAACAAGGCAGTGACGACAGGCATTGTCAGTATGTCAGTCCTTATAAAGCTGTATTCAGCACAAGCACAGCAGCAGGAAGGGGCCAAGAATCACCTGGTGCATTGATAGGCAGCTCCAGATCCACTGATGGCTTCAGCAGACTAGCACCGACAGACAACACAGTCACAGGGGCATCAACTGGCATAGGCAGGCTGTATGCACCAAAGTCATAATCCACAATCTGGCTTGCCATCAATGTCCCAAGAGCCTGCATGTAACAATACTGCCTTGAGGGTGCCGATAGTTGATGTCACCAAATTCATGTCCTGCAAATGTGTCTCCTGAAATCTGAGCTGCATACTGTCCTGGGAATGTCTTGGCAACACTGCCTTCTTTGGCAGCAACATGCCAACAAACACAAGCGTTATGTGGTCTGGCATGACATCAGTGCCAGCTTGGACCTACGTAACATCATTGAGATGCAGGACTCCTGCTCCGCATAAAGTGTTGCTCATGTGTGCAAAAGCAAAGATTCCCAAACGTCAGGCAAAGGAGGTTTGCACAAGTCGAGCATTGCTTACAATGATGTTCTTGCAACCAACGTCTGTCAGCTGGCCCTGCTGCATCTCCGTCTCATCCAGCAGGAGCTGAGTATGTGGGGCCAGCTGTAAAGCAGTCTCCACCACATGGTCATTGCTACCCTTGTGTGGCTGCAGTGGACTCTTATTGAGCTGCAGCCACAACAGCAGCCAGCTAGAACAACTGTGCAAGTCTCAATTCACACAACCTCCATCCTTGAATACACGTGCTGCCTGCACGCTCTTAGGCATTTGCTGCAAGTCACACTTGAAAGCATTGTGTCTGCCCATATTAAAAGCTGCACTTCAGCAGCTGCCCTGACAGCCTTTTGGGAACATCTGTCTTATGTCATAAAGTATATCTACCCAGCAGGCCTTTTGCAGCACTTGGTCAGTCAGTTTCATACCGTGGTGACAGTCACTGGCAGCGCAACACAGGCAGGCACCAAGCTGGCAACTGCTGCCTTCACAGCCGCTCCAAGTGGGCTCAGATGAGCTCTGGGTGCGTCTGATGTAGCAACAGCAGCCTCAGGTGCAGCGCCAGCATCAGCAGAGTCAGGGCCTTCGGCTGCGTCTAGAGATGTAGCATCTGTGGCAGGCTTGAACAGGTTGAGGGATAGTACCCCCAGAACCTGTGAAGAGACACGGTGGTGTACCCTGCAAGCATGCAAACGGAGAAGTGGCCTGGGCCCTGCAAGATGTGGCTGAAGAAGGCGCAGGGAGCTTCCTTGCAGCCCATGATAAACTCAAGCCATGAATGCAGGATAAGCTGACAGGCATGTTCTGCTGTTGAAGTGTCCATTGTTGTGACATTTAGGCAGATGTTTGAGACTCTGCGAGACGTGGACAGTATACTACAGCTGTAGGTCTTCAGCTTGACCTGCAGGTTGCATGAATGCAAACAACAGTCAGGGACACTACAGCGGCGGAGTTACCTCGATACCAGCTGAAGCAGCAAGTACTCTGCTGCCAAAACGTCTCCACCCAGAGGAGCAGCCAACACCTCAATGGCTTGCGCTCTGAGTTGCTGAGCCCTGCCTTGTAGCTCATCAATACCTGTCGACCATACATACCATATTCAGGCAGCAGTGCACCTCCAGTGTGTTTCTTGCCATCCAATTGGCGTCGAAACCAATTTGACTTGTGCGTTTGCAATGCATCAGGGACTGCCCGGACATGAGTACCTCATCAATCATCCTGAGGGTAGAAGAGACTTATGTCAAAGCATTCAAAGCTATCGATTTTGATAAGGCAGCTTACCAAGGCTAGGCGTTGTCCTGCTCAGGCTAAAGGGAGTTACTTTTTTCACAGTGATGGCATGTAAAGTGGCCGCCTGCAGCAACAGTGAAAGTTCGATTCCTGAGGGACGGCCACTGGTTTGGCATAACACCATCTTGTATAATGCATGAATGGGCATTTGCGAAATAACACTGGATTGTCAATCAGAGGTCCATTTGAGCGCCATCATCTTGGATGGGCTGTTGTTACAGTGCTGTACAACAACTTTCTGCTATGCCATGACCATTTTGCCAAATTGATCATGCAAACAAGGAAGCAGCATGCTTGCATGACGACAGGAAATTGGTCTTACAACTCACCAGACCAGGAATATGTTGAAATGTGAGTTTCTGTGCAGCAAGTTGCTCTGACTCATCCAGAGTCATGCTGCCAAAGTCCAGAGCAGCTACCTCAGGGACATATTGATAGACTCCAACAACTTCCACCATATCATGCAGCCCCAGTTTAATGTCCTCAGCATAAAACTGCAAGGCATGAAATGTCATTGACATTTTGTCACTCTGATCGTCTATGCCTTGTGACCTAAGACACAATAATGCAGCAGGGAAAGCTGCATTCGAGTGCATCATTCAAGCTGCAGCCCCTTTGCATGAGATAATGTTGTATGCAATTCTGTGTGTGTAGCAGTGTCATCCTTGTGATTAGGCAGCTCACGCGAACAAGGCAGCCGCTCTGTCTGCTGAGCAGGACAGGCTGGGCATTGATCCTTTCAACAGCATCTGCCTGAACTGTTTGGGCTGTGCTCAAGCGCTGATGCTTGCTATTGCTGCCATTGCCAGAGACATTCACACTCGTCCCTTGTGCCTGAATGTCATGATCTTCACGGGCTCGCTTGCAATTGCTGTGGGACAGTCCAGAGCCTGCATGAGCGGACCATGAAGATGGCACCTGCAATGATGCTTGACGTGAGCTCAAACAACTGGTAAAGACATGATACCTGCTGCTGCCTGGATCATGCTCTGTACAGTGTCAGCTTGCACCCAGTCAGACTGCCCAGGTACACTGACACAGAAGTAGGGTTTGCAGTCGCCCATTTCCAATGAGTCAAGTTTCCAGAACTTGTTCACTGTAGTCAGCATCTCTTTGAGCGTCACATTGAGCCAGGTGCCTTCATCGGTTTGGTGTGACTTGACGAAGCACTCATAGTCAAGCTGCTCTTGCACCTGCAACGACAGGCTTGTAACGGCAGTACCAAATTGTGGGCTGCTTTTTAAGATGCCGCATCGGACCTACCATGCCAAAGTAACGACATACGCTGTTGTGAGGGATGCATTCCGTGTTACTGTCGGTCAGCACCGGCGCCTACAGGAAAGCATCTCGTTCATCGTGTAGCTGCTACAATGAAGACGTCAGAGCTGCCAAGATAACACCTGTCGTAATGCATCAGCAGTGATATTATATCCTTGAAAGAAGTCCTTCATAGTTTCGGTAACACTAAGATTGCACCCCCAACTCAGTGATCAGCTTGGCGGGATGGTGGTTAAGCGATCTCGAAGTGCTTCAACTCTTCACTCGCAACGGCGTTGGACCTTCCAAATGCCAACAGCAGGTGCCACCCTTGCTTGCATGGATGACTGCATGTATGGATGCGTCTGATCATTGTGGGACATTGCAGGCTGGATTGCAGGGCAAGGCACAACGTTGCTACGGTAACACGGCACCGCCCTTGCAACTGCTGACTGTGCCTGTGCACGCCTTGTTCTCTGACTTGCAACAGCTGACTATGGCGCTGCTTCAGAGGCATGCTTTCTGACTGTAAATGTGTGCCTGCGGCACCGACTTTAGCGCCGTCGTTCACCCTACGACCTTGAGCCACCATGAGTCGCGTGGACGCCTGGGAAGTGCAGATCAAACAGAAAGCAGATACTATTGACATCGGTGCTGCCAAAGACTTTCAGGAGAAATACTCTGTTGGTCGGGTCATCGGCAAAGGAGGCTTTGGCACTGTCAAAATTGTCATCGAAAAAGCGACTGGCAAGGAATTTGCATGCAAGACTATCAACAAAAGACTGGAAGAACAAGGTGTCGGGGGACGAAAACAGGAAAGACACATAGCCAATGTGCGCCGAGAGATTGCTGTATTGAGGCGCTTAAGAGGGACCCTGAATGTGGCACATTTCAAGCAAGCTTTTGAAGATGACGCTGACCTGCACATTGTGATGGAGTATTGTCAGGGAGGAGAGCTCTGGCACAGAATAGGCAATAAGTTCTATACCGAGAGAACAGTAAGCTGTCATGTTGGTCACTTGCTCAGAAAGCTGGTGTAAACCTTATACACAAAGCTGATGCTGCTTTGAAAAGTCTGAATCCTGACATAGTCACACATGGGTTGGCAGGTTGCCAGTTTTATGCGGGCTGTTTTGCGGACCCTCTCCCAATGTCATGCACACCGCATCCTGCACCGAGACATCAAGCCTGGTAATTTCATGCTGCTGAATCACTCTGACAGGGCACCCTTGAAGGCCATAGGTGAGTTGTCTCTAATTTGCTGCTTCCTTGCTCTATGCAGACAAGCCTTGTTTGTTCCAAGTTATGGCAGTGTCAATAGAGTGCAGCACAAACACAGTATTTATGTGGCTGTAGATTTTGGCTTGGCAGTGTTCTATGAGCCATCTAGTTTGCCCCGTACAGATCTAGGGCTAGAAGGCACCCCTTGGTCAGTCTTCTGCTTTTGTTCACTTGCTGCATTTATGGCAACATGATGTGCAATATCAGTGCAGTGAGCTGGAGCGGCTGTACTGTGGAACACATGCTGCACTATCAACTGTGATGCTGTGCCTGAAAATTTACGTGCGTTCATGATTTCATATGCATCAGGTGAATTAGTTGCTGAGTGTTCCTGTGGCCATCTTGTTACTCTTGCTATGCTCTTGCTGTCATGCAAAGGTGCACTCTCTGATTTCAACTGCGGCACAAGGCCCCACCAATGGCTGATATACGCACATACAGCAAGGTCCACAACACAAAGGAAACATCCCTGATGCATAGCATAGGTCATCCCACCATGATTCAGGTTCAAACGACACACCACTGTCTCAATAGTAACTGCATTGGAACACTGCAGTGCTTCCATACATTTGGGTAGGTCTGTAGAGCTGACACTGCGTGGTTGCCTCTCTTGCCACAGGTTCATGGCACCCGAGGTCATGAGCAGTGAGGTGTATCCAAGCTCTGACATCTGGGCGGCTGGCGTCATGACCTATCAACTGCTCAGCGGTCAGTTGCCATTTGATGACAGACGCAAACCCCACTCGCCTGCCCTATCTGTAGTTTGGTGAGCACTGGTGTGGCTAACTCTACATATTGTGTCAGCAGAGGATGCAGATTGATCAAAAGGCAATGGGCTGCATGCACTGCATAGCACCGCTATGAGGCTGCATGCCCTTGGACAAGAATGCAGCAAATGTGCGTTAGTGACATGCAGCACAGCATCCAAAAGGCAGTATGTGCCCATGTGCTTGATTGGCTAGGCGTATTATTACAATCTGCATTGCTTGCACACAGGCTTTTGGCACTGTGATTCATTGCCTGGTTAACGTTGAGGCTGCAGTTGAGAAGTAATTCTGACATGGGAAAAGACTGATAATTTTGTCAACTCTGACACATGTGGGTTCAGGCAAGCCATTCTGACACAGCAGCCCTCCTTCACAGGCAAGGCCTGGCAAGACATCTCTGAGCCTGCCAAGAACTTTGTCAAGAGACTGCTCAACAAGTAAGCTCTTCACCTCTTTCAATGCAGTATTGTAAGCCTCAGCTCTGGAAGCTGCGCGCATTGCCTGCCACATGACCTTGAAGCAACACCTATGACATCACATGGCATTGTCATACTGTACTAACATCGTCTCAGCTTACTGCACTGTCAGGCACAAGCAACTCTAGGAAATCTACCAATATACCTGAGTGGCACCCTGGTACTCCTGCCGCATCAAGTGTGTTGACGTCTATAATGCTGTCAGACACTGTGCTGAGGTGAGAGGCTGGTAAGGGAAACCAAAGCTGAATGAAAGTGCTTGGAGACAACCAATTGACACTGTTGAGTGCCAGAGTTGGCCTTGCAGCCCCACAAGAACCAAGATTGACCATGGGGAGCAATGCATGGTTGGGGCATGATCCTCGATGCAACAATTCAGGAAAGAGGATTGTTGATGATGCTTATATACAGGGACCCCAAGGCCAGGCCATCAGCCAAGGATGCCCTTCAAGACCCATGGCTGAAGGGCAACAGCACGGAGAGGAACCAGGGCAAGCCTATTGATGCTACAGTGGTTCAGCGCATACAGGTCAGTACTTGCTGCCCTTACCCTCTTCGCAAGACCTGGTTTGCGTTCTTTGTGTCAGCATAGTGTCTAATCACATCAATCCCTTGATGAATGTGCATATGATGAACACATGCATACCTTGAAGGTACCCCTTTCTAGCAGTGCTGCCCTCTGCTGTATCACTGGCTTTGCTGACACATAATGCAAGCTATGATTGCATGAGACTCTGTTTGTGAAGGCTAGACTTCATGGCTGTTGTTATGATTGCATTAAAACCTCAACTTGCTTTTGTTATTTGCAGAGATATGCACAGACAAGTGTGTTGAAGCGCAGCATCTTTGAGCTGATTGCAGCTGAGCTGATCAAGACCATGACTGAGCAGCTGTCTGCTGCCTCGCCTGAACCCAGCAGGCACGATGGCCAAGACAACATGGACGCAGCGTAAGTACAAGCCTTACATACTTGTACACGTCTTACCAGAAAGTCAAACAACTTTTCAATCCAGAAATTTAATAACACAATCTAAAGATTTTGGACAGTCTGAACATCTCATGGTGGCTGCTGGCTTCTTGCCCAGCAAGCTTGGTGATAAGAGCGGTGCCGCATTCTGTTGATTTTGCAGTGAATGCATTTGAGCAGCAGGCTCGCTGTGTTTCTTTTAAGCAGCCAACTGATCTGCCCAAACCTACATGCTTTACCCAACCACAAGCGTATCATAGTCCCCGTTGTCCCACAATTCTTTTCTCTCATTTGTTTGGGAACCAGCCAGCACCCAACTGCCCTCGTGCAAATGGGACATGATGTACAGGCTATCATCATCTTTGGGGTCCATGCAGCCTCCTGAAGGGTCCCCTGTGGACCCACCCAGCTCATCCTGGAGCCCTTCCATGGGAGGTGCTGGTCGCAAGCGTAGCATAGGTCAAAACCTGACTGATGCCGGCACCGGCGGCATCAACATACCAAATAAAGTTGGGGCTTCTGCGCATGGGGGGCTTGAATACCACAGGTATCTTGTATTTGTGGCCAAGTCAGCAGCTGCTGCATACAGCTACAGTCTGGTGCTGATCGTCCAAACAAGCATTCATCTGTTCCTGTATGCCTTATGGCATGTTGCCCAGGGTAGCAGTTGAGTGTCACAGCATCATGGAAACACGCGCTTTGACATGCTGTGTTCTGGTGCAGACTCAATGTATCTGTCACAGTAAGCTGACCTGAACCTCGTGCTGCTTGCGGGTCAGTACTGACTTGTCTGAGCTCACAGCAAGACACGATGAGCCACAAGTACATGGCAGCCTGAGCATAGACGCTAGCATTTCTGCCTCCAGGGCTTCCATATGTTTTGCAATGTCATGCTGACCTTCTGTATCAATGGTGTACAGGGTGCAGCTCACATGCGCCCTTTAGCTTGATGCACTCCCTGTTGTGTCACTGGCATGGAATGTCTGATCAAACAATCACTTGGGTGACCATGCTGCTCAGCTGATTTGATAGGCACTACCTTCCTTGTTTTGACACAGGGCTTTTGGGGCAGCTGGAAACTCGCTTGGAAGCTCTATGTCTGTTCATGAAGCCGGCTACTGGCGGTTGATCAAGACAGCTGTGGAAGCAGCTAAGCTCAGACGTGCAAGTGTGCTCCTCTGCCTTCTTCTCCTGATGTGACCTCCAGTTACAGCTGCCTATATACATTGGGCACAGCAGAGAAAAGCGCACCGCATATTTGACGCCTTGAAGAGAAGAAGCTGGCTTTTCCTTTGCTGTGCCCAATGTATATAGACAGCTGTAAAAGGAGCTGACACCATGCCTACTGGTACATCAGTGTAGTCGCAGAATTTCCTGGTTCATTGGTTAAGTTGATGCATGGTCTCTGCCTTTATGCCAGTTGGCGAAGGGTGTTGTCAATGCAGATAAGCTGAAGCAATCAACACATTTTGCCCTGCTGGTCGTGAGAATGATGTTGATGATGGTGCAGGTTCCATGCATGGAGCACACCATTACCTGCGCGCTTCAAAGGGCTGGTCAGCGCCAGACAGGGAGCAGCACAGGAAAGCTGCACGCATTGCTCTGGACACCTCCGCCCATGCCGGCTCTCACTACCTAAACTTCATGCGCCTTTCTGATGATCAGGTATGCCTGCTGGGTCCAGCACCGTCGCATGTATGTGCTACTGGTGTAAGGGACCAGGTCACTTCCTTGGCATGCTACTCAAGCATCTCTTTCTGAGTGGCACTGCCACTATTAGCAGCAGCAGCGACAGGAAAAGCAGCAGCAAAGGTAGCAAGCAGCAGCAGCAAGATTGTCAGCACTGGCAAAAGTACTGGCAGGAGCAGCCTATCATGAGGTACAGCAGGAACAGCAGCTGTGGCAGCAGCAGCAGCATCACGTATAGCAAGAGCAACGGCAGTGGCAGCAGCATCAGGTAGCAGCAGTGGCAGGAGTAGCAGCATTAGGTACAGCAAGAACAGCAGCAGTGGCAGCAGCAACAGGTACAGCAGGAACAACAGTATTGACAGCAGTAGCATCAGCAGTCGTTGCATCTTTTCAAGCATGCTCAGTGAAGCTCTGGGAGTCTTGCCTCACCCATGGCTGTCAGTAACCCCATGTTTGATCTGCCCTCTGTGCACCTAGCAAATCATTTGGGCCTTGTCAGCTGTCATGTACATACAGGATGAGGAGATGGCGTCGCCACATTCCCAGCAGCAGCAGCAGCAACAGCGTGACAGTGTCTTCAGGCATAGTGTGCCTGAAAGGGCGAGCTCTATCAACCTGGGGAAGCTGAGTGTGGAGAGGCAGCAAGACCTGTTTCAGCAGAACTTGCCTGCCGCGGTCAGCTCTCAAATGGCTGCTAGGCTCCCTGACCAGGCCAAGCCCTCAAACGACGCCCCATCAGGTGAGCTTGTTGTACTGGACACATTCGAATGCATTGTGATTCTGCGCTTGGACCTGTTTATTGCATGAGCCCTCTAGGACACAAGGCTTTTTGCGTTTTCAGGGCCAGTTATGTATTCGATCGCAAGGTGGGTGGCTATGCTCCGAGGCAATCTTTAAACTGTGTAGCACTTGTGTTGAGCGAGTGTGGGGATTGAGACAATCAAGCTATGATGACGTGGACTGGCCAGCTGTTCTGGCTGACACTCTAGATCTAGCTGAAGCTGTACAGGCTTCTCAGCTGCACTCACTGGTGTTCATGCCAAGCTGTTGTAACAGTACATTTGCTGGCTTTTCCAGGCGGAACAACAGAGGCAGGCAAGAGAGGTCAGTCTCAGTATGCACAGTTCCTGCGCCGATCAAGTGCAGATATGGGGCAAGCAAAGCCAGATCTGCAGCAATTCGGCATGGA
>JAABUV010008323.1_pt1 | contig 10527 bp, 10 predicted proteins | sample 5559971 | NCBI WGS metagenome assembly JAABUV01 (sample SAMN10711881, study PRJNA513362) | rock metagenome | isolation source: Antarctica rocks | place: Antarctica: Victoria Land, Knobhead nord | collected 2015-12-19
CAAGATTTGGAAAACTAGAGGCAGTCAGCAGCACCTCTGCAGTTCCAACTAGACCAGATGCCAGCTTGGTGGGTGATGAATCTCCAGTAGGCTCAGTAGCACCACTATTGAACTTGTGGCTCCTGTGCACCTCTGCTGCCTGGTCCCCAATGTCAGCCTTCAGAGTTGCCATCTTTCTATCCAGCACCTCGCACTCTGCCTAAAAGCAGATAATAGTATTGTCTGCCAGTTTGGGACAAACCTGATGCTGCCTTAGATTGCCTTACGTTGCCTTTTGCAGCAACCCTCACCTGGGGTGATGCTTACAGCAATGTATGATTGCCAAGCAGGCTGCACAAAAGTAAAGCTTTGACCTGTTCAGTGGCAAACCACGACAACGATGTGTATATGAATCTGCCGATGTATGTCCTGGTTCCTGCAGTCTGGGGGACACTGGATTGCAGAGAGCTCTGACATACCTGGAGCTTGATGCCACAGATAGCTTCGGCTACAACATTTGCCAAGGGGGGTTGCTCAGGCCCCAGGGAGGCTGCTGTGCCCACCACTCTACACTCAGCCTCCACAGCTGACAGATCGAGTAGTGCATCCACCAAACGAGTATGCAAGGCTGCATCTCCAGCCAAGCACAGTCCAAATAAGTCAACAAGAAGGCTTCGCTCCTCAGGCAAGCTGGCAGGAACGTCCATGTATCCTGCACACCCAAAAATGCAGTCTTTGCACAGACTGCAATGTCTTTGCTGGCTTTCACGGGTCCACAGGCCTTCAAGGACAAAGTTCAGCTAAGCAACATCCTGCAGTGTGGAAGATGTGCTATGAAGTCAGGGAGCGTCATATAGAGTTGAAATGAGTGCATTGCAGATGAGCCTGCTTGCACAATCAGGCCTTTGGAGCAGCACAATAATGCAACTATACATGTGCAGCAATCCCAGTGTGAAGGGAGCCTTTACAGAATGCCTTGTGCTAGTTTGTACCCACCTACAATGATGTTTTCGAGAGCATAGCTATGCAAGAACAGTTCCCTGAACGTCAGCAAATCCCGCTCATTGTCAGGGGACTCATGATCCAGGTAGAGCACCTGATTTGCCCAGAAGTCCAGCTCAGGGCCTGTTGCAACAGGCCCAGGCCGAAAGCCAACACCACTTGGGGCTGATGCAGCAGGTGGCGAGCCTTTTTGAGGTCTGACGGGTGGAGTAGAGATTTCATTTGCGCTGGCCAACCCTGCATTGGGTGCTGCTGCCTCTGGTCCTGAGAAGTGAAGCTGCTGCCAGTCACTATCGCAGCTGCTGCGGTGAGGACTGCTTGGGCTGAGAGCATGAAGGGTGTAGCAATGCAGCAAAGGCAAGTTACGGGGATGCAACTCATGCAGAGCAGCACACCATCGCTGTAGGGTGCGCACTCTTGCTTCTCCTCCCAGCCCTGTGAGTAGCGACAGCAATGAGTTTTTCTCTCATCAGCAGACATCGCCACAGCACAATCATGTGATGGCTTCTTACAGACCTGAAGATGTAGCTTCCAGATGCTGACTTGCTGCGTGCAAGTCTTGCAGACGCTCTTGCGCTGTTAGTCGCTGCAGAGCTTTGGTGCCACCACGTACTGCACCGCCCAGCACAACTCCTGCACAGACACTGCATGTGAGGAAGAAAGTCTGAGTACTCTCAGGCAGCTATACATTTCAAATCAGCATTTGACCGACCGGCAGCGCTGGTCACGCCTGTCAGCCAGCCACCCAAACGCCCTGCCAGTCTGGCCTGGGGTGGCTGGCCCATGCCCTGAATGTCTGCATGTGGTCCTGATGACGAAGAGGCCAGGGCAGCAGGGCTCGAGTGGGCTTCGACAGATGCAAAGTCCGAAGCTTCAGAAGACTCTGACCAAGTAGGTGTGCTGGGACCTGCTGCAACTGTTGCAGTCTCGGTCTTGACTGTCAAAGGCAGTGTACTAAGGTGCTGTTGTGGCTCCCTGCGTCTTAGCCAGTGGCTTAGCAGACCAGGGCCCTTCCTGGCTGGCTGGTCAATCTCGCTGGAAGGTTTGACAGCAGGATCAGGACTGGCTTCAGCCTGCATCTTTCGATAAGAGAATCAGACACAGCTTACACTTTCGAATGACGGGGAGGGTTAGCGAACCCGCACAAGCTTTGCAACCAGATCAACGTGCACACCTGTTGCACGACCGTGCTCCTGTCTACTGGAACGCGGTTTTCCGGGTGCTGATCAGATGTGCTCATCGGAAGCTGGTCGCCAACTGTCCAAGTCAGCCGAAAAGTATGCCCGAATAGGAACAAACGTGTTACTACTGTATCGGAGTAATCAAGTACACGTTTTCGACGACCAAGTCGGCTCCAGCCGCCACTCGCGTTACATGCTGGCAGCTGCTGCAAGCCCGGCCACCCAGTATGCACTCTCGCGTCGTACGTTCAAGCAAACAACATGTTTCATACCGACATGCCTTTTTGCTTCGCCGCACGTGCGCGATACTGCGAGTCCCTTCCGGAATCCCCGCGGATCCAGGGAGTGTTCGCTCTTTGAACTCGGAGTAGCCAGGGCATTATGTAGACGCATTCATTGTAGGTGCCACAAACTCGTCCCCTAGCACATTGCAGAGACGCTCAGCTTGGGTAGAGCACCGACATGTTTCGAGGGCTCAAGGCAGCCTGAGTATTGACAGAAGCCGCTTTCACGCGATTGGCCACGAGTCTGCAGGAATCGTCGCCCGTCGCGGATAGCAGCCGATCAACTGAACGGCTTCTCTGCGATCTGACGCAGAAGTGGTTAGTAGTTGAAAACGTTTGGCATCATGAGGACCTTCTCGATTTCAGCTGATCTAGACACTTCTGCGCAGACGTTCTTCCTGGAACGCGACAGCGTCGCCTTTAGGTGCTTGCTTGCGAAGGTATGCATCTATCCTCCGTCTTTGCTCGCAACCATTTCGATATTTATTTGGCTCTCCTGGTGCCGATGTGACGATATTGTTCCAATCACGGCACGGCCTGCAGGAGCTTGACCTAGGTTCTTTGGAGTGTGTCGACAAGGACACCATTGATGTACGCCAAGCCACATATGCTCAATTTGAGAAGTAAAGAATTCATTGGCATCAGCTTTGTGTACACAGACATACTGTCATACGATGCCAAAAGGCTGCAAGAGCCTCTGTTTGAGATTGGAATCACCAGCATTGAGCCTATGTTCAAAGACAGGGTCAGTTCCTTTGCATCATGCTGACAGGCTTGATATTGCTGCTGCCTGCTTTTATTTTATTGTCAAATCCAGCACTTGCATCTGTGCATATGACTCAAAGCTGTAAACTTCAGTCAGTTGCTGTCTTGCAGACCACCCTCACATCCAAGTTGACTATTGCACCTGCGCCATGATTGCTGCTGCCAGACCTCGGAAGTTCCAAGGCTCTACAGATGTGCATGTGGCAAGCCTGCAAAGAAGATCATTGTGCAGCAGCTGACCAAAGTCTATCAAAGCATACCCTTGGTCATTGACAAGTGAGCATGGTTGTGACATGTGCATAAAAAGTATCATGCTGTGTAACACAACATGTGACTAATGTGTGGCATACATGTCAAGCAAAGTTTACATGGTCTGTTTTACCGCAGACTAGCAATTTGGGATGAGGATTTTGCAGGCCCACACATCTAGTTATCTATGTGAAACTTGGCTTGAGATGATGACACGCACCCTCTGGCCTGCAGGTGGTTGCAGCTGCGCAAGACATTAGAAAGCAGGAATGGCTGCTTTTTGGTCGACCTGACACATGTGTCGATTGGATGATGCATGAGTACAGAAAGTACCATAGGGTATGTTTGATATTGTGCACAAGTTGGCTCCTGGTGGTGTCAAGTCATCTCCAAAGGTGTTTGCTTACAGCTCACAATGCTGAACAGCTCAAACCTGAATCCCATTAACATACGCAGAAATGCTGGATTGGGATGTGAACAAAGTCGGCAAGCTACACTTGGCTCTGCTCAACATGGTTTTCCGCAAAGCACATCAGCTCTGCAAGGCATATTTGCAGATGCAAGTTCTTCTCCTGCTTTTTCAAGGACAGTGTGCCCACTCAAGTCACCAAGGCCCTCAGTGCCTGAAACCTAGTCAGCATGTAGGGCCAGATGCCACCTGGTGTGCAAGAAGGCAGCAGCAATGTGCGTTTTGGTGTCGCAGATCCAGCTTCCCATGCAAGCTGATGGGATGAAGAAGCTACCCCCTGACAGTCAGGCTTCTGCGTCAACAGCAGCAGCAGCAGCAGCTGGTCACTCGGCAATGTCATCAACTTCAGACGCACATGGGACAGCATGACCAGCAGCAGACACAGAGCACAGAGGTGAAGCAGAGCAGTGCAATGTCCAGCAGTCAAATACATGGCCGTGGCTACAGTGCTATATGGAGAAGAGGCATTTAACAAAGAAGGAAGTACATCCTGTGTACATTAGCTTTCACATCCTGACAGAGCAACGTCTGCTGAGCTGAGAGCGGCAGAAGAACACCTGACTGCAGACGTTCACATTCAGGTTGCGATCACAGCATTTAACACCAGAGAAAAGAGCGGCAGGCGTGACAGGGCAGTATATATCCAGGCATGCATGTTGCAAACAAGGAACAGTTACACCGCACCATACCTCCGTGAAAATGTCCTAGCTGCCGCCCACAGTAAAGCGGGTGCATAACAGATTCATGCAATGTCATTCTGGTGAAGCCAAGCTGACTTTTAAAGCAACTGAAGCTTTGACCGTATTTTGTAACAAAATTTAGTTAGGACTGTGCAATGCCAGCTATGCACACATGTATCCAGCTGGTCTTTTGCATCTTTTGACAGATTTGGATGATCATCATGATGCAGAGTTTCTGTTCTGCTGTATATGGCACACCATTTGACATGCTGACATTGGCATGCTCGCATGACAAAAGGACGCCTTCTCGTGCATGTTACATCACAGGAATTCCAGCGTTTGGCATCAGTCCATTGTCGACACACAGTCAGTACACTTGTGGAGGCTGTCTTGCCAAATGGCAATGCCTGCACTAGGTTGCAGTCACAAGGCAGAGACTGGCATAATCACAATTCCTAGCGGCAGCTTTTCATATTGTACAGAACTGTCAGATGATGGCTATGTCATGGTTGGTAGAAGCCAAGGTACACAAGCTGGTCAGTCACTGTGCCCCAGTTAAGACTGTTCTCTGAAAGCGATACTCTTCTTCCCTGACTTTTAAAATCTGTCTCAACGCAAGTTGCCACAGACTGCCTCAACGTCCGACATAAGTAGCACCAACGTCAGGATGCGTGCTTCTTTACAATCTGAATTTTGTTACGTTTGTTGATCTCTCACGTAATTTCCCTTCGTCGTCGTTGTGTGTGCGAGGAGACTCAGTCAACTCGTTGGAGTAAGTTACGTCACCAGAACAGGTGTTATGCTTTATGTGATTGGGTTGGGTCTGTGTGATGAGAAAGACATCACGATCAGGTTAGGCTCGGCATCGCGTCCACAAGATTTGCTAAATATCAAGCCTGGCAACGGGCCAGTCTGGCTGCATGCACTCAGGGGCCTGGAGGCTGTAAAAAGGTGCAAGGCAATTTATCTGGAGGCGTATACCTCTTTGCTTTTGGTTCCGACAGAGAAACTGGTGAGCAAGATCGCTAAGTTTGAAAGCTGGCAAAGCCAACACTGAAACACAGAAGTTTTCCTGTATCATAGGAGAAATTCTACGGCAAAGAGATCGTTGTGGCAGACAGGGAGTTTGTTGAAATGGTACACAACTGCAGCAAGTTTTTTCTGCCTGTTGACATGTTACTATGCTGTATGCACTATTTGCTGCATTCCACGTTTTGGTTTGGCAAACATGGTCCAGCAGAGTATCTTGCACAGGAAGAGGCTCATACTCTTTCTTCTGCTTTGCAAATTGCCAGTAGCACGCTGAGGCATTGTTATATTCATGGCAGGAAGCTGACAAGATGCTGGACGTTGCAGCAGAGCATGACATAGCATTTCTGGTGGTTGGGGATCCATTTGGGTAATGCGTCTTGATGGCTGCAACCATCACATGCAAGCAGCAGTTGGGATTGCTGAGCATGTATGGGACGCAGGGCAACCACTCATACAGATTTGCAAATTCGGGCTCATCAGAAAGGCATCAAGGTGGAGGTCATTCACAATGCATCTATTTTAAATGCTGTTGGTGCTTGTGGCCTGCAGTTATACAGATATGGAGAGGTAAGAGGGCTCATTCAATCAGTATTGTGTATGCTGCACTCCCACCCTATCTTATGCATCTCCATAAGTTGCTGCTGTGGAAACATGCTGGGATGACTCATGCTCCTTGCAGCACAAAGAGTGAAGCTGCTGACATTACATGCGCAGCAGGCTTCATCTGACATCTTTTTGGTCAACTCTGTTGCAGGCAGTGTCAATTGTGTTCTTCACAGACACATGGCGACCTGACAGCTTCTATGATCGCATTGTGACAAACAGACAGCAGGGGCTCCATACGTTGTGCCTGCTGGACATCAAAGTGAAAGAGCCGTCTTTGGAGTCTCTGGCAAGGGGCAAGAAGGTGTATGAACCTGCAAGGTTCATGACAGTGAATACAGCTATAGAACAGCTATTAGAGATAGAATCCAGCAGGAAGCTAGGTGCATTCAGTGCTGATTCACTTGCCATTGGTGTAGCTCGGATTGGTGCACCATCACAGCAAATAGTTGCAGGCACTATGCAAGAACTTCTGAATGTTAATTTTGGTGAGCCATTGCATTCCCTCATTATTGCAGGCGACATGCATGTGATAGAGTCTGAATTCCTTGAACAGTTCAGAGTTACATCAGCCAACAGGTGACTTTGTCCAACCCAGTACAAAACTTAATAGTGCTTTTGTACTGCATTACAGCAAATTATACAGCAGTTGACAGCAAGTGGGTGGTGTGCCAGCTCAATCAACCAGCTCTTGTGCAACTGTGTCATGGCATTTGACTCCATTGGTTGACTCAGTGGCCTCTGCCACTTTCAGCCCTGACCCCGAAAGATATTAGGTGGGGGCAAAGCAGGAAATGCTGCACCGGCAGGCCAGCCTCTTGGTTGCTCACCAACAACCGTCACTTTTGGCAATCCTTTAGGTGCCGGCAACCAATGTTCTGTAGACTTCCAGCTGCGCTGCTTGGGGGCATCATCTGCTGCAGGCTGCTCAGCGTCATTTTGCTGCGACTGCCTAGCTGCTGCTGCCTCTTTCATGATCAGTTGCTCCTGTTCAAGTCGATGTGCTGCTTCAGCTGCCCATGCACGCTTTTCTGCTTCCAGAGCTGCCTGCCTGTCTGCTTCTTTCTGAAGAGCAGCTTTCCTGACCTGTGCTTGAGCAGCAGCTGCTGCATCAGCCTCCTCCTGCAGCAGCTGCTGCTGGTGTTGCTGCTGCTGGTGTTGCTGCTGCTGCTTGCGCTTGAGTTCAGCCTGTGCGTGAAGCTGCTGCTGTCGCTGCTCTTCGCGCCTGGCCTCAGCCTGAGCAGCAAACTGCTGTTGTTGCTGCTGTTCCTCCTTGACTTTGGCTTGCCTTTCAAGCTCCTTCATGCGCTTGAATTCTTTTGCAGCCTGGGCCTCAGCGTAGAGCTGCTGCTGTCGGCGCTGCTGCTCCAGCCTGGCCTCTGCTTGCCTATATGCATATTGCCAGGCTCACAGTGTGTTGTCTGGAGCAGTTACACTTTCAGGCGTGCATTTGCCTACCAACACCTGGTAGTACATTACTATAACTAACGCTAGGTAAGATTAACGTAGTATTGCTCGTTTAGCTTTGTTATCATTAATGCACAACAGCAAACAACTAGTTCCTTGCTTGACTGCATACTGTATCTGATGCAATATATCTATGATCCAGGCATTTTACCAAGCTCTGCAAATGAGTGTGTCCTTGGGGACGTGTATCTGAGATCCAATCTATCAAGGGAACTAGTTTCTGCATGTGCCATGGGCACCAAACAGCACACTTGTCGGCTTGTGCTCACCTGTCCAGCTCCTCCTGGTGTTTCAACTGCCTGGCAGCCTCAGCTTGTTGCTGCAGCAGCAGCTCCTGCTGCTGCCGTTGCTCAAGCTCTGCTTGTCGCTGCAGCTGCAATTGGCGTTTTTGCTCTTCAGCTGCTTCAGCCTGGGCCTTTATCTGCTGCTGCTGTCTGCGCTCACGTGCTGCCTCCTCCTGCCTTTGAAGCAGCTGATGCTGCCTCACATCTTCTGCGGCCTGCTCTTCTTCTTGAGCCTGTCGCATTGCCTCAAGCTGTTGCTGCCGCAGCTGCCATTTGGCTTCCCTGCGAATACTAGACAGCTGAGCGTACTATGGATCTCACTGGGCAGAGCAGAAGGTACAATGCCAACAACTCTACAAGCCACACACTTGCAGCATCTGTCACAGTAGGGACTGCTTGCTGGGGATACAAGACTTCTTTCCCAGAATTGTAGCCCTGCAGGGGATTTCAGTTTCCCCTCAAATATCCAATGGCAGTGCAATTGTCCACATCCTGGCACTGTGGGCAATAGCAGGTGCACCTTTCTCTTTGCAGGTGAGCTTGCTGCTCAGCTCTTTCAGCTTGCTCTGCCTGACATGCTTGGGCCCGCAGCCAAGCTGCTTGCTGTGCCTCTTCTCTGCGCATCTGCTTCTGAGCCTGTCTTGCGGCCCGCTTGCTCTTTTGCTCAGGTGCATGGTGCCAGTCCACCACCTGCAAGAGCACACTGTCAAATCACAAATATGGCTTAGGATTTGGCTTGCAATGGTGTCTGTCAGTGTGTGTGTGCAGTGCATGCTGCCACTGCACATACTACATGTGGTGTCTGTCAGTTCGTGTGTGCATCTGCACACACTCCACAAAGTGACACAATTGTTTGATATTCTTTGTGCAAGAAACAGCAAGAGGGTAGTTGATAGCATGGACCCCTGTAGTCCACCCTGTTTATTTGTGGTGTCTGTCAGTGTGTGTGTGCAATGCATGCTGCAACTGCAAGTGGTGTCTGTCAGTTCGTGTGTGCATCTGCATACACTGCCAAGAGTGACACAACTGTGTGATACTGTGAATGCAAGAAACAGCAAGAGGGTTGTGTGGTGTGTCATATAACACTGTGTGCCACAGCAAAATGCTTTTCAAAAAAATGCCCGCGGTGAGGATCGAACTCACGACCTCCGGATTTCTCACTCCCATGGTGTCATGGGGTAGGCCCAGTGTGGATGTGCGTGTGTTATGAGACCGACGCGCTAGCCAACTGCGCTACGCAGGCTGTGCTCAAGATGTCCATATGGTCAATTCAACTGTTCCTATCATCACAACAATCACATGCGGGTCCATATGGAGAGTGCAAAAGCCACATTCTCCACCTGTTTAGCAGAGCTTGCATGCATTAAGTCAATGCAAGCAGATGCAGACCCATGAGCAGTGACACAGCTCAGCAAAGAGACCTTGATGACGCCAGCAGCAGTGATGGCCACAACTGCTCCTAGTGCTGCCAGCTTGACAACACGTGCCAACCAGGCTCTGGGCTTAGCAGAGGGCTGGTGGTGGGGAGAGGGGGCAGGTTGCAAGGGCCCTAGGCGGCGTATTGCAATGGGCGTGCGTGCCTGCTGTCCTGACCAGGTTGTGGTGGGTAGGCTGCATGTGTCATCATCACCACGTACGCTACCTCCATGCCCTGACCTGCATGTACTCCAGCAGTGTCTACACACTGAAATACCATCATTGAAGCAATTCGTTTCAACTACTCATAACCATCTTGCTTTCTGAAAAGCATGATGCTGTTGAACAAGTGAGGCAGACGCATGCATTGTGGCAAAGGTCCTGAAAGGAGTGGCGTGAACAGGCTCTCGCAAGTGCTCCCTGAGAGCACATGTGCCGTTTCCAAGACGTCTGCACCATACTCTCACACTGCTCGTCACCAGACAAGAATGCAATATTAAGGTGCAGGCCTGCTGTAGAGGCCTGGTTGGCAACATACCTGGACCTGTCATCAGCAAAGAGGGCCCTGGGTCTGGATGCATCTGGTGCAGCGCGAGACATCATAGTGTCCGGCCTCAGGGGGGCAGGCTGGTGACCTGTGGGCATGCTCACCTTGCCGCCATAGTCTGGGTCAAAGGTGTACCTACTGCCGCCGTTGGTGGTGCTGTACAAAGCCTCATCCCTGTATTAACAGCAGACTGGTCAGCAACATGTGTACACGGCAGCTAGGCAGAGCACTTGGTGAAGCTTTTGCTGTGGTGCAGCGAGAACTCAGCATTGCCTGAGACCACCAGGTGTCTTCAACTTGTGCTCATGCCTAGCAGGCTTTTCAGATTGATTGCACTGCAATCACACCAAATCAGATCTGACTTCACCTCAAGTGTGCAGACATGCTGTATGTTTGCATTGCATCGCATTTCTGACGTCTGCTCAATGCCAGCTGCATGAGGGTCAAAAGATGTATTGCAGTAGGTGGCTGTGATGCATGTCCAGGAATGTTCAACGCTTTGGGCAGAGTGCATTGGTGCCTTCAAGCTGCAGCACACAACTGTAACAGTCTGACCTGACTTGGCCTGG
>JAABUV010008305.1_pt1 | contig 10526 bp, 12 predicted proteins | sample 5559971 | NCBI WGS metagenome assembly JAABUV01 (sample SAMN10711881, study PRJNA513362) | rock metagenome | isolation source: Antarctica rocks | place: Antarctica: Victoria Land, Knobhead nord | collected 2015-12-19
ACGCCGCGGCCGTTCTTGCGCTCGCACAGCTGCCCGCGCTCCACCGTCGCGCGGCCCACCTCGTTCTCCATCGGCACGATCTGTTGGCGCGCGCGCGGCGCGCGCTCGCAACCCCTGTGCACCTTGTCAACCCTAAGTAACCCTCACAGGGCATCAAGCAAGCCACTCTCATGTCAAGCGGACGTGGCTGCGCCCTGCTGCTGCTGCAACATCGCCAGTCACACCTCTTGCTGCCCGCCTGGGATGCGGAGCCGCGCAGGAGGGGCGCGAGCAGGCGCGGCGCACTGCCGCCACCAGCGCCGATTCGCTGCTGCTCTCGTACCCCATCCCTAACCGTAGGGTAAAACCCATTCTTACGCACCTTGAACACCGCGCTGTGCAGCAGGTGCTTGAGCAGGTGCGCCGGCTGCCCGCGCGCGACCGAGCGCGCAATCGCCGCGCTCGGGTCGGCCAGCGCGGCCAGCAGCCGCAGCGCAACCTCGACCGTGATCAGCTCGCGGCCGTGCTCCCCGTAGTTCTGCCGCGCGCGCTCGCCCGCTTGAGCGCGCGCCCGCACCGCGCAGCCCTGCTGGGCAACGATGCACCACAGCAGAATGCTGCACCGGCGGGAGCTGCTCATCCCCGTAGCTCTTCGCGCGATTCAGTGAGCTGCGCAGCAGTGTCTGGCAACTTTCCTTGCCAGGGGGTGCGTAAATGCAAGCGCCCCACTAGCGACCAACGGCTGCAGCCAGTCACATGTTAGCCGCGTCTTTGCCCGAATGCATTGGCAGGAGCTTGCGAGGGGCGCGCCAGCAGCAGCCGCAGCTTCTTTGCGTGGCTGGTTGACAGGCCCGCGGGCTCCACGGTCACCACCTGCACGCGACCGCGCCGCCCTCTGCATGCTCGCACCAGGGCAGGGTGTGGGGTGTACAAAGTGTACGACACGGCAATGTCTGGCGCAGCCAGCTACACCCGGAGAGCATGCACAGCACGCGGCTGCCACACGGGTACCTCACTGTTGCACCCGCTCCCCCCCCTTGTGCCGAAGTTGGCACAAGGGGGAAGGTTCATGCCTTGGACAAGTGCGCAGTGTGACCTGGTGCCAGCCAACAGCAGCGGCGCTCTGCCGGAGCTCCTGGTGCAGGCCGGCGCTCCGGGCCACGCTGGGTGCCAGGCGGGGCGGGGCCGCTCGCCTTCAGGGGGCTCGCATATGCGGGCGTGGAGGGGTGCTCGTCGGGCGCCACGACCTCCTCTATCTGCGCGCCGCGCCGCCTGCTCAGGCCGCGGCAGACGCACCGCGCGCGCCTGCGCCGTGGAGCTCCTGCATGTCCGCATGGAGCAGGCCTGGAAGGGGGCCTGTCTGTGCTGGCCGCCCGCCTCAGACTGAACTGAAACAAATTGCACCCGTGTAAGTCCCGGCTGCGGCCGGTCACGATGAAGCAGGCAGCGTGCGCACAGGCCAGCGGAAGCGCCAAGTCGCAGCCATGCGCCCTGGCAGCCCTCCAGCACAGGGCATACGGCGCGCTGGGCGGCCGGCCGGCCGCGCACCCGCATCGTGGCCGGGTGCGCCGCCACGAGCCGCTCCACCTCCTCGAACACCTGGTCCCTGCGCAGGCGCGCAGGCGGGCGCGGCTCAGGACCGCCGCCCTGGTGCGGCGCTCGCCGTGCGCCTCACGCGGGGACAGCAGTGCAGCCTCCCCCTTGCTGGCGTGCGCGCGCAATGTGCGTTAGAGCGTGCGCCGGAGCGCGTGCGCACTTGGTGTGGTAGATGGAGTAGTCGACCTGCGCCCACTCGCCGGCCATCCAGTGCGCCTCCTCATTCTTGCACGCGCAGCGCCGCACGCCGGCCGCCGCCGCCAGCAGGAGCGCGGCGGCCAGGCGCCCCCAGCTGGCGCGCCGCATCCCCGCGGCCCCCGCTAGCAGCTCCCCGGCATCGCCGAGCGCCCGCGCGCTTGAAGCGCTTTCTGGACGGCGTGCCTCGATCTACGCCAGCCGCATGCTGTCACGTGGCTCAGCCTGTGGGTCTCTTCAAGGTTCCCGACACGTGCCTGCCGGCTGAGCCTGCAGCGCTCGCTGACACGCGCAGGCGCGCAACGCAGCTGCCAGGTTTGAACAGAAACGCGGCAGTGCCCGCGGATCAAAGCCTTGCTCAGTCCGCGGTGGTCAGTGCAGGCACGCCAGGAAGCTGGCTGCTGCACGAGCGAGTCTCCTTGAGGCAGCCCGCAGACCGCTGGGCTGCGCGCGCAGCGTGCACGCGCGCTGGCCTTTCACGCGACTTGGAGCCTAGCACTGCCTGTGTTCTCTTTGTTTGTCCCGGTAGACGGTTGGAGTGCAACTGGTGTCGCAGACCCTAGGCATAGTACAGAGTGGTCCCTGCGCAGGTGCGCACTTCCAGAGCAGACACCAACCTCGTGTGTTGTAATCAAGCCAGAGTTCCGGAGCACCTATCCAGCTGCCGACCCGGGCGCTTACTCCAGCTGGTCCTGTGCTGGTGTGCTGGTGTGCGCTGTGCGGACAAGCTGAAGCGCCGCCCCCCGCTCTGGCAGACTCGACCTGCTCTGGCCGCCGGCCTGGGTAGCGCCCTGGGCGCCGCTGCGCCCGGCGTGCCACCAGCGCGTGCGGTCGGGGGCCGGCGGCCCGCGCTCGCTCGGCGGGCTGCGGGATGCAGCGCGGCAACCGGCGCGCGCCCAAGGTGGACGTGCGCAAGCTGGACGCAAACTACTGCGAGTTCGTGCTCAGCGAGACGGACGCGTCCGTGGCGAACGCGCTGCGGCGCATCATGATTGCGGAGGTGCCGACCATCGCGATCGACCTGGTGGAGATCGAGATCAACACGACCGTGCTGAACGACGAGTTCATTGCGCACCGCCTGGGCCTCATCCCGCTCGTCTCGCACGCGGTCGCCGGCATGAAGAGCGTCTTCGAGGGCGCCGACGAGGACGACTTCATGGAGCTGGAGCTGTCGCTCAGCATCCGGTGCACGACCGAGGGCACGCTGGACGTCACCAGCAACGACTTTGTGCTAGACGCCGCGCACCCGGAGGTCTGCCCGGTCGGTGCGCGCCGCCCCCGCCGCCCGCCCCGCTCGCCGCCCGGCGCGTCCCCGTGGTGTGAGAGTGCATCGGTCTGGGAAGCAATAACGTCTCCCTCGAAGTCGCAACCGGTAGCAGCAGTAATGCTAGGCTAGCTAGCACTGAGCGAGGAGTATAGCCTGTCCGGCGCGCCTGACCTGCTAAGGCGCCCGGGCGCGGCAGGCTACGTGGCGGCCGGGCAGCTGGACCCGACGCAGGAGCGCGGCATCCTGATCGTCAAGATGCGCCGCGGGCAGGAGCTGGCGCTGCGCGCGGTCGCGCGCAAGGGCATCGGCAAGGACCATGCAAAGTGGTCGCCGGTCGCGACCGCGGCATTCCAATACATGCCGGAGGTCACGGTAAACCGCGCGCTCATGGATGCGCTGAGCGAGGCGCAGAAGCTGGAGCTCGTCGACAGCGACCCCTCGCAGATTCTGAAATACAACAGCGTCACGCAGCAGGCGCGGCGCCTGTGGCACTGATTTCTTCGTGCACATGCAGAGCTTCCGTGCACGTGCGGAGGTTCCCAAAAGAGATGGTCAGGCCCGCTTGCTGTCCCCCACTGCAACGCCTGCGTCTGCACAACCGGCTGAGGCGGAGCAGCAGCGCCACCACCGCTGGCTCTGCGCTGTGAGGAGGCGGTCTGTGACGTGGCGGAGGTGTCGTCCTGCAGCACGGGTGTGTCCAGCCGCGGGCGGTGCCGGGCGCGCGGGACCGCAAACGCGGGCAGCGCTGGCGTCCTCGACCACAGACGCGGGCAGCGCTGGGCGCGCGCCGGGGCGCACGAGGTGCCGGCGTGCCCCCGGGAAAGCGGGTGCACGGCCTGAGCGCGCGCGCCTGGGCGTGCGCGAGGCACATGAGGCGCTCGCTGCAGCGGCGGGGGCAAGTCTGACCGGGGGCCGCGCGAGCGCATAGGTGGAGGTGCACAACGTGGAGGCGTACCACTACGACGGCGAGTGCCTGGCCAAGGCCGCGGAGTTCGGCAAGGCCGGCGCGCTCACCATACGGCAGCTGCAGGCGCGCCGCGGGCCGGGGTGTGCGCAGCGCCAGGCGGACCCGGCGTGATGCCGTGCGCGGCCGCCGGGCGGGCGCGGGGCGCCGCCGCGCCTGGTGTGTTTCTTGGGCGCCCAGCTGCACAGGCGCCAGGTGCACAGGAGGCCAATGAGTGGGGCTTGCGGCTCGCCTGGGCGCTCGAGACTGGCATCCCTGTCGAGCGGCTGCCTCTCGCACGGTGACGGCACTAAACTGTCACTGCTGTCTCTGCAGCTCTGGCGCAGGCCGCGTGTCCAGCTGAAGCAGCCTGGCCTGGTGCACGGCGGGGCGCACCTTCAGGCCTGAACGGCGCAGGCGCGCTCCATGCGGAGGACATTGCGGAGGACAGCGCGCGACCACTACAGAGACATGCCACTGTCGACACTGTCCCCCATGACACTTTCAGCGCGCGCCGGGGCTAGGGTGCCTGTACCCTACCCGCTGAGGGCGGGCAGAGCGCGCGGCAGGACACGTTCATCTTTCGCGTGGAGGGCACGGGCGTGCTGCCGGCCGAGGACATCGTCGCGACCGCCATGGACATCATCGTCGCCAAGCTGCGCAACCTGCAGGTGCGAAGCCCCCGCCCGGCGCGCCGCGACGACCGCGCCGTGCGCGCTGGCCGCGCCATGCGCGCTGGAGCCGCATGCAGCGCGGGCGCGCCCGGCCGGCGGGCGGCAGAGTGCTGTGCTGGTTGGGACGGTGCGCGCGCATCCGCTGCGGGTATAAATTCCCTGGTCGGCCCTCCATGCCAGTGTGACGATTGTAAATGCAAGATAGGAGCGTTGCGTTAATGGTATTCGGTCAAGCAGCCCTTTAGGCGTGGAGGCCATTGTCCATGGCCGCTAGCTGCATGTGAGCCGTGCGCGCCGCGTCGCAGGAAGCGCTGCCGCACGACGATGACGCAGGGTGACGGGCGCGCGGCTGCTGGCCTGTGCTGCGAGTCTTGCAGCCATGCTGGCGGTGCGGTTTGGGACTTCTGGGCGGCATGTGCCCATGGCTGTTGCATGCGCAAATTTGTGGCTGCTCTGTTTCAGGGTGTGCTTGGCAAGTGTGCAAGTGATTTTGTCGAGCGACTGAACAATGAGCAACTGCCCTTTAACTGATGTGAACACGGGCTGAGAGATGTGTGGGGAATTGGCGGGTTGTTCAGCTCTGGCGACACTGCGAGCAGAGACTGACCGGGCTGGCAGACCTGCAAGCAACGCCAAAAAGGAATGTGGCAGCTCTGCTGAGCGCCGTTGTGACTCCCAGCTTGTGAGAGCGTGAGTGTGAGAGTGACTGCACGACCTGCTGTGAGCCATGCACACCTTGCCTGCTTGGTGTCTGTCGCCTCAGCTTTGCATGTGCACTCTCTGTCGCAGTGCACGTGCACCAAGTGCAACCTTTGCTCTGCTCTTTGCATTGAATGGTCTGTCATGTGCATGCCTGTGACAAACTGGGAGGAGCAGAGAGCAACAGGGCGATAGGGATGTCACGCACACCAGGGCACCGCATAGTCACATAGCATGATAAGAACGTGCACTCGTCTACTCACAAAGCTGCTGCACCCAGCAGCAGGAAGACCGCTGTGGGACATAAAAACCAGCATGAGCGCAAATGTCCACATCGGGGTGCACACGCGACGCATCCCTTGCTGACCCGTCACTCCCACACGATGCCGCGCCTCCCGGCCATGCCCGCAGCTGCAGTCTGCACCCAGGACACGTCAGCAGCCTTGCTGCCAGGCACCACCCTTTACCCTGGGCCAGCTTGCAAGTGTCCTTATGCAGCGCTCCAACTGAGCTGTGCAGCATAGTGACAGCCCCATGTTTCAAGGCCAGGAAGCTCCCTTGTGAGACGAGCCTGCTGCTAATGGGCAGGCAGGCTGTCATGCGTTGCCTGCTCCTGAGAGGCTCCTTTCCGCCAAGGCACATGCCAGCGAGCTCCCCGTGCAGCTGGCACAGCGTCCTGGCCCTGCTCGCGCTGCCAGCGGATGCGCCATTTTCGGCTGCGCCACTCCGCGCGGCCGAGGCTACTCTGGCTGCGCCGCGCCGCCGGCCCCCATGCCGAAGCGCTCCAGGCGCAGCCGGCGCAGCTCCTCCTGGTCGTCGCCAGCGGCCGCGCGCGCGTTGTCCCCCTCCCGCTCCACGAACACCGCGCCCGTTTCGCTCGGCTCCGTGGGCGGGCCCGGGGCGCGCGGACGCGCGCGCGGCGCGCCTGACGCGCCACTGTCCTGCGGCGGCCGAGGCTACTCTGGCTGCGCCGCGCTGCCACCCCCCATGCCGAAGCGCTCCAGGCGCAGCCGGCGCAGCTCCTCCTGGTCGTCGCCCGCGGCCGCGCGCGCGTTGTCCCCCTCCCGCTCCATGAACACCGCGCCCGTTTCGCTCGGCTCCGTGGGCGGGCCCGGGGCGCGCGGACGCGCGCGCGGCGCGCCTGACGCGCCACTGTCCTGCGGCGGCCGCTGCTCGGCCCTCTGAGCCTCGCCGCCGGGCTCCTCCCTTGGCGCCGCTCCCTCGGCGCCACTCGGACCGCCGCCCTGCGGCGCGCCTGCGGCGCCCTCCGCTCGCGCTTGCAGGCTCCTGGCGATGATGGCCCCAGCCTCGGCCGGTATCATCTCGGATGGTACCAACCACCCTGGAGGGATGGATTGGCTGCCACAACCCTGGCCCTCGCCCTCGCCCTGCCCCTGGCCCTGACCCGATGCGGCACCTCCCGCGCCCGCCGCAGCCCCCGCAGCGCCGGGCGCATGGAGGTACCCCCATGTGACCTCCTGCCGCGCTGAGCCCGCGGGCGCGGGCGCCGCGGGCACGCCCACGCTCGCCGGCAGGCCCTGGTCGGAGGGCCCCGCCGGCGCCGGCGCGGCGCCGCCGCCGCCGCCGCCCGCGCTGGACGCTGCCGCGGCCGCGGCCTCGTGCTGCCGGTGCAGCTGCAGGCGGTCCAGCGAGGCCTGCAGCGCGCCGACCTGCGTGCGCAGCGCCTGCCGCGGCGACGCGCGCGCGCGCGTCAGCCGCGGCGCGCGCGCAGCCGGCCCAGACGGCAGACCCGCTTGACGCGCAGGTGCAGCTGCGGCTGCTTACTCTTGCCCCCGCGCTAGTTGCGGTCACGGCAGAGCTCGCCGAGCCATGCACTTTTGAGCTCGGCAAACACGCCACTTTTTTGGAACGCATGGGGCAACGGCAGGGCTCTGATAAGACAGAGCTGCAGTAGAAGCACAGCACGCCTAATTTGGCGCCCAGGTCGGAGGCCCTGACAGAAACCCACCTGCTCCATGCCCTCCGCGGTCGGCTGCGTGCCGGCGTTCTGCATGACAGCCGCCGCGGCCGCGGCCGCAGCGTTGGCCGCGGCGGCGGCGGTGGCCTCCTGGCTCAGGCCCGGGCCGGGCGGCCCAGCGCCAAAGCCTGCGCACGGACCAAAACACCCCCTGAGGCGCACCGAGCGCTGGCAAGGTCTGTGCAGCGTGCACATCTCTACAGAGCTTCTGGCACCCAGCCAGCTTCTGAAACACTGTTCGCGCCCTGCAGCAGCGCACACTCCATTGCAGCTCGCCGGTCACCGCACCGGGCGGCATGGACGGCGGCAGCATCATGCCGCCGCTGAGCGGCGCCATGACGGAGGCCGCGGCGGCGGCCGCCGCGGCCGCCGCGGCCGCATGCTGCACGTGCTGCTCCGGCGTGGCGTTGGGCGGCGCGCTCATCAGCGCCTGCACCGCCGGCGGCAGCACCAGCGGCAGCACCGGCAGCGCCAGGCCCTGCGCCCGGCAGCCTCAAACGGCGTGAGCGCGTACCGCGCTCGGCCGTCCATGTGCACACGTCTCCTCACCCTCATCTACGGCAACGACAAGCATGTGGGACGCCAGCGTGGCCTCACTGCTATTTGCAACCGCTTGCCTGCAAAGACTAGCGTGGAGGTGTGTATTTACAAGCTCATTACTCGACTGGAGTCGCCGGCACAGCAAGGCCTCTTGAGCAACAAAGGACTACAGCAACAGCATTTCAAAGCATTCCATAAGCAGGAAAAAAAAAGCCCAAGTTGTCCACTGCTTGGGGCGGGGCCAGGCTGCAGGCACGCCTGGCTGCCCTGGCCGCCAGCGGTGTCGGGCAGCTGCTGCCCGGCGTACTGCATGGGCAGGTACGCCGGCACGAACAGCGCCATGGACGTCGCGGGCGCCCACTGCGGCAGGTAGCCGTAGCTGGCCGCCGGCCAGACGCCGCCCGGCACGAGCCCCGCGGGCGCGCCGCCGCCGCCGTACGGCGCCGGGACGACCGGAAAGGGCACCGACGCGTACATGCCCGGCGCGCCCTGGTGGAAGCCTGCAGCGGCAGGAGCAGGAACGGATTTACGCACAGCTGGACGATTCTGCTCGCTATGCATCAATTGCATGCACTACACCAGGGAGCCGCCGTCACTGGCTCCCAATAGGTTGAGGGAGAAAGTAAAGAAGAAAGAGCCCAGCGGCCGCGCCTGCAGACAGCGCGGCGTTCCAAGCGAGCGGCCCGTCGAGCGGCGGCTGCGGATGCATGGCTCCCTGTGCCGCCGGCCAATGCGCGCCTGCCGGGCACAACAAGAGGCATCACACATGACGTGACACGAGGCAGCGGCAGGCCCCGCCCAGGAACCCCGCGCGCGGCAGCACTTGTGCGAACAGCTGCCGCGGCAACACACGAGCAGTGTGGACAGTTGCGCAGCAACACCTGAGCGAACTGCTCGCGCAGGTGCGGCCGCAGGTGCAGGCGCTGTCAGCACGCGCGCGGGCTACCAGCACCATTGCCATCACTGCACAAGGAGTGTGGTGAGAGGCGGAGGCAATGCCGCCTGCTGGCCGCCACGCATGCCCCAGCATGAGCAAGCACGCGCGCACCTGCCCCCTCCAGGGCAGTCCCTGTTGCAACCCCTAACGCGGCCCTGACCAGTGTCGTGGTTGACCAAGCCCGAGCATGTGACAAGTGTGTTTCCCCTGGCGCACTGCAGAAACGCGCAAGCGAGGGAGACCCAGCGGAAGGCCGCACCCGACACCGGCTGCCCCGCGGCGCCGCGCCGTGCCTGCCGCGGCGGCCCGCCCGCCGCACTGCTGCCTGCGGCCGCCTGAGCCCCCCCGCCAGAGTGCCCCGGCATGCCCGCGCTTGCGGACGGCCCCGCCGGCGCTGCTGCGCCGCCCGGCCGCCCCGCCGCCGCAGGCGGCGCCGTCGCCCCGGAGGGCTGCGAGGCGGGCTGCGAGGTCGGGGCGCTCGAGCGCGAGCGGGCGCCCGCGGCTGCGCCGCGCGCCGCCTCCTGCGCTGCCTGCAGCGCGCGCAGCGCACTCGCGCAGGCCAGGCGCGGCGGCAGGCGCGAGGCCCGCCCCCCGGTGATATTGCGGCTTGGTGTCCCTGTGGGAACCATGTCGCACGCTAGGCGCCCTGCCACGTAAAGGCATTGCAAGCGAGGTGCTGCACACAAACACACATTTCAAACATACTGTACAGGAGGCCTGCTCGGTGCCCGGGGCGCTCGCCGCCTGTCTGCAAACACGTCAGACACGCTGCAGCACTGTCTCAGCGTCCAGCCCCCCAGCTTCATAGCCCCCAGCTCGCCGCACGCCCAGCCGCTCTCAGGACAGGGTTAGGGTCTGAGGCTCCATTGCAGCGCGCCTGCGCGGCGAGCAGCGCCTGCAGCGCCTGCGCCTGCGCGCGCTGCGCCACCGCGGCCTGGTAGCTCAGCGGCGGGCCCGCGGCGGGGTGCGGGAAGGGGACGGCGCCCGCGCGCAGCGCCTCCACCGCGCGCGCGGCGTTGAACGGCTCCACGGGCCGCCCGGCGCGCGCGGCCTGGCCCCACAGAAAGGCGTTGGCTCAGGTGTGTCGCCTGCCGTGGCGCCTCCTGCAACTCGGGTACCGACCCCATTCCTGGTGCGCCGCCCGCAGGTGGCTTCAGGCCGAGGAGCGCGACCGAGCTCCCCACGCCTTGTGAGGCGCATACATCTTCATGACAAGATTACCTGATTAGACAAGCTTGCACTCGTGTCATGAATATAAATGCAAGTGTCGAAATGGTTCCAGGAGAGGAGGCACCTGCTCGGCCTGCCCGGCGTGCACGCTCTGCAGCAGCTGCATGAGCGCGGGGTACTGCTGCCCGGGCGGCGCCGGCGGCGCGTGCGGCGCATGCGCGTGCGCGGCGTGGCCGCCCAGGCCGGAGCCTAGCTGGCATATTGCAGCGGTCCTAGCCGTGGGCGGCAGGGTGCAGAGTGACGCGCCGGCCACGGGCTTTCGTCGAGCAGGCCGCGGCGCTTTCAGTGCATGGCAGTGCTGTGCGCAAACCAAAGCAGAAAGCACGAAAGCTGGAAGCAGATCGGGCGCGCGCACGGGCGGTCACCGCGACACGCAGGGCTCTGTCTGTGGATGATACTGCTGCACGTCCCAGGACGCGTCCTCGCAGAACCAGACCTGCGGCGCCGCGCGAAAGCATCAGCAGCCGTTAAAGTGGGCAAGGCTTCTG
>JAABUV010008324.1_pt1 | contig 10526 bp, 16 predicted proteins | sample 5559971 | NCBI WGS metagenome assembly JAABUV01 (sample SAMN10711881, study PRJNA513362) | rock metagenome | isolation source: Antarctica rocks | place: Antarctica: Victoria Land, Knobhead nord | collected 2015-12-19
CTGCCGCAGGCTCGCCAAAGACTGGGAGCGCTTGAACCACAATGCCCTTGCGTTCCTGCAATGGGCGTCAGTCCGGATGATGGTGCGAAAGCTATGCCAGACCACAACATGATCCCGGACAGACACTCAGTAGGGGCTTGCCGTCGGGCGCACGACGATCTCGGTCGTATCCACGTCAGCCGGCTGCTCCACTGCGAACCGCACGGCGCGGGCGATGGCGTCGGGCTGTAGGGCGATCTGGCGGAACACCTTCATTTCCTCGCGGCCCTTCTCGTCGGAGATGCTGTCGGCCAACTCGGACTCGACGACGCCGGGGCATACTACGGTCACCCTGATCTTGTCGTTCTCCTGCCGCAGCCCGTCGGAGATCGCGCGCACCGCGAATTTGGTCGCACAGTACACTGCCGCCGTCGGCGTCACGTGAAGGCCGCCGATGGATGCGATGTTGATGATCTGGCCATGACCCTGGTTGTTCATGGCTGGCAGGACAGCGGCAATGCCGTAAAGTACGCCGCGAATATTGACGTCGATCATCAAGTCCCACTCGTCCACCTTGAGGGAGGCCATGGACGAAAGCGGCATCACGCCCGCATTGTTGACGATCACGTCGATGCGGCCGAACGCCTCCAGGGCCGCCTGGGCGAACGCGTCGCAATCCTGCCGCGAGGTGACGTCCAAGGCGCGCGCCCGGGCTGTCCCGCCAGCGGCCTCGATCTCGACGACGAGCCGGTCGGTGCGCCGCGCGCCGAGCATGACGGATGCTCCAGCCTCGGCAAGGCACCTGGCTGTAGCCTCGCCGATGCCGCTGCTGGCGCCGGTGATGAGGATGACCTTGCCCTGGATAGTTTGCATGATGTCACGTCCTTCAGTGTGGCCGTCCAGATGAGGGACGGGAGGGAGGCGACCGCGAATGCCGCTGCGTCCGGCACTGGCCGGGCGGCGGCCTTCCGCGGAGTTGGCGCGCTACTTGATTTGGACGCTGATGCCGCCGTCGGCCATGACGACCGATCCCAGGATGAAGCTCGCCCGGTCAGAGGCGAGGAAGGCGACGATCTCGGCGATCTCCTCGGGCTGGGCCGCGCGGCCGATCGGCGCCGACCTGCCGTGCTCGGCCAGGAAGCCCGGCCCGTCGTCGAAGGCAGCGTTGAGGAGGTTGGTGACCACGTCACCGACGCCGATCGCGTTCACCCGGATGCCCTGGCCTGCGACCTCAAGCGCGAGCGTCCGGGTCAGTTGGGCCAGCGCGCCTTTCGAGGCTGCGTAGGCGGCGATGGTCGGGAAGGCGAAGTACGAGGCGTAGGAGGCGATGTTGACGATGGCTCCGCTCCGGTTCGGGAGCATCGCCTTGACTGCCTCGCGCGAGTGCAGGAAGGCGCCCGTGACGTTCGTGGCCATGATGCGCTCCCAATCCTCGCGGCTGGTCTCGGCCACCGGCTTAAACACGATGCGCCCGGCGTTGTTGACGAGGATGTCGAGCCGGCCGAAGCGCCCGACTGCCAGCGCGACGGCCTTCTCTGCACTGCCGTCCGCGGAGACGTCGGCGACGAGCGGGACCAGCCCATCGCGCGCCAGCTCTTCGACGGCTGTATCGATGTCCTCCGCAACCACCTTGGCGCCGCGGGCGTGCAGCAGCTCCGCAGTCGCGCGCCCGATGCCGCTTGCGGCACCCGTCACGATTGCGACCTTGCCCTCGACTTCGTTCACGTTTTTAGAAAAAACTGTCATGTCCGGTCTCCACTGCCTGGAATGGACATGAGGCTGATCGCCACCGCGCGGTATAAGCACGTTTCCACACAGGCTGTTTAGCGTTCAGGGCACAGTGGCAGATGGCAGGGGTCGCAGATGCTCGACCAGCGCGCGCAACGCGGGCGAGCGTTGCCGCTGGCGGGGGTAGTAAAGCGAGAAGCCCGGGAAGGGTGCGGCCCACCGTTCCAGCAGCACCACGAGCCGCCCCGCATCCACCAGCGGCCTGACCGCGCTCTCCGCCCAAAAGGCGATGCCGATGCCCTCGACAGCCGCATCCACCGTCGCCCGTTGCTCGCTCAGCACGAGCGGCCCAGTGACGGCAAGCGAGAACCAGCCGCCGCCCGCTTCGGCAAACTCCCAGTCGTAGATCGCGTCGCGCCCCGGCCAGCGAAAAACGAGGCAGCGATGGCCAATGAGGTCCCGCGGCGTTTGCGGCACGCCATGGCGCTCCAGATAGTCGGGCGAGGCCACGGCAACCTGGCGCAGGTCGGAGCCGAGCCGCACCGCGATCACGTCCTGGTCCAGCAACTCGCCAAGCCGCAGGCCGGCGTCGAAGCCACCGGCAGTGATGTCGATTGCCGCGTCGTCGATCTTCACGTCGAGCACAACGGCGTGGTGGATATCGAGGAAGGCCCGCAGCGCTGGGGCGAGGATCGTCTCGTAGGCCAGCCGCTGGGCGTGGATGCACAGCCGGCCTGCAACCCGGCCACCGGTCTCCCGCGCTGTTTGAACAGCCGCTTCGATCTCCGCCGCGGCCGGGTCGAAGTCGCGCAGCAGCGCGGCGCCTGCCTGGGTCGGGCTGACGCTGCGGGTCGTGCGGTTGAGCAGCAGGATGCCAAGGCGGTCCTCCAGCTTGCGAACCGTTTGGCTGAGCGCGGACCGTGACATGCGCAACTCCGCCGCGGCCGCCGAGAAGCTGCCAGCACGGGCGACGGCGGAGAAGGCCTGCAACTCGGCGAAGTCACTGCCGCGCATTCATGACCCCTGGGTGAAGTGCTTTGTAGCGTGCATGTGCCTGCACGTCCTTCCTCGCCAACGAGTAAAGCCTGGAAGCTGATATTTGACACTGGTAAGACGGACAGAGAGCTCATTTGGGAGGTCTGCACACGCCCTACATAGCTTTTACGCTCCATCAGACGGCGTTTGGGTTTGTAATGAGGCGCTGGGCGGGGTACGACTGCTGCCTCGACACCCCAGACGGACCCCGCCCCGTGACCGCCCACTTCGTCGCCTACTACCGCGTCAGCACCGACAAGCAGGGGCGTTCCGGCCTTGGCCTGGAGGTGCAGCGCGCCGCCGTGGTGGCCCACGTCGCCGGTGCCTGCGGCACGGTCGCAGCCGAGTTCGTCGAGGTCGAGAGCGGGCGTAAGAAGGATCGGCTCCAGCTCGTCGCGGCGCTGGCCGCCGCCCGCGCGCACCGTGCCGTGCTGGTTATCGCCAAGCTCGACCGCCTGGCCCGTAACGTCCACTTCGTGTCCGGGCTGATGGAGAGCGGCGTCGAGTTCGTCGCCGCCGACATGCCGACCGTGAACCGGCTGACCGTCCACATCCTCGCCGCGGTCGCCGAGGAGGAGGCGCGCATGATCTCCGCCCGCACCAAGGCCGCGCTCGCCGCGGCCAAGGCGCGCGGTGCCCGGCTCGGCAACCCCAACCTGGCCGCCGGCTCGCCGGCACAGGCGCGCGCCGCCAACGCCGTGAAGACCGGGCGGGCTCAGGTGCGGGCGGCCGACGTGCTGCCCTTCATCGAGCAGGCCCGGCGCGCTGGCGCCGCCACCTTGCAGCAGCTCGCCGACGCGCTGGCCGCGCGTGGCGTGCCCACGCCGTCCGGCCGCGGCAGGCGCTGACACCCCGTCCAGGTGGCCCACATCGTCGGGCGGCACCAGGAGGCCGCCGGCACAGCCGGCGTATCGCTTGCAGAGGTGGCCACATGAGCCTGCCCCAGCTCACCATCAACCGGAGCTTCATGGCGGAGTTCCTGGATGCGGACCCGCCTTGCTTCGCGCTCGGCTTGGTCGAGGTGGGCGACACCCGCTGCGCGCTGGTCGCGCTGCGCCCGGACTAGCCCATCCCCTAGCGTGTCACGGCCGGCGGCTTCGCGTTCGGCCACTCGTTGCTCGGCGGCGATGGCTGGGAGGTGGTCCACTTCGCCTTCGAGTTCTACGGCCATGCACCTACAACGCCCTGGTCAACCCGAGCGACCCGGTGGCGCAGGCGGTCTTGAAGGTCATGGTCGGGACCGGCGACTACTTCTTCTTCGCGATCAATGCCGACCGCCGCGGCACGACGGCCTTCCGGTCAAGCATCGGCGCAGACAGCCTTGCGGGCTTCAAGGCCAACATGGACCGCATCAGGCGCTCCACGACGAGCGAGGCACAATATCGCTTGGCGGCATCTCAGTTCGAGGAGCATCCGGTGCCGCCCGGGACCCTGCTCACCTGGGCGTGCCGGAGCGACACCGACCACCTCGACCTTGAATACGACCGGCTGGTGCTGAGACCTGCTTGAGTTGGGATCGGGTGTTTGACGCCTGCCTGGAGGCGTCGTGACGCCATCATGTGGACAGAGCAAGGGAGCTTCTCACATGGGCATCACGATCACGGACGACATTTACGACGAGGCCGAGCGCCTGCTTCGCCTCCCGGCGGAGCAGTGGGGGTCTCACCTCCGCGACATGCGCGCGCTTCTGCGCGGACGCATGGCCGAACCTAAGTTCGTTCCCGAACAGCACGCCCGCGCCCAAGCCTTGATCGTTCGCGTCACTGCCGTGCTGCGGGACGGTGGTGACCACCGACAAGGCTTGGATGCCAGAACGAAGATGCTGGCCTTGTGGATGCCCGGCACCGACCAACCATTCAGTACATTACATAGTGAGTGGGGTCATAGCATGAGCGACAGCACGCCGGTATACCGCAACAAGCAGGTCATCTTCCAGAAGGCAGCGAGCGAGCTGATCGTCGCCGCCACGACAACGGCGTGCTGGTGGTCCATGGCTGGACGGTCAGCATCCTCCTTGACGACGTGAGGGCTTACGTTCAGGACTTCGGCCGTAACAGGATGCCCGATGTCCAGCATGGGTTCTTCTTCCACGAGGGCAACTTCGTCATCAGCCACAATGGCGCAAAGCTGAGCCTCACAGCCGATGAGGGAACCGCCATTGTGAAGTTCCTGGCCGGGCACTATGGCCTGGAGTAAGGCCTTCCAGCTATTATCTCAAAGACGCGCCGGTGACGGCGCGCCATGAGCGACCGCCAGGCATCTAAAGAAATCGCTGCGACCGGCGCTGCCTTCCGCGCCGGCGTGAAAGGGCTGCGTTACACGGAGCATCCCGATCCCGCCTTCGACATGGCCGTCGTGACCAACTCGGCGCAGGGGCCGAACGAGCGGCACTTCGAGACGGTGGAGCGCCTCCCCGGCCTGTCCGATCCCGTGGCGGCCTATGAAGCCGGGCGGGCGCTGCGCATGATCGGGGCACATCATGGACACGCTGGGAAGCCCACCCGAGCAGGGGCGCCTCTTTCTTCCGAGGTTCGCTGAGGCCATGCTGCATTTTGCGCTGCACGGCGAACGCCAGCCTTGGGGTGCGGAGGATACAACCTTCGTGTTCCTGGAGGGCGTGCAGGCACCGAAGGAGACCATCAAGGCGATGCACCGGGACATCGTGGACTACGCGCGTGAACGGCCAGAGCTGAAACCGCGCGGCAGCGCTTGAGATCAAAGGATCAGGGTTCCGAGGTAATAATCAGACTTGCTCTGCCCTTCGTCAGCCAAGAAATCCACGAAGTATTCAGAATTAGAGACGTAGATATGTACCTTGCCTGCGGTGCAATCGAAGGTGACTTTGCCCGCCCGGTTCTGGGTCATCGTGTTATATCCCAAGTAGTAATGCAGGTACCGTGACGAGGCCTTTCCGAGAACGATGATCTTCGGCTTCAACTTGTCCAGCCAGGAGTTTGGTATCTTGCCGCTCTTCCGGCCGTGGTGGGGCGCAAAGACGATGTCCGTGCGGGACAGATCGACGCTTTTCTCGATGCTCTCCATGAACGCCGTTTCCAGGTCGCCGTGCCACTGTACCCGCACCCCGTTTTCCAAGTCATACCGGGCAATCAAGGACATGTTGTTGAAGCTCACGCCGTCCTTTGCGTTCTTTAGCTCACACTTGAAGTCGGCATTGTTCAGGTCTGGCCAAAGGATGGCTATGCCGGATACGCCGCGCTCCTCGTCCGAGAGGTTCATCCACTTGCAGCGGCATCCCTTGAAGACGTGATAAGCCTTGTCACCATCGCGAAGCGCGCAGTAGCGCTTGAACGAGGCGGTCTCCTCGTCCCTGGTCGCCTCGTTCTGCACGCAATAGAAGTTCGCGATAGGCATGTTCCTGTCCAAGTACTCGATGCCCTGGATGTGATTCTCGTCGGGATGCGTGGAGATGAAACGGGTGATGCCCTTGTACTTGGCCGTCTCTTTCAGCTCAGCAACGACCTCCTCCCGGTTGCCCTCGTCGAGGCAGCAATCTATGAGCGAGAAGTTGTCGCTGTTGTGGCTGATGTAGAACATGTCCCCTTCCCCGACGGAGAAGGACTTGATGACGCTCATTGACAGCTCCAGGCTTGGCTCGTTGGTTTGTTCTCAGGGCCGCTTGGCTTTCGGTGCGGCTCGACCCGGCCGGCTTGGCATCGGGGTGGCCTCTACGGCATTCAGGAGGCGCATCGAGTATTCATCAGCGGCCCTCTTCATTGAAGCCTTGGTCGCCCCGAACACCAGGAATGCCCCAAGGACGGCAAGGCCACACGGCTCAAGGAAGGATTGTCGCCCAGCGATGAAGGCGGCTGCCGTAGCTGTGATGGCGAGCGCGAGGATCGCCATCCCATAGGGCTTGATACCGAGGAGGTTGCGCCGAAAGCCGTACATAATGTTCTCCGAATGTACCACGTCGAACGGCGACCGGGCCTTGTTCTAGAGCCTTGTTCCGCAGCCAGTCCGAGCACGTCTTGTAGGTCCTGTCTGCGGCCGATGGGTCTTGCTCCTCCGCTACCTCGGACGGCATGGTGTTGACGACGCCAAGCTCAGTCAGTCGTTTGCGGATTCGCGCCTTGCTGCCCGCGACGATGGTCGCATCCCGATGGCGAAGCATCCTGACCGTCGGCGGGCCTCCCCATGAAGCCCAGATCGGCCCCTCAATGGCCTTCCCCGCGTCTCGCGCGAGCTGACCGAGCACGAACGCCGCCATCGTGACTGCGACGCCGCCACCCGCGAGTTTCAAGGGCCAATGGCTGAAAGGTATCCAGGCACTCACCGCCAGGAAGAGCGGGAATGCCACTACGGCGACCGGCGCCATGCGGGCGCCCAGGGTGTATCTGTCAATGAGACCGGGCATCGCAATCCAGGCATTGCTGGTGGGCAGCTACATCAGTCCCTACCACGCTCTTCCACTTCCATGGCTGGAACAGCATGCGCATGGTGACGGCTGACGGGGCACGCCTCGACCTCGCCTCCATCTACGCACGCTTGGCTCCAGGAGAGACGAGCGAGATCCCCGTATTCGTCACTGGCCGCAACAAAGGCCAGGGTCGCAAACCGCGACGGCTTTTCCCGGCGCGGCTGATCGTCTTCCGTCAGCATGAAGAGGCAGGCACCCGTGCCGTCCGTGTAGCGGAGCGTCAACACAGCAAGAAGCGGTCCGGCATGGCGCTGCAGCCGATGACGCTCGCGTCGGCCCGGTTCCTGATGGTGCTCACCTCATTGCCGGCCGACAAGGTGACTGCTGCGGAAGTCCTGGCGGCCTATCGACTTCGCTGGCAGGTGGAGCTCGCTTTCAAGCGGTTGAAGAGCGGGCTTGGTATCGACCGGCTTCTGGCGCGCGACCCCGCTATGGCACGAAGTTGGCTCCTCTCACACTTGATTTTGGCTCTGCTTATCGAGGACGGCGCAAGCGAAGTCCTCGACTCTCCCCCTGTGCGGGGCGCTGGCCACGTCCCTCCCATTTCCCTATGGCGCCTGCATGCAGCCTTGCAGTTTGCGCTTCTTGGTGCCATTTTAAGACCCGTCGCCGGGCTGCAGCAGGCCGGCAGCTCCATTATGCGGCACATCTGCGATCCGCCGCGGCGCCGAGCGTGCCAGGCGGTGCTTGCACGATTGCACGCGCCCCTCGCGCCGTTGCCTCCGGCATCTGTAGTGTCGCGTGTCCGCCATGGGTAATTCGCGATTGGCCCGGTTGCGGGCAGCAAGCAAAGCAAGCGGCCATCCAGCTTGCGCACGTCCCGGAGTCTAGCGACGGCTATGCAGCGAGAACGGTTAAAGCTGCTACCAACGGAATTATTCTCTGCATGGCTTCACGCGTCGGTCACGTTGATTTTGGGGCAGAAGTCGAGTAGATTCGGATGAGCGGCTAGGAGTCTAATCTCAATGATAACCAAAGAAGGGCGCAGACTTGTATTCTGTAAGTAGTAGTAAATTTGGTGCACGGCCCCTAAAGCAAGTATCATCTTCCTGTTCTAAAGCTCTACAGGCCGTTCCCCTTGAAAGGCCAGGCTTGCCGGGTCGCCAAGTGCTAAATCCGGTCTGCGAATATATGGAGGCAAGCTGGCTTGGTGTTGCTCGACTGGTTCCTCAATTCACCGACGGTATAACGATGGATTTGGGGCTTGCTCGTCTGAGCCGTATGTCGGAGGTAGACCTGCTGCCTGGCGAGGTCCTTATTTGCTCCCCCGACGGAGAGGAAGTACAAGGGGTGGATTTGATGGTAGATAAGCTAAGTGAAAGCGTCAGGCTGTTTACGCGAGGTATCTTCACTCACGCAGCGATAGTTGGTCGCGACAAGAACGTCTACGAGGCTGTATTGCCAGTCATTAAGGCCACTCCCTTTAACACTTGGGTCGGCGGCTTTCGATATGTTGTTGTCCTGCGCCATTCTTTAGAGGCAAACGCGCTTTCAAGTGAAATAGTCTGTAATTTTCTCGAGATGCAAGTAGGAAGGCCTTACAATATCGCACGAGCTATTGGGATAATGCTTGTCGGGCAGATGTCGCATCGAACTAAGCTGAGTGTGTTTTTCGAGGCCGTTGTTGCAGCCGCAGAGAAGATTTTTTATCGCGGAAGCCACGTTTGCTCGACCTTGGTCTGGTCCGTGCTGGCGACAGTAGGACTTACTTCTCCGGGCGATCCATTTGGAAGATATGTGACCCCGGCAGCCTTCATCGATCAGGCTCTTCTTGAGCCCGTTGGATATGCAACAGCTAAGCACCGCATGGAGCCACATAGGCTTGACGCCTCAAGTGGTAGCTACGAGTAACAACAGATCTTACCGAGGCCCGTGGCATAACGTGGCAACTTATTTGCTCAGCCCGACGTCACATGGGAACCGGAGGACCGAAGAATTTCCAACTCAGCCACAAATCTTTACGGGTCTCGCATCTGCGTTTGAGGAAGTAGCGCGGAAGCTGGTCAGCCAAGTGGAGTCTGAGCGGGGGCCCAGCGCGTTAAGTTCGCGCCTATGGGGCGCCGCCCTACGGTTCCCCTTCTGCACGCCGCCTACAGCACGGCAGGGCCGCCCCGGATTGCATGGCCCCAAGCGGCCACGCGCCCGGCGCAGCCCGGCCGCACCCGGCGTCATGCACACCCCTCCCTACCCGGTCTCGCCGACGGGCAAGGAAGCAGCGGGGCTGCTTCCGCTGCCAAAGGAAGACACACCAACACCAGCACTACCCACAGCACCAATACCGTTACCCACGCCATCACTGGGATCAGCCTTGCCAAGCTGGTCCCCTCCCCTGCCAATGCCCGGCGCACCGGCACAGGGCTAGGCAGCGAGGCGCTGGCCGCCTCCATCCAGGCGCACGGGCTGCTGCAATCCCTTGTGGTCCGCCCCGCGCTGGACGGCCAGGGCCAGGCCACGGGCAAGTACGAGGTCGCTGCCGGCGGGCGCAGGCTGGCCGCGTTGAAGCTGCTGGCCAAGCGCAAGCGCATCGGCAAGGGCGCCGCCATCCCCTGCCGCGTGCTGGACGAGGACGGGGTGGACGGGGCCGAGGCGAGCCTGCCGAGAACGTGGTGAGGCTCGACATGCACCCCGCCGACCAGTTCGAGGCGTTCGCCCGGCTGCACCAGGACGGAGCCGGGCTGGGCGTCGAGGACATCGCCGCACGCTTCGGGGTGTCCGCCCACACCGTGCGGCAGCGGCTGCGCCTGGCCGTCGTCTCGCCTGCGCTGGTGCAAGCCTACCGGGACGGGGCGCTGACCCTGGACCACCTGACCGCGTTCGCCGTCACCGAAGACCAAGCGGCGCAGGAGCAGGTGCATGAGCAGCTACAGGACTGGCAGCGCCACCCTGACGCCATCCGGCGCTTGCTGATGGGCGGCCTTGTTCCCGCCAGTGACCGCCGCGTGGCCTTCGCCGGGCTGGACGCCTACCAGGCGGCGGGCGGCACGGTGCAGCGCGACCTGTTCAGCGAGGACGGGGGCGGCTGGATCACAGACGCCCCTTTGCTGGAACGGCTGGTGGCCGAGCGCATGGAGCGTGAGGCCGAGGCGGTCCGGGCCGAGGGCTGGCGCTGGGTGGCCATCGGCTCTGACACCCAGGCCCGGGCGTGGCCGTGCCGCCGGATGTGGCCCCGCAAGGTCGCGCCCACCCCCAAGGACGACGCGCGCCGGACGGAGCTTGCCTGCCGCTAGTGCGTCGGGAGACCAACAAGGAGTAGATGGTGCAAGTCCATTACGGTGAAGGAGTAGCGATCCACACTGGCCCCGAGCCGTGCGTTGTCGCCCGCGAGGACGGCAGCGAAGCGTCGGCA
>JAABUV010008326.1_pt1 | contig 10521 bp, 12 predicted proteins | sample 5559971 | NCBI WGS metagenome assembly JAABUV01 (sample SAMN10711881, study PRJNA513362) | rock metagenome | isolation source: Antarctica rocks | place: Antarctica: Victoria Land, Knobhead nord | collected 2015-12-19
CGCGCGTCCCGCCCTAAAACGGCCGTCGTCCACACCTGAACAAGCGCGCGATGACTCCCGGCCGCTGATAGGGCGGGACGCGCGACGGCCCATCGGCGCCCAGGAGTAGCATGAGTTGCTGGATAGCCTCGTGTCGCTGCGCCTGCTCCCTGGCGCGGTGGATCGCGCCGTCGAGGACACGTCGTCGCTCATCGCGGGCGTGGATGCGCGGAGGCTCGCCCCGCGCATACGGGTCCTCGTCCGTCGCGTCCGTAGGCGGCAGCTTATAGTACGCGACCAGCCCCTCCCGCGCCCGACCCAGGGCGTCGAGCACGGTGCGCACGTCGGCCATGCGCCCCACATCGCCATCCTCGTCCACCACAGGCAACGTCTCGGCGATACTCGCGTGATGCCACCGCAACGCCAGGCAGAGGTCCCGCGCCGACCCCTTTTCTTGGGCGATGCGGCGTTCAAACTCCTCGTCAGTGCGCGCGATCCATGGCCCGCTGTCCATAGCCTCCCCTCCGTCGATAGCCACTGTGTACGATGCTCGTTCCCCGCCCGTGACGCCAGGCCGACGCTAGGCCCAGATGTCCAGCGCACGCGCGCTGGAGCCCCCTGCAACGGCCACACGAGCGGCCTCCGCTCCTGTCATCCACGCCCATGCCGCTTGGGTCTTGTCCGCTGGGCATGGTGTCCACCGGCATAGCGCCACGCCGCGCGCGGATCGGACACGGAGCGGGAGGGCTCAGGGCCGATTGAGTAGGGTGAGCAGGGACGCGATCAGCCGCAAGCAGACGACGCCGACGACGCCGAGGCTGATGGTTGTGCCGTAGGCGAGCAGCCGGTCCCGCCCCATGCGCAACAGCACGAACGGGAGGGCGAGACCGAGCGCCAGTTCCGCCAGCGTGACCACGTCTATGGAGTGATGGGAGCCCAGGAACCGGAGCGTGGTCCACCCCCCTTCGCCCGCACAGACCGCGCTGAGGAGCCCGACCGCAAGAGCCGCCAGGCGACCGTGCCCCCTACGCCATACGGCGCCGGCTAGGCCGAAGAGCGCGCCGCCGAGCAGCGCCGGGACAAGCCAGAACGTCAGGTAGTGCGCCAGGTAGAAGCCATTCGCTTGATGCTCGACGACGATCATGTAGCCGTAATAGCCGAGCACCACGCCGATTGTGGCGACGGCCCCAACGATGGCAGCGCCCCGACTGCGATCACCACGGAGAGCTATGAACGCGCCGAGCGCGAAGGCCAGACCGAGCCAGGGGCCACCGATCAGGGCAAGGGACCGCCAGCCCTCTGGCAAATTGTCGATCCACCGTGTTAGCGCGCCGAGTCCAAGGCCGGCGAATATACCGCGCACGGAGAAACGCGCAACCCTGGCGTCTAGCATCGAGCCTACTCTCGCTGTTGTCGATGGAGTTGATGACGAAACACACCGGCCTGATTGCACTGTAATCCCTCCAAGCCAGCCCTAGCGCGTCGCGTCTAGGACGCTCACGCTGCTGCTCCAATAGTTGGCGACAAAAGCATGGCCGGCCTGTTCGTCCACCGCTATACCCCGTGGGTCACGGCCGACGCGCACGGTGCGCAGCAGTGTCACATGCTGTGTATCCAGCACCGCCACGTACCCGGCCCATTCCGGCGGCTGCCCCGGGGCGACATGGTGGATAGCTGCCCAAACGCCGCCATCGGTCCCCGTCACGAAGGCCCGACTTGTCCGCGCATCCACTCCTATCGCATAGGGACTGCCGCCGACGGAAAAAGTGCGCAGGACACTGCCCGTGGTCGCGTCGAGCACGCTCACCGCGCCAAGACTCGTGACCAAGACGCGCCCCGCCCGCGTATCGACGGCCATGGCGTCATCATACAAGCCAACCGGGACCGTGCGCATAAGTGCGCCCGTGCGCGCGTCAAGTACACTGATGCTGCCATCCCCCGAGTTGGCAATGAACACGCGTCCTGTCTTCTCGTCGACAGCGATAGCCTGGGGGGTGCGCCGGACAGGGACCGTCCGTATGACCGTCCCGCTGCGCGCATCCAAGACGCTCACGGTGTTGCTGTCCCCATTCGCGACGAACACGCGCGCGGTCTGTGCATCGACGGCTGTCGCGACCGGGCGGCGGCCGACCTTTACGGTGCGCACGAGTGCCCCCGTTTGTGCGTCGAGCATGCTGACGCTGCCGGCGCCAACAGGGGTATCATCGAACCTTGTCGCGCCGACGACCGTCACGAAGACGTGCCCGGATCGCTCGTCCACGGCGGCGGTTGTGGCCTCGATACCCAACGAAACGGCGCGCAGGGGGGCACCCGTGCGTGTATCCACCATGCTCACCGTGCTGGGTGCGGCAGGGTAGCCGTGGATCGATTGGATACCCTGGCTGATGACGAAGGTATGGCCAGCCCGCACGGCCACGGCAAGGCTGCTATTCCGGCCAGCGCCCCCCGCACGAACGTGGCGCACCACCTGTCCGCTACGCGTATCGACGACGCTAACAACTCCGTCGAAACCGCTGAAGACGGCGCGCCCCGCCCGCATATCCACAACGGCGTACGCCGGTTGCTGGGGGCTCGTGTCGATGGTCCACAGGGCAGAACCGGCTACCGTACCTAACGCCCACACTACGGTCACTCCCCCAAGTGCCGCGAGACAGGCGACGGCAACAATGACCCGCCTGGCGCCCGTCCGTCGTGTCCCCGCCCTCATACACCCCCCCACTTGCGCGTCATTGGACTGCCCTCCCCCCGAAGATTGTGGCGATCTTCGGGGGGAGGGCAGCCGTTGGTTGTCGTTGCGCCGCCGTTTTCGGCCCATCGCCGGACGCTTCCATGTCGTCCCGCAGGCGCTCGTCCATCCGTACATCTTCTCACAGCCTCGCAGCAATGCCTCATCGGAAGCTGATGCTCAAGGGATATAGATGACCGACGAGTTGTGGTAGCAATCAGGGGTGCCGGACGACAGGTCGGCATAGTAGTGGAATGATTGGAAGTTCCAAATCCCCCCCCCGCACGCGAGCCGGCCAGATGCCGCGGTCGTTTGTGTCGATAGCGCCGACGCCGTGTCGTTGACGTGGCTGCAGAACGTGTAGCAGCCGGGGTAGAGGATGTGCAGATCTTGCGATCCATTCCCCTGGAACTCGATGCAATCGCCACCGTTGAAGCCCTTGTTCTGCCCGATCCTCACCCCACCGCTGCCTCCGCAGAAGGTGGAGGGGATGTCGTGTGGCCGCGCATGGGGGAGGCTAGCCGGCTGCACGCCGACGTGTGCGCCCATGCCGCTCAAGACCGTAGCGCCGCTTGCGACCGCACTATTGTTGTCGACTCGCGTCCAGGTGAGCGTGCTGGTGGGGTCAGCGAGGTTGAGGTAGCCCTCCCAGTGGGTTTTGCGGCCCAACGCCTGATCGGCGCGATACTGACCAGGGCCGCTGAATGAGTCGTGGTACACCACGGGGTGCCGACCGACGAGAGTGTCATGCTGGAACGGTGGCGCGGCATCGCGTGGCGGGGCGGCATGTACGGCGTTCGGCAGGGCCGTCACCCCGAGCATGCCGGCCAATGCGAGACCGGCGAGGGCGGACTTGAGTGTGGAGCGAGCCATGGTTGTCTTCTCCTTGAACTGAAGCTGCTATGCATCCCCTCGCAGCACCTCCGGCCGGTCGGCGTCGAGTGGATGCGCCTCTATCATGACACGAACATCAAACGGAGGGGAAGTGCAAAAACCCGTATCTTTCGCATCCGTGAACCGGCAAAAACCCATACCATCGATGCTGCCATAGGAGTCGTGACGGGTGGCAGGGGGGCAAAAACCCCTACTTTTTGCCTCTGAGTGTCCCGCGATGGCCTATTTTGGGGTGGCGGTGTTGATCACACTCCTATACAATGGCAGCGCGTGATGTCGGCCTGCAATGATGCGGAACGACAAGACCCGACGTCGCCAGAAAGAGGTATGAGATGCCCCGTGTTACCATGACCGCGCTCACCCCCCACGTCCAAGCGATCCTGGCCGATCCGTCCACCGTGCCGACCACCGACGATGCCGCCCTCGACCTCGCCCTGGCCCACCTCGCCCAGCGGCGCCGTGCGCGGCAACCGCTCGTGGACTCCCACGGGCTCGCCTTGTTCTGGAACGCCGACGGCCAACGCGGCGATACGCATGCTGAGTGATGTCGGACAGCGCCTTCTCCACGACGCGCATCTCTCCCCGTCCGTCCAGACGGTGTGCCAAGAGGCGCTGACCAGACCGGGGCGGCTCTTTAGCGCCACCCCGGTCTGGTCACGCCTCTTCCTCGCATGGACCGATACGCTCGGCGCGCCGCGCCACGCGGCCGTGGTGCGCGCGGCCGTAGCGTGTGAATATCTGGTCGCGGGCTACGACCTGATCGACGATGTGTACGATCAGGCGTGTAGCCCGTCGCTGCATCAGGGCCTCATCGATGCGCTCCCGGCCGGCGCCGCCTTGGTGCTGCTGGCACAGGAAACGGTGGCGCATCTCGACATGCCGGGGGATCGCCGTGCACGGGCCAGTACCGCCATAGCCCGCATGAGTCGCCGCGTCTTCGCGGCCCAAGCCCAGGACTATGCCCTGCGCCGCTTGCCGACGGCCACACAGGGCGATGCGCTGGCCGTCCTACGCCGCCGATCGGGCACGCTCACGGCGATCCCCTGCCAGTCCGCGGCCGTCCTGGCTGGAGCCCCGTGGCGAACCGTCGCCCTCGCGGGCCGCTTCGGGCAGGCCCTGGGGTGCGCGGCGCAATTAGAAGACGACCTCGCTGACCGCGTTGAGGATGAGCGGACGGGCCGCAAGACGCTCCCGACCATCCTCACCCAGCTCTACCCGACAACGCCTGAGATGGTGGAGGCCACCACCTGGGTGCTGATCCAGCGTTTCCTGCACGAGGCCGCCCAGGTGGTGCGGCGCCTTCCTGCCCCCATGACAACGGAGCCCTTATGGACCGTCTTACCCCCGACCGTGCGTGCCGCCTAGCGATCATCGCGACGTGCGCCGCCGCCCTTGTCGTCGTCGCGTCGCTGTACGCGGCGCTGTGGCGACCAGGGATGCTGGATCTATCCAGCACGCAGCGCGCACAGGGACCGCGCGTGGTCAACTGGGTCGCGCCGGATGGGCCGGCCTGGAACGCCGGTGTCGCGCCGGGCGCGACCATCGTGCGCGGCCGGCGCGGTGGGACCGGCGCCGACAACCTCGTGGTCCGCCAGGGCACGCGCCTCATCACCCTCGGCGCGGGCGCGACACTCGTGGACCCCCTGGATCTCCCCGTCGCGGCGCTCGGGCTGGGCGCCATCCTGTTCGGCGCTTTCATCCTGACGAAGGGCCGGGGCGAGGATCGCCGGGCCGCGCGGGCGTTCTGGCGCATGAGCATGCTGCTCGGCCTGGCCCTGGGCGTCGTTCCTGCGGGCTTCCATGGCGTTCCCTGGGCCATCGCGCTGTCCTTCGTCGCCCTCACTCTCTTCGGTCCCGCCCTGCTCGACGTGACGCTGACCTTCCCCCGCACGGAGGCGTGGTTGCGCTGGCGCGCGCTGCTGTGGCTGCCAGTCGGTGTCCCCCTGCTCCTCTATCCCGTCTGTTGGTGGCGCCCCGTTCACCTGTTCTCGCTGGTCGCGACGGCCGGCGATACCCTGCTCACCGCGTATATCGTGGGCGCCTGCGCGCATCTGGTGTGGGTGTGGACGCATCCCCACTCCGCGCTTCAGCGTGCCCAGTTCCAGTGGTTGGCGCTCGGGCTGATCCTCGGATTCACGCCCCTGGTCCTGTGTGACCTGCTCCCATATGTCCTGACCGGTCACTATCTGCTAGCGCCCCAGGAGAGCATCCTGGCGCTCGCGCTGCTCCCCCTCTGCGTCGGCATCGCCATCGTGCGCACCGAGTTCCTGGGCATCACCAGCCTGCTGCGTCGGCGCACTCTCCGCATCCTGGTGGTGGTCATCCTGCTGGCGGGGGTGGCGATCGTGGCCGGGCTGTTTGCGGCGCTGGCCGTGCGGCGCTGGGGCTGGCCGACCCCGCTGACGGCGGCGGCGGCGAGCGTCCTCACGGCGCTGGCCGCCCTCAGCGCCCGGCCGTGGCTGACGCGTCGCGCCGAGCGCGCCCTCTTCCACGACGTGTACGATCCGGCCGATGTCGTGCTCAGGGTCAGCGCCGATCTGTCCCACGCCCTACCGCACACCCTGGGGCCGCTCGTCGTGACACACCTGGTCACCATCTTCGACCTGGACTTCGCGCTGCTGCTCACGGCGAACGATTACTACCTGCACGCCCATATGCGGAATCCAGTACCGATAGCCACGCTAGAGCACATCACCCAGCATGCGGGGTCCCTGCTCGCAGCCCCATCGTTGGTCCAGCCGATCATGGATACCGTCGCCGGCATCCCCTTGTTGGTGTTGCCCATCGGCGATAGCCGGCGCATGCAGGCTGTCATCTGCTGCGGTCCCAAACATGGCGGCGAGGGCTACACACGGGAGGATCGATCCCTGCTGTACGCCCTGGGCCACGACCTCACGGCCCGGTTCCAGCTCCAGGCGCAACTCGATGAGCAAACCGCACTGCGCTGCGCCTTGCAGGAGGCGCGTGCCCTGACCACTCCGGACGTCGTCATCCCGGCCGGCGAGCCCTTGAGCCGCAGCGAGTTGCGCGTCCTGATCCATCTCGCCCAGGGTCTCGGCTACAAAGACATCGCGCAGCGCCTGGAACGCGAACCGGAGACGATAGAGAAACACGCCAAGAACATCCGGCGCAAATTGGGTGTTCGGGCGATCACCGATGCGGTGGCCATCGCCCGCCAGCGGGGCTTGCTGCCACCAGAGTAGACGCGCGGTCGCCTCGGCAATCGGCCTGAGCCACGCCTTTGGTCCGCGCTTTGTCAGTGAGGGTATGGAGACCCGTGCGACGGAGCAGACCTCCGAAGCGTTAAGCTGCGACGGGCGCAAGGCTTCTCTGTCAGTGGTGCCCTGGTGGCCAACGAGCTGGCGAGCTGGCTGCGCGAGACGCCGTGGGCGGGCGGGGTGGGACCATCCTCATGACGCGCGCGCCCAGCGGGCCACCGTCGCGTAGAGCGCGGCGATCTCGAACGGTTTGGGCAAACGGTCGTTAACCGGCATGAGCGGGCCGGTGGCACGCAAGCGATCCTGCGCCGACATCACGATGATCGGAATATGGGCGGTGGCGGGATCGGCGCGCAAGCGCCGGCTCACTTCGATGCCGTCCATACCGGGCATGTTGATATCGAGGAGGATGAGCGCCGGCTGCATATCGTGGGCGAGTTGCAGGGCGGCGGCGCCACACGTCGCGAAGACGTGGTAACCCTCGTCCTCCAGCGCCATTTCGAGCAACTCGATGATCGCGGCGTCATCGTCCACGACGAGCACTACTGCTGCTGTCATCGTCCCGCCCTCCACGCGCTCCTGCCGTCTGTGTCTATCGAGTATACGTCGTGCAGCGTGATCTGGTTCAGTGTAGCAACGTTGCACGAGCGGTAGCGTAACCGCGGCGGCTCCTCGCGCGTTTCATACAGGGAGTGGGGGATGGGCAGAGGCCGGCGCCGGTGTCTTTGGGCTGATGGGCAGCGGGGACCGCGAGCTTCCTGCCTGGTCCCCCGCCTGTCGTCACGCCGGCATGCTCCCTGGCTCGTACCCTCCACCCCGTCGCTGCGCGCGGGGCTGACGTGCGCGGTGGGACCAGGACCGGGCGTAGTCCCATCGCGCCGTGGTCCCAGGACCGGACGTGGCCCCTCGCCCAGGGTAAAGGGGGGGACCACAGGGTCTATTTCACGCGTAAAAGGGAGACTCCGTAATTGACGTTTGTAGCATGCAAAGACCCATACCCGTGTCGTGTGCCGCCAGCCAATCAAGCACGCTTTGTAGGGGCCGCCAAGCCTTCTTGCACCTACATCGAGTCCAGTGACAGGTCCCACTTGTAGACCTACATGGGTTCTACAAACGTCAATTACGGAGTCTCGGCGTTCCTGGGTTAATTCTACGTCGCCGTGTACACCCGAGGGCACCGCCTCTCACGTCCATCTGGTGCGCCACGCGTCCACCCCCGCTAGCCGCTGGCACCGCCTGCGCCACCGGCCGTCCCCGCCACTGACCACGCGGCGGCCCCCACCGCCCACCGCCTCTCCACCCGCGTCGGCACCGGCGCGCCCCACCCGCTTACAAAGTGAGTTTTGCATCATGCGCCGGCGGTGTTCCCGCCCATATCGTAGTGGTGGATAGGGGGTCGATGAGCCGTTGTGGGGACGCCGGCTCGCTTGCCCCCTAGACGTAGCGCTGTCCCCCGCCCACGCGCCGCCAGCGTACGGCCTGCGCGGAGTCACCCGAACCCCTGCTAGCACCAGCAGACGCCGCCGCGCATGGCGTCACGCGGCGCTGGCCGTGTCGCGCGCGCGGACGATCGCTGAGTCTGTGAGAGGTAGACCGTGTGCTACATCGTGCAAGAGCGCTCTGCGGGCCGCTTCGTCATCGTCCCCCCGGCCAGCCGCCCCTCCCCGTGTTTGTCGCTCTCCTGGCCTGGCTCGGCCTGTGAGTGCCGGAGTTCAAGTGGCTCATGGGCTCTTTTGATGATGCTGTTCGAGGGGGATGTTTGCACCATAGGGGTAAAAACGAGAACGCTTGTCTCCACGAATGGCGGTGGTCACTGGTTAAACAGCCGAAACGGTCGACCGGCCTTGCACTATTCCTACCAGGGCATTCAGCGACGAAGCCTGGCAACAAAACGAGCGGTCGCGAGCTGCGAGAAGCGAATCACTCCTATTCCTGTTGTTCATGTGCCCTATCGATTCGACGTCACCCACCGACCAACCCCATGACTTCTCGTCGTTACCGCCGCACACCGACACAACATCGGCATCATCAAAAGCGCCCAAGAGCCGTTCAAGTGCGCAACGTTGCCAGTTTAAGCTACACCACCTCCAGCGCCTTTATTTTTCCCAGTAGGGGATGTTCCTGGGCGTCAAACAGCGTTCTGGTGGCACTGATAAGCCCCCGTCCGCTGGCGCACCTTAAAGCGGCAAGGTTGTGCAGATCAAAAGATGCTGCTGGCGAACCCTGCGTCACGAGTTTGAGCCGCTTCAAAGCGCGTATGGTCACGCGTGCCATCAACCTGCCGACGAGGCTCCATTGAGGTTCGCCAGCAGCATCATCAAAAGTGGCACTTACAGGGTGCGAGCACGAGCCGATTTTACGCGTCAAACGTGCTAGCACGGCTTGCTCGTGCTCGCACGGAGATAGCACGGCGGAGAGGGTCATGCTAGCACGATGAGGGGGACTGTGATAGTACGGTGCTAGCACGTGGAAGGAGGCGATCAGGGCCGTGGCGATGTCGGCGGGAAGAGGTCGAGGCCGGCGCGGGCGGCGGCCTTGGCGAGTGCGAGGCGGAAGAACGGATCGGCGAGGGCGACGGGGAGGTCGGGGAGGACGCGCACGTAGACCTGGGCCTGGCCGGCGCGGATGAGCCGGCGCAACTGGTGGGAGCCGTGGCGCACCTGATCGCTCGGGCTCCCCTCACAGGCGGCGACGAGCGCGGGGAGGTCGTGGCTGGCGACGAAGCGGGCCAGACGGTCGGGGGTGAGCGGGTTGGCTGCCGACGCGGGCTCGACGGCGAGCAAGTGCCCGGCGACGAGGACGAGAAGTGCCACGGCGACCCGCTCATTCCAGCTCGGTAGCCCGAGCGGCGGCCGGCGCGTCGGCCCCATCAGGCACCGTCCCCGTCAGCGTCGTGGGGTGCGGTGGCCGGGCTCGCGGAGCGCCAGGGCGGGAGGGTGATGTACTCCGCCTCTTGGTCGAGGGTGACACCGGGCACATGGTCCAGGGAAACGGCGTTGGTCTCCTCGTCGGCGGGCGCGTTGGCGAGCGTGGGCAGCTCGCGCCACGCGGCACCGCGCGCGGGATCGCCGAAGAGCGCGGCTTCGATATCGGCGGCAGAGAGAGGGCCGCGGGCGCTCACGAGCTGGCCGGCGGCGTCCACCCGCACGGCGCACACCTCGCCGGTGCCGACGTGCTGCCAATATTCGACCGTCGTCCGTGCCATGCGCCCCGCCCTGCTCTCGCCTGACCTAGCCGTGGACCTGGGTGGCGCCGTGCCGCCCCTCCCCCTCGCAGTATCGCAGGCGCCGGCGATCGCGGCGGCCTGACGGTCTGTCGTGCGCCGCCGACGCGTCCCTTGCCGCCTCCGTGATCGCTCCTGAGCCCGGACGCTTAGCCCATGCCCGATGCCCCGTCGCTGCGCGCGGGGCCGACATGCGCGGGGGCTAGGATCGGGCGTGGTCCCACATCGTCGTGGTCCCCACCCCAAGATAAAGGGAGGGACCACGGCTCTGGTGCTAGACTCCTACTACAGGCACACATGGTGCGATTGAGTCAAGTTTTCGCGTCATGTCTCGTCGGTCTGAGGCGGAGCCTCGCTAGTACTACAACGACGGATTCTTCCAATAGCTATGAAGAGGCGCTTTTGTGCTAGATGCTGACACCCTAATGGCAGCAATAATGGGTGCCGAAGGCCAGCATAGCCGCCCCATCGGTCGAGATTTG
>JAABUV010008330.1_pt1 | contig 10514 bp, 10 predicted proteins | sample 5559971 | NCBI WGS metagenome assembly JAABUV01 (sample SAMN10711881, study PRJNA513362) | rock metagenome | isolation source: Antarctica rocks | place: Antarctica: Victoria Land, Knobhead nord | collected 2015-12-19
ATTGAAAAGAATCAGACTGTTTGATGTTGTATACATCGAGTCTTTGAAATGTTGTGACAACTTCACGAAAGTACTTTCATTGAATGCTTTGACAGTGTTCAATTCTTGCTATTTTCAAATTAGTCATTTATTCTTTTGAATTCTTAAACGAGTTTTTACTTCAAGAGTGACACGTCTGTCTTCGTTGAAGACTCTTCTTACAGAATCACTGTTGCTTGAGTCTGTTATGATCTTGTTGTCATCGTGAATCTTTGTATGTTCAACTGCGCTGCGCTTTGATGATGATAATGTCTTGAAGTTACTCGTGTGATGATGTCTTTTCTGTAATGTCACTTAGTATCTTGATAAATTCATCATCATTAAGATCGACGTATTCTCATGTTGCATTTGAGATGAAAGTCGTTTAGTGTGACTTGACAATGTATGATCATCAAGAAAATCTATACAACAAATGATTAAGAAGAAGAATAGAAAAGAATGTTGAATTACGAATAATTTTTTCTCATGATAAGAGAAAAAATTATCTTATCTCAAGCACTAAGAATGATTTATTTAACATTAACAAAAGTTCATTGAATTCTTGTTAAGATTGAATGAATCATAAGTCTTATCACTCAGTCTTGAGATTTCTCAATTATGACATGATCTCACTATGTCATTTTATAATGAGAATCTTGAGCATGAACATATTTTCTATGAACATTCTACATAATTTCTTCAGTGATCAGCTGCTTGAATTGAGTATCACAAGAAATCTGAAACATACAATCGTTGTTTGCAGCAGATTGAATTGTAAAAAGAAAGTGAATAAACTTTTCTGCATGCATTTCTTTCAGTGCTGTTTTTCATTCACGCTCGTTACTAATATATATTCTTGCGAATTTAGCTCGATCATATATCACTGTATCTGTGACACAGTCGTAATTTAGCTCATTCTCAATCAGCTTTATAAATTTATCATATTTCATGTCATCAATGTAAATCAAGTTCTTTACTGCTTCACGTTTAAGAAGATCTTGTGATCTGCAGCATGTGCTACAATTGAGATTGCAACTGATTTGTATTATGATATTTTTGACTGATCTGACTGATATTGATTGAGATCTCTTGCAATCTCTTTCGTCGCAGATAACTTAACTCAAGATATGTGAGTGTGTCTCTAGTTAAGAAGATGATAAAGAATTGTACTTAAGATTGTTTCATCATGTCTCTCTGACTTTGAATCATCTTCTTACATTGTAATTTGATCGCTGTATCATGAACATTAACATAGAATCACTTCTTGATCTTGTGACATCGTTGAATATAATATGAAACTCATGATATATGACTTCAAATGTTGATCTGAGAGTCTCTTTCAACTTGTTTATATTTAGCTTTCATTTTATAAGTTGTAGAGATTTCATCTGATTTCATATTCGCATCTTCAATTGCATGTATTCAGACTCGTCAATGTTGAGTTTTTCTTTCACTCTGTTTATTGATCATTTGTAGTGTACATACTCTTTACATGATATCTTCAACAATGCATTCATTATATTAAATAGAAAACTTGATGTTTGTTGAATCTTTTTGCGTCTGTGACTGATGACTGCGCTTATCACAAAAAATTTTAGCATCAGCGATTCATAACTTCAGAATTTGATTGATGTCACACTCGCTACATCTTGTTCATGTGATAACTGATATCAGCTTTCAGTGATCTACTTATTGCTTAAGCTTTCAACTAGATTTATGAAATACATATTGATTATCTAGAATCTATTACTGAGTCACTCACATTTCTTTATAACACAATCGCTTACGATCATCAAGTCAATTCGATTTTTCAGATCAATTCATTAATACAATTGACTTTGATTGATTGACATCATGATATCAAATTTGTAGCTGATGATACTCTTGCAACAAGCAAAGCTTTGTTTGCTATGTATATTTCATAAGAACACAGCTCTTGTGAGATTAGACTCTGATTTTAATTCTCATCAGTTCATAGTTAAGACTTCTGTTCATCAAGAGAAATTTGATTGAGCAAAGTCAAGAGATGATTATAATTCTTAATTGATTAATCATGTAGCATCGTTGACTTTGATGATTCTGTATATGCTTTGAGACATAGATATAATACATATACATTGTTTGATTTTTGTCTGCAATGAGATTGAATCAGTTTCAAATATCTTCAGCTTTCGCATTTGAAGTAGTATTCTGCTACTTTCGTTTCTTTATGCAAGAAATTCTTCTCATAGATTGAATTATATGAATCTCAGTCATTAAAGTTGTTAATGTAGAAGAACTTGTTTTTGTTTGACTCGCTACGACTATCATTTGCTGATACAACATGCACACTTTTCAGAATTGTATGCAAATGAAAAAATTGACTAGCTTCGAGTGAACAAGAATTTTTGACGTTATCTTTAAATCAATGCTTTATCTCAATCATTTCATGCACAGCATGTTGAGTTTTCTCATTACGAAGTTTGAGTAGTTCGACGAGAGCATCATTGTGTCGTAGCTCATTATTCTTGTTATCTTGACGCAACGAATTTATAATGAAAAGAATAAGTCGTAGCTGATCAGACAGTTGATCATTTAGCAGAGTTGATGCTTCAGTCGTTTCTTTCGATCTCTTCTGAATCAGAACATAATCACGTCTTCAAACTCTCTTCTTTTTCTGTCAGTTCAATGAGCAGTATACTCTATCACTGACAAGATTCTTTAAGTCGTTGACGTCTTTTTCGTCTCGTTTTCAGCATTGAAGTGACTCATGAACGCTTACGTAGTATGATTCAATTCAGATCGAGTCTTTTTTCTTTTTATTCAACTTCTTATCTGATACAACTTTCTTGTCAACTATGTTACAACACTTACACATGAAGACTGTCAACGCATCAAGAAGCTTCTTCATGTTCAGAATTCTGACTAAGATTGATGCATGATATCATAACTTTGAATTGAGTTTTGTCTTTTATATTTGATTGCATTGTTTGCAAATGAGTGTGTCTTGAATTTTACGAAGATTAAAGACATGATTGAATCATGTTATCATAGCAGTCAATGCATGCTTGTTAATCTTGCTCTGTCTTGTATTTCTGTAAAGAAGAATATCTTTCATCGTAAGAAGATTCAGATGTCAAGTATTATGATGCAATAACTGTGTTTGAAACGTGTCTCATTTATTAATGCAATCAAAAAAGATCTTTATTAAATACTTATGTGCAATCTCACTGTGCTTTGTATTGAAATTATCAGCACTATTGTATCTTCAAATCTGACTTGCATAATGTATCATCACATGTAGTTTTGAAATGTTGAAATGATTGACGTCTGTATCTGAACACTCAGATCATAAATGACGAAAAACATTCTTTAACTTGTTCAATTGAAAAAGCGCATGTTCAAGATATTAAAGAGTTTCTTCATCATGCAAATGATACTGAGCAAGTATCACAAAGTTTATCACTGCTTAAGCAAAGTGAACTGCTGCAGATGCTCTTGTGATCAGAAGTGATGTGATGATTGATATAAGTTGACATATAATCAACTTTTGATCTGCATCAGTTTATTACTTAATCGTACTGTACTTAATAAATCTCTTTATGTTTTTAAATGACAAAATGACGTGAAATCTTTGATTCAGCTGAGCTGTTTCTGATGCATCATTTAAAGCTAATCTGATTTCTTTTCTTCTTTGACTTGTACAAAGACTTTCGTTGATGATCTGACTGAGTCATAACATCAAATATGAGAAGATTTTCTTAAGTAGTTGATGTAACATGTTTATCATTATTGTCTCGTGAATATGAATAAATATATGTGATCATGCAAAGTTTTTCACTGAATGTATTTAAGCAGAATCATTCTTGATCATATTGTTCTTTCTTTGTTGTCTCTGTTAATTTCTAGTAAATGCATGCGTTTGAATTGATCATGTCTTTGTTAGAACTCTTTCGCAGATGATTAGATAAAGCAATGATTAAATAATCATTGTGTAATCAGAGTCTTGAAGTGTTTGCTCTGATTGCTTGAATTAGAAGTGATCACAGTGAGCATGATGAGCATGATGCTCATCTTGCTCATCTTGCTTAAGAATGATCAAAAAAATCATTCAGAGCAGAGACAACTTGACATGATTCTTCTATGTTTATATAACGATGATCATTCTCTTAGATAGAAGCTTCGTGCTCAACTCATGTAATAGTCAATACAGTCTATTGTCTTAGCTATTCTCAGATCTTCAGTCTAATGATTAGTTTGTTACTATACTGATCTCTGTTTATATCTTGTGTTGTTAAAGAAACAATCATTACACTTTGAGCATCACTCTTTCACAAGATATCAGAGCATCATCTTATCATGATTGTTATGTCATTCTCAGAACGAATCATCTCAGCAGACATCACTGCATTCTCAGATAGCAAGTCATTGATTAAAATATCGACATCAAATCTGTACTATGAAGATAAAGATAAGCTTGATGCTTTTCTTATACAAGTGAATGTTTATGTCAAAGCACACAAGAAACTAAGTTCATCTCATGACAAGATATTGTTTGCATTCTCATACTTCAAAGAAGATGTCTTCAAATGATTTAAATCATTGATAAAGAATCACTTGAAGAATAAGTCAGAAGATCGAGAAGACGAGATTAACAGAGTCTTTGAAAACTTCTCTAACTTTGAACAAGCAATACGAAGAATGTATGAAGACATAGATGCGAAACGAATCGTTGAACGACAGCTGTATAACATTAAGCAATCAGAATCAGCATTCAAGTACATCACTGCTTTTCAGTCAATTGCAGTAAAGATCAAATGAAATGACTTGACTCTTACAGCACAGTTCTATAAAGAACTGATGAATGTGATAAAGAATGAGATAGCTCGTATGAATAAACTCGCGACTTTGCACGCTATGATTAACAAGACAATCGTGCTGAATAATCAACAATACAAGCGAAGACTTGAAAAGAAGAACAAGATCGCTTATGTCTCAGTTGCATGAAGCAAGAGAAAAAAGAAGCAACTTTATTACGATTCTCAGTCTATGAAGTTAGATGCTACTCGAAAGATATCAATGAACACTCGCGATAAAACAGTTCAGCAAAGCAAAGCATGTTACATATACAAAAAGCTAGATCATTTCTTCAAAGATTGTATTCAGAACAAGTACAAAAACAAGTCAAAGCTTTATGATAAACAAGACAGATCTTTCGCAGCAACGAAAGAAGATCAAAAAGACAAGCATTAAGTGTTGTTGTGAACAGCATGTTATGAAGACAATTGTCACACTCATCTGAGCAATAAGAAAGATTCTGAATGATATTTGAAACTCTTGCGAAAGAATTGTTTCTACGCAGCAACTCATCGTCAATCGAAAGTGCATGATGAGAATAGTGATGAAAGTTCGTTCACTATGATCGCGAAACCAGAGATTCTCGACAGCGAAGCATATGACTTGAACAGGTCGAACAGCACTGAAGAAGCTATTCATCAAGCAGTTGAAGAAGAAAATCGACTTAGCGAAATTCTACGAGCATTCACTATCGCAGCAGAAGATGCTCTCAAACAAGAAGAAGATCGTCTTGAAGTAAAGAAAGATCTTAGAAAGCTTACAAATCAAGCGAGTTTTATAAGCATGTACAACGAATTGTACACTCTCTTTAGACAAAAAGAGAAAGATTTTTCACAGCGCATGCAACAGATCAAGAATGAAATACATCAGACTATTTATGACTTAGTTCAAGATGAGTCGATCGCATTGCGCAAGAACATTCAATATCGTGACATAGTCATGAAGAAGTTATTCACAGAAGTTAAGTTCATCAAGCAAGAAGAATATGTACTTTTCGATGAAGATCATATATTCAGAGAACTTAAACAGATGACAGAAGTCATCAGAGAGAGATTTGACTTGTGTGATTCAAAGAAATATTCACAGAAGAAAGTCAATTCGAATCGATTTCAGTACATAAAACAAGTACTTGAGAAGCAAGCTTCTAGTTCAAAAAACTAGAAGACTCTTCGATCGATGAGTCATTGAAGAAGTCTAGTCAAGAGTCGAAAATTGAAAGCATATTTGTCTTCACAAGCGACTCGACGCAGTTACGAGTCTGAGTCAAGATCAACGATCATACAGCATGTCTATTCATTGACAGTGACTGTACGAAGAACTACATGTTCTCAGAATTTGCTAGAAAAGCGCAAATATCTATGCAGAAGAAGAAAGAATCTTACAATCTGCAAAACTTTGATGAAACACTCATGAAGTATAACAACGAACTAATAGATCAAGAGATTCGACTCATTCACTTGAGACTTGAACGTCATTGAGAGAAGTTGCGTTTAGACGTTACGAAGCAGTCAGACAGCAATATAGTTCTAGGCATATTATGACTTCGTACGATCAATTCGATGATAGATTGAGTCAATGAGACAATCGCTTTTCTTCATACAGAAACGACGCGATTGCACTCGATATTGAAGTCATCAGAGAATGTGAAAATCTTCGTAATGACAGCGAACAATATGCGCAGCGAGCTGAAGAACAGCTCAGATGCACAGATGTTATGAAGCAGAGAGGTTAAAAGTAATCTCACTATCGTTAAAATTTCTAAAGAATATCAGAAATATAAGATTCTGTTTGAGAAAAAAAGTGATCAAGAGACACTACTCAAACATCAATCATGAGATCATGAGATTAAGCTCATAGATGACAAGAAATTCACGAAACAGTTCATTTATTCATTGTTGACAGAAAAGCTTGACGCTTTGCGACAATATCTGAAAGAGAACATGCGAAAAGAATTCATTAGAGAATCACAGTTATCAGCAGAATACTCAATTCTGTTTGTTTTGAAATCGAATGAAAGTCTAAGACTATGTGTCGATTACAAAGCACTGAATAACATCACGATTAAAAACAGTTATTCGCTATCGCTCATATCTGAACTTCAAGATAAACTTCAGAGAGCACAGTGATTTATGAAATTCAATATACTTAAAGCATTCAATCGAATACAAATTAAAAAGAAAGATGAGTGAAAGACAGTCTTTTGCACTCGACTAGAACATTACAAGTATTTGATCATGTCTTTTGATTTAATCAATGCTTCAGTCACGTTTCAGACATTTGTGAATAACGTGCTATGACGTTATCTGAATCAATTCGTCATAGTATATCTGAATGATATACTAGTATACTTCAAGACGAAGAAAGAACATGTGCAACATGTTAGAAAGATTCTACAGACTTTAAAGAAAGTCGATCTACGCATTAAGTCAGAGAAAAGTGAATTTCATGTACAGAGTGTACAGTTTTTAGAATTCATAGTCACGTCTCAGAGTTTAAGAATGAATTCAAAGAAGATAGAAGTTGTTACGACTTGATCGACATCAAAGTCAAAGATCGAAGTTCAATTCTTCTTAGAATTTGCGAACTTTTATAAACGCTTTATAAAGAAATACTTCAGAATCATCTCGTCACTTACGAATCTTATGAAGAAGAACATATCGTTTGTGTAAACTGAGAAAGCAGAAGAAGCTTTCAAGAAGCTGAAGAAATTGTTCATCTTTCAGTCAGTACTGATCATGTTTGAATCAGAAAAATCTATTATGCTTGAGATAAACGCATCAGACGAAGCTATTAAGACGTGTATCAATCAATCAGATGATAAAAAACGTCTGCATTTTATTGCTTACTACAGTCGTAAGCTTACAGTCGCTGAATTGAACTATGAGATACATGACAAGAAGCTACTAGCTATTGTTGACTCTTTCAAACAATGAAGAGTGTATCTGAAAGAATCTAGACATCAGATTCAAGTATATACAGATCATAAGAATCTGCTATACTTCACGATCACGAAAGTTTTGAATTGAAGACAGATCAGATGATCAAAGAAATTGTCATCGTACAACTTTCAAATTCAGTATCAAAAGAGATCTGAAAACTCGAAGATCAATGTCTTGAGCAGAAGAGCAGATCACATGACAGATAGATCACAGATAAATCAGACTATTTTACAACAAAATCAAGATGATTTCATTGTCTACAATAAACAAAATGCAGCTACGTTACGAATCTGCAATCGAGATCTTGAAAAATGAATAAAGCTAAAGTTAGCAAAGAACTCAGTCGCGCAGAATATTATACAGAATATCGCTGACAACGCGAACTTTGAGATAATCAACGAAATACTAACATTTTAAGATCTCATCTATGTTTCAACAAGATGCAGACAAGAGATAATAAGCGATTATCACGAGTCAATGATACATGAACATCAAGATTCAAGTAAAATCATTGAAAGAATATCTAGAATTTACTACTTTTCTAAGATAAGAAAACAGATAGAAAATATCATAAGAAAGTGCGACATATGCATTTGAATGAAGCATAGTCGACACAGACTCTACGAACTTTTGAAAAGTCTCAGCACATCAGATCATGCGTGAAAAAGCATAGCTTTGAACTTTATAGTCAAGCTATCAAAGTCAAAAAAGAAAGTTACAAGAACAATGTACGACTCTATATTAATGATCACAGACAGACTAATCAAGTATGAATACTTCTTGTCATACAAGAAAGCAACATTCGCAGAGAATTTAACATACACATTTCTAAGAACGATTGTAGCAAATCATGAATTATCAGATGAGATAATTTCGAATAGAGATAAGCTCTTCACATCGAAATTCTGAAAATCGTTGATGAATCAATTAAAGATTCATCATAAGCTGTCTACAGCTTATCATTCACAGATGAATGAACAAACAAAAAGAATAAATCAGACACTGAAACAGTATCTCAGATGTTATATCAACTATAGACAGAATGATTGAGTACAGTTACTGTCAATAGCTCAGTTGACTTTCAATAACACAATGACGAAAGTAATCAGCATGTCATCATTCTTTGCAAACTATGAGTTTGAGTCAAAGACTTTCAAGAAATCATGTGAATTTGTGCAAATAATTCAGAAAGTTACAATACAGATTGAATAAATACATTTGTTGCACAAAAAGTTGCAGAAGAACATTCAGTTTCTAAGCAAGTGCATGATTCTGTATGCAAATAAGAAAAGAGATAGAGAATTTACTCTTAAAAAGAGAGACAAAGTTTATTTACTAAGACGAAATATCAAAATGAAAAGATCAAGTAACAAGTTGAATCATATGAAACTAGAATCATTTGAAATTCTAGAAGAAAAGAGATTAATTAACTATGAGTTGAATCTTTCAGCACTCATGAGAATACACTCAGTATTTCATATTTTTCTTTTGAAGTCTGCAGACTTGAATTCATCAATTCAAACAGAATTTTCAGAAATCAATTCAGAGAATCAGAACATCAAGTATGAAGTAAAGAATATACTAGATTAACAGAATATCAAAGATCAGTTTCATTGATTAGTCAAGTGAAAAGATTATGAACATATCAAGAACACTTGAGAATCAAGAAGAAATCTCAAGAACTGTCAGATGCTTCTGTGACAGTTTCAGTTGAGAAATTCAGTCAGTCAAAGTTTGATGAAATCTCAATCTGCTCAAAAGACACGTCAAAAAGAAGATCATTCAACGATGATTCATTAATTCTTGTTTCTTCTTTCTTGAGCTTGATGATGTTTTGAAACTTTCGTTCAATCATTGTCTGTTTCTTATTCTTCAGAAACACAAATTGATTTTGCAGATGAGTAGCTTTCGCGAAGATTTCTTACATCTGCTTGTGAGTGTTCAGCAGCTCATGAAGAACGCGATCGTGTTCTGTCTTTATTCTTTTTCACTTCATCATCAAGAAAGTAAGATTGCACTTGCGATTGAGATGCATACACTCGATGCAATGATCAAATTTGTTGTTAACACGACATTTCTTTTGCAAGCGACTGCAGTGTTCATAAGAACGCATGACAGCATGCTCAGAACTTGTACGCTCAAGAAGATTTCTGCAACGCAAGATAAAGTTTTTTGTTGTGCAATGAGAAAACATGAAAGAAAAGTGATTTTCAAAATGAAAATCTTAAAAGAGAATTTAGTGTTAGAACTCTCTTGCAGATGATTAAATAAAGCAATGATTAAATAATCATTATGTAATCAGAGTCTTGAAGTGTTTGCTCTAATTGCTTGAATCAGAAGTGATCATAGTGAGCATGATGAGCATGATGCTCATCTTGCTCATCTTGCTTGAAGATGATCAGAATTTCTGATCGCGTCAAGTTGAGTACTCGACTCGAAAAGTGTCGAGTTGAATTGAAATTTTTTTGAAAAAGTGTCGAGTCGAATTGAGAAGTTGAACTCAAGAACTCGAGTCGAGTTGAGAAGCTTGAATCAACAACTTGACTCAACAACTCGACTCAATTTGACAAGATATTAGATAGATGTAAATAGCTTGATCGAACAGTCTTCATCATGAAGACTTCATGATTCTCATCATGACTTTCTATTGAACACTCTTCATGATAATGCAAAAAGATAATGCACTATGAATTTATAAGATTATGAATTATGATTAGAACT
>JAABUV010008332.1_pt1 | contig 10512 bp, 6 predicted proteins | sample 5559971 | NCBI WGS metagenome assembly JAABUV01 (sample SAMN10711881, study PRJNA513362) | rock metagenome | isolation source: Antarctica rocks | place: Antarctica: Victoria Land, Knobhead nord | collected 2015-12-19
CGTCGAGCGGTAGAGAACGCCGCGCGGCCGGGGCCGACGTCTCGGGACTGCGAAGGAGCCCACCATGAAAACCGTCACGCTGATCCCGCGCTCGCTGGCCCACTGCGTCCACCCGCTCGTCCCCCGACTCATCCTCGCCGGGACCTCCCTAGCGAGCCTGGTGCTGGCCGCGGGCGCCGGCTTCAAGTGGATATAGGCTGCACATCGGCCGCCGGGCGCGCCCACGTCCAACAGGTGTGACGCGCCCGGTGGCCGGCAGGGTCAGGAGGTCCGCGTGTTGCTGCTCGTCCCCGTTGTCCTGGCCGTGCCACTCGCCCTGGCGCGCGGTGGTTCGCTCCATGCCCTGGCTACCCTGTTGCTGCGCGTGCGCGGCACGGGTTTCCTGCTCGCCGCGCTCGCCGTGCAGGTCGCCCTCTACCTCCCGGTGCTGCGGACCGCGCCGCTGGTCGCCCACGCCGGTGGGGCGCTCTACGTCGTCTCCCTTGGCCTCGTCGCCGCCGGTGCGCTGGCGAACTGGGGCCTGGGCCTGGCGGCGCGCGTGGCGATCCTCGGCGTGGTCCTCAACACGACGGTCATAGTCGCCAACGGGGGCTCTATGCCGGTGAGCGCCGCCGCGTTGCGGATGGTGCGGGGAGCGCGGACGGTCCATGAAGTCGCTGACGGCCACCTGTTCACCAACGTGCGCCTGGCGACCCCCGTGACGCGCCTGGGCGTCTTGAGCGACGTGATCCCGGTGCGGATCGCACGCGGGCTGGGCAATGTCTACAGCGTCGGCGATATCCTGCTCGCGCTGGGCGTCGCGGCGCTCATCTATCAGGCCATGCGGCACGCCGGCGACGCGCTCCCGTCGCACTCGCTGCCTGACCACAGGGGCTAGAGGTCTGCCGCCACTGGAGCTGCTGGGCTGGTGGAATGCTCGTACAATGGGTGTAGGTTCCGGATAATCACCACAGCCTATTGAAAAACCCTTGCCTGTCCTTCGGCGACTCCTTGGCAGCTTCATTACATATGCTACGAGCGAGATGGAAACAAATAGATGCCAGTAGTATAGATAATGGCGAAGCTCGATCGGCGAGGGCCGACGATACACATCAAAAGAGGAAGGATGAGTGCTCTGGGAGAGGCTTGCACGACCATGGCAATGTGCGACAAGCGAACACGGCCAATAGATGAGAAGTGAGGGGAAAGTATCAAGGATGGAGTATTGCGCGGCATGCGGCACACCAATCGAGTCAGACAGCGACTTCTGTGGTCAATGTGGGGCCACGGTTCAACGCTCGGCGACGGGCGATGCGCTACTGTTATCTGTCAAAGGGCGACGGGCAAGTGTTGATCTTTACCCGAACAAGCTCACGATTCATCACCAGAGGCGTGCGATTCGAGGTGATAAGGATATCTACCTCTCGCGTATTTCATCGGTGCAACTCAAGAAGCCAGGACTATTTACCGTTGGGTACATCCGTTTTGCTTTCGCGGGCGGCCAGGAAAATAAGGGCGGTGTGTATAGCGCTATCAACGACGAAAATGCAGTGGTATTCCCAAGCAAGCAATCTTCACAGTTTGTTGAATTGAAGGCATACGTAGAAGAACTCATCGGGCAGGCGCGGCAACTGGAGCAACCCGACATTTCTCAACGAGAAAATGTAACAGACTTCGCTCAACTCGAACAGCTTGCGTCGTTGCGTGATCGTGGCATCATAACGGCCGATGATTTTGAGGCCAAGAAGCGACAAATCCTCGGACTATAGACATAGTCTATTCATAGTTAAGGGACCAACATGGAATATTGCGGGCGCTGCGGAGCTACCCTTCGCGTTGATCAGCGTTTTTGTCGCAAGTGCGGGTCTTTCATAGGTGAACAGCGCCTTTTTACGTCGCCGCCGGAGCACGATACCCTGGCCCTCTCTCGTCTTAACACACCGCCATCGTCATCAACAAAACGTGTTCGAGGGAAGGTCGCTTGGTGGGTGTGGGGTGGAATAGTTGCGTTGCTGCTTATGTTGTTAGTTGCCGCAGGCCATATAGGCTCTGATTCAGGAACCACCGCCTCAGACCAACATCAAGCGGCCGCAAATGGTGGCGGCGCACCCACCTCCGCGTTGATAACCTCAACTCCAACCGATGCGCCGGCCAACCCTGGTGATGATTTTATTGCCTGGACCGGCGCCATGGCAGAAGAGCTTCGGATTTGTGGGTTAGCAACTCACCAAATCGTGTGGACAAACTACGATACGACGATGGTCCAGGTGTTCCCGGAGGCGGATACCCCTTCGCATGGGTGCGACTTCGCGGCAGACAATATCAGCTATGATGCGGTCCCATTTAGCCTGCCCGGTCAACCTCTGACCGGGGCGCGCGACAATCTCGTGAAGTGGGCGCGTGGCCTCGCGAATGCTTATCGGAACACTGATACACCATCACAGACTTTACTTGATCAAGCCGAGCAGTACAAGCAAGATGGCCTCAACATCATCATCGCCGAGGGTGACAAGCTACATAGGCCCGTCGACGCCGCAACACTGTTGCCTAAAGGGCAAACCTGGGATAGCTCGGACAATGGTAGCGCATCTAGTTCCTCGTCCGATAGCCGCGGGCTTACGTCAACCGCTACCTCATCAACTCCAACAAATAGAGTCATAGGTATTTTATCCTCTGCCACTCCGACGGAATCGAGTTCGACAGCATCACTTGTCATTTGGAGCCGGAGCGTTAAAAACGACGTTTATAGTGATGTAGATGACCATCCATCCCGCTACTACGGGGATAAAATTATTTGGTTATGTAAGTTTGGGCAAGCGATCGTTGATGTAAAGCCAATACATCCAGGCCACACTTATTCGAGTTGCTTCTTCGACCCAACCTATTTCCCTGGACATCATGATGGCACCGTTATACTGGACGCCGCTCCGGGGATTAGTATCGCTGGCTTGCAGTTCGGCGATATCGTCAACGTCTATGGGGTGATTGAGCGCCCATACCAATTTAACGGTGGAGCCGACGGACCTCATACCTATCCCCAAATTGACCTCGTGCATGTCGATAACCAATCGTCTAGAGCTACGCCGCTAATCGACGCCACTGTGACGTCAACCCTCTCGCCTAATACAAACGGTGGTAATGGCGTTATGCCGACAGATACACCAGGGACTAACGGTAGCTCGTCGACTAGTTCGCTCGCGAGCGACGAGGGCGGGACCGGCCCGACCGCCGAGTGCAACGACGGCACGACCAGTTACAGCCACCATCCAAGCGGGACGTGTTCTCACCACGATGGCGTGGCTGTGTGGGACGACCATTTACCCCATTCCACGCCGTGAGCCGAAAGGACAGCCTACCGAGCCTACAGGAACCGCTCTGCGCGCCCATGATGGCCGCTAGTGATCGGGGAGCGGATTGCTCCCCGGTTGCAGCTGGTCGTCCACGTCGTGCGTTGCCCCGTTCGCTGCCGGCGCTGCCGGTGCGCCCTCGTCATCACTCGTCACCCCGGCCCGCTCGCGCTGGGGCTCGGCCTCCTGGCCCTGCGCCGGCTGCGCGGCGGCCGGGTGTCGCGGGAGCACGGGTGGCCGCAGCTCACCGCCCTCGCGTGCGGGGCCGAGCGGCGGGACCGGCCCCTCGATCCCCCGCACGTCGGGGTCGTCGAAGTAGCGCCGCTGCGCGAGCCGGGCGGCCGGCAACTCCCCGATCAACGCCAGCGCCTCGGCGCGGCCCAGGCGCTGCACCTCGTCGGGGTTGATGAGGTTGGCCTTGGTCTCGCTCTGCGACGCGCCGCCCCGGTCGGTGGTGACGTGGAAGCGGCCGCGCTGGACGTTGCTGCTCTGCGTGACCTCGGTCTTCTGGCCGGCCATGGCGCTGAACCACTCGCAGTCCTCCTTGACCATGTTGGACAGGCCAACCTTAGTGTGGCACGACGCGGCGATGGTCTCGAAGCCCTCGGGGCCGTAGAGCGTCTTGACCTGCGCGGTGCTCTGCGCGGCGAGCAGGTGGTAGACGCCGGCGCTGCGCAACGTCGAAATCCAGGTGGTCATCTCGGGGATCGCGCCCAGGTTGCCGAACTCGTCGGCGTAGATCATCACGTCGCGCGGCAGGGCGTCGGTCGCGCTCTCGTCGGCGATCCCCGAGAAGGTGCGGTACATGTCCAGGAAGAACGCCGACACGAGCGGCCGGAGTTGCTTCTGCAGGGTGCGGTCGAGGCCCACGAACAGGGCGATAGGCTTCTGGTCGGCGTCCACCATGCGCCGGAAGTCGACCTCGTTGCGCGACGTGACGGCCTGCACGCGCGGGTCGCTCATAATCATGAAGCGCGGGGTGATCTCGGCGTACACCGACCCCAGGAGCTTGTCGTTGGCTTTGAGCGAGGCCATGAAGCTCATAGCCTTCTTCTTCGCCAGCGGGGCCGGGCTGGTCTCCAGGGCGGCGATCACCTGCTGGGGCGGCTGCCCGGTCAGGAAATGGTCGAGGTGGGCCAGCGTGACCTCCGGCGCCCGGCCGCTCGCCGTGCGCGCCTCGTCTTGGTCGGCCAGGGCCTTGAGGTGGAAGATCCCGGCCATGAGCACTTCCCTGGCCGCGTTGTTCCAAAACGGGTCCTTCTCCGACGCGCCGGTGTTGGCGATCCAGGCGTCGCAGAAGAGGGCCGTGCCCAGCGGGTCGGTGCAGTAGGCCAGTGGGTTGTAGCCCAGCGAGGTCTTCGGGCTGAGGAAGTTGAGCACCCACACCTCATGCGTCCGGCTCAGGGCGGCGTAGCACTTCTTGAGCAACTCGTTCTTGAGGTCGGTGGCGACGACGGCGCGATCCCCGCGCTCCCGGCGCAGATTGGCGATGAAGAAGGCGGCCGATTTGCCGGTGCCGGGCGGCCCGATGAGCAGCGTGTTGAGGACCTGCAAGGAGCGGTCGAGTGCCACGGTGAGGCCGTCGCAGACGCCCAGGACGAGCGGGGCGCCGGTGTAGCGCAGCGCGCGCAGCTCGGCGCGCAGCATCCAGCGCGCCGAACCGTGCGCCACGGTCGGCTTGAGCGGCTTGGGACGCGTGTACAGGAACCAGCCGACGCGCCAGCCGATCGCGCCCACGGGCACGAACGGCAACAGGACCTCGACGAGGATGGCCCAGCCGAGGCCGCCGTGCGCCGGTGTATGCAGCCAGGCGTAACGGCCGTCGATATCGCGGGTCCACGCGACCCACGAGGGAGCGCCGAACCCCTGCACGCCGTCGATGGCCCACGCGACCGGATAGGCCAGCCACACGTAGAGATGGCGGTAGCCGGCCTGCGGCAGGCCCAGCAGCCACAGCAGGGCGAGCGCGCCCAGGGCGTAGAGGACCAAACGGCCGCGCCGGGGCAGGCGAGCGAGGCGGGCGCGAAGCCCGGCTACTTGGAAAAAGAAGGGCGCGCGTTGCGAGCTATTCATCGCCGTGCCCCCCGTCGCCCAGGCCCATAGGAGCACGGGTGGCCGCGGTGCTGGTCAGCCTACGCGCCGCTTCCAGATCACCTGCACGTCGGTCGTGTTGCCGTCCGCCGACCGGATTCTGCCGGCTAGCGAGAGCGGGTATACGGCGACGAGTTCCCACCCGTCGGCGCCCATGGTGTTCATCGTCCGCTCGTACTCTTTCATCTCGCGCGGCGGTATGACCTCGGTGTGGTACTGCCACGCCCCCCCCGCTGGCGTGCCCGACCTGTACTGCTGCTGCGTGTTGGCCATCGTCTGTTCCTCCGTCACGCGGGGCCGGCAGCGCGAGGGGCTGCGCCCCGGACCGGCCCAACAACTTCCCTTCCAGGGTAGGCCCAAGGTAGCCCGCGTGTCCAGTCCCAGCCGCGTCGAGGTCGGCCAGGCGCAGCTTGTGCGCGAGCAGCGCGTCCATCAACTCTTCATGGTCGAAGCCCACCGCCGCCGCGATCGCGGCCGCCGTGCGGTCGGCCGGCGGCAAGCTCTCCCGCGCCTGACGCCACAGGTGGTAGCGGATGATGGTCTCCTCCCGCGTCCAGCCCCCCTCAGTGGGGCCGGCGAGCAGGCCGGCCGGGCGCGGCTGGCCGTGCCACAGGGCCACAAGGTCGTCGGCGGCCATCTCCGCGCTTAGGTGTAGGAATGTGCGCGGGGAGGGTAGACCCACCACCTTGACACCGCGCCAGAGGCGGCGGCCGTCGCCGCTGCCCCAGGTGAGCGCGCCGACGATGGAGCCGCCCCCCGCCACGGTGATGAGGAGCGAGAGCTGGGGGGCGAGCATCGCCGCCGCCAGCGTCACGAGCGCGATCCCGAGCGCGGGCAGGAGCATCCCGCCCGCGCGCTCCTCGTGATCCTGGAACTCCCCCACCATGCGGGAGAACTCGTACCAGGGCATCCAGGTATGCCACCGGATGCGCGCCCGGAACGCGGGTCGCCTCATAGGGTTTGCCATAGTTGTCCTCCTCCCTGTTCTTGTTGTCATTCAGCCACGCGCCTTCCCAAGGCCGCCTGTGGCCCAACTTTTGGCGGCGCTTACGGCCGTGCCGATGCCCATGTCGGTGACGGATGAGGCGACGGCGCCGATGGTGGCCCCGGCCGAGCCGACGAAGCCGCCCACGATCGCGGGCATCTTGTAGAGCATGAAGGTGAGGCCGAGGGCGCCGAGCGCGGCCGAGAAGCCGCCGAACTCGGACATGGGGCCGCCGGCGGCGAACATCAGCGCGATCAGCTTGAGCGCCACGGCGTAGCCCACCGGCCAGAGCGCGATGCTGATGAAGATTTTGGCCCAGCTCTTGGCGATGGTGTCGAAGTACGGCGACACGAACAGCGCGAGGGCGAGCGGGCCGACGATGTAGAGGCCGCCCAGGATGCCCTCCCCGAACATGCGCACCACGACGGCGAGGACCACGATGATCCAGCCCACGATCATCACGATCACGTCGAGGATGCCGGTGAACGAGAGGGCGTTATCGACGGCGAGAATGGCCCCCCGGATCGCCGTCCAGGCGCTCTCGCCGTGGGCCAGGGGGAAGCTATTGATCGTGTCGGTGGCCGCGTTGAGCGCGACGAAACCGAAGCTCATGAGCTGTGGGTAGCCCAGGATGAGGCCCGTCACCACCACGCCCCGACGCAGCGGGCTGGTGAGCTGCGTGAAGTCGCCCACGCCGAGCTGCTCCAGGTAACGCGCGAACACGCCGACGATGAGGAAGCCGAAGAATAGGACGCCGGCGAGTTGTTGGAGGGCGGTCTGGAAGCGGCGCAGGCCGTCCCATTGCAGCACATGGGGGTCGGCGATGTTGGGGTGGTAGGTCAGGTCGTGCGCGAAGGGCTTGACCATGGCCGTCCACTCGTCGCTGACGTTGTGCTCGATGGGCGAGAACAGCCCCACGACCAGGGCGTTGAGCGCGCCGCCGATGGTGCCGAAGACCGCGCCGGCAAGGCCGCCGAGGTCGGGGCACCACTGGACGAGTCCACCCAGGCAGTAGTGCGGGGCGCTCCCCCCGCTGTCCTGGTAGCCCTGGCCCGCGACGACGGTAAAGAGGGCGACGGCGCTGGTGCGGTCCGCGCCCACGGCCCTGATCTCGTGGCCGCCCGGCGTCGCGTCGGCCGGGATCGTCACGTCGAGGCGGGCGTGGCCGGAGTCGTCGGTCTCGCTCGTGGCGAGGGCGTGCGCATCGGTGTCCCAATAGAGGGTGACGGCCGTGTGCGGCGGGAAGTCGGAGCCGGCCGCGATGATGGCCGTGGTGGTTAAGCCCGAGGTCGCGGAGAGCGCCAGCGCCGGCTTGTGCGTCGCCGTGGGCGACGGGTAGGGCGTGTAGGTCGCGGCCGGGGTGTTGGTCGGGTAGGGCGTCTGCGTGGGGACCGCCGTGGCCGTAGCGGTCGGCGTCGGGCTGGCGGCGGCGATGGGCAGTGCCGGCCCGCTTACGGTCACGGCCAGCACCACGCCAAGCGCCAGGGCTACGCCCAGGGTGCGCAAACGGGAAAGGGTCATCGCTAGGCCTCCTTATTGGCGAGGTGCCGTATGGCGGCCGCCACGCTACCGAGGAGGGCGACGGCGGCGTTGCGCGCAGGCACGTCGGTCCAGGTCTCGGTGGTGAAGGCCCAGTATTCGAGCGGCGGGGCCATGACGCCGACGAGGCCGCGCCGCCGGCTGCCGTCCTTGGCTTGGCGGAACAGCATCATCTGGCCCTCGTGCAGCCCGGTCAGGGTGTGCGCCTCCTCGACCGCGCATTGCAGCGTGCGCGCGGCCCACTGCGCGGTATCCTCGGTCTCGCGCACGTCGGCCAGGCGGAACACGCATTTGAGCGAGGCGGCGTCGAAGATCGGCTTGGTGCCGGGCCGGATGGCCTCGCTGAGTTGCTGGCTGGCGAAGGCGAGGATCAGGCCGATGTGGCGGCTGCGCTTGGCCCAGTTGGTCAACTCGGCGCCGGCCTTCATGAACTCGGAGAGGAACCAGCCCTCGTCGATCGCCAGAAACTCGGCGCTGCCCCCGCGCGTGGCGTCGAAGGTGCTCTTGGCGCGGTGCGCCATGGCGTCGGTGACGGTGAACAGGGTCAGCGCGTAGAGGCGCGGGGCCAGGCCATCGAGGTTCCAGCACAACACGTCGTCCTCGACGTCCACCCGCGTCGGGCGGTCCACCAGATGGGCGTAGCGGCCCGCGCCGTACAGGGGGTCGCTGACGTACTGCAAGAGGGTGGCGTGCAGCTTCTCGAGTAGCTCTTGCTTGCGCGCGTTCAGGCCCTCCCCCTTCGACAGCCCTTCGACGTGGGCGACGAGTGCGCGCTCCAGCGGCGCGTCCCCCCGCAGCAGGGGCCGCTCCTCCCCCAGTACGACGCCGTGCGCGCGATAGACGGCCTGGATGGCGCGGTCGAGCACGCCGCGGATCTCGTCGTCGAGTTCCTGCCCCGGATTGCACAGCATGATCTCGTGGGCGGCGATGAGGAAGCCCACCTTCTTGGCCAGGCGCATTCCGGCCGGGAGGTCCCACAGGTTGAGGATGGGCGGGTCGGCCTGGCCCTCGGCGCCCGGCTCGATGTAGGTCCCGCCGCACAGCTCGACGAAGGGCCGGAAGTGGTCGGCGCGCGCGATCAGCGTCACGCGCTGGCCCCGGTAGCGCGTCCACAGGGCGCAGCGCAGCAGCCAGAACGTCTTGCCCATGCCCTGGGCTCCGGTCACGATCATGACACTGGTGGAGAGGGTCTGGTGGATCAGGTCGAGCAGCACCAGCTCGTGGCCTTTGGAGGTGAAGCCGGCCGGGAAGCCGGTCGGCGTGCCGGGATTGTGGGCCAGGTACGGGAGGCCATTGCCGATGACGGCGGTGTGCCACCGCTTGGCCCGGCGTCGGGCCGTGTTCTGCCCGAGGGGGAGGCTGGCCTGCCAGAGGGGCTTCTGGTAGCCGCGCCCCTTGCCGGGCTGGATGCCCAGGCGCGTGCCGATGAGCGAGAGCGCGCGGCGCCGCGCCGTGTCCAGCTCCTCGACCGTGCGCGCGTGCAGGGTCAGGACGACGGTGGAGAGGGCCAGGCCCTCCTCGGCGCTGTGCAACTCCTGGGCCAGGGCCTCGGCCTCGGCCTTGTTGTCCTCGTCGTCGAGCGAGGGCAGCTTCTTCTTCTCGTAGGCGCGGCGGACGGAGGTGGCGAACGCCTTGCGCTTGCGGAGGACGCGGCCGCGCTCGCGCAGGTTGTCCAGGCCGCGCAGGTGCCAACTGAGGCGCGCGTTGCACTCGATGGCGATGAGGTCGGCGAAGGCGCCGGGGTTGGTCAACTCCTTGGAGCCCAGGAAGTAGAGCGTGCAGGAATACAGCACGGGCGTCCCGTCGGCGGCCAGGCCGTGCTCGACGTGGCGCCGGCGCTCGCGCCAGTACGCCGGGGTCAGGGCCTCGGCCAGCGCGCCCGCGTCGCAGGCGGCGGCCAGGTCGGGGGGCTGGGGCGTGCCGGGGTTGGCGCTGCGCCAGAGGAAGGCGAGCGTGTCGGCGCGGCGCAGGCGGCGCGCGGGCAGGTCCGACGCCTTGAGCTGGGTGAGCGTGTCGTCCACGGCGGCGTCGAGGCCGCGCCGGTCCACGGTCTCGGGGCCGCGGCGCCGGACGCCCATCTGATCCCTGAACTCCTCGACGAGGCCGGCGAGCCCGCCCTTGCGCTCGGGGGCGGGGGCGACGACGGCGTAGCCGGAGAGGTCGGGGACGTGCGTGCGCGCGACCTCCTCCCGGACCCAGGCGAGCGTATCGGCGGCGACGCCGGACAACTCCGGGTCGGCGGTCGTGACCAGGGCGCGTATGCCGGCGATGGCGTCGTCCGGGGCGGGTGGGGTGCTCTCGATCCCGGTCTGCAACGGCTGGGCGTGGGCCAGGCCGTGGACGAGGGCGGCGAACTCGCGGCAGACGCGCTCCTGGTCGTAGGGGCCGAGGGCCGAGAGGTTGAGGAACGCATCGACGCGCACGACGGCCAGGCACGTCCCGTCCGCGAAGACGAGGGTACCGTCCGGCTCGACCGTGAACCGGCCGGGGCCGGACGGCAGCGGGAGCGGCGTGCGCAGGCGTCCAGTCCGCTTTATGGCCTCTTGTTCTTTGGCCGCGCGCCGGCGCTTA
>JAABUV010008333.1_pt1 | contig 10511 bp, 15 predicted proteins | sample 5559971 | NCBI WGS metagenome assembly JAABUV01 (sample SAMN10711881, study PRJNA513362) | rock metagenome | isolation source: Antarctica rocks | place: Antarctica: Victoria Land, Knobhead nord | collected 2015-12-19
CTTGACGAATTGGTGAGCGCCTGCAATTGATGAAGACATCTCAGGCTAACGTTAGCGCAGAGTGTGCCACTGCCGGTCTCCAGCAAGGACTTCGAAATTGCAGCGGTCCGTCTAGAGCGAAAAAAAATGGGCTCGAACTGACACGAGTCGTAGGAGCATATGGAACCCAATCCTCAGGACACGGAGTCACCCGATTTCTGGACGAAGTGAGCTTGTCGAATGGATTGATCGGTGCGATTGCTGAACACATGCTCCGCAGGCACCCCGTCCCAGATCCCTTCGTGATGGTTGTCAAGGCATCAATTCTGATGAACAGAGTGAACCGATTCGTCCGAAAATGGAAGAACCGTCACCTCCGAGAAGAAGATGATTGCGATGGACTTCAGAGGCCCGAGTTCAGAGAAATAGCCAATGCTATTGCCTGCTTCCAGTCCGTCCTTCGCCTCGCGATGACGGAGACGCTGACTTTCAAACCAGGATGAGCTTCCCACCGAGTATACGCAACCCGTGCAAGCTCAACTCGAAAAAACGGCTGGACATCGACGTCATCGTGAGTTCGGGTGGTAGTATTTCAGCCGCGGTGTAGCTGAGAATCTGCATTTAGGCTGCACAAATGTTGCCTCATGCCGCCATCATCTGCCTTTACGAGCCTTTCGCCGATGTCGCGGACCCTAACGACTCTGCGACACGACGCCTCCTTGGCGGGGCGCAAGGGATTGTATCCATCATCCAGCAACTCGCAAGCGTCGTGAACGAAGGCGCGCAGAACTTCACATCGGTCATGCACTCGTCCGCTTCAGTGTCAGTGGCGTCTTTTGCGCAGATTTGGGTCAAGCTGATTCCATTGTTAGGTGCTTGGTCACTGCTGCGAGAACGTGTCTGCTGTTCTACCGGTTCGCACTCAATATCAACGATTACTCTGCGGCCGAGTCGCACCGCATGGACATTGAGATGTGCCGGTGAGTTGCACTGGCGGGGCTGATTACAACATGCTGACATTCCCTAGCATGGCGCTTGGGCAATTCGGCCTCCGCTTCAAGATCGGCCATCACCATGCGCAACTCATCGAATACTTCCTCGACAGAGCCACAAACCCGACTATCGAAAAGCTTCAAGCGCACTATCCCGATCACCCGCGACCTGGCGCGTGAGTAGTGTCTCATTTATCAATAGTGTGTTTCACTGACACATGACAGACCCGAGCTGCATCACAACGCGCATCTCGGAGTCTGCGTGATAAACGCGCTCAACGTCAAGCGTGGCTACTGGCGGATACCGCCTAATCATAGCCACTCGAGCGGGGTGTCCCCCTTGGGATCGACACCCGAGAGCGCGACCTATGCCAGCAGTGCTGCCGGTCAAGGTCAATCGAGCTCGGCCAGTGGCAGCAACAAGGGCGCGACTGTTCGACGGATGGACAGTGATTCGCCTCGTGGGGCTTTCAGCGGTGCAGGCTACGGATCTACCGGCGATGGGCCGCGGCGATCGGAGATGCGCCGTAGCAGCTCAGCAAAAGACGTAGAGGCTCAGGTGACCTGTCAATCGGTCCAAGAACAGTCGAAAGCGCAAGGACTGCAGACGTTCCCACCGACGGTGGATTTGGCGCCGGACGTAGGGAAGATGTTTGATTCACATTCTACTATCATGAACGGACAGAGGGCGTCTTTCTGGGGAACACATCCGGTCGAGGGAGGTTCGATCGCGAAATCGAAATCAACTCCAAAGGTGGAGAAGAGATTTGATTCGATTCCCTCGGTTGTATTTGAGCAGAAGCAGGGGTCTTGGACCGGGAATTGGGGATCGAGACCGCAAGGCGATGAGCCGGTCCAGTCTGGGCCTGTCAATGCGCATAGTCATGTCTACACGACGATGCCAGAGGCAGAGGCGGTGGCCAAGACGTAGATGTGGGAATGTGGAGAGCTGTCAGTATGTTGAGCTAGAATCGTAGTCTTACGTTTGGATGCTTGTGAAGGGCCGAGAAATGCACACTCTGACCCGACTCCTTCGTGATGGTTGAGGACAGCCAGAGGTGGCCGACTGCAGAATCTGACCTGCAAAGGGAAGAAGGACCAAAGCTGTAAGCCGGACTATAATCTCCCGAGCCAAACCCGCCCGCACCTCGACGAAAAGCGAAGCTCTGATGCATCTATCCACGCATATCTGACTGGTATTTCCCGCTCCATCAGACTGTCTGAGATCTGGACACACGCATCGCTCAAGGCAACTGCCTTGCTCAAAGAGGACCATGGATACTTTACATCGTGCGATCCCGAGGATCTTTGGCCCCGCCGAGGAAACCTGGCCATTGAGATGACAAGAAGTATATGATACATGGGAAGTTCTGTACTATGGACACAAATGTCCTCTTCTCATCGCCTAAAATCCACAAACTTTTATGATCTATTCCCATCACTCGTCCCAAACGTCGAGCTCGAGCTCAGGAGACGGTGATGTTTGACTTGAAGTAATTGATCCCCGACTCGCCGCTTGCCTGAGCCTCATCATCAGTTCCGTCTCTGGGTCGTTTTGGGAGGAGCAAATGACTCACGCCCACGAGGTAGGGCACGCCCGCGATGAGGGTGTATGGCCCTGGGGTATACCCGGCGGGGATGGGAACTGAGAAAGTCTCGTTCCCAATTTGGGTGGGCAGTTTCGGGTCGCCACTACGTTCTGTCAGTCCCGATCTCTGATCGACATACCCAGGAGAGGGGACGTACTATAGGTTATTGTAGCTTAGCATGGTGCCGATACAAGCATCACACGTGTGCGAAGCGAGCTGGAGGCCCCAGATCACCTGCAGAGTGCCCATCAGCCGAGACGTTCGACAGGAGAAAACGAGAGAGAGAAAAGGGTTGAGGGAAGGGAGACGTACACCAAAGTCATCCCAATTCTGGATATACCCCTCGGTGAAGAGTACCGCCGTGATGTTGGTCCCTGACGCAGCGCTCGGTGGGGCAGTCACATTGTACACCTTCGCGAGGGAGAGTGGGAGGGTGGCGATGGCCGTGACGGTGATGAGTAGCGAATGGAGCGAGACCATGGTGAGCTTTAGCGAAGTTGGATTCGGGTAGTGGTGAATGCGCTGATGAAGTGAGACGCGAGAAGATTCCAAGTTCTTCTTGAATGGGATTGATGGATGGGGAGGGAAGGACAAAAGAGCACTCCTTATAAAAAGCTTCCAAGGCATCCTTTCACCCAAACGTGGACGGATCTGCACAGCACGCGTATCAGATCTCCGCTCGTTTCAGCCTGGACAAAAATGACGTGATGACGTGTTTCACCTGGTCCGGTCCGGTATGCACAGGATACATGCGGGAACCTCATAGCGCCGCAAGCTTCTCCGCTAATAACCTCGCACCTTTACGACCACTCGCCCGAATCGCGGTAATGACATGCTGCCGTCCCAAGATACGCTTGATCTCTGCCACCTTGCGGGCAGAGACCAATGCCTGGGCCATCTCCACTACCACAAACGGCGCGTTGCCCTTGGCTATCCGCACAGCATTCTCGTCGCCTCCAGCATCTGCACAAGTGATGGCTTCCCAGAAAGCAAAGGCGAAAGCTCGCGGCAGATCGGTGTCGGGGATAGCCAGGGTTCGGGTGGAGGTGTCGAAGTGTCCGCCAGAGAGGAAGAGCTTGTATGTCCGCGTCGAATGCGGCAGATCCAGCAGATGGCTGGAGGAGGGGTCGAGCTCCGTATCGGTTGGTGCACATTCGGGATAAGGGGTCTGCAGTGGAAGGACGAGGGTTCGAATGGCAGCACTCTTGTCTACGCAAAGTCAGCATCTGATGGATGGGCCGGACTACGACTACGGACCTCCCTCTGCGTGAAGCATTATCTCCTGGACCACCAAACCGGCACCGGGATCTCGGACGAGCTCCTCTCCATTCTCCTCCACAAGCTTCAGAAATCCCTCACTCGCATAACCCAGCAACTCCTTGCGCCGTACGACGGGATCCTTCTTGCTCGTCCCAGCATCCCTTGCCGCTTGTGCGGACATGCTTAGCGTTGAGAGGGTGGAAGAGATGAAGTGACGGTTTGAGGTGGGATCGAGTAGATATAGGAGAACTCGCCGACCGTTCTTGTCGGAGACGAGGTCATAGGCCATAGCGGTGATGTCCTGGTCATATCGTCAGGAAGAGCTGGGAATTGTAGAGCTCAAACCTACGGAGACGAACGCCTTGCCCACGAGCTTCGTATCACTACGAAATGCGCGATTAGCGGGTTATACGTACCAGTACCACCTTGAAAGACAGCTTACTCGACACAGTCGAAGGCCGTGAACAGCACCATCTGCGCATCGGCATCTTTACACATCGCCGGTATGTGCTTCCGAAGCGGTTGCAGTATCTGTTTCCGGTCCTAAAAGCCTCGTGAGACTGGCAGGCTTCTACGAAATTAGGACACACCTTGGCATTTCCGCGAGCAATGAGCTCTTGCACGACTGCAGAGCCATCTTTCGTGTGAACGATATCTGGGAGACTCTCAGCTGCGCTACAAGACCGGAACGTCTTCAGCGTCCAATTATCTTGCGGGCGAAGCGCGGCAGGAGACCGAAAGACTCACGCAGTCAAGAGCTCGCGCATCTTCTTATCCGCCTGATCCAAAGGCAGAAATCGGTATATGCATGCGAGGTATTCCCGCACGAGGTTGTGAAAGATGCCTTGCGCCAAAGCAGTCTTTTGCGTGGCGTTGAAGCTGGTCTCACCGTCAGCTACAGCTAATTACGAAGAATGAGGTCAAGTCTCACAGATCGAGCACAACCTTCTCCACGCCGTCCAGTACCCGCTCCTTGCCCTTCCCTTCTCCCATCCCCTCTAATGTCCCTTCCAGCCCCTTTGCTTCCGCCCCTTCTTTCGCCCCGTCGAAGATCATCACCTCTCGCGGATAGAAGCCCCGTACCAGTAATCTTCGCTCGCGGGACGAGGCGTAGAGATCGAAGAAGTCGGAGAGAGGTTGAACGGCGTGTGCATGAGCGAGGAGTGAGGATAGGTGAGATGAGAGAGCGGGGATGAGAAGTGGTCGGATTTGGGGGCAGTAGCGGATGAGCTTGGACATCAGGAACTGCAGAGGCAAGATCAGTCCATCATCACGAGGTACCGGTAAGACAAGCCTTGGAGTACTTTGACTCCATCATGTCCCGCCATTGAGGTTGCAGCTCCATAGCCACGCCCAATCTCTCTTCCTTCCCACCATACTTGACGATCTTCGCGGGTGATTAGCGAAGTCACGAATACGAGAGCTTGACATACAGTCTGGAGTACCCTTCCGCCTTTGTGTCCTCGACTGACCTCCCCAACTCTGCCCTTGACAGAATCCCAAAGCTCAGCCACCGCCTTCTTCCGCTCCTCCTTGCTTAGGTCCGCTCGGCGAGCTTTCTCCCACAACGGCAAGAGCTTGTCATGGAGCAATGGGTGCGAAGGAAGTAGAGCTGTCCGGTGAGGCTGTGCGGCATGAAGTGCTGCTCGTTCGTCCTTGGTCATCCTAGGTCGCTTCTCCGCAGGTCCATCCACCTCTCCCTCTCCGCCATCCACCTCCATCGCTTCGTCCCCGTCTTCTTGCTCATTGCCTTCTTCGTCGTCTACCTCGCCCCCTGCAGCAGTGATCGGCCGCTTGCGTCGCTGCTCCAGATCTTGCTTGGGAGCTCTGGCGCCGCCGTTCACAAAAGGCTTCTTGCTGGCGGTCTTGCCAAACGAGGGCGTCGCGGAGTGATAAGGTGGTTTATCGCGCTTGACATAGCCGGAAGTAGCGGTCTTTGCAAATTTCGATGTTGGCTCTCCTTTGCCACTGCCAGCAGAGTAAGGCCTCTTGTGCCCGTGGACGTTGGCTGACATGCTGTTTTGTCACCTCAACTTAGCTCTGCAAATGTGAGCTGAATGCAAAATCAAGAACCGAAATCTTTGCTACGCCCGGCATACCACGTGGGCATACCCTGACGTGGTCCGGTTTCAGGGATGCCCACCAGAAGGTGACGAGAAAGGGAACAAGCGGCCTCCTTTCTAAACGTCTATCTACTAGTCTTGATTTGCTTAATTTTCGAAAGGCCTCGCAAGGACCGCGCAGAATCGTCTCAGAACCACGAAGGGGTCCAAAAGGAAGTCGAGGCGGCGCCACGGGGCGATGCCTGCCAGACTGCTGCGTCTCGCTCGTCCGCTTCCCCTTCATACCGGCCGAGGCACGCCATGAACATTCTCCTTCTCGTCTTCACCCACCTTCTGGTCTTCCTCTACGCGTCCGCATTATTCATCTCCGCCAGTCCGGACCCCTATCCGGCACTTGTCACCCTTCGCAGCCGTCCGACACCGCCGTCGCGCGCCGCCCATCACCACCCAATACCTCCTGACGTCGAGCATGACCTTCTCCCCTTCGTGCTCATCTCGACAATAGATGGCGCCCTGCATGCCGTCAACAGAGAAGGTGGGAAGATCAGGTGGACCTTACGAGATGGCGTCGAGCCGCTTGTCGGGGGAGGGGTAAGAGGAAAGGGCAATGAGGAGGAATATATCGTCGAACCTCTCAGCGGAGGTCTTTACGTCTTCGAGAATGACAGCGAAGCACGTCGACCGCAAGCAGCGAAAGTCCGGAAGCTGCCCTTGTCCGTTGAGCAGCTGTAAGTCTCCAACTGGTGAAGCTCCAGGACTAAATGGTCTCAGCATCGAGCTTTCCCCTTTTACCTTTCCGCATTCACCTAGTCGGATCTTCACTGGTTCCAAACGTACTTCTCTCCTCACGCTCGATCTTCGTACCGGACAACAGCTCGACTGCTACGCGTCTTCAGCAGCCAACTTCTCCGAATTGTACGAGGATGACGAATGCCTATCCGAGAAGGAGCAGCTTCTACGGAAACTCGAAGGTCATGGCCGGTCCGACAGCGATACCCTCCTTGTTGGTCGGACCGACTATCGCCTCACCATACATTCGCCCGCGACTACCTCAGGCGCTCTTACTTCGTCACTAAGCTCCGTTTCTTCCAATGACGGGTGGGCAGCACCCGGGGTGCAGGAAATCGCCTACTCGACATATACGCCCAATAGCTACGATCGTCCTCTGGCGGAATTCTGGGCGAAGGCCGGCCTAGCTGAGCAGATGTGGGACGAGACGGGAGTAGCGAAGAGGGTGAGGGTGGAATTGGGGCATGATGGGGTTGCTGTAAGCGTTGAGCGAGGTGGCGGTTTCAAGTGGATGACGGACCTCGGCAGTATAGGGTATGTCGACCTTTGTTTATTACATCCAGCTTTGAGCTAATATCTTGAAGTATCGCGGTGTACGATATCCTGCTTCCCCTTTCATCTGATTCTTCGAAGCCCATCCTCGTGCCTCAACCCCCACCGCACGTGCCTTCGCTATTCCCTGTTCCTGTGAAATCCAGTCGAGCACACCTTGACCTCCTCAACAAGCCTCCAACGACCTACATCGGAGCGGTTCCGCTCTCCCTCGGCTCGCTGGCGACCATATCTGAAATTGCCGACGACGAAAACTCCTCTCTCTCCCCGTCTCATACCCATGAGGGGTCAGAGGATGCTCGACCCAAGTCACCTCGCTTGAAGCCCCTCTTATACGCTCTTTCATCCACATCTTACCCTCTCATCAACTTCGCACCTCCACCTCGACCAGGAAGCCTTACGAACAGATCATTTCTCCTCTCCGAGGACCTCCCTGAACGCGATCAGCTGCTGCCTTACCTCCTGGACCCTCCTGCGGAAGAAAAGGGCATGACACCCGTCCCCAACCCCGGCTCGATCCGATTTCGCGAAAAGCCAGATCCTGGGCGGAAATGGCTCTGGTGGGTAGTCGCCGTGCTTGGCGGACTTGTGGTCTGTGGATTGGGAGCCGCAGGATCTGCTAGGCGACAAGCTTCTCGTCAGCACCACTCATCGTCTACGGAGAAAATTCCGCTGCTTGCCGTGCAAAATGACGTTTTGCGTGGGGAAAAATCAGTCACCATCGTTGAGCCTGTCCCAGCCTCGACCGCCGATACCGCATCCGCAATCATGCCCACTTTCCCCGAGGACGAGCTCACACCTATACCGAAGAAGAAGTCTTCCCGCCGCCGAATTCGGGGCAAGAAAAAATTTCGAGGCTCTGATGCTGCCGTCTACGAGAATGAGGCTGAGGAGGACGATCGAGGAGAAGGCGGTTCGAGTCCGCCCAGTTCTGTCTCGCGCAAGGGCGACAAGCCGTTGCCCGAACTACCACGCGTGATGTCGTCCATCGGCTTGTTGGACATGGATGAAAAGGAGAAACTGGTGATTTCGGATACGGTCATTGGTCAGTCCGCAGAAGCGGGATCGAGTAAATGCTGATAATAGCAGGCTTTGGATCACATGGGACGGTCGTACTGAAGGGTAGCTGGGGCGGGCGACCTGTCGCGGTGAAACGGCTGCTGAGCGACTTTACGCGATTGGCGAGTCAAGAAGTCAAGCTCCTCCAGGCGAGCGATGATCACCCAAATGTCATTCGATGTAGGCGACTCTATGATCATCAAGCTGTGCTGACGAAATGCAGACTACTGCCAGGAACGACGGGACAATTTCCTGTACATCGCCTTGGATCTGTGCCAAGCATCACTGGCAGATCTCATCGAGTCGCCCGCCAAGCATATCGAGCTCGCATCAGTGTTGGACCGGAAGAAGGCATTGGCGCAGGTCAGTGCGGGGTTGAAGCATCTTCACGGGATGAAGATCATTCATCGGGATATCAAGCCTCAGTGGGTATTGAACTTTGCTTCTTGAGCCAGAATTGAGGGATTGCAGGAATGTGCTGGTATCGCAATCGAAGGACGGCTCGCTTCGCATGCTGGTCTCCGACTTTGGCCTCGCTCGTCGACTCGAGCAAGATCAATCGAGCTTCGCGCCGACGGCCAACAACCTCGCAGGCTCCCTCGGCTGGCGAGCACCGGAATGCATTCGCGGTCAGGTCCGCCTCAATGACGTCTTCGACCGGACATCCTCCTCCTCCTCGAGCAGTACCTCGTCTACCTCCTCTCTGATCGATCTCGCGGTGGAAGCGGAAGACAAAGACTCCTGTGGTCACAAACATGCGCGACTCACCAAGGCGGTCGACCTTTTCGCGCTGGGATGCCTTTACTTCTGGGTCTTGATGAGTGGGGAACATCCGTTTGGGGAAGTGTACGATCGGGAGAGCAATATCGTGAAGGGGGAGGCAGTGAATATGGGACAATTGGACATCCTTGGGGAAGAGGGTTGGGAGGCGAAAGATCTGATTGGGCGATTACTCTCCATGGACCCGACTGACCGGTACGTCTAGCATACTCTCTTCGGGATCCGTACTAACGATCTGAGCAGACCCGAGACGTCGGAGTGCATGATTCACCCATTCTTCTGGACGCCCGCAAAGCGTCTGGCTTTCCTGTGCGATGCCTCGGACCGTGAGTCTCCATTCTGTAGTATGTTGCAACGCTGACAAGAGACACAGGCTTCGAGATCATGGAGCTCGATCCGCCTGAGTGTACGCTGGTCGTGCTCGAAACCGATGCGACATCGGTCGTCGGGAGGGACTGGTACTCGCGCCTCGACAAGGTGTTCACGAACAACCTCGGGAAGTATCGGAAATACAAGGGGAACTCTGTACGGGATCTTTTGCGTGCAATGCGGAATAAGGTGAGCTTTGCACCAATGCGCTGGGCGGATTCGCGTCTGATCAAGAGCAGAAACATCATTATCAGGACCTGGAACCGTTAGTCAAGCGGCACCTCGGAGCGCTACCAGCTGGTTTCCTGCGTTATTTCACATCGCGATATCCCACGCTGTTCCTACATGTGCATGGGGTCGTGCGGGATAGTCGGCTGAGACACGAGTCGATGTTCGAGGGGTACTTCCATGAGGGGAGCTGAGGGGATATGGTCCCTTCGGATCTTGTTGTAACATTATAGACCTCAGGATGTACTGCATACATTCTGCTAGCCGTTGCTGCTCTTCAACAAGACCATTTGTGACGGGCTGCTCACTCCTCATCGGAATCATCCCCGTCCTTGAGTCCATCAAGATACACCGGCTTGCTCAGCTGTCTCGAATCAGCAGGGTCCTGATAGTGGTCAAGAGGCAACACACCACCTCGACGAGCCCCAACCACTCCCCCATAGCCCTGACGACCTCATCCCCGCCCTCACCAGCCCCACCAGTCCTCCACCATCCCCTCTCCACCTTCACTCCTGTTTTCTCCTCCTCCGTCTCCACTTCGGGTTCGTCCTGCGTCTCAAGCTCGTCGGCACGAAATCCTGCGAGTTGGGCGTCGGGTGTCCAGAGGGTAAAGTCCTCGAATGAGGACATTGGGCGGAGAGCGCGGATGGAGGTGTCAAACTCGTCGACACCCCCATTTGGGGACTCGTAGCGGGGAGATTGGCGATCGGAGGGATGACGGACGGCGGTAGCAGGTGGAGTCTGAGGCGAGATGGCAAACGTTGGCGGGTCTTCTTCCGTTGCTGGAGACGGCACGATCTCCTCCTCCTTCGCGTCGACGACGTCCTCCCCCCCCTCCTCCTCCCCCACCA
>JAABUV010008334.1_pt1 | contig 10511 bp, 20 predicted proteins | sample 5559971 | NCBI WGS metagenome assembly JAABUV01 (sample SAMN10711881, study PRJNA513362) | rock metagenome | isolation source: Antarctica rocks | place: Antarctica: Victoria Land, Knobhead nord | collected 2015-12-19
GCACGTACTCAAAGTCGCCCAGCTGCATGCCGCGCAGGGCCGGGTTCACCGCCGCCAGGCGCTCCGCCTCGATCTGCCACGCGCGGGCCACGCCGCGCTGTCAAGAGCAGGGGTTGGTGCTTTTTGCGCGCTCACAAGCAAGCATGCTTAGAGCAGGATGTGGCAGAGGGCGTGGCCCAAGCCCTCCTGACACGTTCCGCTCGGACTGGACTTGAGGCAGCCTAACAAACCGCGGCCAGTTTGCCCCACCAGGGGAGCACCCGCATGCGCTGGCGACTGCGATGCATGAGCGGGCAGCTCATTCGCCTAGCAAACGATGTATAAACAGAGAAGATGGCACATCCCCTTGGAGTTGAGAAACCTTTGAGGAAGAAGCGCTCATAAAGTGCATAGCGAAGCCACACACGTCACGGGTTTACTTATGGTACCGGCACGGACCTACACGCATACGATTTCGGGCTGCCGAGGAGGAGCAAGCACGGCGGCATTCCCGCCCCGGCCGCAGAGCGCGCCGGGCGCCGGCGGCACCCGCATGCACCTGCGCGCGCCTTGAACGCCGTGACGTGCTGGCAGGTGATGGCGCGCTTGTCCTTGGTGCCGGCGGTCGCGAGCGCGGCCTTGCCGCAGCGCAGGTGCCGCTGCAGGATCGCCAGCGCGCCCGCCGTGTCCAGGTTCTCCTTGAGCAGCGCGAAGCGGCAGTACCTGGGCGCGGCCGGCGCGCCGCTGCAGCCCCCGCGCGGCTGCGTGCAGCAGAGCAGGCTAGGAGGTTGCGGCTGCCTGGCCTGGGCTGTAGAGTGCGGTAATACCTGTTCAGGCATGCAGCACGCTTCCGCATGCACAGCTCACATCGATACTGCCTTCACGCACACTCCCTGCTGTGCCTGTCACAACTTCACACAGTCTGGCGTTAAGATCAGATCAGCCTGGCATGATAAGCAGATGTGCGGATTGATGTGCTTCAGTCGCCCTGTCATCAGGCTTGTCCCGCGATGTTGGGAGCTCAAGCTCAGCCTCTGGGGCGCCACAGTGATCATGAAAACCGCACGACGGCTTCTTCATAAGCTGCTGTAGGGTGAGCTGCAGAGCACGCCGTAGGGCCGGGTGGCCGCAGCAGCGCGCCACCGCACCTGATGCCGCTGCCATGCGCCCAGGGCGCGCGCTGGTCCTGGAAGCGGGCGTGCGCTGCGGGGGCGCCGCCGCCCGCGCCGTCCGCCTCGCGCTTTCGTTTGTTGCCGCGCTGCCGCGCCACAGCAGTGCAACAGTGTAGGCCATGCAGATGCACAGAGTGCACTTGCCTTGATGACACACTTAATAGTACTCCACTCGCAGACACTAGATCCCTCACTCTAGGAGTGTCAACAGCTGGATGTCATCTCTAATGGCACCACGCTGCTGGTGAACGAGACGGGGCCAGGAGCAGCGGGGGTCAGAAGCCAAGCGTTCATAATGGAATTTGATATCAGGTGCGCCGGGCGCGGTTGATCGGCCGCTGCCCGGCTCATACGGCATTTGCTTCATCACTCCTCCGCACTTGTGTATGACAAAATTGCTAGGCACAGCAGGAGCACTGCTTTGAACTAAATGAAGTATAGAACACGCATGCATGCCGTCTCATGTTGCTCTTCATGTCATACAGGCCAGGCGCTGAGCCAAGTAATGTTGCAACATGCTCACTGTCTGAACAGCCCCTCATCAGAGGGAGGCATGCATTGACGTGACCTCAGCACCACCATTTCTGATCTGGTGACTAGCATGCAGTGGCCACACCTGCTTGGAAGCCCGGTGCTTGAGCGTGATCACAGTGACGCCGTCCTCGCGCGCGGCGGTGTTGCTCTCCAGCAGCGGCAACGACGGCCGGCGGAAGAACTGGTGCACGGCTGTGCGCTGCCGCAGCCAGTCAAATTTCTCAGTGTCTGGCATGCGTTGCGCAATGTGCGCCACCGGGACATTATCTGTCATGCATGCAATGTCCTACCATATGCACACCGCCAAGAGCCACAAGAGTTGGCACAAACATGTTCAAACGCTATAGCAGCCTTTACCATCCCCACCTGGAACCCCCTTTGCAGGTTCACTTGGTAACACCCTTGTTGCACAGGAGACAACCAGTGTTGCGTTGCTGCAGTGCACGAGCTGCTGCTGGCACTGGTGCCCCCACCTGCAGTTTGTCGAACGAGGACACATCCAGCTCGGCCTCGGGCGCGTCGACCTTGTGCGGCGGCCTGCCGCGCCGCCGCGAGAACGCCGCGACGTCCAGAAGCAGCTGCCGCAGCGTGGCCGCGTTCTCGGCGCCGGCGAGCGCCTCAAACTCTGCCAGGTCAGCCTCTGTGCTGCTGGCGGCTGGCGCAGGGGCTGCAGGCGCGGCCGTGCTGGCAGCCGCCTGGCGCTCGCACGCAGCGGTCGCTTCAGGCTGCGGCGCGGCGGCCTGCGGCGGCGCGGCGGCTGCCTCTGTGGCGCCGCTCGCTGCCCCACCCCATGCGCTAGCTGCATCAGAAGCGCTGCCGGTCTGTGCGCCGCCTGCCACAGGCTGTGCGCCGACTGCGCCTGGTGCTGCGAGCGCAGGCGCGGCATTTGGTGCCTGGCAGGCGCTGGCGGCTGCCGCAGCGGGCGCCGGGGCGGCGGCCGGCGGCTGCACTGGCGCCGGCTCTGCTTCACTGGCAGCCGCGTTTTGTGCAGGCGCGTCGGCGGGAGCGCCGGCACCTTCAGCGCAGTCCGCCGCAGGCGGCGCGCGCAGGAATGCAGACGGCGGAGCGGGGTCGCCAGACGCAGTGAGCCGCGTCAGGCGCACCACGCTGCCGTCCAAGGCAATCTCGTTGACCTTGAAGTCGCTGTACCTGCCGGCCGCTTTTGCATGGTCAGTAACAAACTCCTAGCTTGCCGCCACGGCTATTGTGAGTGCTGGCAACCAGTGCCAGTGCGCAACTGCGCGGCAGAAAGTCTGGAAGCGGAAACAAACCTCTGCTTCAGGATGGCTGTGAAGCCCGGCGCGGTGCCGGCGTACTCAGTAATGCCTACATCCTCTTCACACTGAGCGTCCATCCGCACCAAGACAGACTGCTACAAGATCATGCTTCACCTGCAACGCCGTGCTACTCAGTAGGTAGTACATACGCTGTGCTAGTGGCTGCTACCTGCAAGCAAGTAGGGTTGGGCCACTGGTGCAAGAGGCAGACAGGTTGTCTGCAAGGCAGCTGCACCAAGCGAGGCGATCGAGGTGATTACAGACGAGAGCTCTGCGGTGCATGGACGTATATGGCACTCCCAGGCACTGCGCAAACCAGCAGGCAGGGCAGCGGTATTATACCTGGGTCCAAGCGCCTCCTGCGAGCTCTGGCACTGGTGCACGATGACGAGGTTCACACACGCCAGTGCTCCCACGACCAACCATATGCTGGGAATAGTGTTGCAATATTTTGGATGCCGAGGACCGCGTAGGCGTGCTCGTTTGGTCACAACATCAAGCCTTTTCACCGAGCACTGCAGCACAGATGGGTACCAGCGTGCCTATGTGCATGCATAGGTTCAGGCTGTGCGCCATGCATTCCTGGCATTCTTCTGCATCCTCAGCGCCTACTTCCTGCAACTACCAACGCGCGACGAGGCGGGCGTGGTGCTTGGTGCGCTTGCAGTGCACGGCAGCTCCTCTGTCCCTTTCACTTTGGTTGCCTTGCCTGTCATCTTGAAGTCTAAACCTGTCGCCATGCAGGCACGGCAAGCCTGCCAAAGCTCTTCACGGCGTCTTTCTTCCTGACAGTCCTTGTATCGCCGTGTGTGTCAACATTCTTACTCACGCAGGCTGTGTACGCGCTCCCGTCCTCCGGGGATGCCCTGACTGCTTGGTTGCTCACGTTTCCTTGCTTGCAACGTATCACATGACAAGGCCTGCGACTTGCGCAGGGACAGGGCGCTGCTGCTGCTCTACAGGGGCCTGGCGGCATGCGCGCTGGCCTTCTTCCTGCTGTTCCTGCTGCTGTCGCCCCCCGCGCCTGGCGTCGGCGACGCTTCTGCAGCCCGTGGCATCCAGACCCACCACAGCGCAGAGCAGTCGGGCGCCGCTGCGAAGCGCGTGGACGCTCAGCGCAGGCTGCTATATGAGGCAGTGCATCACTGGGGTGCTGTGCGCGGAGACACTGAGAGCCCGCAGGATGCTCCCACAATAGACGCAACGCATGGCAGTGGCCACCACTCAGGCCCAGCGCCTGGGTCAGAGCCGGGGGCAGTCCCTGGGTCAAGCCGGAGGCTGCAGCAGGCAGCCCTGGGCCGCCTGCGGGGCGCTGCTGCGGCCCAGGGTGACCTGAACGGCACCGGCAGCAGCAGCCACGGAGTCGGAGACATTCCCGGCGGGCCTGCGGCGACGCGGGCGCTGCACGGGGCTGGGCGCAGCGCACGGCGGGGCGACCGGACGCTGGGCGCGGCGCAGCGCGCCGTCCGCGCGGCCTACTACCTGTGGCTGGGCACCGCTAACCTGGTGCGAGGCCGAGCACCTCCTGCGCAAACGCAGAGCTCAGACGATGCCGCTGCCTAGTCTGGCACTAGCATGCGCCCGTCTGGCACGCAGGTGGCCATCTCGTCGCTGTGGCGGCGCGTGTCGGACGTTTTCAGCAGCGACGCCGGCCTCCGCCTGTTTGGGCTGTTCAGCGCAGGCGCTACCTGTGGTGCGCGCGCCTGCGGCCGCTGTCATGGGCACCTGTGCGTAAGTGTACTACTAGCCGGGACGCCGACGCCGTGGATAATGCATGCGACTGCTGTAGCACAAGATGGCCAGACATGGCACACAGCTACTCTGGGTCATGCGTGTGCATGGATAGAGCCATGTGCACTAAGAATAGGCAGCTGTCCTGGCATCAGCACAAGTCTCTGGGGCGTTCCATGACGGGTTTTCAATAAGATCGATCGGCAGGCCATCTCAGGTATACCATGTGTGTATTTGTTGCATGTGCAAAGCGCTGGCAAGCAGCGTAGGCCAGCACAGCAACACACCGCTCTGCTGCAGCTCCAACCTTCCTGCAGGGCGGATGCATCGGTGCGCGCCTGCCAGGGCAGCTGGCGGGTAGCCTCGGCGCCGCCACATTTCACCTGGCGCTGCGGCGCGCCGGCGGCGCCGTGGGGCCCGCGCTGCAGCATGCACCGCTCCTGGCGGCGGCTGCGCTGCTGGAAGCGGCCGGCCGGCTTGCGGCGCGGCTGGCGCCCGCGCGTGCGGGCGCGGCGCCTGCCGCGCGGGATGCCGGAGCGAGCGCGAAGGATGACAAGGCGCGAGGCAGCGGCGGAGGCCCATTGTATTTGAAGCTCCTGCCTTCATGTTCGCTCATGCGTCGAGGTCATGACGTTGTGCGCATCAGGTCACATTGATGAGTCTCCGGAGGGTGACGAGCCCGACGTGCGACGCCCTGCGCCCTAAAGCACCTGCTACGGAACACCGGGCTGCCGCCGAGGGCACACATGTGGAGCAGCTCACCGCGCAGCGACCATGTGCAGGCATGGCCGCGCGGCGGCGGCGCGGCGGCAGGCGCGGCGCGCGCGGCCGCGCAGCTGGGCGAGGGCGTGGCGGCCATCGCGCGCTCGCGCTACCTGACCACCCTGGCGCTCTACCTGCTGCTCAGCACCGCCGCGTCCTCGCTCCTCTACTTCCTGAAGGCCGCGGTGCTGGCGGGCGCGGCGCCGGACGCCGGCGGGCGCATGGCGCTCGTCGCCGTGCTGAACAGCGTCAGCGCCGTCGCCATCGCGCTGCTGCAGGTGCTTTGCAGTGCAGGCCGCTCTTGTATTCATTTTCCGACCACAACCAAGTTGTTGGGGGTGTTACTGATGAGATCTGTGCGTATGTACGTGGACTTCCATGTGGACTTCCGTGTCCGCCATGCATTGGCCTAACAGGAGCGTTGCAAGCCCTGTCTGCCCAGGCCTTAAATCCTCCTGTCATCCCGCCCGCTGGGCGGCTGAGGGCCACACTCGCCCCATGCGTGCGCGCAGCTGTGTGCGACGGGCCGGCTCCTGCAGCGCCTGGGCCTGCAGCGCGCCCTGTGCGCGACGCCGCTCGTGTCGGCCGCGGTGCTGGCCGTCGTGTACGCCGTCCCCTCGGCCGCCGTCGTCGGCGTGGGCGAGGCCGCTCGCAAGGTGGGGTCCCGGCTGGCATAGCTGCCTCCCGAGACGCCGCCTGGGGCATCCGCGCGCCTCCTGCTGCTGGCTTGGTGAACTTAAGTTCCACTCTTGTCGCTGTTCGTGCGTGGAAGCTTCGCGTGCGATGTCTGCAATACACAGACATGACGGCCCACATGCCCTGTCATGCGCCGCCGCGCAGGTGGTGGGCTACGCGCTGGGCCGCCCGGCGCGCGAGGTGCTGTTCACGGCGCCGGCCACGCGGCGCGAGCGCACGGCCGCCAAGCTGTGCCTCGACACGCTGGTCGTGCGCGCCGGCGACGGCGCCGCCGCCGCGCTCTTCCACGTCCTCGACGGCGCGCTGGAGCTGGGTGAGGCCCGGACCCGCAAGGATAGAGTACTGCCCTATCCTGTGCTGTATGCATGCTGCGTCTCTGGATGATTCCACTGCAGATGCGTGTGAGTGTGCTGTCAGCGCCGCTTGGGCTACATGCGCTGCTGAGCACGGAGACGTGCGGCGTCGTGTCCGTCAGACAGCAGGGGGCATGTTTGAATTTTTCTGAAGCATCACTGCCTGAGCGTCTGCCTGGGTCGTCATACATGCAGGCTGACCGAGCTCACATGGGGTGCTTGTCCTGGCAGGGCCATCCGGCTGCGCAGCCGCGTCCATCCCCGTGTGCATCGCCTGCGCCTGCGTCGGGCACCGCCTGGGGCGGCACCACAGCCGCCTGGCCGCCAAGCCGGACAGCCAGACGGCGGGCCGCGGCAGCCGGCAGGGTGCAGGCAGCGGCGGCGGCGGCGGCGGGGTGCACAGCGCCCAGAACAGCCCAGGTGCGAATGAGGGTCAGTCAGAAACGTTGAGTGAAAGGCTGAGGCCACAACCAGCGCCCGCAGTGGCACAGGCGGGTCTGCAGAGCAGCCCGCAGCTGCGCGGCATGCGCAGCGCGCGAGAGCGGTTGGGCTCACTGTAAGTGGAGCTGGGGACTGAGTCCTCTCTCTTACCCTCCAAATCACGCCGCTTGGCAGCGCCGCCCACTGCGCAGCAGGCAATCTGGCAGCAGGGTTCCTGAGCCGTCACCGAGCCCAAGAAGCGAGACAGAGCAGGCCCAAAACGTCCCAAAATGCTCCTGCCATGCATTCATTCATGTTCACGTCTGGTTCTCTGGGGTTCACGGCTGTCGGGAGTTGCATGCGCCCTAGTAAAAGCAGATACTGTACACGGGCCGCCGGCCGGTCTCAGCCTCAAACTGCGCGACGATGTCATCAATCTCTTCTTCCCACTCCTCGTGCTGCTCCAGCTGCGCGCGCTGAAGGGTTCGGTGCGCGCCGGGGGCCCCATAGTGCGGGCACCTACCACAAAACCTGAGCCCCAACACACGGCGGAGGCCTCCAGCAGGTGTGCAGGATGTCCGCGCCAGCAGCAGGCACGCATACATGGCGCGATGTACGCTGCATGCAGAGCAGCTCGTGCGCCGCTCGGCATGCTCACGGGGGCCTGACCCAGGTGGCGCATGAGGGTGGCGCTGCACGCCCCACACACGCCTGCAGGCGCATGTGGGCGAGCGCCGGTGCGCACCATCTGGCATAGCCGCAGCGTCTGCGGCGCTACCTTCGCGGCCTCCTCATGATTATCTTTTACGTCCTGCCCGGCGTGTGGCGCCCCGTCGGCGCGCTTGCCGCAGCAGCCAGCACGCACGCCACGGCAGCGGAAAGGTGGGCGGGCGCGCACTATGTTGATGACCAGCAGCGGCCTCATGGAACTGTGGCCGCGCTTCTGCATGTCTGCAGCGCGTGTCAGCTGGCCGTCATTTAGAGCAACACGTTGAGCTGGGCAGACTCGGGTGCTGCTCTTGAGCAGCTTCGGGCGGGGCGAGCAAGCAGGGGGCAGACCGTCCAGGAGCTGTTCCAAAATGCGCTCCTCGAACGTCACAGCGACGTCAAAGGGCTCGCTGCAGTCCTGCCACCGCTGCGGCGCGGCCTTCACGCCGGCGTTGCGGTGCAGCATCTGCGCGCGCACGTGCCGGCCGTCGAGCAGAGCAGCCAGGCGCGGGACGCGGTGCAAGGCGCGCGCGGCGCCGGGCAGAGGACAACAAGGACATGACCTGCTGACCTCTGCACGCGTGTGTGCGGGCAGCAGGCCGGGCGTCAGGCCAGGCATGTGCTGTTCAAGCCAGGCAAGAGGGGCCAGGTGCTGGGCCGCAGGCTGTGGCCGCGCCTGCAGGAGGCGGTTCCGCGTGTACAGGTCGGCGTCCTTCCGCAGCAGGTCATCCAGAATGACCGCATACGGCGTGCCAAAGGTGTACACGTTGGGCTCGGTCGCGCTGGGCCCGGGCAGCTTCACGTGCCCGCCGACGCCGAACGAGCTGACCTGCGGCGGCGCCGCAGGTGAGCTCGCGGCGGCGGCACGCGTGCAGCCGCACGTGTGCCCGCTGGCAGCCTCAGCGGGCTAGCGCAGACCAGGGCAGGGGCTAGCACCTGGAAGCCGTGCTTTGCCAGCAGCGCGTGCGCCTCCATGGACCTGCGGCATCGTGGACGAGTCAGCTTGACAGTGCCTGGGGCTTCACTGTGGGCAGCGCCTGCACCGCCTCTGCCCACACAGGGAAGGCGCACCGGTTCATATTGGACGCGCAGACCATGGCAAAGTTGAGTTTGGTCATCTGGCTTGCTCAGGTCATAGTGCAGGGTCGGTGAGGCGCCCTGTGTGTGCTGGTGACACTCCTGTGCTGCTATGAGCCACTGGGCAGCACTTGTGGGCGTGCTAGAAAGTCCTTGTAGGAGAACGTATGGTGCACAGTACTCTTGCTATATCGGGACCTTTCAATAACAATTGCGATGTATTTGCTATCCTGCCTTGCAAGTTGCACTGGCAACTGAGTTGCACTGCCTGGAGGGTTTGCAGGGCCTGGGGTACATGTCCGGGTCGCTGGTACACCATCATTCCCAAGTGGGAGGTCACGCTACGAACACTACCTACCTGTGCACCATCGCACTGTTACGTCTCGGCCTTTGCGCAGGAGCAGTTATTACGTTACACGTCAAGGCACGGAGATTGGTTGCACAGCGACGCTATGATTAGCGACTGCGAAAGATGGTCTGCAAGGGCAGCTGCCCCTGCCGGCCACCGCTGGTGTGCAAACGCGTGGGCCTGTGCACCGCCCGCAAGAGCAGCAAGACTCCCCGCGCGGCAGTGCATGCGCTTGCACGCCCTCCACGCCTTGCACACTGACCGCCGGCGGAGCCTGCTGCTGGCTCATGTGCTTGGCCTGGCAGCATGGACGGGCCCGTTGCGCGCGGCGCTGGCCTCCCTGGTCGACGACGACGTGGCGACCGCGGTGTTTGAGGCCGTCAGTGCGCGCCTGGGCCCCGCGCTTTCACCGTATCTTACCCAGCCCCCTCAGCTGCTCTTGCCAGCTGCTGGAGGTCATCAGACGCTGCTCTGAAGTCACCAAGCGTTTTCCCATAGCTTTCGAAGCGGGGTGCAGAGGGGCCCGCGCGAGCTGCTGGCTCTGCGGGTGTGTTGAAAAGTGCGGCGTGCGCACGGACTCACCCCTTTCCAGGCGCTGCGCAGTGCCGTCCGTGGTGTCCCTGACCGACTTCCGCATGGAGGGCCGCGAGGTGGTGGAGGAGGGCGTGGGCAGCGGCGTCGTCTGGGACAGGTGCGCCGCGGCCCGGCCCCCGCCGCCCGCCCCCCTCTGCCGGGAGGACCGCCTGTTTCGCCCCCCGGACGTGCCACTGTGGCCTGCAGCACCCGAAGGCGTGGCGGCAGCGCTGCCGCCCCGCCTCCAGCGCGAGCCGCGCGGGAGCTCTGCCGCGGCGGGGAGCGCCGCGTCGTTGCAGCAGCGGCGCTGCGGGCGGGCGCGGGCAGGCCGGGCTCAGCTGGGGCCTGCGCCCCGCAGGCGGGGCCACATCATCACCAACTACCACTGCGTCGCGCGGCTGGCCAAGGACACGACCGGCCAAGAGGCGCGCCGCGCCTGCCTGCCGCGCAGCCGGAGCGCAGCGGCTTGTTGCTCTGCATGAAGCTGGCTCATACAATGATGTCCGGCGCGTGCTCGCAACCTGTGTATGTCAAGCACCCCTGTATGTCGAGCACTATACATTGTCTTTACGTTGTCCTCAACCGACGACGTGCCCAGCTACTGGTCATCGGGTGTCTTGTCCGTTGTAGGTGCAGGCAGGCTGCTGGCACCCAGCATCGTGATGGCAAGCATCGGCACTGTAGCCCTCTCTGCAGGGGCTGGTCAGGCGCGGCGCTGGCCACCAGTTCAGGAGCGCGCCGCGCGCGCAGGCGACCGAGGTGGCGCTAACGAGCGCGCGCGGCGGCACGGCGCGCTACCGCGCGCGCATCGTCGGCGTGGACCCCGAGAAGGACCTGGCGGTGCTGCGCATCGACGCGCCCGCGGCGGACCTGCAGCCCA
>JAABUV010008336.1_pt1 | contig 10511 bp, 12 predicted proteins | sample 5559971 | NCBI WGS metagenome assembly JAABUV01 (sample SAMN10711881, study PRJNA513362) | rock metagenome | isolation source: Antarctica rocks | place: Antarctica: Victoria Land, Knobhead nord | collected 2015-12-19
GGGTCTTCGCCGAGGAACTGCGCGGTGCCCACCCGCTGTACGTCGCGACCGGGGTTAGCCGACACGAGGGTAAGCGCGTTGTGATCACTGACTGACGTCAACAGACCCTCCAGACAGACCATAGGCCCCCCATGTGGGCGACTGACAGCAGCCTAGCCAGCAGGCGCGTCAGGATCGTCCCGCATGCCAAACGTCTTCCGAACCGCGCCTCACCTCTCGGCGGGCGCGGTCGACCGTGTCGCAGGGCGATTGCGGGCACAATCTGCGAACCCCGTCGCGGACCAGGAGCCAAGTCGACCGGACGGTCGAAGACGTTCTATGTCCGTGCGGCGATCCATGAGCATCTGGGCCAGCTCGAGGAGCAGTTCTGGGCGGACTTTGTCGCACAGGAGTGGGAAGACTCCGGCAGGCAGAGCCGGCAGGCCGGCAGGCCGGCCCAGGAACTGTGGGATGAGCTGGGTGTGTGAACCCAGGGGCACCTGCGCACCTCACCGCAGCTCGACAGGACTGCCCACGTATACGACCTCAGACCTCATGCTGCTTCTTGCGGCGATCTCGTAGGCTGCTCCACGCCAGCCACAGTGTCGCGCCGGCACTGCCCAAGGCCATTCCTCGGGCGAAGCCGGCGCCGAACCCACCCGATGGCGCAGCCCGCAGGGCGCCCAGAAGGAAGAACGTGAGCAGGACAGCGTAGGGAAGCAGCCGCCATCGCAGCACCCTGCCCGCGTCATCGATGCGGACGCCCAACTGGTGGGCGTGCAGCACGGCGACTCCGGAGGCGACTCCGAGGACGCTCACCAGCGCGAGGGCGTAGGGAAGGGCTGCGGCGCCCCCCAGCCAGACCATCGCGGTGGCCGCTGCCAGCCCCAGCCACAGCGCCAGCTGCAGCCCGACGGCTGAGGCCTCGTTCCAGACGTCTCGCTGGCGCTCCTCACGGTAGAAGGGGTTGCCGAGGTCTCCGACCAGTCCAGCTGCCCAGACGAACCAGCCACCCCCACCCACACCCTGCGCGTTGTCCCGTTCCCTCATCGGCCTGCCTCCACCTTGTCAGCGCGCCCAGGCCGACCGGCCTCGCGCTCGTCTCCGAACAAGTGCTCGACTGTGACGGCGAGGCGCCCGGCCAGCGCCAACGCCAGGTAGACCGACGGGGCGTAATCCCCCGCCTCCACCGCCACCACCGTCTGCCGCGTCACGCCCACGTCACCGGCCAATTCCGCTTGGGTCAGTCCCAGCGCGGTCCGGGCACCGCGAACGCCGTTGCGGCGCCCACGCGCCGAGGTTCTCCCCACATCCAGCAGTGTCTAGGATACCCGACACTAAGTCAAGTAAACCGGACATGAGGTGGAGGGGTTATCGACGAGGTCAGCGACGGGTGGTACCCGACGCTGCGGCCGGCCGCCGCCGGCCGCAGCGTGGCCGAGCGATGAGGTGTGGCTCGGCCCGACGAGCGTCACGCCCCCCCGCGGCGATCCATTCCAGCGACGTCAGGTAGCCCACGTCAGGGCCGGGATGCTTCTGGCCTCCAGGTCGAAGCCCCGACGGTCCTGACCGTCGCCAAGCCACCCACAGTAGGGGCGCCGGATAGCCGCGTCGCTGGGACGTCGGAATTCCAGGGGCATGGTCAGGGAGCCGCTCACCGCTCGTAGAGCCGCCGTGCACAGTTGTCCGGCTCCACGCTCAGGCTCAACGACGTCAGCACTCGCTCACGGACGGCCGCAATCAGCACATGGAGCAGACTGGACCCGACCCAAGTCCCCGCCACGCCAGTACGAGGCCCACTGTGACGGTTGGACGATCCTCTTACGATAACCGGTTCAGGCTGGACGCACTCCGTTGACCTTGTCGTAGCGTCCAGGTTGATGATGTGAGCGTGATGTCGATCGGGGAGCTAGCAGCAGCGGCGGGGACCACCGCACGCACAGTGCGGCACTACCACTCGGTGGGGTTGCTGCTGGAGCCTGCTCGGCGGCCCAACGGGTACCGGGAATACGACACCGTCGTGCTGCTGCGGCTTGTGCGGATTCGCCGGTTGGTCGGGTTGGGTCTGTCGCTGCCGGAGGTGGCCGCGGCGCTGGGCCCGGACGGGGACCAGGACCTGCGCGAGGTATTGGGCGAGGTCGCAGCCGACCTTGCGGCGCAGCAGCGCCGCCTTGCCGAGGCGCAGGGGCGGATCGAAGCGGTGCTGAGCCGCGAGCACGACCTCGACCTCGGCCCTGAGGTCGCAGCCCTGATGGCGGTCGTGCGCCGCACTCTGCCTGGCGGCACGTCCGAGGTTGCCATCGAACGGGAGCGGGCGATGTTGTCACTAATCGAAGCCGCGGCATCGCCCGAGACGTTCCATGGACTCGTAGAGCAGATGCGCGCGGCCCAATACGACCCTAATCTGGTGGCGCGTACCGCGAGCCTCACCGCCCGCTTCGACGCCCTGGCTGATGCCCCAGTCGAGGATCCGGCCGTAGCCGAGGTCGCCGCTGAGCTCGCGTCGATGACCGCCGGGTTCACCACATCGGGCACCATCGACGCGGCCGGCCAGCAGGTGTGGTCGGACTACGTCGCATCAATGCCGCCGGCACAAACCCGCTGCTTGCGGCTCGCGGAGACGATCACCTCGGGCGGTAACCCCGATGCCTGACAGGAGCGGGGCGGTGGATCGGGTCGGGCGGGCGGCGCTGGCGGTCACGCTAACCACGGCGTTGACCACCACGACTCTGGGCGCGGTGGGCGTCCTCTCGTCGTCGACGGCCGTGCTGCTGCTCGTCGCGGTCGAGGCACCCCTCGCCCTCGTCGCTGCCGCGCTGAACGTCTGGCGGTATCGCACCTTGCGCCACGCAGGTCATGCCCGGGTCGCCGCACTCGAAAAGCTCGGCGGCGCGACCGTCATTCGGATGCTCCGCGCGGAGGTCACGACCTACCGGTCGCTGTGGCTCTGGGTCCACCACCGGGCCGACGGTGAGGGCCCCGGTGTGCATGCCATCGGCTACGCGCGGGGGTCGCTCGGCGTGCCGCTGGCTTTCGGGATGCTCACCGTCGCCGAAGCAGTCGCGATCCACCTGCTGGTCCCGTGGGCGTGGCTGCGCAGCCTGATCCTGCTGGCCTCGGTGTACTCACTGATTTTGATGTTTGGCTTCGTTGCGTCGCGGATCGTCCACCTCCACCTGCTGACCAACTCACAGCTGACCCTGCGGGAGGGGGCGCACACCGTGGCGACCCTCGACCGTGACGCCCTCACCCGGGTGGCCCGGTCTCGCCGATACCAGCCAACGACCCCGACAGAGACCGACGGGCAGCTGTATCTGCCCTCCCAGGACGGGACCAACATCGACCTGCACCTCACCGGGCCGGTGTCAGCCCACTTGCCCGGGCTGCTCGCGCGGCAAAGGCGGCGCGCAAGAATCACCACCGCCAGCATCCACGTCAACGACCCGCAGGCCTTCCTCGACCTGATCACCAACTTTCGGCGTGACACGTTGACCACCACTCGCAAGCACTGAGGGGGCAGGGCAGAACCACGCTACGACGAAGCTCCAGACCGTTCCAGTTGGGAAACGACAAGCGGCACAAGATCGCTGACTTGTATCCCGGCGCTGAGCGACACACCGTCACGAGTGCGGTGGCCAGGCTGGGTGTCCCGCAGCGAGCAGCGCGTAGGCGCGCCTGAGTCGTTGCGCCCACCACCGCGCTCGCTCGGGCGACACGGCCAGCGCCCGCATCCGCGCCTGCTCCGGGGTCACCGGCCCGACCGCCAGCACGCCCCCCGCGGGGCGCACATCCGTGACCACATCGGCGGCCAGCAACCCGCCGGTGGCCAGCCCGCACGCGAGTCGCAGGTCCGGTACCGCCGCCGCGGTGGCCAGGCCGGCGCTGATGCCCACCGCGGAGTCCAACGCGCTGGAGATCACCACCGGCAGGCCGTGCTCCTCGCCTAGCACCGCCGCCAGCGCCAGCACCGACCGCATACCGCCCAGTGGCGCCACCTTGAGCACCGCGACGTCAGCTGCACCGGCTCGGGCCACCCGCAGCGGGTCCGACGCCCGGCGGATGCTCTCATCAGCGGCGATGGGCACCCCGGTGCCGGCCCCGCGCACCGCCGCCAACTCCTCCACCGTGGCGCAGGGTTGCTCGGCGTACTCCAGCGGCCCCTGGCTCGCCAGCGCGCGCAGCGCCGCCACCGCCGCGGGCACGCTCCAACGCCCGTTCGCATCCACCCGCACCGTCGGGACTAGCTCACGGACGGCGGCGACCCTGGCCAGGTCGTCGGCCAGGGCACCGTCGGCCACCTTCACCTTCGCGGTGGTGCACCCGGGGAATTCGGCGAGCACCTGCGCCACCTGTTCAGGGCGCACGGCCGGCACGGTGGCGTTCACCGTCACCTGCGGCCGGAGCCCAGTCGGTGCGCCCAGCCACGCCTGCTCCAACCCGGCCGCCAGCCATGAGGCGCTTTCGGCGTCGTCGTACTCGGTGAACGGGGCGAATTCGCCCCACCCGGCTGGCCCGCGCAGCAGCGCCACCTCCCGGGTGTCGATGCCCCGGAAGCGGTTGCGCATCGGCAGCGCCACCACGCGCAGTTCGCCCAGCAGGTCGTCGAGTGCCGGCAGGTCCACGCCTACGATCCTGCCGTGACCTTCGACCCCCGTGTGTGGCAGGCCGTGCCCGGCTTTAGTGACCTGACCGACGTCACCTACCACCGCCACGTCCACGACGCCACGGTGCGGGTGGCCTTCGACCGTCCTGAGGTGCGCAACGCCTTCCGCCCGCACACCGTCGACGAGTTGTACCGTGCGCTCGACCACGCCCGGATGAGCTCGGATGTGGGGACGGTGCTGATCACCGGTAACGGCCCGGCACCCAAGGACGGGGTGTGGGCGTTCTGCTCCGGGGGGGACCAGCGCATCCGCGGTCGCGCCGGTTACCAGTACGCCACCGGTGACACCGCCGAGACCGTCGAGGTGGCCCGGGCCGGCCGGTTGCACATCCTGGAGGTGCAGCGGCTGATCCGGTTCATGCCCAAGGTCGTCATTGCGGTGGTCAACGGGTGGGCAGCCGGCGGCGGGCACAGCCTGCACGTGGTGTGCGACCTGACCTTGGCCAGCCGGGAGCACGCGAAGTTCAAGCAGACCGACGCCGACGTGGGCAGCTTCGACGGCGGTTACGGCAGCGCCTACCTGGCCAGCCAGGTGGGTCAGAAGTTCGCCAGGGAGATCTTCTTCCTCGGCCGCACCTACTCCGCCGAGCAGATGCAGCGGATGGGTGCGGTGAACGAGGTGGTCGAGCATGCCGAGTTGGAGGCCACCGCCGTGCAGTGGGCGGCGGAGATCAACGCCAAGTCCCCGACCGCGCAACGGATGCTCAAGTACGCCTTCAACCTGCCCGACGACGGGTTGGTGGGCCAGCAGCTGTTCGCTGGGGAGGCCACCCGCCTGGCCTACATGACCGACGAGGCCGTGGAGGGCCGGGACGCGTTCCTGCAGAAGCGCCCCCCCGACTGGAGCCCCTACCCGCGGTACTTCTGACCGGCCACGTCGATGACCCGAACCCTGACGCCGCTGCCGGTTCCCGCCGGCCCGGCTGTCCTGGCGTTGCTGCCCGCCCTGGTCGATGCCTTGGATGGGCGCGGCCCGGCGTGGTTGCCGGTGCCCGCCGACGACGCCCGCGAGACGGCTCGGCTCACCGTGGCGCTCGGTGCTGGCGCGGTGGTCACCGACGACATCGCGCTGGTGATGGCGACCTCCGGTTCGACGGGGACCCCAAAAGGTGCGCTCCTGCCGTCGGCCGCGCTGCGGGCCAGTGCCACGGCCACCCACAGCCGACTCGGCGGGTCGGGGCGATGGTTGTTGGCGTTGCCGGCCCAGCACGTGGCCGGGATGCAGGTGCTCGTCCGGAGCCTGCTGGCTGGGGTTGAGCCGGTGGTGATGGACCTGCGGGGGGGCTTCAACCCCGCGGTGCTGCCCGCCGTCGTCGCGAGGTTGTCCGGTGGGCGCCGCTACACCTCTCTGGTGCCCACCCAGCTGCGACGCGCGCTCGCGCACCCCGCGGCACGTGAGGCGCTCACCGCGTTCGACGCGATCCTGGTGGGGGGTGCGGCGACCCCGCTGGCATTGCTGGCGGCGGCCACCGCGGCTGGACTGCGGGTGGTGCGCACCTACGGGATGAGCGAGACGTGCGGTGGGTGCGTGTACGACGGTGTGCCGCTGGACGGGGTGCGGGTTCGGGTATCCGGCGGGCGGGTGCACCTCGGCGGTGCGTGCCTGGCGTCGGGTTACCTCAACCAGCCGGAGCACCCGGCGTGGGCCGAACCTGGGTGGTTTCGCACCGACGACGCCGGGACACTGGTCGACGGGAAGCTGACGGTGCACGGCCGCCTCGACGAGGCGATCACCACCGGCGGGCTGACCGTCGCGCCAGCGGTGGTGGAGGCGGCGCTGATGACGCACCCGCTGGTCCGGGAGTGTGTGGTGTTGGGCCTGCCCGACGAGCAGTGGGGTCAGCGGGTCGTGGCTGTGGTCGTTGCCGGAGTCACAGCGCCGAGCCTGGCGCAGGTCCGCGAGCATGTCGCTGCCGAGCTGGGTCGCGCCGCGGCTCCGCGCGAGCTGCACCTGCGTGACAGGCTGCCGCTGCGCGGACCGGGCAAAGTGGACCGCCGCGCGCTGGCCGCGCAGCTCGGCGAACCTGGGTAGCTGCGCTAGCGTCGGCGCGGTGACCGAGCGGGATCGTGACGCTGCGGGTCGACCGCTCAACGCCCGGCCCCGGGACGGCCTCGGTCGGCCCCTGCCTCGCGGTGCGGTGGGGGTGGCGCGGGTCGACGAGACCGTACAGCTCAGCCCACAACGGGCACTGTTGCAAGCGCAGCAACTACTCGACACGGGGCGGCCGTTCCATGCCCACGAGGTGTTGGAAGGGGTGTGGAAATCCGCGCCGCTGGCCGAGCGCCCCCTCTGGCAGGGGCTGGCGCAGCTGGCGGTCGGGGTCACGCACCTGCTGCGCGGCAACGACTCCGGCGCGCAGACCGTGCTGGCCCGCGGGCGGGGCAACCTGGCCGACTTCGCCGACCAGCCGCCCTACGGCATCGACGTCGTGGGGTTGCTGACCTGGGTCGAGCAGGTGCTCGCTGGGGTGGATGTCCGCCCACCCCAGCTGCGCACCAGGATGGCGCCATGAGACCGCTGCGCTGGGGTGTGCTGGGTACCGGGGACATCGCGTCCTCCTTCGTCACCGACCTCGGGTTGCTGGCGGACGCGGAGGTGGTCGCAGTCGGCTCGCGCAGCGGCACCGGCGCGGCGGGTTTTGGCCAGCGCCACCGGATCTCACGCCGGCACGGATCCTATGCGGCGTTGGTCGCCGACCCTGCGGTCGACGTGGTCTACGTCGCCACCCCGCACCCAGCTCACCGGGACAACGCCCTGTTGGCGATCGCGGCCGGCAAGCACGTGCTGGTGGAGAAGCCGTTCGCGCTCAACGCCCGCCAGGCTCGGGACGTGTTCGCCGCGGCCGCCGAGCGTGGGGTGTTCGTGATGGAGGCGATGTGGACCCGCTTCCTGCCCTACACGCGGGACCTGCTGGCGCTGATCACCGACGGCGTGCTCGGCGAGGTGCTGGCGGTCAGCGCGGACTTTGGGGTGCGGTTCCCACCGGACCCGTCCGCCCGGCTGTTGAGCCCCAAGCTCGGCGGCGGTTCGCTGTTGGACTTGGGGGTGTATCCGGTGTCCCTGGCCTGCCTGCTGCTCGGCGCACCGACCTCGGTGACCGCGGTGGGCACCCGGGCGAGCACCGGCGTCGACGCCCACACCTCGATGCTGCTGCACCACACCGGCGGCGGCCACTCGCTGCTGGCCAGCTCGATCGTCGCCGAGCACCCCAATCGTGCGGCCGTGGTGGGCACCCTCGCCCGTGTGGAGATCGACCCGCCGTTCTTCACCCCAGGGGGGTTCACCCTCACCACCAGTGCCGGCGTTGCCACCCGGCACGAGCACCCGGACACCGGGATCGGGCTGCGCCACCAGGCCGTGGAGGTGGCCCGGTGCGTGCGCGCCGGGTTGCTGGAAAGCCTGCTGCGGCCGCACGCGGACACCGTGACGGTGTTGGAGACGATGGACGAGGTACGGCGCCAGATCGGGCTGCGTTACCCGGCAGAGTGATCGCCGATGAGTTGCGTGGTGCGGACCGGTCTACCCCCGACTCATCATCCCGAGGAGAAAGTGACACCCATGAGCACCAAGATTTTCGTGAACCTGCCCGTCGCCGACCTGCCCAAGTCCCGGCGGTTCTTTAGCGCGCTGGGGTACTCCTTCAACGACACGTTCTCCGACGACCACGCCGCCTGCCTGGTGATCAGCGACGACATCTTCGTCATGTTGCTGGTCAGAGACTTTTTCACGACCTTCACCACGAAACAGGTTGCGGACCCGGCGACGCACACCACGGCGATCCTGTGCCTCTCGGCGGAAAGTCGCGCCGGTGTGGACGAGCTCGCGGACAAGGCGCTGGCGGCGGGTGCCGCCCCGTCGATGCCGCCGATGGATCAAGGCCCGATGTACGGGCGCAGCTTCACCGACCTGGATGGGCACTTGTGGGAGGTCATGTGGATGGACATGGCCGCTGTGACGGCGTAGCCACCGAAGGAGGTCTCCCGGTCGCTTGCGCGGGGCTGCCACGACCGCCAAGCCTTGATCGGTGGGCTTCGATCAGCGCGCCTGAGCAGCTGTGCGAACCCCGGTCGCGAGCAAGGCGACGGCCACCGCCGCGGTCAGCAGACCCAGCACCGTGAAGCCGCTCAGGGCCAGCACCAGACCCGATCCCAGCCCGCCGGTCGCACCGGCCAGCCCGACGAGCAGGTCGGCGTTGCCCTGCGCCCCGGCACGCTGGCCTAACGGCACCGCCGACGTCAACAGTGTGGTGCCACCGACCAGGGACAGGCTCCACCCCAGGCCCAGCAGGAACAGGGCGACGGTCAGCAAGGCCACTGAGGCGGAGCTGGCCAGTGCACCAGCAAGCCCCGCCGCGAGCAGCGTCAGCCCACCGAGGCGGATCGTGGCGAGTGCGCCGAACCGGTCGCAGATCCACCCACCGAGCGGGGACAACAGGTACATGCCGGCGATGTGCGCGCTGATGACGAAGCCGATCACGCTGAGACCGCGGCCGTTGGCCAACATGTGCACGGGCGTCATCGTCATCATCGCGACCATGACGAACTGGGCGCCCACCATCGCGATCAAACCGGCGAGCGCCGGACCGCGCAGCACCACGGCCCATGCCGACCCGGCAGGCTCCGCGGGCGCTGGCGGCTCCGACGTGCGTGCGGTCAGCAGCGGATCCGGGCGCAGCAGCACGGTGACCGCCAGCGCCGCGAGCGCGTACGCCGCGACCGACAGCATGAACGGGCCGGCCAGTTCCGGCAGCGACACCGCCCGGGCCAGCGCACCAGCTGGTTGCACCAAGTTGGGCCCGGCCACCGCGCCGAAGGTGGTGGCGAACAGCACGGTGCTGACAGCCCGCCCGCGGCGCTGCGGCTCGGCCAGGTCGGCCGCGGCGTAGCGGGCCAGCAAGCTGGCGGTGTTGCCCACCCCGAACGCCACCATGCCCGCCACCAGCAGCGGGAAACTCCGCAGCTGCGCGGCCAGCAGAACCAACGCCGCGCCGACACCCCCCGTGAGGTACCCGGTGGCGAGGCCGGGACGCCGCCCGGAGCGGGCCATCAACCGGGAGATGGGCACCGCGGCCAGCGCCCCGCCCGCGGTGGCCGCCGCCGATGGCAACCCGGACAGGGCGTCCCCGCCCAGCAGATCCCTGGCCAACAGCGCACCGACGGCGACCCCGGCAGCCAGCCCCACCCCACCGAGTAACTGGGTGAACACCAACACGCGCAGGGTGCGCCGCTGCACAGCAGCGCTGGCCACCAGAGTCGTCATGCCCACACCCTGACAGCCCCGGTGCCCATGCACCGCGCCGGGTCACACCCTGCGGCGCACCGCCGCGCGGCCGACGGCCTACCAGGACCCCGCCGTGCGGCAGTCGATGTCGGGCCTACAACTACTCGACCCGCGGGTACTGACCCGAGGCATGACCCAGTCGCAGGTCGACCTGAAGGACGGCACCGGGCAGCGCAAGAACAACCACCTGCTCGAGGTGGACGCCCTGGACGCGGGGCCGCGGCTCATCTCCACCGGACGACACTTGCTGGCGACCTGAACGAGAGCTGACACTTCCCCGCCAGACGATCCCCAACCCGGGCGGGCGCGTCTACGTAGGGCTTCGTGGGCGAGCCACTCGGAGTCGGTCGGGTCTACCCCGAGATGACCACGCAGGGTCGGAGGCAGGCGGGGTGTACCTTGGAATGACTACATGTAGTGATGGAGGTGTGCCGTGACGGTGAGTGAGGTACCCCGGTCTATCCGCCTTCCGGTGGAGATCGATGAACGACTGTCACGGCTGGTGGCTGCCACGGGACGGTCCAAGAGCTACTACCTGCGCGAGCTGGTCACCGCCGGGATTGACGATCTGGAGTACGCCTACGGACT
>JAABUV010008339.1_pt1 | contig 10507 bp, 8 predicted proteins | sample 5559971 | NCBI WGS metagenome assembly JAABUV01 (sample SAMN10711881, study PRJNA513362) | rock metagenome | isolation source: Antarctica rocks | place: Antarctica: Victoria Land, Knobhead nord | collected 2015-12-19
AGGGTCATCTCGAGCGTCGACCACGCGGACACCGTCATGGGTGCTGGCGTCATCGTGCTGTCCCTCTCCCGGCAGCGGCTCGGGACCACCGGGCACTTCGGGATCTCCCCGGACGCCCAGTCCGCGGTGCCTCCGGCCAGGTGAGTGCCTTGAGGCCCTGGCGGCGGCTCGCCGGCGGCGCCGCTGCCGCGGCCGCCACGAGTGCTGCCGCCCGGCTGGTGCGCGCGGCCCCTTCAGGCGCTCGCGACCGGTGGGAGCCCACCAACCATGCCGGGCACCCGGTCAGCCTCCTCGAAGGTCCCGAGTACGTCGTGGGAGCCGCCGTCGGCTCGCTCCTCACCGGGTCCCTGGCGGGCCTGGTCGCCGCAGCCGGTGCAGGCGCGCTCGGTGCCCTCGACGACCTGGCCGGGAACGGCTCGAGCAAGGGTCTGCACGGACATCTCGCCGCCCTGCGGCGCGGGAGGGTGACGACGGGCGCGGTCAAGGTCGTCGGCCTTGCGCTGACCGGTGTGGTTGCAGTGGTGATCGCTCAGGCCGAGTCGAACCACGACGTCACGAGGCACCCGAGGACCTCGGTGCCCGACCTCCTTGTCGGTGGCGCCGTGGTCGCCGGCACGGCCAACCTCGTCAACCTCCTCGACCTGCGCCCCGGTCGGGCCCTCAAGATGACCCTGCTTCTCGGGGCACCGTTGGCTCTGACCGGGTCGAGGGCGGCCCCGGCGGCCGTCGGTTCCGCTGCCGCAGCGCTGCGCGACGACCTCGCGGGCGTCTCGATGCTCGGCGACACGGGCGCGAACGCCGCCGGCGCCCTCCTGGGCGTCGCCCTCCTCGAACGACTCGGCCGGCGTGGACGGCTCGTCGCGCTCGGTGTCCTCACCGCCCTCACCCTCACGTCCGAGAAGGTCAGCTTCACCACCGTGATCGAGTCGACACCGGTGCTGCGCGAGCTCGACGCGTGGGGCCGGCCGTCCGTCGAGCCGGGTGGTGAGCCCTCCGGATGAGCCGACGCATCGCCGCCGGACGCGGACCGGATGCCGGACCCGGCATCGCCGCCGCAGCCGGGCTCATCGCGGTCGTCACCCTCGCGGCCAGGGTCGTCGGCTTCGTCCGGTGGCTGCAGTTCTCCCGCTCGGTCGGGGCGACCTGCGTCGGCACGGTGTACCAGGCGGCGAACAGCCTCCCCAACGTCCTCTTCGAGGTGGCCGCTGGAGGCGCCCTGGCAGCCGTCGCGGTCCCGCTCGTCGCCGGAGCCGTCGGGCGGGGAAGGCTGGCCGACGCGGACCGGACCGGCTCGGCCCTGCTGACGTGGACAGTCACCCTCCTCCTGCCCGCAACGGTCCTCCTCGCCCTGCTGGCCGGGCCGATCGGCGGCTGGCTCGTCGACGAGAGAGCCTGTCCCGGGGGAGGCGACCTCGCGGCATACATGCTGCGCCTCTTCGCCCCTCAGGTCGTTCTCTACGGCATCGGCATCGTCCTCGGCGGGGTGCTCCAGGCCCACCGGCGGTTCCTCGCCGCGGCGCTGGCTCCCCTGCTGTCGAGCCTCGTCGTTCTCCTCAGCTATGCGGCCTACGGACGGCTTGCCGAAGGCGCACGCTCGATCGGCGAGGTGCCGACCGCGGCGACCCTTGCGCTCGCCGGCGGCACGACGCTCGGCGTGGCGGTGCTCAGCCTGCCGCTCATCGTCCCGCTGTGGCGCTCGGGTGTCCGGCTGCACCCGACCCTGCACTTCCCCGAGGGTGCGGCCGGCCGGGTCCGGTCGCTGGCAGCGGCCGGTCTCCTGGCGCTGCTGGCCCAGCAGTACGCCCTCCTGGCGACCATCGTCGTCGCGAACCGCTCGCGCACCGGCGTGCTCAACGTCTTCACCTATGTCCAGACGGTCTACCTCCTGCCGTATGCCGTGCTGGCCCTTCCGCTGGCGATCTCCACCTTCCCTGCACTGGCGGCGATGGAAGGGCCCCCGGCGGCCGCGCACCGAGGCCCGTCGAGCCGTGAGGGGGGAGGCGGCGCGGCGGGGCCGGTGCTCTCCCGAAGCCTGCGCGCCGTCGTCATCCTCGGCGCGGCCGGCGGCGGGGTGCTCGCCGCCGTCGCCCGGCCACTCGGGGAGCTCTTCGCCGACCTCGACGCCGCCCGGACCTCGAACGCCGGCCGAGAGGTGCTCGGTGCCATGCCGGACGCCGTCCTGGCGTTCGCTCCCGGGCTCCCGGCCTTGGGTGTCGCAGCCCTGCTGACCCGGGCTCTCTACGTCCGGGGCAGGCCCCTGCTGGCCGGGTCGGCCGTGGCCGCCGGCTGGCTCATCGCCGGATCGGTGCCGCTCGCGCTCGTGCCGCCGGGCTCCTCGCCGGCCCGGGCACTCACCGTGCTGGGTGTGGCCAGTTCCATCGGGATGACCGTCGCCGCGCTCGACCTCGTCGCCGCGACGGCCCGCTCCTGGGGCACCGAGGCCCTCAGCGGACTGCGGCGGACCACGCTCGTCGCCGCCGGCTCCGCGCTCCTCGCCGCGGCCTGCGGAATCTTCCTGACCGGGGTCTGGACCGTCGACGGCCTCCTTCCGGCGGCCCTCCAGGCACTAGTGGTGGCCCTCGGTGCGGCGGCCCTGCAGGCGGCGCTCGTGGCAGTCGGTGACCGGGAGACCGCCCGGTCGACGCTCGCCCGGCTGCGGCGGCGGCCGTGAGGATCGTCATGGTCGTCGGGCGCAGCACCGGGGGGACCGGCAGGCACGTCGCGCACCTCAGCGAGGAGCTGCGCCGCCTCGGTCACGAGGTCGTCGTCGTCACCGCCCGGCTGACGGCCGAGCGTCTTGCGCTGCCGGATGCGCTGCTCTGGTGGCCGGTGGGCGGCGACGCCCTGCCATGGCTGCCGCGGATGCACAGACTGCTCTCGGGTGCGGACGTCGTCCACACGCACGGCCTCCAGGCAGCGGCCCTCGTCGCCACGTCGCTCGCGGTGGTCCGGCACCGACCGCGCTTCGTCGTCTCCCTGCACAACGCCGTTTTGGGGGACGGTGCGCGGGGATGGGCAGGCACCGCTGCCGAGTGGTGGGTGGTGCGTGCTGCCGACCTCGTCACCGGCGCCAGCAGCGATCTGGTGGCCCGCGCAGCGCGGCTGGGGGCCCGGGCGGCCGAGCTGGCTCCCGTGCCGTCCCCTCGGGTGACGGCACTCCTCGGCCGGCAGGTGCCGTCATCGGGCGAGCGCTCGGCGCTCGTCGCCACGCTCCTGCCCGGCGAGCCCGCCAACCTCCCGCTGGTCCTGACGATCTCGCGGATCGCTTCCCAGAAGTCGCTCGGCGTCCTCGTCTCGGCAGCGGGCCGGCTGGTGACCCCGGCGGTCTGGGCGGTCATCGGTGACGGGGACCGGGACCTGCTCGCCGGCCTCGAGCGGGCCGCGGCCGGCACGGGAGTGCGGTTCCTCGGTGCCCGCACGAACGTCGACTCCTGGCTGCGCGCCGCCACCGTCTTCGTCCTGGCCAGCGCGTGGGAGGCGCGCCCTCTCGTCGTGCAGGAAGCCATGGCGGCCGGGACGCCTGTCGTCGCGACGGACGTGGGCGGCCTGCGCGACCTCGTGGGCGACGCCGGGGTGCTGGTACCGGTGGCGAGCCCGGCCGGGCTGGCGTCGGCGGTCGACCAGCTCCTCGGGGACCCCGAGCGGCTGGCCGAGCTGTCGCGACGCGGACGCGCGCAGGCACGCTCCTGGGACGACGGCGAAGCGACAGCGCGCCAGTGGATGTCGTGGTACGCCCCGCGGCGAGAACTGACATAGACTGCAACCCCGTGGCGGAGCAGACGAAACACATCTTTGTGACCGGAGGCGTGGCCTCCTCGCTCGGGAAGGGGCTCACCGCCTCGAGCCTCGGCAACCTGCTCCGGGCCCGCGGCCTGCGGGTGACCATGCAGAAGCTGGATCCCTATCTCAACGTGGATCCGGGCACCATGAACCCCTTCCAGCACGGCGAGGTCTTCGTCACGGGCGACGGCGCCGAGACCGACCTGGACATCGGTCACTACGAACGCTTCCTCGATGTCAACCTCGTCGGGTCGGCCAACGTGACGACCGGGCAGATCTACAGCGAGGTGATCGCCAAGGAGCGCCGGGGCGAGTATCTCGGTGACACGGTGCAGGTCATCCCGCACATCACCAACGAGATCAGGGCCCGGATGCGCCAGATGGCGACGGGCCGCAAGGACGCTCCCGACGTCATCATCACCGAGGTGGGGGGCACGGTCGGCGACATCGAGTCCCTGCCGTTCCTCGAGGCGGCCCGGCAGGTGCGCCACGAGATCGGCCGCGACAACGTCTTCTTCCTCCACGTGTCGCTCGTGCCCTACCTCGCCCCGAGCGGCGAGCTGAAGACCAAGCCGACCCAGCACTCGGTCGCCGCCCTGCGCCAGGTCGGCATCCAGCCGGACGGGCTCGTCCTGCGGGCCGACCGGGTCATCCCCGAGGGGATCAAGCGCAAGATCTCCCTCATGTGCGACGTCGAGGTCGAGGCCGTTGCTGCGGCCGTCGACGCGCCGAGCATCTACGACATCCCCAAGGTGCTGCACCGCGAGGGCCTCGACGCCTACGTCATCCGGCGGCTCGGCCTGAACTTCCGGGACGTCGACTGGCACGACTGGGACCTCATGCTCCAGCGGGTGCACGACCCCGAGCACGACGTCGAGATCGCCCTGGTCGGGAAGTACGTCGACCTGCCGGACGCCTACCTCTCGGTGACCGAGGCGATGCGGGCGGCGGGCTTCCACCACAACGCGAGGGTGAACATCCGCTGGGTCGCCAGCGACGAGTGCCAGACCGAGGCCGGCGCCCACCGGGCCCTGGGCGGCGTCGACGCGGTCCTCGTCCCCGGCGGGTTCGGGGTCCGGGGCATCGAGGGAAAGGTCGGTGCGCTCCGGTGGGCGCGCGAGCGGCAGATCCCGACCCTCGGGATCTGCCTCGGCCTCCAGTGCATGGTCATCGAGTACGCCCGCAACGTCGCCGGCATCAACGGGGCGTCGTCCTCGGAGTTCGACCCCGGCACCCCGGCCCCGGTCATCGCGACGATGGAGGAGCAGAAGGCCTACGTCGAGGGGGCCGGCGACCTCGGCGGCACGATGCGGCTCGGGCTCTACCCGGCCCGGCTGGCCGCCGGCAGCGTCATTGCCAGGGCCTACGGTGCGCACGAGGTCGAGGAACGTCACCGGCACCGCTACGAGGTCAACAACGGATACCGCGGCCGGCTCGAGGAGGCCGGGCTGGTCTTCTCCGGCCTGTCCCCGGACCGCGAGCTCGTGGAGTTCGTCGAGCTGCCCGCGGACGTCCACCCCTACTACGTCTCGACCCAGGCACACCCCGAGTTCCTCTCCCGCCCGCAGCGCGCGCACCCCCTCTTCGCCGGGCTCGTCGAGGCGGCGCTGGACCGGCAGCGGGGGGAGCGGCTCGTCGAGGTGGAGCGTCCTCGGGTCACGTCGGACGAGCGCACCGATGCAGAGGTGCGGGGCCCGGCGCCGGTCCCCGCCGCGTCGCGCTGACGTGGACCTGCCCACCGGCACTCGCTCCGACCTCGGCGACGAGCTCGTCGAGCACCCGGTCACGTCGTCTGAGGTGGTCTACCACGGCCTCGTGTGGGACGTCCGCCGGGAGACCGTCGAGCTCGGGGCAGCCGGGCCGGTCACCCGGGAGTACGTCGAGCACCCCGGCGCCGTGATGGTCGTCGCGCTGAAGGACATCGACGGCGTGGAGCACGTGGTGCTCATCAAGCAGTACCGCCACCCGGTCCGCACGAACGAGTGGGAGCTTTCGGCAGGGCTGCTCGACGTCGACGGCGAGCCGCCGCGGGAGGCGGCTGCCCGCGAGCTGCTCGAGGAGGCCGACCTCGTCGCCGCCCGCTGGGACGTCCTGCTCGACTTCTACTCCTCGCCCGGGGGCCTTTCCGAGCCGGTGCGGATCTTCCTTGCGCGGGACGTGACGGAGGCCGGCGACGGCCATGGTTTCACCCGAGAGGGCGAGGAAGCGGACATCCGCGGGCTCTGGCTACCGCTCGACGACGCGTATGCCGCGGTGCTGGGCGGGCAGGTCCACAACCCCGGCGCCGTGATCGGCATCCTGGCCGCGTGGGGCGCCAAGCAGGCCGACTGGGCCACCGTGCGGCCGCACGACGAACCGTGGCCCTGGCACCCGGCATACCGGGCCACGGGCATGGAGCCGCACCCGGCGACGGATGGCTGACCCCGCGTCGGTGCGGGTGAGCGTCTGCCTGGCCGCGTACGACGGCGCCGACTTCGTCGAGGAGCAGCTGGCCTCGATCCTCGTACAGCTGGGCCCCGACGACGAGGTCATCGTCATCGACGACGCGAGCCACGACTCCACGGCGAGCATCGTCGAGAACGTCGGTGACTTCCGGATCCGGTTGCACCGCAACGAGATCAACCTCGGCTACGTCCGGGCGTTCGAGCATGCCATTGCGCTGAGCCGCGGCAGGTTCATCTTCTTCTCGGACCAGGACGACGTCTGGGTGCCCGGTCGGCTCGACGCCATGCTGGACGCGCTCTCGACGTCCGCCGTCGTCGCGACGAGTGTTGCCGTCCTGGGCGAGCCGCTCGAGCCGCCGCGCTGGGCGCTGCCGGCCCAGGACTCACGACGCCCCGTGGCCAACGTCGTCGCGACGATGGTCGGCGTCCGGTGGTACGTCGGCTGCGCGATGGGCATGCGCCGCGACATCGTGCCGTCGGTGCTGCCCATCCCCTCCTACGTCACCGAGTCCCACGACCTCTGGCTCGGCCTGGTGGCCAACACCCACGGCCAGATGCGCCACCTCGAGCATCCCTCCGTCGCCCGGCGCCTGCACGACCGCAACCAGACGCCGCTGGTCTGGCGCAGCCTCCCGACGATCCTGCGGGCCCGCTGGATGCTCGCCCGGTGCCTGCTCGAGGCGCTCCGGCGATCCCGGCGCTGGCAGCCCGGCCCCCTGCCGGGCCGGACTCCACCGGCCTGACCCTGTTCCGTAGGATGGGCGGGCCGTCGGCACGCGGGGAGGCGCCGGCATACGCCGTCACCCATCGGAGGAACTGTGCTTCGCACTCACGAGGCTGGCACGCTGCGTGCAGACCACGCCGGCCAGACCGTCACGCTCGCGGGCTGGGTCGCCCGTCGGCGCGACCACGGTGGCGTGGCGTTCGTGGACCTGCGCGACGCGTCGGGCGTCGCTCAGGTGGTCGTGCGTGACGAGGTCCTTGCCGAGGGCGGGGCCCATGACCTGCGCAACGAGTTCTGCGTGCGCATCACCGGTGCGGTGCGGAAGCGGCCCGAGGGCAACGCCAACGCCGAGCTGCCGAGCGGCGAGGTCGAGGTGGTCGGGGCGCAGCTCGAGGTCCTCAACCCCAGTGCCGCGCTGCCGTTCCAGATCGACGAGCGGGTCACCGTCGGCGAGGAGGCCCGGCTGAGATACCGCTACCTCGACCTGCGGCGCCCCGCCCCCGCGGCGGCGCTGCGGCTGCGGTCGAAGGTCAACGCCGCCGCGCGAGCCGTCCTGGCAGCACACGACTTCGTCGAGATCGAGACCCCGACGATGACCCGGTCGACGCCCGAGGGAGCGCGTGACTTCATCGTCCCGGCGCGCCTGCAGCCCGGCTCCTGGTATGCCCTGCCGCAGAGCCCCCAGCTGTTCAAGCAGCTGCTGATGGTGGCCGGGATGGAGCGGTACTACCAGATCGCGCGCTGCTACCGGGACGAGGACTTCCGGGCCGACCGGCAGCCGGAGTTCACCCAGCTCGACGTCGAGATGAGCTTTGTCGAGCAGGACGACATCCTGCGCCTGGGCGAGGAGGTCGCGACGGCGCTGTGGCGGCTCATCGGTGTCGAGCTGCCGACGCCCTTCCCGCAGCTGACCTATGCCGAGTCGATGGCGCGCTACGGCACCGACAAGCCCGACATCCGCTTCGGGCAGGAGCTCACCGACTGCACACAGTTCTTCTCCGACACCACGTTTCGGGTCTTCCAGCAGGAGTACGTCGGTGCCGTCGTCATGCCAAGAGGCGGCGAGCAGCCGCGCAAGCAGCTCGACGCGTGGCAGGACTGGGCCAGGCAGCGCGGCGCCAGGGGCCTGGCCTACGTCCTCGTCGGCGACGACGGAGAGCTCGGCGGGCCGGTGGCCAAGAACCTCACCGACCGGGAGCGCGCCGGCCTGGCAGCGCACGTCGGGGCGGGCAACGGCGACTGCATCTTCTTCGGCGCCGGTGCGACCAAGCCGATGCGCGGCCTGCTGGGCGCCGCCCGGGTCGAGATCGGTCGCCGCTGTGGCCTCGTCGACGAGAGCGCCTGGGGGTTGCTCTGGGTGCTCGACGCCCCACTCTTCGAGGCGACGAGCGAAGCGGTGGCAGCAGGTGACGTAGCGGTCGGCGCAGGCGCGTGGACGGCTGTGCACCACGCGTTCACCGCGCCGAAAAAGGAGTTCGAGGACTCCTTCGACACCTCTCCCGGGGAGGCGCTCGCCTACGCCTACGACATGGTCTGCAACGGCGACGAGATCGGGGGCGGCTCGATCCGGATCCACCGCCGCGACGTCCAGGAGCGGGTCTTCGACGTCATGGGCCTGTCCAGGGCCGATGCCCAGGAGAAGTTCGGCTTCCTCCTCGACGCCTTCGCCTACGGCGCCCCACCGCACGGCGGCATCGCCTTTGGCTGGGACCGGATCTGCGCCCTGCTCTCCGGGACGGACTCGATCCGGGAGGTGATCGCCTTCCCGAAGTCCGGTGGCGGTGTCGACCCGCTGACCGGGGCCCCCGCGCCGATCACGCCGGAGCAGCGCACGGAGGCCGGGGTGGACGTGAAGCCCGACGAGCCCGTCGACGGCCGGGCACCTGCCGGCCGCTGAAGCCCGGGAGGGCGCTCAGTCGCGGATGCCGTGGCGCTCGTGCCAGCGGCGCAGGGGTGCCGGGGCCCACCAGTTCCACCGACCGAGAAGGGTCATCGTCGCTGGAACGAGGAGCATCCGGACGAGGGTCGCGTCGAGCGCCACCGCGGCGACCAGGGCGACGCCGATCTCCTTGATGACAAGCAGCTTTCCGGCGGCGAACCCCGCGAAGACGACGATCACGAGCAGGGCCGCGGAGGTGATGATCCGGCCGGAGCGCTGCAGCCCGAGCGCGACGCTCCGGTCGTTGGGAACACCGGTGCGGTGCAGCTCGGTATGCGGGCCAGAAGGAAGACCTCGTAGTCCATGGAGAGGCCGAACCCGAAGGCGAGCGTGAGGAACGGGATCAGCGACTCGATCGCGCCGACCGAGGAGAAGTCGATGAGGTCCTCCAGACGGCCGTCCTGGAAGACGAGGACGAGCACCCCGAGGGCGGCCCCTAGGGAGACGACGTTGAGGACCAGCGCCTTGACCGGGATCACGAGCGAACCGGTCATCAGGAAGAGCAGGACAAAGGTGGCGAAGACCACGAGCCCCACGGCATACGGCGCTCGTGAGGCCATCCCGTCGAGGAAGTCGCGCTGGCTCGCGCCCTGACCCGTGACATAGGTCGGGAAGGGCGGACGATCCGAGCGGATGGCGGTGATCACGCTGTCGGTCTCCTTGCCGGTCGGGGCGCCGGTGACCTGCAGGTCCACGGCGCTGACCTCGGGAGAGAGCTCTCGTGCGCTGGCCTGCTCGACCCCGGGCAGCTGCGCCAGGGTGGTCGTCGCCCAGCTCTGGGCCCGGCCCAGAGGTGCCCTGGCCACCACGGTGACGTCCGGGGTGCTGAGCCGGGGGTAGTCGCTGGCCAGCCGGTCGAAGAACACCCGCTGCGGCGCGCTCCGCGGCAGCAGCTGCTGACCCGAGCTGACCAGCCTCATCGACGTGGCCGGCCAGGCCAGGGCGACGAGCGCAGCCAGGGTGAGGACGATGACCGTGACCGGCCGGGCCCGGACGAACCGCGCCAGCCGCGAGAACAGGCCGTCGTCCGGCGAGTGCTCGGCGCCCCGCGGGAGGAGGCGGTTGGCCCCGACGGCGCAGAGGGCCGGGATGAGGGTCAGGTCCACGACGAGCGCGACGAGGACCACCGAGACGCCGGCCGCTCCGATGGCTCGCATGATGTCCGCCTCGAAGAGCAGCAGCCCGGCCAGGGCGATGGCGACGGTGAGCCCGGAGAACAGGACGGTCCGGCCGGCGGTAGCGACCGTCCGCGAGGTGGCGGCCACGATGTCCTCGCGGGTGAAGGTGTGCCGCCGGTGGTCGTGGTCGCGGGAGGCGATGGACGTGAGCTCCTCGCGGAACCGGCTGACGGTCAGCAGCCCGTAGTCGATCGAGAGGCCGAGGCCGAGCAGGGTGACGACGTTGACGACGCTCGCATCGAGCTCGAGAAGGTAGGAGAAGCCGAAGAGCGCCCCGAGCGCGCCACCGATGGCAGCCATGGCGCCGACGACCGGCATCCCGGCAGCGACGAGACCTCCGAAGACGAAGAACATGAGCACGAAGGAGAGCGGAAGCGCGATGCCCTCACCGGTGCGCAGGTCGGTCTCGATCTGGGTGGTGATCGCCCGGACGAGAGAGGAG
>JAABUV010008341.1_pt1 | contig 10506 bp, 13 predicted proteins | sample 5559971 | NCBI WGS metagenome assembly JAABUV01 (sample SAMN10711881, study PRJNA513362) | rock metagenome | isolation source: Antarctica rocks | place: Antarctica: Victoria Land, Knobhead nord | collected 2015-12-19
ACGCAATGCGCGTGGAGGCGATGCGAACGCATCGCGTTTTCAACCGAGATTTTGCGGTTCGCGTCGGACTGAGTGTCGCTGGGGCGTTCCTGTTGGGGATCGCGTTGACCTACGGCGTGCTCCGCGCGACCCAGCTCGGACCATTCGATCGTGACGTCCAGGCTGCGGCGGCTTGGCACGACATCGAACAACGCAACCCCGATCCTCGCCAGAATCTCGGAGCGGCCGAGGTCCGCACCGACAAGGTGAGCGGCCGGCGGTATTACGCGGGCGTATCGTTGTGGCTGGACGCGCTGGGGCCGCCGCCGGGGGCGGGAAGCAGGCCGTGACTGCTAGCTCGGTTGGCCATGCAGCACAGACGCAATAAGGTTGATACAGCCGTCCTTACCGCTTGCGTCTCGTGGAAACTTTGTGTAAGTTTAAATCATGGCCACAGGTGCAGAGGTTCGCGAGACGGTTGCTAAGGTGTTGAAGGTCCCCCCTTCGTCATTGGAACGCCGGATGGACGCACTGAGAAAAGACGGTCTTGTGCCGACTGCGATCCAGGGTGGCGGGGTGGGGTCAGTCCACTTCGACAGCGACCATCTCGCCCACGCCTTGCTGATGCTCGCCCCTTTGCGTCCTGGGGAGGCTGCAAAATTGGTCCAAGAATTGGACGCGCTGCCGTTCCGCAATTCTGACCCGGCAGGACACAAGCCACCGGGTCACCACCTTGGCTCCGCACTAGCTGGCTACCTTGAAAAACTCGCGCTGCCTTTCAGCAGGGGAGAATTTCTAGAGCCTCAGAGTTTGGAAATAGTGAAGTCATGGCAGTTAGTCATCTGCCTTGATCAGCTATCGGCGCAGATCATGATGAATGATGGTGAAGGAGACATCACCTATAAATTTGGTCCTGAGTACAAGGAGCGGGAGCCATTATCCCACCTTATTATGTTCTCGGGCGATTTGTGGCTGACTTTTAGTACGTTGCTTGCCGACACTTACATTCAACGGAATGCTGTGCGTGCTTTTCAGTTCCTGGGTGCAACAAGGCCCGCCAAGGCTGGCCAGGAAGGAACAAGAAAACGCCGGTCACCTCCGCCAAGAGGTGCCGGCGCTATCTAATGACCAAACCCATGCCAATGGGTCCGGCGGCCTCAACACCCCGGAAGGTATCCGCGAAAACAAAGATTTTCAAGGATCGTCCTTGGCTGAGCTGGTCATCGCTGAACGATGAACCTCAAACCAAGGACTTTCCTATGGTCGATCTGGACCTAATCCCCCTCACGCACGTCGGCCGCGAGTTGGTTGCGGGCGGTTTTGCCCCTCACTCGCCGGGCTACGACCGACTGTATAAGGGGGCTGTAAATGCCTTGTTCCCCGCCGAACAGGTGGTGAGCAATCGCTGGAGCGTTCGGCGCGGTGACCTATTGAAGGTGGCTGCTGCGTTCGGCCTCGCGCCGTGCAGCACGCCCGCTCGCGCACCCCGCGCCGCAGTCGAGCACGCCGCCTAATCAGGCCCATCAACGCGACGCCGCAACACGCTGCGCTGATGGGACCTGGATAGACGGTATGTGCTTCGGGTGGCTCCAACGCCCTAATACCATCAATCCGTCTTTGGTTCCAGAGCCGTTGCTTCCGTCGCACTCGCAGGAGTGCGTCCAATGCCATCCACCGTTATGACTACAGCCTCTCCGAAGCGGCCCCGGTGGCGCCGCAAGCCGGTTCCGACTGTCGCGCCCGCCGTCGATCACCGCGCCGTCTTGGCGTGCCGGTTGGACCGCAACGCCGACGTTTTGCTGTCCCAGCACTGCCATATTGCGGCGGAAAGGCTCTCGCTGCGGGCGCAGGCGCTGCGGGAGGCAAGCCGGTGAGCGCCTCCAACACCAGCACCCCAGACCGCTTTGAGCAAGCGATCGATATACTCCAGCGCTGCGGCGATTTCGCGCACGGCGCACTGATCGAAGCCGTGCGCGACGGCAAGATCAACTTAGTGTTCGCGGGTCCCCGCACCGCCGCCCTGCCCTGGGGCCGCATCAGGAAGTCGCACAAGCCGGTGCTGATCGTTGTGTGCGATGACGACGACCTCGCGACGGGTCCGGCCGGCTGGCGGTTCGCGAAGAAGCTCACGGCATGGGCGCGCGGCGCAATCGTCCACGGCGCGGGCGCTAAGCGCGAGCACTACCAACTCGCCATAGGCGGCGCGATCGATTGTCGGCAGTTCCTGGTGATCGATTGTGCGAGCCGGCATGTCGACAACTGGCTTGAGCTGCTGGGGCACTGTTTCGCACTTGCCGTCTTACCTTCCGATGGGGAGCACCCGGTCGCAGACGTTGGGGAGACCGTGCATTGATGGGCCTCACAGCGTCGGACCGGGCGAAGCTTGTCGGCGTACTCGGGATGCTCGGCTCGGAGCACGTTGGCGAGCGGGCCAGCGCGGCGCTGTTGGCGAGCCGGATGGTCAGAGATCGCGGTATCACGTGGTCCGACCTGATCGGCCAGCCCGAAACCTCGCGGCGCCGCGAAGATGTCCCGGCGGACTGGCGTGCGGACATCGATCTAGTGCGGCGCCACCCGCAATTTTGCACCGAATGGGAACGCGAATTCGCCCACTCGATCGCGCATCGCCCGAGGATTTCACCGAAGCAGCTCGCCGTGCTGACACGGATAGCGACGGCCATACGCGCGGGCGGCAAGTCATGAACCGCAAAGAACGCCGCCGCGCTATGCCCGACAAGGCCAAACCGTTCGGCCGTGCCGCACTGATCGCGAGCGCCGTCAATCTCCTCGCCAATACCACCGACCAGACCATTAGCGGCGTCACGCTCATCACGTCGGACGGTGAAATGATTTACATCCCGGCCGCGCCGCTCCAGTCGAATGGGAACGTGCAATGAGCGCCTCGACGCACCAGGGCGCATCCGACTTTGCCCGCGCCATGGGTCCGGTTGCGCTTGAGCTGCTTGGCGAAGCGACCGAGAAGTCTGAAACCGAACTGAAGTTTGGCACGCGATGCAGCATGTGCATCGACCTCAAAAAAGGGACGTGGTTCGACTTCGAGGCCAATGCCGGCGGTGGTGTGCTCGACTTCGTGCAGCTCCAGCGCAGTGTTGACAGAGATGGCGCGCTGGACTGGCTGCGCGACCGTAAGCATCTGCCGTCACCATCCGGCAAGCTGAATATCGTTGCCAGCTATCCCTACACCGACGCGGGCGGCAAGCTGCTGTTCGAGGTGATCCGCGTCGAACCCAAAGATTTCCGCCAACGCCGCCCGGACGGAAATGGCGGCTGGCTTTGGAACATGAAGGGCATCCAGCGCGTCATCTATCGCCTACCCTCCGTTGTCGCCGCAGTGAAGGCCGGAGCCGTGGTCTACGTGACCGAGGGCGAGAAAGCCGCCGATCTTCTCGCCGGCTGGGGTTTGCCGGCCACATGCTCGCCGGGCGGCGCGCGGAAGTGGCGCCGCGAGTACGCCACCTTTCTCGCCGGCGCCGACGTTGTGATCCTGCCAGACAACGACGAATCCGGCCGGTCACACGGCGATATGGTCGCGGTGAGCCTGAGAAGTGCGCCAGGCGGTGCCAAGCGCGTCCGGGTGCTGACACTGCCGGACCTGCCACTCAAAGGCGATGTGGCCGATTGGATCGCGGCGGGCGGGACGGCCGAGGAGCTTGCCAAGCTGACCGAAACCGCGCCGGAAGCCGGGGACACCCGCACGGCCAAGCCGATCGTGGACCTGAACGGCTTCGACCTCACCGAAGACGGCATTGCCCTCGCTTTCACGGCCGAGCACCAGGACCTCCTCCGCTTCGACCATACGCGCGGCGCTTGGTTCCAGTGGACCGGCAAGGCGTGGCGCCAGGATGAAACCAAGCTGGCGTTCTCATGGTCGCGTCGCATTTGTCGCAGACTCGCGAAACAGGCGGACGCGGAAGGCAAGGTGCTCGCCATCATGGCCAAGGCCGCCACGGCGGCTTCGGTGGAGCGGTTCGCGCAGTCCGATCCGGCCCTTGCCGTGACATCGGCCATCTGGGACCGCGACCCTTTCCTGCTTGGCACGCCAGGCGGCACCGTGGATCTTCGCACGGGCGAGCTGCGCGAGCCGGCATCCGACGATCACATCACGAAGCTGACGGCTGTAGCGCCAGCACTCATGCCCGAATGCCCCATGTGGCTGGCGTTCCTTGAGCAAGCCACCAACGGTGACAACGGCTTGATCCGGTTCTTGCGCCAATGGTGCGGCTACTGCCTGACTGGCGACACCAGGGAACACGCGTTGCTGTTCGGCTACGGGTCCGGTGGCAACGGCAAGGGCGTGTTCCTGAATACCGTGTCGCGCATCATGGGGGAGTATGCGCGCAACGCCGCCATGGACACCTTCACGGCCAGCGCGACCGACAAGCATCCGACCGACCTTGCCATGCTACGCGGCGCGCGCCTCGTGACCGCCAGCGAGACCGAGGAAGGCCGGGCCTGGGCCGAGGCGCGCATCAAGGCCCTGACCGGCGGTGACACCATCACAGCCCGCTTCATGCGGCAGGACTTCTTCGAATACGTGCCGCACTTCAAGCTGACCATCATCGGCAATCACAAGCCGGTGCTCAAGAACGTGGACGATGCCGCCAGGCGCCGGTTCAACGTCGTGCCGTTCGTCCATAAGCCAGCAAAACCGGACCTTCAGCTTGAGCACAAGCTAAAAGCCGAGTGGCCGGCGATCCTGCGATGGATGATTGAGGGGTGCCTTGACTGGCAGATGCACGGGCTGGTGCGGCCGGACGTGGTGAAGAACGCCACCGCCGATTACTTTTCGGAACAGGACACCGTGAACCAGTGGGTGACCGAGTTCTGCACCGTCGGGGTAACCGAATCGGACACCCTTGATAGCTTGTTCAAGAGCTGGACGGCCTACGCCATGGCCAATGGCGAGAAGCCAGGTGCTTCGAAGTGGTTCTCGCAAACGCTGTCTCGGTTGGGCTGCGAGGCCGTCAAGAACACGCCGGGAAACCACGGCAAGCGAGGGTTCATAGGTATCACTGTCACGCCAATGGCTGGCTATGCCCGACACGAGCCCGTAGGGGACCGTGATTAAAACGGGGCAGGTGGGGCAGATGGGGCAGGAAGAACCTATAATGGCTATACGTGCGCGCGCACGTGTGTGCCTCTCATCAGGTTCTAGTGCCCCATCTGCCCCATCTGCCCCACCACACAGCCGAGCAACTGACCGGAGAGGGACACCGGATGGCGCATTGCGACCGGCCAGATGGGCGGGGCTACGTGTTGGTGCCGCCGGTCGTCGCCGAGGGTGTGGCGGTGTCGTCCGGGGCGTGGACGTGAAGGGTGATTTCCGGTGCGGTAACCGCGTTCGGAAACTGAGCTGTTATGAAACTACTATCAACGGGCAGGAGGTGTGAATGAGCGTAATCGACGACGTGGGGGAGCAGGCCAAGAGGCACAATGAACCCCATGCTCCCGCATCGGTCTTGGAATTGGACGTGGATGAGTTTGGCCTGACTGTAGAGGACGCCGAGGGACTGAAGGCGCACGCCGTGGCGCTCAGGGCATCTGCGGCGGCCGGTGGTGAACCGATGTGGCGCGCCCAACAAGTGGCCCAGGCCATCGCGCTTGAGAGCATAGCCGCGCAGGCGACGAAAGCTCCCGGTGTGTTCAAGCGCGGAAACGGCGGCGAGGTGGCGCTGCGAATACCGCTCGATGCACCGTGGAACAAGCAGGAGATTTCTCGGGCAACACGCGACGCGCCGGACCTCCTCGACGCGGAAGCGAGTATTGCTCGACTGACCTTGGCGCGAAACGCGGGATCATTGTCCCTGGCCGTGGATGCCGCAGAACGATCCGGCGCGGCCACTCCGGCGGAACAGATGTTGGCGCATCAGATGGCGACGTCGCACGCGCTGGCCATGAAGCTTGCGGCCAAATCTGAGATGTTCTTGGAGAGGCGGTTTTTGATCTACCAGCGGTATATTGGCGATGCTGACGCCGAGGCGAAACGCGAGCAGGTTGCCTCCATCGAAGCCGCGCGTCTCGCCACCGCGTCCACTCGGATGATGGAGGCCACGGCGCGGATAGCAATTGTCCTCGATCGACTGAAGAACGGCACCACGCAGACCATTATCGTGCAACAGAAGGTCGATGTGCAGTCGGGTGCTCAAGCTGTGGTGAACGGCGCTGTCCAGGTCACACCGGGTCGAGCAAAGAAGGGAAAGCGCAAGTCATGAAGCTCCAGCAGGCTATCGGACTGGCGGCGGCTCGGGCGGCGGCCCGGTGTGGCTCCCGAAATCGGAGAGGCTGCGCGTGCGCCGCGCCGGCGATGTCGAACGGCAGGTGCCAGTTCCATGGGGGCAAAAGCACTGGACCCAAAACGGCGGCCGGGCTTGAGCGGTCTCGATCGGCCTGCCTGAAGCATGGTCAGCGCAGCGCGGAAGTGCGGGAAGCATCGCGCATGAGGGGCGAAGCGCGGCGAGTTTTGAAGGACTTGGATTTGCTGATTCGGTCGAGTTCGTGATCCTGGAAGGATCATTCTGTCGAGTGGGCCGTCATTGCGCCGCTCGGCAATTTGGCAAGCCTGGCGGCTAAACATGGTGACCTACTGGGAAACGCCGGGCATGCCGGATGCCGAACGGGGCAGCTCGTGTGCTGCTGTTCCTCATTGCCCATGATGCCGCTGGTATAGAGGCGGCAATTCGGGCTGCTATCGCCGGTGATCCGGTCCGCCCGTCGGTAGTGTCTCAGTTTGAACGTCGGCTTTCGACCCATAGCGGTCGCTCGAAGGGAAGACGTAGGTATGGTCTTACAGATCAGGAGAGGGACCGCTTATGAAAACGTCTGAATTGGAATACCAGGATTGGGACGGCAAACGCTATGTCGGCTTCCTCGTCATGCCGGACCATCCCGAAGGACCAGCCGTTCTGCTGGCGCATAATGCGCCAGGGGTTGGCGATTTCGAACGCACGGTGGCGCTGCGCCTGGCCGGGCTCGGCTACATCGTCCTGTGCGCGGATTACATTGGCGATGGCGAGGTCCTGGCGATGGAGGCGATCGGTCCTCGCCTGGGAAGCGCCATCGCCGAAACCACCCTGATCCGGGAGGCTATCACGGCCGGGCTCGCGGCGCTGACGGCGCAACCAGGCGTGGATGCCGGCAAGGTGGCCGCGATCGGCTACTGCTTCGGTGGCGCGGCGGTGCTCGAACTCGCCCGCGGCGGTGCGGAGGTGGCGGCTGTGGTTGGCTTCCATTCAAGCCTTCCGGTGACCCATCCGGAGGACAACAAGAGCATCAAGGGCAAGGTCCTGATCCAGCACGGCGCCTCCGATCCGCTGGTGCCCCCCGAAACTCGCGCCACGTTCGAGGCGCAGATGAACGAGGCGCGCGTCGATTGGCGCACGATCCTCTACGGCGGAACGTTGCACGCCTTCACCGTTCCCGGCTCGGAGGGAATTGGCATGGCGGGTCTTCGCTACGATCAGGTCGCGGATGAGCGATCCTGGCGGGCAATGCTCGATCTGTTCGAGGAGAGTATCGGCAAGCCTGCCTCCTGATGATTGCTATCAATAGGGCTTGCCCTGGCGATAGGCCGCGATCAAGCCGGAATAGCCTATCACACAAATAGTTATTGCATTCTGAGAGGGCATATATCATCATGTTTAAGGACACAGCGATAGGACGCCCCGCCATGATGGTCGGATATGCCCGGACCAGCACCGCCGAACAAGCAGCTGGTCTCGATGCTCAGGTTCGGGACCTGACGGCCGCCGGATGCGAGGAGGTCTACTCGGAAAAGGCCTCCAGCGTCGCGCAGCGTGCCGAGCTGACGCAAGCTTTGAAGTTCGTCCGCAAGGGCGATGTGCTGATGGTGACCAAGCCGGATCGGCTGGCACGCTCGACGGCTGAGTTGCTTGGCATCGAGGCTGACCTGACGAAGCGTGGCGTGGGCCTTGTGGTGCTCTCCATGGGTGGCGAGCGCCTGGACACCCGCAACCCTACCAGCAAGCTCATGCTGACCATCTTGGCGGGGGTGGCGACATGGGAGCGGGAGATCATGCTCGAACGCCAGCGCGAGGGCATCGCCAAGGCGAAAGCGGAGGGCGCCTACAAGGGGCGTAAGCCAACTGCCCGGGCAAAGGCGGCCGATGTCCACAAACTCATTGGGGAGGGACTTACACGGCAAGCAGTGGCTGGTCAGCTCAATATCGGCGTCGCAAGCGTGTATCGCATTCTCGCGATTGCGCAGTAATCCGATATCGCTAGTTCAGAACCCCTCGCGCTCGATGCGCTTCTTCTCCGACTTGCGCGCGCGACGTACCGCCTCGGCGGTGGCCGAAGGCCAGCATTTACGGGGGCCTATCAGCCAGCCACAATCCGCCCCGAGGTCGATGGCTGGATGCACTTTTTGCAACCTTCGTGTCCCGTCATCGCCGCTTATGCGGGGATTTATGCCGCCGGCAACAATGTTGTTGACATACATGCCGTCGATGGAATATGCCCTCAATGGCATGTCCTGGGACGTTGAGGTCACTGACGAGTTTACAAAGTGGTGGGGCACTCTCACTGAGGCGGAGCAGGAAGATGTCCTTGCAGCCGAAATTTTGCTTGAGACGCGGGGGCCTAAACTTCCGTATCCCTATTCCTCCGGAGTAAATCGTTCGCGGCACTCACGAATGAGAGAACTGCGAGTTCAAAGCGGTGGCCGGCCCATTCGAGTTTTCTATGCCTTTGACCCGCGACGAATTGCGATATTGCTTATTGGCGGTGATAAAACCGGAGACGACCGTTTCTACGAACAATACGTTCCAGTAGCGGACAACCTGTACGACGTTCATCTGAACGAATTAAAGACTGAGGGATTGCTACCATGACTGGCCGTCAGAAGTTTTCTACCCTCACGGCCACTTTGTCGTCGGAGAGTTCTGCGCGGGCTGAAGCAAAGTCTGTGAAGCTAGCTCAAGAGATGGACTTGGCAGAGATCCGACGTGCGCGTGATCTGTCACAGGAAAGCCTAGCCGAGACTCTTCATGTCGGGCAGGCCGCAGTTTCAAAACTGGAGAAGCGAGCCGACATGTATTTGTCCACACTTCGCCGATTTGTAGAGGCAATGGGCGGTGAGTTGGAACTCACGGCGCGGTTCCCAGATCATGCTGTCCGGATAAGAAACTTTGCAGATATTGCTGAACCAATCGGAGCGCAGCGAGAGTTGGCCGGAGCACAGCGGGAATTGGCCTGACTACGCGTACCTTCGCAGAAAAAGGCGCTCGGTTTCCCAAGCGCCCGATGCCTTCACGCGTCTACGCTGACCGGATCATCGGTGCAGAACGTGATGACTTCCTCGGCCGTCATGTCATAACGAAACCCGGCCACTACGGAATTGGTGGAAGGATCAACCAACATAAAGTCGCCGAAGTTGTCGCAAGAATTCTTTCGCCAAGCGGACTTCTGGGCAATCAAGTCTGCTTTTGTGGCGACCCGCCGAGCGCGAGCGTCCAGATTGTAGGGCATAATTCACCTTTCTAATCAGAGAAATGTGACGGGTGCAATACGCTCCGGTGCCTCGCACCCTGTCGTTATGCCTTGCCGCGACATCACGCCGGAACGCCGCTGCAAATTAGCCAAAGGTGCAGCGCTGTGCAAGGCTTCGCTTATGTGGCCGTATGCAGGACAATTGCATACCGCTCAAAATTGATGTGCTGCACGATCCTGCCCTCCCGTTCGGCCACGCGGGTGCCTGCCACCATCCGCAACCGCTTCGGCCCGTCCGGCGTGTCGATCAGCACCAGGGCATCGCGTGGGATACCGCGTAGGGCGTTGGCTGGATCTCTTGTTCTTTATTCGTTCTCGTTCCACCATTGCGGCCTATGCCGCCCTCTCTCCCCGCCGATCGCGCTCTAGCCCTCGCGTGCTCGCTCCACACGCTGCGCCATCTCTGGCTGCACGTTCGATGCTGCGGGTCCGCGACGACGCCACTCCAGATAATCAAGCGCGCCGGCACTTTGGCCGACTACGTGATGGCGCTCCGGTGCAAGCAATGCGGGGCGCCGCCACGCTTTGCGATGTTGATCGATCAGCCCGCACAGGCGACGCGGCGGCCGTATGGTGGAGAAAGCTGGCAGTTGATCGTGGTGGGGGTGGATGAGCCTGACCCGGCGTTCGTGGCGAGGCTGGCGGTGGTGAAGGGCTGAACGCGGCATGCGATGGAGTGGAGAGGTGCGGGCCTTGCGCGACTTGCTCGATGTGTCGACCCCCGGCCGGCTCCCGAGCCGCACTTTGCTACCGACTGGCCCGCAGAGCCGGTTGAAAACGGCGGCCGGGTTCGGGAAGTATGGGGTCCAATACTGTTGCAGAGCAACAGCTTCGCGGGAGATTATGCAACCCGCCCTGCCGGTGGGTAGTGTCTCGGTTTGAGATCGGCCTTGTGAAAGGATGTCCTTTCGAGCGCCGAGTACTCGCTCAATTCAGCTTGAACCCGAACGCTTCCTTCAATCCCTTACCGACCTTCTCCTCAAAACGGGCGATCGCCGC
>JAABUV010008343.1_pt1 | contig 10502 bp, 9 predicted proteins | sample 5559971 | NCBI WGS metagenome assembly JAABUV01 (sample SAMN10711881, study PRJNA513362) | rock metagenome | isolation source: Antarctica rocks | place: Antarctica: Victoria Land, Knobhead nord | collected 2015-12-19
ATGACCAGTCGGACAGCGTCCTCACGGAACTCCGGGCTGAATACCCTTTTAGCTCGACTCACAACCTGGCCTCTCATCCGAGTGGAAGGATTGTATCCACTGTCCGAGAAACGCGGGGCACCTCACGGTCCATTGCCAGCGACGTGGCCTGTCGCCGGCGGCGGAGGTCTTGTCGGGCTGCGGTCCATGCGGGGGTGGGGGGGACTTGGGCTGCCTTGGTCTGGTTGTCGGTGTGGCGTTGGCGTTGTTCGGCGAGGGTGCGGGCGGCCATGGCCAGTTGGGTGCGGGTGGCGTGGTTGGGGGTGGGGGTGCCGTCGGGTTGGGTCCAGTCGCGCATGCGGGCTAGGAGCCAGCCGGCGGGGTGGTGGACGGCGCCGGGTCCGGTGGTGGTGATGGTGGGGGAGTGGGGTCGGAGTCCGGTGGTGGGGTGGTTCTCGATGGCCAGGAAGACGTCGTTGATGGTCCAGTCGGCTTCGAGCCAGGGTCGGAGTAGGTGGCGGAGTAGGCGGGCGCTGCCGATGCCGGTGAGGTCCGGGGCGATGGCCAACAGCCGGTCGACCAGGTGGAGCCGGTCGCGGCGGGTCCGGGCGGGGGCGGTGCGGGACCACTGCCCCCGGCAGGGGCACGGTTCAGGTAGTTGAGCTGGCTGGTCTGGTGGTGGGGGAGCGGCCTGTCCCACCGGTGGGACCGCTCGGGGTGTCGGTTCGGCCGGTCTTGGTAGGTGCGGCCACGAAGTGGCGTTGTTCCTGCCGCGGAGCGGCCCAGCCGGTGGCCGGTGGCAGCGTGAGCAGGCTGGCTCGCGCGCGCTTTGGGTTCCCGCTCCGCGGGACATCTTGGGGGTGTCAGTTCTTTCCACAGCTTCGTGCTGACGGGCGGCTCGGGTGTGGTGGTGGCGGCGGAGTCCGGCGAGGGCGGGGTCGTGGAGCTGGTCGGCGGCGAGGGGTCCGAGGCGGGTGAGGTCCACAGCGCGGCCGTGGGGGTCGACCCCGAGCAGGCCGGCGGTGTAGCGGGGGTCCAGGGCGAGCAGGCCGGGGTCGGGTTCCTGGACGGCCCGGGGTGCGGGGATGGGTTCCACGAGCACGTACACGGCGGCCTCGTTGCCCTCCCAGTCACCGCTGGTGGTCCCGGTGTCCGCTCCCGCGTCGCGGCCGCCGGTGGTCGGCGTGGGGCCGGCGGTGCCCGGTGGGGGAGTGGCGGGGGTGGCGGGGCCGGTGAGGGCCATGGGGCGGGTGAGGGACCCGACGCGGCCGGTGGAGACGACCCCGAGCAGGTCCCGGGCGCGCAGCCAGGCCAGGAACCGGGCCACGGTGGACCGGGACACACACCCGCGGTCGGCGAGCAGCCCCCAGCCGGTGCGGACGGTGGCGGTGGGCCAGTCGGTGTGCCGGGCCAGGACCGCGGCCAGGCAGATCCGCCGGTCCGCAGCATCAGCCCGGAAGTCGGTGAGGGCGGCGTCGCGGACGGCGGCCAGCCAGTGCCGCAGGTCCACCGCGACCCGGTGCCCGGGGGGCACGGCGCGTTGAACCCGGAACGGGGTGGCGACACGCCGCCCGTACGCGGCGGGACCCTGCCCGCGCCGGCAGTCCGCCGACCACGCGACCGCGTGGCGGCGTTTGCGGCGGGCAGCGGCGGCCCGGGCGCGGGCATCGGGGCTGGTCAGGCGGCCGGTGGCCGCCTGGGCGGTCACCGCCGCAGGCGGCGCCGGCCACGCGCTGAGAAGAGGGACGGGTCGCCGGACTCACGGCGCGCCGACGAAGCGGCGCACCATCCGTGCCCGCCCCGACGGGGCGAGGTAATGTCTCCTCCTGCAAGGTCTCGAAGCCCTGCACCCCTGACCAGCGGCCAAACTGTCTTTGGGGTGTGGGGCTTCGTGCTGTCCGGGCACCGGTAGGTACCCGCTGGATCGTTAGGCGGTCAGCGGAAGTTCCTCTGTCTGACGTCGAGATCGGGGGAGCGGGACCGGCACACCGAAGTGCGCGCCGAGCGCTTCGCTGATCACGTCGTTGAACGAGAGACCGCGCTCTTCGGCGAGGTCGCGGACGACATCGCCGATCGCCTCGGGGACGCGGATGTTGAAGTTGTCCCGCGGTCCGAGTGAGGGACGTCCCATGTTCGGGACCTTCGCTCGTGCCATACCCGGAACCTTGGCAGGACACTTCCCAGAAAGTGTGTACATCGCGGGCGTGTCGGAGTGGCGCCTTACGGTCGGCCGGTGGCCGGGCTGACCAGGTACGCCGACGCGTTCGGCGTCGACCAGGTTCGGCTCGGGTGGTGGCGGTACATCTACGTAGACCGCGGCCACGGACGCCCTGGGCGGTGTCCGGGGGAGGTGCGGTGGGCCAGGGTGTACCAGACCAGGGACGGCGATCGGCGCTGGGTGTGGTCGTGCGACGAGCACCTCGACGGTGGCTGGGACTGGGTCCGGCGGCCCGCGGGGCCGGCGCGGTAGTGGAACTCGCGTCTCCCCGGGTTGCGTCGACTTGGTCGTACGTGCTCGTGAAGCGTGCTGGGGTGCGGAAGGGAGCGAACCGGCGGCGGGGGACCCGCATTGGAGTAGGCAACCGAGAACCGGGGCCGTGTGCGCCGCGCCGGCCGCCGGTGCCGACGCTCCTTCTCGGGTGCGCGGGTCGATGACGACGAGGAGCACGCGCCATGTCCCAGTCCACATCCCACCGCCGCCGCCTCGCAGTCAGCGCGAGCGTCACCGTCGCAGGTGCCGCACCCTCGATGGCAGCGGTGTCGGCCCGACCTCGCAGGGGCCCAGGACAGCGAACCGGCCCGTTCCCCGCGGATCAGGACCGAGCTGCTCCCCGCCGCCCGCCGGGCCGCCGCCCGCCCGCCGACCCACCTCGCCGCCGGCTTCCGTCCGATCCCCGGCACGACAGTCAGCACCACCTCCCGTCAAGCCTGGAGATCGGGAGCTCATCCACAGTCGTCCCGTTCCGCACGACTGTGCAGTCCTCGGCCGGGTACACCAATCCCTTCGGTGCGGTGGGCCTGGTCGTCGGTGGGAGGTACATCGCGGACTTCCTCGCCTACCTGACCCCGGGCCAGACGACCTTCCACGGGACCTTCCTGCTGGACACGAACGTGGTCGCCTTGGGTACCGGGTACTGGATCACAGCAATCGGCGACGAATCGAGCGGCGCGAAGCCTCAAGAAGCGACGGTTGCCGTGACGCCGCCGCCACCAGACCGGCGCGGACCCCCAGATTGTTCGGGGCCACCGTGTACGCGCCGCCGTCGGGATAGGCGGCGATAACCTGCCGGTTACAGGCCACCAGCACCACCAGCAGACCCACGATGACCCGGTGACGGGCAGGGGCGCCCCGATCCCCGATCCCCGCCGACCCGGCAGCCGCCAGGACCACGACGATCGCCTCTGGCCCGTAGGCGACCGACGCCAGCGCGTACAAACCGAGAGCGACCGTTCCGGTCAACGATGTCAGCCGGGAACACTCATCAGCGGAACCGGTCGCCGGTGGCCGCGATCGGGTGTCACCAGTCACCACAGCACTCACGAAGCCGGTCTACCGGACCGGAAGCCTGCGGGCAAAACCCCTGACGACATCCTTACGGCCACATGCCCAACTTCGCACGACTCACACGGCTAAGAGCACTGCTGACGAAGGGGCGGTGTCAGCCCGATGAGGGCTGATGGCTGAGACGATGTGGGGGTGCAGGATCGGTCTGGGGATCAGCAGCAGCTCGCGGACATCGACGCGTGGGTTGGCATCTGCTACCGGCGGATGGGGTGTTCGCTTTCCTGCCCGCGCGACGGCGGGTGTTGTTCGGTGACGAGCTGTTCGCGGACCCCTTCCCGTCGGAGCGGGGCCGGTCCAATGTCCCGGCCGATGCGGTGGCCGCGGTCATTGTGTCGCAGGCGCTGCACGGCTGTCCGACTCGCAGACCGCCGCCGCTGCCCACCGCAGCATCTCGTCGACCCGCCGCCGAAGACCCCGGGGTGGGACCGCTGCGAAAACGGCGGTGACACCCGCAACTGCCCGCCCTGGTCACGGTGGTGCCGACAGCAAGCCGATGTCCGCCGGGTCGAGGGAGGGATGGGTTAGCCGCCGCCGAGTTGGACGGCTTTGACGGTGAGGAGGACGGCGCCGACGACGAGGTAGCCGCGCAGGGCGAGCATCCCGAGTTTGGTGCCGGCGGACCAGGTGACGGGGGTGAGCAGGGCGAGGGGTGGCATCCGCCACCGGTCGCGGGCAGCTCGGCTCAGCACCGGTTCGGGGGGCGTTGGCGGGGTGGGGTGTCGGCGCGTCATGAATTGGAGGACGGCGCCGGCCAGGGCAGCGGCGGCGGCCATTCCGACGGCGACATACAACGCGAGGCGGGGCACGTTGAGGTGGGGGAACAGGGTCGTGGCCATGAGGATCCCCGACAGGAGCAGCAGGACCGCGACGATGGCCCCGGCGAGGAAGTTGAGCCAGCGGGCGTTCACCCACGGGCCGAGAACCTGCCGGTCGTTGCATAGCAGCAGGAGGAACACACTGGCGCTGGGCAGAAGCAGCCCGGCGAGAGCCTGGACGGCGGTGGTGATGACCCCGAGCGGTGCGCCGGGGATGAGGGTGATCCCGGCAGCGACGACGACCATTGCGGTGTAAGAGAAGTAGAAGGGTTTGGCCTCGGAGAACCCGCGGTGCAGGGAGTGCCGCAGGCCGAACACGTCCCCGAACGCGTAGCTGGTGGCGAGGGTGACCGCGGCGGCGCCGACGATCGAGGCGTCGAGGAGGATGACCGCGAAGATCGCCCCCAACCCGGCCCGGTGTTCGGACAGCAGGTGCGCGATACCGCCGGCGTCGGTGAACATCCCGTGGGTTCCGGTGCTTCGGGCAGCCCAGTCGGCGGCGATCATCAGCGCCGCGGCGCCGACCACGACGACGATCGAGCCGAGCGCGGTGTCGGCGCGTTCGTAGTTGATGAACCGTGGGGTGATCCTCTTGTCCACGATGTTGGACTGCTGAAAGAACAGCTGCCAAGGCGCGACGGTGGTCCCGACGATCGCGATGATCAGCAGCACGGCGTTGGAGCCGACTCCGCCCTGGATGCCTGGGATGACGAAGTGGTGGATAGCGCTGCCCCAGTGGGGATGGGACAGCAGCAGCAGCGGGATCTGGAGCAGGGAGATCGCGATGAACACGAACATCGCCCGTTCCCAGCGGCGGAAGCTGCCGGAGGCGAGGATCGCGATGAGAGCGACCGCGGCCAGGGGCACCACGAGGTACCGGCTGATGCCAAAGTAGCTGGCGGCGAGGGAGACGCCGATGAACTCGGTGACGATGGTGAAGAAGTTGAGAACGAACAGGTCCCCGACGGAGAACCAGCCCCACCCGCGGCCGAAGCGTTCGTTGATCAGCCGGGCGTGCCCGACTCCGGTGACGGCGCCGAGGCGGACGACCATCTCCTGGTTCACGATCAGCACCGGGATCAGCAGCGGCAGCACCCACAGCAGGCTGTAGCCGTAATCCTGCCCAGCTTGGCTGTAGGTGGCGACCCCGCCGGCGTCGTTGTCGCCGACCATCACGATCAAGCCCGGCCCCAGGATCGCGACCAGGGTGAGCAGCCGTGTTTTCAAGGTCCGTCGTTCCCCGACATCCCCGACGCGGATCCTCCCGAACGCCCCTTCGATGTCCCCGGTGTGGGCTGAGTCCAACACCGCCGACGGCGGGAGCGGCGCGGTGGGCACAGGCACGGGGGCAGGGGCGGTGCTGCCGGACGGCGGCGTCGAGGCCGGCCGTGCCCCCTGTGGCATCGACACCGCGGACGACAGGGACAGCGGGGACGGCAGGGACGGTGCCGGCTCGGGTGCTTCTCGATGCGGTGCCGCGTCCGCTTCACCACGGGCAGGTGCAGCGCCCACGGGCAGAGTGGGCGGGATGGCCGCGGGCACGACCTTCCGGACGGCATCGTTGACAGCACCTTCGGTGGGTGTGGGCTCAGTCATCGTCGCCGCCCGCGCGAGGTCCGCCGGCGGGTCCGCCGGTCATGTCGATGTCGGCGGCGGTGGTGGTCGTCCCCGTCGCAGCCGGGTCGTCCGCCCCGGGTGGTCGGGGCGCGGGTTCGCGGCGCCGCCAGTCCTCCGGGATGGTCGCTTCTAGAACGTCGTCGACGGTGACCACCCCGAGGATTCGGTTGTCGGTGTCGACGACGGGGATGGTGATGAGGTTGTAGTCGGCCATGAGCAGCGCCACGTCGACCATGTCCGCGCCGGAGTTGATCCGGACCGGGTCGACGTCCAGTAGGTCGGTGAGGTCGGCGGCGGGGTCGGCCTGCACCAGTCGCAGCACGGCGGCGACCCCGAGAAGAACGCCCCCGGGGTCGACGGCGTGGACGCTGCTCAACGCCTCCGGCTGCAGAGTCCGCGCGGCGGCGACCAGGGCGACGACCTGTCCGACGGTGATGTCGGGCGGGCAGGTCAAGACGTCGGTGCTCATCAGACCACCGGCGCTGCCGGGGTGGAACCCGAGCAGGGTCAACACCTTGGCCCGCTGCCCTGGGGTAAGGAGGTCCAGGATGGGCTGCCGGCGGTTCTGTCGGAGGTCGTTGATCGCGTCCGCGGCATCGTCGGCGCGCATCCGTCCGAGCAGCTGCGCCACCTCCGGATCGGTCATATCTCCGAGGAGCCGGCTGGCGAGGTCCGGGTCGAGTTCTTCGAAGACGTCGGCTTCGAGCTCGGGGTCGGCGTGGACCTGGTCGAGGATCTCGGCGTCCTCCCCGTGGTGGGCATCCTCGATGAGATCCGCGATCTGCGCCGGCTTCAACCGCCCGAGACGGGCGGAGGAGCCGCGGGCCCCGGCGCTCGCGGTGTGCCCGATCAGCGGCTCGAAGGCCTTCCAGTCCCGGCTGGCGTGCCCGGCCCGCTGCTTGACCAGCCCGAACCAGCGGGCGGGCCGGCGGGTGTCGAACCGGGCCAACACCCACCGGGTGCCGTCGGCTTGCAGTTCGACGTCGTAGGCGCGGACCAGCTCGGCGTCGGCGACGTCGATGAGGCGATGGCCCAGGATGTCCTCGCGGAGCAGGACCTCACCGTCGCGGCGTTCGAAGCTGCGCAGGTCGACCTTGTCCCGGCCCAGCACGATCTGGTCCTCGGAGAACTCGGTGACCCGCTTGATCGACAGATACACCCGGCGGCCGCCGACCCTCCCGACCAGGCCGCTCACCAAGGGGTAGTCGGTGCCGCGGAGGGTGACGATGACATCGTCCACGCGACCCACCTCGTCCCCGGAACGGGTCAACACCGGGTGACCCAGTAGCGCGGACAGGTGCAGCACCCGTCCGCCGCCGACCGCGGCGGGGGAACGCTGATTCGGAGATTCGAACGCGGTCAACGCAACACCTGCTTCGGGAAAAGATGGACCGCCAAGCGGACACGGTCTGGTCGGGGAGGGTGAGAGGGGGGCGGGCAACCGACCGAAGCGGGACCGTCAGCACAGAGGACGTGAGCGCGGCCACAGGATCCATCGAGTAGCTCTCGGCACACCCTCGTATGGTCGAGCGCCCGCGAGAGCGCACCAGCGCGCCTCAGGAGGCGTGGCGGTGCGCGCGGTCAGGGGGTGGCTCCGACCTGATCAGTGGCGCGGTGATCTTTGGGCCACCGGGGTCAGCGGCTCGGGCAGGAGTGGCGGTCGGGTTCGCCGCGACTTCGACCAGGACTCATCCAGGCCACCTCCGCCACCGATCGAGCGACCTCAGCCGCTTCTATGGCCAGCGTCCCCGGACGAGAGAGACCAACGCCGCCGCCGCTCCTCACTGGAGTGAACTGCCGTGGCGTCTCACCCTGCTACCGGATCCTCCAACTGTCAACTGCTTGCGCAAGTGAGGTGAGGGTAAGAACACTGGCGTATGGCCCGGTCACCGTCACCGTCACCGTCGCCGTCACCGTCACCTGCGCTCCGCCGAGCCCAGCCCGCGGACTTCTCTGAAGCCGCCGACACCTTCGCACTCCTCGCTTCCCCGACCCGAGTGTGGCTGCTGTGGCTGCTCGCTCAAGGCGACCACGACGTCACCAGCCTCGCGGAGGCCGTCGGCGCCACCGTGCCGACCGTGAGCCAGCACCTGGCCAAGCTCCGCCTCGCCGACCTTGTCACCGCCCGACCCGACGGGCGCCGACAGGTCTACCGGGTTGACGATCTGCAAGTCATCGCCCTGGTCACCCAGGCAGTGGACCACCACAGCGACCTGCGCCGCCGCACCGCCCAACAGGAAGCCGCGCCGAGGTGACCTCCGCCGACCACGCGGGAGCGCAGCCGTGCGACGCGCCGGGCGAACAGTGCACACCGTCCCGGTACAGCTGACCTAGTCGGACGCCCAACCCGAACAGAAACGGCGAGAAGTCCGACGACGACGACGCGGACCCCGCGGGGCGGCCCCCGGAGCCTGCAAAGCACAGCCGGCCGCGAGGCGGAGCGGGGTCGGGGCGGGTGTCGTCAGCCGCGCGGGTTGGCCAGGTCGCCTCGGTGACACACCGGCGGCCCGGCAGCCGCGTCGGAGCGCCCACGGGACAACCCCGGCCGCAGCGCGACGGCCTCGGCAGGTGCGGCAACTGCGCTACCGACAGCTGCCGCGCCGAGCGGGCGCTGCGACGAGACGAGCGCGGCGGAGTCGACGTTGACGTGGAGCGGCGCAGGGTCGTGCAGCTCGAGCAGCGGACCGCTCTTGGCGACGAAGCGTCGACGTGCGCTGATGCGGCGAGGGAGGTCAGAAATCTTCCTGGAATAGGGCGCAGGTATTCCGGGGTGCTCCGGACGTCCAGCCGCCGCGCCGGGGCAGGTCCAGCCTGTGCGGCGGGGCGGGCGGGAATCGTCCAGGACTGGGTGCAGCGCCGGGTAGTTCGCGTGCAGGACCGCGCTGATCTCCGGCAGGTTCACCGGTGGGGACGGTCGGCGGGAAAGTGGTCGCAGTAAGCGAAGGGCCACCATGCTGCAGGGCCCGACATGTGACCTGCTGGTCGTGGCGAAGACGAGGCTCACCCAGCACTGCCCGGACGACCACTCCGAATTCCCCCACCTTTGCCATCCGGGCCCCGCGGTTACCTCCAGGGCTCCGCGGTCACGGGGCTTACGGTCTGGTGGTGACTGCTGGGGACTCACCGGATCCCGCCGAGGCCCGTTATCGGCAGGCGGTGGCCCTGATCCGGGCCCGCAGCCACGACGATCACGACCGACTGGGCAAGCTGTCGCCGACCCGAGCCGATGACCCCAACCGGCCGCTCCTCGACGCCGTCATCACCGTTGCTGCCGCAATCGCCGGGACCGCATCGGTCAACCTCGATGTTCCCACCGACCAGCTCATCACCTACGCCCGGGACGCCGTCCTGGAGCTTCTCCACCGCGGGGACCAGCCGACCTGACCCGTCGGCGACGCAGCGACGCACCGCGGAGTACGGCGGTAGTGCCGGGGCGTGCGTGTCCTTCTCGGTGGTGCTGGTGTCTGCCTGCTGGTGTCATCCCCGGGGCTGGTCGTCGGTTCCCGTGGTCGGGTGTGGGGACCTCTGGACCCGGAATAATGGGCTCCGATGAGCATCGCCTGCTGCTGCGGTGGCCGACCCGACGCGACCAGCGGGCGCCGTTGTCATCGATAACCGATGACGGTGCGCGGAGGGCCAGTCGACCGCCCACCTCCACGTCGCTGTGCCGGTTACCTGCGATGACGTCCGCGCTGGCCGGGTGTCGTGTCGTGTCGATTTCGTGATCGAGTCTCGCCTACCGTGACCCGCGCACAGTTGGCCGCCGACGGTGGGCCACGGTGCCCGCACCGTCGAGGTTCGGGTCGTCGGACCAGTGGCCGGTGATGTGTACCACTCAGCAGCGAGGAGCAGACAGCCATGCCCGACGACCGGCCGGTGACCGGACCCCAGCTGGGGTCGCCGCGGGGGAGGGGGGGTGGCCGTCGGGTCCGGGGGCCCGGTCGTGGCCCGGTGGGACCGGCGCGGCTGGTCGTCCGCCGCCTGGTTGCGGTTGCGCTGCTGGTGGTGGTCGCGCTGGTCGTCTACGTCGGCTGGCAGTACACGAACCTGTCCACGGGGCTGGTGCGGTCCAGCGTCCTCAGCGGGTCCACCGCGCCACCCGGGGCGGAAAACATCTTGCTGATGGGCTTGGACAGCCGGCTGGACGAGAACGGGAACCCGCTGCCCGCCGCGGTGTACCGGGCGCTACACACCGGCGGCGCGGCCATCGGTGGGGAGAACGCCAACGTCCTGATCGTGTTGCACATCCCCGCCGACGGTGCCCGGGCCACCGCGATCTCGATCCCCCGCGATGACTACGTCCATCTGGCGGGCTGCCCCGACGGGAAATGCATGGGCAAGATCAAACAGGCGTACGGGTTGGCTCTCGACCAGGAGTCCAGGGTCCTGGTCCACGAACACAACGCTCCGACCGGGGTGCGCCGGGAGCAGACTCTGCGCGACGCCGGCCGACGAGCGGAGATCCAGACCGTCGAGGCGTTCCTCGGCGGAGTACCGATCACCCACTTCGTCGAGGTCACCATGGT
>JAABUV010008351.1_pt1 | contig 10498 bp, 10 predicted proteins | sample 5559971 | NCBI WGS metagenome assembly JAABUV01 (sample SAMN10711881, study PRJNA513362) | rock metagenome | isolation source: Antarctica rocks | place: Antarctica: Victoria Land, Knobhead nord | collected 2015-12-19
AAATCGCGATAGCCCGGTTCGAGGATCGGCTTGGCGGTGAGCCGCACGGTAGCGCCGCGTACACCTGCCTCTTGCCGATAGACGATGTACCCGGCCAGGTCAGGTTCCGTATTCGGTCTCCACGAGAGATCGATGGCGGGAGCGACACCTCCACTGGCGATGACTTCGAGGCCTGCAGGAGCCTGGGGCGGAAACGAGTCCCGCATGATCACAGTGATCCCGGGAGGCACAGGGCTGCGGATCTCGAGCGTCTGGCCCTGGAGGACAGCACGCCTGACCCGCTGAGCCTTGTACATATACGTTTCACCGCGGCGGGCGGTCGCATCCAGGGTTCCCCCTGGGTCCGGTCGGAAGAGAGTCGCTCCGGGAGGAGTCCCGTTTACGCGTAGACGCAATTCCTCGGAATGTTCAGCCACCTGCTTCTCAGAGGTGTGGGGGTGCTCTTTGCTGGCCACGTTTACCGGTGCGGCAGCCGTGAAAAGATGCATCCGGTCAAGCTCGATCGTATCGGCCGCATCCTGCGGCTGCCACTCGAGAAGCGCTCCCTGAGCGACCGCCTTGACGCGTAGCCCTGTAACCGGTAGCGGAGCAGATCCGGCTGCCGCAAACGCCGGCAGAGACAGACCCGCCGAGCGTTCATGCGCATTGCGAATCTCGATCCGGTACGCGAGCAGGATCTCCGGTCCTGTCGCCAGTGCAGACGGCAGGACATCAACCGCCGAGGACGGCCCTGCATGAACGGATTCCCGACGGACAGGGGAGCACACCGGAGCAACACTCGCGTGCGGACTCCCCGAAAAATTTGTGCTCGGAACAATATTTTGAGCGGGGAGCATCGTTCGGCACACCTCTGCTGTCATGCCCCCTTTCATCAGAAGTCCATCGGTAGTCTTTGAAGGAGTCGTCCAGTGCAGCAGGATCTCGTCCCCTACCCGGTCTGCGGTGATATCCGTTACCATCTCGGGCAAATGCAGCGAAGGTGGACGGGGAATGCCGGGACTCGCACATCCCGTGAGCAGGATAAGAGAGATTAAGATAGTGCCGCATGATCCCGCCTGTCTCGACTGCATCCTTGCTCACATTCCTTGGTGACAGGCTAGCATTATGCCCGTCCCTGGATTGCTTAGTGCGGATATCGCACAAAAGAAGAATCGTCAAGACAAAATCCATAGTTAGAGGAATTTCGTACATCTTTTGACCTTGCTCAAACATCTGTTTGCGTGACAAACATTATGCCCAAACTCAATGAGTCTACTCCGCCGCCCACAATACCTCCTCTTCCGGTGATGATACCGGGCGAGTCCGTCACCGTCCCAAATGAGTCTCAGTTGCAGGTTGACGGGGAATCGGCCGAAGCTTTTATTGCAGAGAAGCGCATTGGGGAGCGTATCAAGTACCTTCGCCTCAGGAAATCCATGGGTCTCGTGGAGCTTGGACGGCACACGGGTCTTTCAGCCAGTTTCCTATCCCAGTTGGAGACCGGACGCGTGGTACCGACGTTGCGCAACCTTGCGCGCATCGCGATGGTTTTCTCGAAAGATCTCAGCTACTTCTTCGATCCAGAGCCGCAGACGCTCTTTCGCATCCATCGTGTGAAGGACCGCATGCGCCTCCCACAGACAGGTGTCCAGGATCCAAGCTACTTCTTCGAGAGCCTCGGCTACCTGGTTCCGGACCGGCAACTGGATCCGTATTTTGCCGAGTTCCTCCCGGGAAAGCAGGGCGGCGGATCACGCGCCCACCAGCATATAGGGTGCGAGTTTCTTTACATTCTCACCGGTGCGCTGGATATTCAGCACGGCGAGACGAAATACCACCTCGAAGCTGGAGATGCCGTGTACTTCGACGCGAATACGATTCACAGCTATGCGTGCTCCGGCGACATCTCCGCGACGGTAGTCATCGTAACGTTGCAACAGACAGTTGCGTTGCAAGGTGCGCAGCGGGGGAATGCGACCAGGCTTGGACCGGGAAAAGTTCGTAATCTTGCTGCACCCGATCTCCGCGCCCGCCCCGATGTGTCTCGCTCTGATGCATCCCGTTCTGACGTCCCCAAGAAAGGTGTGCAAGTCACGCAATAGTCACTGGCAGTCTGCAATCTATCCTCGCATTCATTCCCACGGTGAGTGCATGGGACTCTCACTGCCTTGAAGGGCAAGTTCGAAGCAGCTTAGCGGCATGCGGCATCGAATCGTCTCTTTGAGCCATGTTGCAACGGCGCATGGCCGTAGCTCTCCTCTTGCACGCAGTGTGGCGTATATCGCGTAAATCTCTTCCAGAGCAGCTTGAAAAGCTTATCCAGTTGAAGCTCCACCACACTTGAATGAAGCACACGATGCCCTTGCCCGAGTTCCTCGGCGAGTTGAGTGAGAGCGCAAAGCTGAGGCGGAATTGACATCGCCTGCACCCCAAAGTAGCGAAAGTCGTCGCTCAGTAAAGTTCGGCCATTCTTGTAATACGGATAGCTTCCAAGGTCGCGGCTCCAGTACGCGGGATCGGCGTGCAGCGCGGTGCGGCCGGTATGTGCAAGCGTTCCGTTCACCCGGTGGAATGTATAGATGCAGTCAGGGCGATCGCGAAAGCGGCTGCGCGGGGCGTAGTACTCACGCGCATCCACCGCGCCGCTGATGACTGCAGCGTAGATCACCGAGTTCAGCGGATAATCCTCAGTCGCTGCCAGCTTACGGCTGGTGAGACCAACGACGCGGTCGCCTGGTCGTGCGGTCCGGCGGATTGCTGGTTTGCAGATGCTCAGCGTAAGCAGGTCAGGCTGTCCCTTGACGTGTGGGGCCGCCGGTGCTCCTCCCCGGTCTGAGGTGAGCTTGTAGACATAAGTGCGCGGCTGGAGTGCCATTTTCTCCAGTCTATGCGGAGCCGGTCGATTTGGAGCAGTTACACGGAACCGAGATGGACCAAAGGCGAAATGCGCGCTATCGTGATGCTCATGTTAAAACTGCTGGTCGTCGTTCTCGCGCTGATCGCCCTTTCGCCGCACGCTGCTCACGCACAGCACGCCCCCCTGGCCCAGACGCCGCCGATGGGCTGGAACAGTTGGGACTCCTACGGCCTGACGGTTACCCAAGCACAGTTCGGCGCAAATGTAGACGTGCTGGCCAGCAGGCTGAAGCCGCTGGGGTGGCGATACGCGGTGATCGACGAGGGCTGGTATCTCCAGAACCCCGAAGCCGCGTCGAAGCCGGAGAACCTCCACTACACGATCAACGAACATGGACAATACAGCACGGCGCCTAACCGCTTTCCCTCGGCGGTGCATGGGACCGGGCTGAAGGCCGTGGGCGACTCCGTCCATGCAAAGGGGTTGCTCTTCGGTATACACATCATTCGCGGCATCCCGAAGCAGGCTGTGGCCGCGAACATGGCGATTACCGATGGCAGCTTTCACGCGGCGGATGCAGCGGATCAGAGTGATACCTGCTCCTGGAATCCGGATAACTATGGGGTTCGCGAGAACGCCGCCGGTCAGGCGTGGTACGACGGCCTGATCCGCCAATACGCGTCGTGGGGCATCGACTATCTGAAGGTTGACTGCATCGCCTCGCGGCCCTACAAAGCCGATGAGATTCGCATGATTCACCGGGCAATTTTGAAGTCGGGGCGGCCCATCGTGCTGAGCCTCTCGCCTGGACCGACTGCGCTTGACAACGCTGCTGCCGTGGGAGCGAACGCACAACTCTGGCGTATCTCCGACGATGTGTGGGACACGTGGGAGCACGCATCGGCAAAGCCCTTCCCCCAAAGTCTCAAGGGCCAGTTCGCCGTGATCGCAAGCTGGCAGAAGTATGTCAAGCCAGGAAACTGGCCTGACGCCGACATGCTCCCGCTCGGCGTTCTGGGGCCGGTACCCGGCTATGGTCCACCGCGATCCTCACGCCTGAGCCATGACGAGGAACAAACCATGCTGACTCTCTGGTCAATCGCGCGCTCCCCTTTGTTTATGGGGGGCAATTTGACGCAGCTGGATGACTTTACCGCCGCCTTACTCACGAACCCGGAGGTGCTCGCCGTCAACCAGCACGGTTACGGCCAGCGGCTCGCTGGTCAGGATGCCAACGTGATCGCGTGGACCTCCACGGGCAATGATGGAGCGATGTATCTTGCACTCTTCAACGTTGGCGATGCGCCAGCCCAGGTCGGGTCTTCCTTCGCAAGCTATGGACTTGCGGAGAAGAGCTATCGCGTGCGGGATCTCTGGCTCAAGAAGGACTTGGGGTCGCAGACGAAGGCGTCTGCATCACTTCCGCCGCACGGCTCCGTTTTATTCAAGTTGACCCACTAAGTAGGGCTATGAGCCTTGATGTACTCGCGCAAGGACAGGTTGATATCTAGGGCTTTTTGAACGCCGCTATCGAGCATCTGCAGCCAGTCGCTGGCGGGCTCCTTGAGTTCGACAGTGCTAAGCAGGTAGCTGGTCTGCACGATGATCTCGAGCGCATTGCTCAGGTCGTGGGCCAAGGTGCGCATCCGGATGGCGAGGTCTTCTGGAATGGTCTCTGCGGCGGGAGGCGAGGGCAGGTTCGGTCTCGATGCGTCGATCATGAGGACAGCTTGCCTCCCCGGCGAATGCGACATGGACAGATCATCCAGTCATCCAGAGTGTAAGTCAGGGAAGACGGAATTGACAGCGACGGGAGGGTTTGTAACACTTGATGCTCACGACTGCGGTATTCCAGACGTTTTCTCTGTTTGGAGTGCGCACGTTGCCGTAGTGGCGGAATTGGCAGACGCGCATGGTTCAGGTCCATGTACTCGCAAGGGTGTGGGGGTTCGAGTCCCCCCTTCGGCACCATGATTTAAGAAGCTTACTCATTGCGCGTGACGCTGTCACTTCATGACGTGATCGCGTTGCGTGGTGCTCCTTTTTGTTCGTGCCGACCATCAGGCGGTCCGAAGAAGCTCCTCCTGCCACGACCGGTAGACACGTCACGAAGTGACCGCTGCCCGCGCAGGGCGTACGTCCAGTTTCAGACAGGTTCGAAGGCGAACTGGCATCCGGTTGCAGATGCCGTTCTTTTTAGGCCCTCGACTCTACCGGCCTTCTAGAATAAAGCAATGAGCACAAAGCTGGAACAGATTCTCGAGCAGACGCGGCTTGGCGTGACGGCGCGCATGGGTGCGGCCGACCACGCTTCGCTGGATCGCCAGGCGGCAGCGCATCGTCCCCGGGGCTTTGCCGCGAACCTGGGCGAGGCCGCGAAGAACCGGCCCGCAGTGATTGCAGAGTTGAAGAAGGCGTCTCCATCTAAGGGCCTGATTCGCTCCGACTTTCAGGCGGCTGAACTGGCTGTGTCGCTGGAGCAGGCTGGTGCGGCCGCTCTGTCGGTGTTGACGAATAAGGAGTTTTTTCAGGGATCGCTCGAGAATCTTGAGGCCGCCTCGCAAGCAGTCCGAATTCCGTGTCTGCGCAAGGACTTCATGGTCGACCCGTTTCAGGTGATGGAGGCACGCGCCTACGGGGCGGATGCGATTCTGCTGATTGTCGCTGCCCACACGGATGCCACGTTAAAGCTGCTGCGCGAGTCGGCGCGCCAGTATGGGCTCGATGTGCTCTGCGAGGTGCATGGGCGGGAGGAGCTAGCCCGCGCGATCGATCTCGGCTGCGATGCGATCGGTGTCAACAGCCGCAACCTGCATGACTTTACCGTGCATCCGGATACGCTGCTCGAACTTGCGGCGTTCATTCCAAAAGATGTCGTTCGAGTCGCGGAGAGTGGGATCAGCAGCAGTGACGAGATGCTGCGTCTGCGCGCGGCAGGTTACGATGCATTCCTGATCGGCGAGGCGCTGATGCGGCAAACCGATCCGGGGAGAACGCTGGCCGAGATGCTGGGACAGTTCACGGCGACGGGAGCTTAGAGCATCTCTCCTGTGGGTGTATCCGGAAGCAAAGGGTTCCAACGGTTTTCTTCCCAAGGAAAACGACACTCGCAAACGGCAGCCGGTGCATAGCAGCTGGTGCATAGCAACAGGAGAAATGCGTGAGCCATGTGGGTTAAGATCTGTGCCAACACAAACGTTGAGGATGCGGTGCTGGCTGCGGCGCTCGGGGCGGATGCAGTGGGATTCGTCTTTGCACCAAGCGTTCGACAGGTGATGCCCGCGCAGGTCGCAGAGATCGCAGCGCACCTACCTGACCACGTTGAACGCGTTGGCGTGTTTGCCGCCGGAAGTGAGAAGGAGATCGGGGCTGCGGTGCGCGAGGCCCGCCTGACAACGGTGCAACTCCATGGCGATCTTGACCTGAAGCTGGTGCGTGCCCTCCATGCGGACTTCAATGGCCGGCTGCGGATCATCCAGGCGCTGCATTGGACGGTGGACGATGACGGCGAGAGCTACCTAACTATCGCCGGACAGTTGCACCAGATTGAACTGGACGGAATCCTTGATCGGGTTCTGATCGATTCAAAGATCGGTCTTGCTGCCGGTGGCACTGGAAGAATCTTTAATTGGGGGTCAGCGCGGGACATTTTTCAACGCGTGCACCCAGGGTTGAAACTTATTCTTGCCGGTGGACTCACCCCGGACAACCTCGGTGACGCCCTTCGGATCCTGCAGCCTTGGGGAGTGGATGTAGCAAGTGGCACTGAAGCCAGCGCTGGCCGGAAAGATCCTAAGAAGCTTGCTGCTTTCATACGGGAATCAAGACTCTGACTGCGATTCCCTAGTGCCGGGCAGGTGTAAGCCTGGCCGTTTATGCTTCGCGGTGGGGCTGCGAGCCACGGTTGTGAATGTGCGGCGAGCGATCATGAAAAAGTTGTGGACGAAGATGTGCGCTAGCTAGGTGTTGCCCAGGTTGGGCCAGAGCCGGTCCGGCAGTAGCAAATATTGCGAGTGCAAATGCAAGCGTTAATTTCATGAGTGTGAACCTCTTCTACGTCTTCTATCTGACGCCGCAGGGCATGTCGCGGATTCAGCGTCCGAGCCATAAATTGGGAAGAATCGTACGCCGAAAGAGTGTGTGCCCTTTAGATTTCGTTTCGGAAAAAAGAATCGATTCTCTTGTGCATGGTCTAGTGCATGGCCAAGCTCTGGCCCTCGCGCTTTGCCGGCGGTCGGCTCCGGGGTTGCGGTAGAAAACCGTCCAGTGTATTGTCAAGAGCAAGATGACCTGCCATTTCAGCCGACTCTTGTTCACCTTCCGCTACTGGCGCACAACAGCGGCCTCGGCGGTGTAGGTCTTCTGAACGTTTTCGAAGAGTTTCAGTAGATTCTGATATCCACACGGGCCGCGACTTCACCAGTCGCGGCTTTGCTTTGTCTGCGGGGGAGATTTTTGATGAGCGATGCGGGAATGTTGACGGGAAATCTGGCGGCGGTGGCGGGGCGCTTCGGCGCGTATGGCGGCAGGTATGTTCCCGAGACGTTGATGGCTGCGCTTGAAGAGTTGGAGCAGGCCTATGCCGCGGCTGATGCAGATCCTGCCTTCCACGCGGAACTGAACGATCTGCTGCACCACTACTGTGGTCGTCCTACACCGCTCTATTTTGCGAGACGACTTTCGGAGCAGGTGGGCGGGGCGAAGATCTATCTGAAGCGCGAGGACCTGCTGCATACCGGCGCGCACAAGATCAACAACGCGCTGGGCCAGGCACTGGTGGCGCGGCGCATGGGTAAGCAGCGCATCATCGCCGAGACTGGCGCGGGCCAGCACGGTGTTGCGACGGCAACCGTCTGCGCGCTCTTCGGTCTCGAGTGCGTGATCTACATGGGCGAGGAGGATATGCGCCGCCAGGAGCTGAACGTCTACCGGATGCGACTGCTGGGAGCGGAGGTGCGCGGCGTCTCTGCCGGCTCTGCCACGCTCAAGGACGCGATTAACGAGGCGATGCGTGACTGGGTAACGAATGTGCGAGACACGTACTACATCCTCGGCAGCGCCCTCGGTGCGCATCCCTATCCCACGATGGTGCGCAACTTCCACCGCGTGATCAGCAAGGAGGCGCGGGCGCAATTTCTGGAAGAGGTTGGAACGCTGCCTACCGCGATCGTTGCCTGTGTGGGTGGCGGCTCGAATGCGATTGGTGCTTTCTACGAATTTCTTCCGGACGCGAACGTTCAGTTGATCGGGGTTGAGGCAGGAGGCCGGGGCAATGGTTTGGGCGAACATGCGGCGCGCTTTCAGAAGCAGGGCGGCGGCGTTCCAGGCGTGCTGCAAGGAACCTACAGCTATGTGCTGCAGGATGAGGCGGGGCAGGTGTCGGGAACGCACTCGGTCAGCGCGGGGCTGGACTATGCTTCGGTCGGGCCGGAGCACGCGATGCTGCACGATTCAGGACGGGCGACGTATGTTGCCTGTTCGGATGATGCGGCCCTGAAGGCCACGGTGAAGCTCTCGCGAACAGAAGGCATCGTTCCCGCGCTCGAAAGCGCTCACGCTGTGGCAGAGGCGATCCGGCTGGCACCGACGATGGCAAAGGGCGACATCCTGATGGTGAACCTCTCCGGCCGCGGCGATAAAGACATGGGTATCCTCGCGCGAGAGATCGACCTGCGGGGAGCGCAAGGCAGCGAAGAGGGAAGAGAGATAAAAGAAAAGACGATGGGGCGGTCTGGTGGCCATTAAATTCAAAGGCAAGCCGGGTATTGTCGCGTATCTGACTGCGGGGGACCCTGACCTGGTGACGACGCGCGACATTGCACTTGCGGCGATTGACAATGCTGCCGACGTGATCGAGTTGGGTGTACCGTTCAGCGATCCGCTGGCGGATGGGCCGGTGATCCAGCGAGCGAGCGAGCGGGCCGTTCGCAAAGGCACGACGCTGACACAGGTTCTGGCCGTGGCAAAGGAGCTGCGGTCGGCTCGGCCCATGGCGGGTCTGGTGCTGTTCTCGTACTTGAATCCGGTGGTGCGTATGGGGCTGAAGACCTTCTGCGCGGCTGCGGCGGCTGCGGGCGTGGATGGCGTGCTGCTGACGGATATGATCGTCGAAGAGGCCGGGGAGTATCTGGCGGAGATGACCGCTCACGGACTTGCGCCCGTCTTTCTCGCGGCTCCGACCAGCCCGGACGCACGCCTGCGGGCAATCGGCGAAGTCTCGCGCGGCTTCGTCTACGCGATCTCCCGCGTCGGTATCACAGGGACGCAGCAGGCGATCGCGTCCGACGCGCCAGTTCTCGTAGAGCGGCTGCGCAGGTTCACAGCACTCCCCATTGCAGTCGGGTTCGGAATTTCAAATGCGCAGCATGTAAAGGCGGTCGGTGAGTTCGCGGATGCCGCGGTTATCGGCAGCGCGCTGGTGGCGCTCATTGAGAAAACGGATCCAACCGGCGCTGCAGCGGCGGTCGGCAGCTTTATCGCGGGGTTAAGGGAATGAACGGCAAAGGTGTACTGCAAGAGAGTCGAAAGCGGGCGTTATCATGAGGGCTGCAATTCATCCCATGGGCGGGTAGTGTCTTTCCACCCATGAACTGTAGAGCGAAGACTTATTCGGCAAGGACGGACGACAGCGTGGACATAACGGATTGGCGCAAGCAGATCGATGAATTGGATGAGCAGATCGTGCACATGATCAGCCAGCGCGCCGCGGCGGCGAAGGAAATCGGTGAACTGAAGCGCAAGACCAGTCTGCCGGTCTATGAGCCGCAGCGGGAGCAGGCCGTCTTCGATCATGTGCGAGCTGTCAATCCAGGCCCGCTCGCCGATGCCGAAATGCTCCATGTCTATGAACGCATCATGGACGTGATGCGGACACTGCAGCGGCGGGATATTTAGCGTCACCCTCTGTGTGACGAAACAGGTTACATATTAGAAAGTGAAAGATAACGATGATCGTAGCGATGCAGGGCGAAGCAACCGAGGAGCACATCCAGCACGTGATCGAGCGGATGATAGAGCTCGGGTTCAATGTTCACCGCACAACCGGCACCACCCAGACTATTCTCGCGGGCGTCGGTACCCCGGGACACTTCGAGGTCGCGGAGTTCAAGGTGCTCGGCGGCGTTCACGAGGCATATCGAATCTCCTCCCCGTACAAACTGGCTGGCCGGAGCTTTCGTCCCGAGGGGACGACCATACCCTTTTCGAACGGCGTGATCGTCGGCGGCGAGCAGGTCATTGTGATGGCAGGCCCGTGTTCTGTGGAATCGCGCGAGCAGATCCTGCTCAGTGCCAAGCAGGTCAAGGCTGCCGGCGCACAATTTCTTCGCGGCGGGGCGTTCAAGCCGCGCAGCTCGCCCTACAGCTTTCAGGGCCTGGGGCTTGAGGGGCTCAAGCTGCTGCGGGAGGTGGGCGACGCAACCGGCCTGCTCGTGATCACGGAGGTGATGGAGATCTCGCAGATCGAGCTGATGCTTCCCTACATCGATTGCTTTCAGGTGGGCGCTCGCAATATGCAGAACTTCAACCTGCTGCGCGAGCTCGGCCATGTCCGCATGCCGGTGCTGATGAAGCGCGGCATATCGGCGACCATCGAAGAGGTGTTGCTGAGTGCGGAATACATCCTGTCGGGCGGCAACTATGATCTGATGCTCTGTGAACGCG
>JAABUV010008352.1_pt1 | contig 10497 bp, 8 predicted proteins | sample 5559971 | NCBI WGS metagenome assembly JAABUV01 (sample SAMN10711881, study PRJNA513362) | rock metagenome | isolation source: Antarctica rocks | place: Antarctica: Victoria Land, Knobhead nord | collected 2015-12-19
ATTTACACATAGAATGACGTCACCCTTGTGGTTCACTACGCCTCCTAGCTATTGTATTGATTGAACTTAATCCCTCCTATACCGAGTACATGAGTCCCTCCTAAACGACAAAGCCTTATAAATCTTAATTGGTTTGTTGCCAACCACACCACACAGACCCAATTCCCACGCCTCCGCCCACTGCTAGAACTTCTTGGTCTAATCGATCCTCCATCACGTTCTTTGAACACTTCCCCTGCCCTATCCTCGGCCCCTTCGCACACCTTTCCGACTAGGTTTCCTGCAACCACCTCCAGCCATCCGCCCAAGCTACAACTATAGGCGCTCCTTGTGCTGCTTTCAACATAGCTGGTACTAGGCTGAGATCTAGTTGGAAAAAGAAGAGTACTGAAGAGAATAGGCCCGGAAATGCGAGCCGGGATATTCTTGGAACCCAGGACCGAGATATGAGTTGTGTGTACTTGGTAAAGCAGAGGCAACCAGTGCGAGGATATCATACAGAATCTAACGACTCTTCACCCACCAAAAGCTAACGCCCACTGCCCAATATCCATAAAATGCGCATTTGTCCTAACGCCCCTCCCCAGCCAAAAATATATGAGAAGCAGTCATCACATATCCACCAAAACCTCCCCCACAACCTGGCCAAGCATCCTCAACCCATAACTCGCCGCCACCCTCTCCAGCACCTTCATCTCTCTCACCACCCTGCTCCTATCCACGCTGGCTACCCACTGCCCGCTACACCCACAATGCTCCATGAAATCGTTCACGCGAATCTTCCGGCATTTGCCACACTGCAAGTCCTGCGTCTGCCATTCTACCAGCACTCTCTGCACTCTTGCGATGAGCCTTTCTTCAATGGCCAGGCGGTCGTATTCGCAATTGCAGGTGTTGCATTTCCACGTAGCTTTGCTTGCGGCCTCGGTTGGAGGGCCGCTGGGCGGTAAGACGTCCTCGTCCCGACAGAGATCGAGATCGCGGGCCATAGTGCAGTGGTCGCAGCTGAGCTGCTCGAGCTTGAGGCTCGAGCTAGGGTTTTCGAAACGGGCCTGAGGGCTGAATTCCCTGATTTCGAAGAAGGCGAGGAGGTCTTTGCGCAGGAGGCGGGCTTCCATTGCTATGGTCTTATCAAGCGAAAAGACGTGCATGATTGATTTGACGAGTTGGAGGACTGGGTGGGTGTTTTCGAGGTTGAGATGGGAGCCGGGGACGAGGGGAAAGGAGTGGTCGCCTGCAAGTGTGGGGTGGGCGAGTTCGGAACGGTAGCGGGAGAGGAGGGAGAGGATTTGGCGTTTTAGTGGTTTGCAGATCGATTGGGTGAAGATACCTTTGTTGAGGTCGTTCGTGTCGTCGTCGTCGTCAGAAGCGAGGGGGCGCACAGGAAGCTGAGTCGGGCGAGGCGTTGAGTTGGGAGAGGCGCTGGAGAGGAGCTGGCGAGGACGTTTGAGGTTGTGCATGAGTTCGATGAATTCGACGATCCAGTCGTGGAAGATTGGATGGTATCGGGGTGGCAGGAAGGTGTTGAGTTGCCAGTGCATGATCGTATCTAGGGTTTGAGATTCGGCTTCCACCACTTCCTGACACGCTTTACCGCCATAATTGAACTCGTCGTACCATACCAGATAGTCCCAGTACTCCTTAACGTCCATGTCAAGAAAATGGAACAGCGGCTTGGCCTTGATGGATTTCAGGATGTATTGGCTGTAAGCGTAGGCATTGCCAACTTCCGCTTTGGTGGTCTGAAGCAGAAGGCGATTCGCATTAGCGAAAACAACATGTGAGCCTACCCGCTTGAAGTCCGTCATGAGCTGCTGAAAGGCTTTTCGCGACATCATTTGCACATAGTATTTCAGGGAGCGATCGTAGAGAAAGGAGTCCGGGTTCTCAACCCAGCGCACAAGATGTTGGACCATGAGGTCGGCCATGGTACTGCCTTTGCAGGCTTCTGTCCACCAGGCTTTCACCATCTGCCGAAGAACAGTGACCCCTGCGGAAGCAAAAGCATTGTTGGAATACAAACAGCTTGTACCATCGTTACCATCATCTTCGGACGGGGCCGCCGGATTAAAAGCAACGGAATCGCTGCCTTCGAGCTCGTTAATCAAAGATGAAGTCAAGATGGTATTGATCGGTAGATTCCGAATATCGAGCTCTATGCAAACCGATGAGTACGTCCCCGGGTTGTTGACTGCCGGCATCTCGACTGTCTCCATGCGGCTTAACATATCGTCCTTCTCATACCCAGCATGATCTGGTAATGGGCCACCGGACCACCACAGAACTACGTTGCTTTTCTGCAAGCGTCTTGCATACGCAATGTCGATGAGGAAGCGCGGGTCATCTCTCTCCAAGTTACATAGTGGGACGTCCCCGTATCTCGCAAGCTCAATTAGGTGGCTGATCCACAATCCTAGAGTGAGGTAATGGTTGATGAGGCACTTGAATACAAACCCCTGCCATCCGAGCGGAGGAAGATTGCTGTCTGAAGTTTCAGCCTTCAGAGCAAGGATCGGTAGATCGTTCAGAGCCGGTACATCGTTAACCAGTAGCCGTCTCTGAGGTGACTGTATCACGAGCATCGTCGGTCTGCTCTCATCACTCCTCAATTTCTTCATTGTGTCTCCGAGCTCAAGGTATGCTTTCCGTTTTGTCGTCACCTGAGATGTTTTGAAGCTGAGCTTTTCTTGATAGTCAAAGATGTGTTGCCATGGCTCGCCGCCATTATCTTCGATCCGTCGGGCTAGAAGCTCCAAATAAATCTTCTCAGCATTTGGTAGACCTTGGGAGTCTCTGTTACGGTTTAGAATAATGATGTACGCTTCGTTTCTAACAGTGGAGAATAACGCAAATATTTGTCGCTCGCCAGCAACTAGATGGTAAAGGAAGATGAAGCCCATTTCTACCTGCGAAAGGTACGGCTGTTTAGGTGGGATTCTCAATAAAGCTGAGAGATCGAAGCCACGCTCAAGGCCTTTGCCTAATACTCCTTGCTGATTTTCATCGAATGTGCACACACTACCAAGTTCTAGGACCGCCCTTACGCTCAGAGGTACTTGCTTCTCATAGACACCTTCTACACTAGGATGATTGAACATCAAAGCGAGCTTCTGGGCTTCCCCAAGGTAGACCTCTTCTGACATGATCAATCTGAACAAATGTACCGATGGATGTCCGTTTGGAAGTGTATGGGTAACCTTCTCAACCTTACAGCCGTCAATGTCGACGTCTGGCAGGTCCTTCCCATTGAGATTTAGGAATAGTTGTCGAGGAACGTTCACAGTCAGAGCATGAACCTTTTTGTCGATCAAGACGAACGCTCGGATCTGCCCAGGCGTTTCAGATTCTCGGAGCTGTATTATTTGCCATGTGCTAGTGAAAAGCATTTGAGCCTGATTGCGAAACATGCCTCCCAAAGACTCTGATGCTATATTGCTCCGCTCACCGAAGAGCTGCCGTCTACGAATCCGCGCTTGTTTCTGAATTTTCCACTTCATTTTCTGGTAGCGGAGAAATCCCTCATAATCTTCTGTCATTGACGGCATCGTTAACGGGAGGCTGGCATAAGGATCTGGATTCACTTTGCTCGATTCCTCGGGCGCTTTTCGCTTCTGCGCCATCCGAGTCACTTGGCCTGGTTTCGCTTTCGACAACTGGGTTGATCCGAAGTCTTCCAAGTCCATGGGCAGTCGGTGATCCAAAGTATTGGTGGGGACCTCAGATAAGGGTGTCTTATCGAAAAGGTCGGTCATTTTCTTCTGCTTAAGTCTATCGTCCTTGACATTAATTCGGCGTTGAAGCCAGTCCGGGTGCCCAACCCTAGGAACAGGATTCCGCACTTTTTGCAATGCCGCAGGTATCGTGATAAGCTTCTGAATCACGGAGCTCAAGCGTTCTAAATAATACTCCCAATCAATGAGGCTCCGAGGATTCATGTCTGTCGGATCCTCTCGCATCCATTTGCGTAAAAAATAGCGCTTCACTTGCTCATCTGCGGAGAAAATAGCCACAGGTATAGCCCGCTCTGTCACGGGTGCATTCTTCGGCTTCGAACATATAATGTATTTGCAATTCAAACCTTTATCCTTCACCATCTGCGCCCCCAGGAATTCTGCAAGACGTTTGGCGGTAGTGATCGACGTCGACTTCTGTGCGCCGTACTCCTCTAAAGCTTTTGACATGCTCCTATTTTCACAGATGAGATCGATGAGTTCTTCGTCTGCAAGAGTTGACCCATGTTGATGCAGTACATCGAGCCAACGGTTCGCGATCTTGGCTACGGACGTATAAGTTTCGACCAACGTGGTTCCTTCCAGAAAGAACTTGAATATCTGCGTCTGGAATATCTTAATGAGTTTGAGTTCTCCTCTCCTCTTAACTTCAAATCCTTTAAGCTCAGCGAGGCTGCCATCGTGATTGAAGACCGCATATCGCTTTTTAAGGTTCTTGTCTTCCTCCTTCGACGTAGGCAGGATCATCGCTCTATACGGCCCATCAACTTCGAAGAAAATGGTGTTATCACTATGCGTCTCATATTTGAAAGTCTGTGGATCGATGAGTTCTTGATATTGATGGTTCGTGAATTTTCCATGCACAAGATGGTTGAGCATTGTACACGGATAGGAAATTGTCAATTTTTTCCCATTTTTGAGAGTGAAAGCAACGTTTTCAGGAAACGTGGCCGGCAACATGCACCAAATACCGTCAGTGTCGAGTTCCAAAGGTCTTCCTATGCGCTCAACCAGCTCTCGCGCCATCTGGATGATATGGGCTCCGGTAAGGCAAGTGACCCCAGCCATCTCCATGGAGTACCATCGGGATCCTTTGCGCATGACGTATCCATAGAAACTGTTCAATATAACCTTATGAGCCAGCTGAAGCGAATCAAAGAGGATGATCATCTTGCTTGACTCCTCAATTTCCCCAGCTGACGCCCCGGACGACTTCAATGCTTCCGTCTTGCCCTTCCATGCTTTTTGCTTGCCCTTGAAATCATATCGACGATCACGGAAATTCTTCACAGTATCAACGTAAAAAGGGTTTTCTCGCTGACAGACGATAGCCTCTCGCTCGATTGTCTTCGTCTCATGGATTTTATGGTAGATCTTCTTACTGTACTCCGTCAAACGCTTCTTAACCATGCTGGCCTGCTCTTCGACGCTCAGGTCTTGGAACGTCCGGGATGGATTGTTAGGATGCCGACTTGGGAAACGCTCATTCTCGAGGGCGTGTCTGACCATGTTATACTCATTCTTTTGCGCGGGAAGAAATTCTCCTCTCCAAGACCATGGCATCCTTCGATCGCAGGTTTTTTTGGGTCGGTTGAAATCGCAGGCTGCGCAGTCGGACTCTTCAATCATCGAGTCGGGCTGCAATCGGTTAGTTGTCATGATATTCGGGTACATGGAAGCTACATCCAGATGATAGATTGAGGGTCTCTCATTCCGATTTGGCGTTCTCTTTAGACTTTCGAGTTTTGAAACGATCTGCGCCTTAACTTCTTCATAGTTCGTGACATCTTCCAAACACTTCTTCTCTTCCACAACTAAGCTGAAACGCAGCGCAGCATCAAGGTCTCGGACAAGTTCATCGATGGCGGTGGTGTCTAAAGCGAAGTTGACGGGTATGTCACTCCGAAAGACCCCTGCTTCGATACTCTCGACATGTCCTCCAACATACGTCTCCGATTCAAGAAGATGACCGTTCCAAAAGGTTTCATTCGGCTCTTTGTGCTTGTTGGGAAGCACAATACCCTTCTCATAGGCTTGCACCATGAGTAACATCTCGCAAAGTGTCCCAGTACCTTTTCGTAGTACGTCGTCTGGGTTCAGAGGAATAATATTACACAATGAGAATATAAAGGGATGAACGTATTTCATGTAGAGGTAGTACGTCGCTACCGCGTCGGAAACGGAGTACTCTGCTAAAGTCTGGGGTCGCTCGCTCGCATAGCGGGTCATAAGCTCCGGATCCAGCTCGTCAGGATCGTAGCCAAGTTTGGCAACGGTGACGGCTTTGAGACCTCTGCTACCTTGCGGCAGATAGCTGTCTCTACTGACCCAGCTGAAACAGTCCATGTGAACACCATAGTCGCTTTGGTAGATGTCTTCACTGTTTTTTCGGAAGCCTATCTCGTGGTACATATCGATGCCTAGAACACTTGCTCTTGCCTCGATGAACGGCCAGTCAAAGAAATCACCGTTATAGGTCGCAATCACGGTCGGTTTGGCTTCCTTGATATGCGCGAAGAACCGCTCGATGACGGCTCTTTCATCCGGCTCGTTGAAGACAAGGAAAGGACCATCATACTCCGGTTTAGGTGTATATTCGAAGTCAGCGATGTCTTCGGAAACGATTTCTCGGTTCGTGATCAGGAAACCTTGGCCGTCTATCATATAGGAAATCATCATAATTTGATCTATGATGGCATCCGGGAATTTCAGGGGTAATTTTGTTGTTTCGATATCGTACGCGAGGACGATAGGATCCGCTCTCTGAATTCGCTCCTCATTGCAAGTAAGATTTGTGACGCCATGTTTGGCTTCTACCGTATACCATTTCCCGATTCTTACATCTAAGATAGTTATTATTCAAGTCATTTCGATTCAATCCGATAGACGAACTTTTATCAATTGCAACCCGTACATGATAAGGGACATCGTATTCCCGAATATCAACAATATAATCACTCACATCCGCTATGCCATTTAGTCGTCTACTGTCATCTCGTTCATCATCGTAGGGATCAAAACCTGCGTTAGCACTTCAGAGCTAATTAGCATCACAGATGTCGTCAAAATGTAGTAAAGCTCACCCAGCAACTTCTGCATATGTATCCATCGCAGTCATGTTCTTTTTGTTGTTCTCTGCAATCGGCATGAGTACCTTCCTGACTCCTAACAAATCTCCAACATTTTCAAAAGACAACTGTAAGAATATCCTGCGATAACCGAGTAAGTGATTCGGCATTTGCAAGTCCTCCTTCTCAATCCGTTTCAGTCCCTTCACCAGACCCTCGAATTTTCTCCGACACCATTCTTCTACTTCAGCCTCTCGTCCTTTCCTGACAGCGATTAAGAAATACGGAACGTATTCAACAGTGGCTTTGAAACTCCCTCCGTCATCCTCCAAAAAGTAATAATCCACACCAGCACGACCCCCTGGGATATTTTCGTCTTCAACTGTAGTACTATGCATATTGATGAGCCATCCCACTCTTTTCTTTCCAGATTCGTAACGCGCGAATCCCATCGACTCATCAATGGCGTTGGCGAGGCGGGTAGCTTGAAGTTTTTCATCTTGCGACGTTGCTTCACTTGAACGAAGCGTTGATGAGTCGACAGTCTTGGGACGTTTCGGATTGAATGATGGTTTTGATAAACGGAAAGTTCGCCCATAGCTTCGGTCTGGTTTTCTTGAAGGCATAGTTTGCTGGGCGGGAACTGAGTGGCTTCAAAGCAGGTACATCTATGCGTATTCGCATTTCATGTATACCACGCTTAGACCTAGTTAAGGTGGGCCTATGCTTTAGAATTGAGAGGCCCTTTGAGTGCTCAGAGCCTCCAATGTGTTGCTCTGGTCAAAGGTTCGTGGTCGCGAATACGCGTGACATTTAACGCGTCTTGCTAAAGTGGGTGACGCGTGCTGTTGGACCCTGTCGCACCACTAAGCTATAGCTCCCGCACTTGCATAGCAGATGTGCAGTCTGCACTTTCTCTGCTAAGACAGCCCTGACAGCCATCAACTACATCCTGATCTCCGTTTAGGAATGGCAGCAGACACACGGGAGCCACAAAAGGCGCCATTAGATCCTGCAACTTCTTCGACAACCCCTACATCTCAGAGTAGGACCTACGAAACCTTCAATGCTCCAATAGCGCCGGAAAATGTAAATGCGTTGCCCGGAGGCGGTCTAAATACTGCAGGCGGAAGACCGAAAGACGCTGGCTTACTGGAGGCGATGAAGTCTGTCAGATTGCAGGAGCTCAAAGAGGTGCACAAGAAACCATGCGTACGAGATGCGCTACTAACGGGCATCGGAGCTGGTTTCGGTATCGGCGGGATACGTGTTATTATGGGTGGTAAGTGTTGTAGGTCACCCAACAGCACATTGTCTGACGGAAGTAGCGCCAATATTCCGGGCTTGCAACTGGGCTGTGGGTACGTTCTGCTTTGGGTCCTTCGCTATGTATGAATACTGTCAGAGGAAACGGCAACTGGAAATGCAAGGCTTGAGAAGGGCGGCAGAGGTGATTGAAAGAAAAAGAACCGAGAAGGAGATTAGGGCCGAAGAAGCTAGGGTCGCGAGGAGAATGGCCAAAGAGTAGAGTCTGGAGAGGCTAGGATGAACCAACGAAGATTATCGCCGGAAACTCTAGTTGACTTAAGGTAATGAGGCACAGACCACCGCCTTCGAACAGCCTGGTACACGAGCTACCTTAGCTGCGATCGAATGGATGAAGCTTTGTCTATCAGCAGGCCTGTGTTTCTCATGCCATTTCATATTCCAGCTGCACATGAGTGTGTTGTCACAACGCAACGCTCGTCTCCGAATACACGCGCTCGAATTAGCGCGAGGGCCTTAAATCTATGACTTCAAACTCTAAACCTTCAGCTTCATAGACATGTCCGGGCCTTAACGCGTCCGTGTAGATGTTACTTTCGGAATGCGGATGAAAGAGACCGGTCTGACTACAGTTCAACACAGACTTCATGCCTGGGGGATCAGTCAGGCGGAATACGCCCCAACTATTACAGTGTTAGCCTTGGCATATCAAAATCACATGCGACAACGCACTCTCCCTTGCTCGGCGCACAAACAATAGCGATACTTTCCGGCATCATCACCTGATATCCACAATGAGTGTGGAGGTCCCTGGAGCTCATGAAACAGGTCTGCGTCGGATGTGTGTGGATCCAACCAAGCACCATTAGGTCCTCCCCATCAACGTAGTCGAAGAGGCCGCTCTCGTTCATCGTTTCGCAAGTGTCTGATGTGCTTTCTTGTTCTGGTATCACTAACTTGGAAACAAATAGAGCGTTCGAGATTAGAGTGCCACACAATACCCCGCAGGTTTCGAGATTGGCACGGGTGTTCGGGAGGGCGAGAGAGAGGAATCGATGACGAAGATTCGGGGGCAGGAAGATGGTGCGGAGCGGAGTACCATTCTCCAGGTAAGCCGAAGGTTTGAATGTGAAACCCGAAGGTTTGAGATCCTGAAAAGTAGGGCTGGACGTTGAAGATCTGGATGGAATCTCACAGGAAGAGTCGAGATCCTTTCCTAGCCTAGGAGGCAAAGCCTCGCTGTACAGCAACGGTTCGTCGTTCTTAGGCGGAGGCCGCGGTGGTAGTGACGAACCTCGCTGTGATAAATCTCCCAAGAATGGAGGAGAAGCAGGAATTATCTCTGGCTCTCTGGCACTATGTTCAGGGATCGATGGATAACGATAAGGAAACCTCTGGTCCTCAAGTGGTGGACGAAAGCCAGCATTCTGAGAAACACCTCGTACTGCGCCGTCGACCTGTAGGCGCACATTCTGCATTTGCCGGCGTAGTGTTTCTTGGTCGATCCCTCGGTCGTTTTCGGCCAAAGCCTCTTCCCAGTTGCCCCATAACCCTGCTGTCCGCCTCTCTTGTTCCTCCTCCTCCGATATTCCAGCTTGCCGAGTGGTTTTCCTTGCGCTAGCTCGCCGTCTGATTTCTTTGTGAGCCAGCTTAACGGCAAAGTCTCTGTTATCCCCAGCCGCGAGGGTCTCCGTTCCGTTACTAAAAACCGAATCTGAAGGTAGCCGCGTATGGATACTCTGCTTGGTCGACGGATTCTGGTCTAGAGGAGGAAATAATTTCGCAGTACTACTCGATGCTTTCCTGGCATCGCGGTCACGTATTAGCTGCTCGTATCTTTCATAGCGTTTGTTGATACGCGGCTTGAGCACTTCGAGCTTCTTGATGCCGCTCTCGACGTCTCGTTTCGCTTGTGCTAGAGCAAGACGATTTTCCTGTCGTCTTGCATGTGGGTGAGTCGCCAGGTTCCGTACAACTAGCTGTGCGTGCCTATAGAGTAACAAATATGTCTGCTGGTCGTTGCCTTCATGCTCGTAGATCTCGGCCTACGAAATTATCATTAGCTGGTGTAAGGTTAGTAGACGTAGATAGTAGCAGCCCATACCTCCTTCAGCAACGTACTAGCAGTACGCAGCCAATATTTGAGCGGTATAAGAGGGTTAAAATCGTAGCTTTGAGCGCTTTTTACAATCTGCTCCACGTTTATTGGTTTTGATGGAATAGCTTTGAGGTCGTTGCCGTGTCCTGCCATATTTGTGTATTCCTCTCCTGCTTGGTGGCCCAGTGTACGGGTCAAGGCTCGGCTGAAATATGGTCAGCTCGATGTCGTTGCCTAGATCGTTTTGTATTGTCAGAATCGATCATGACTGAAATTTTGACTTGTAGGGGCCGAGGGGGCATAATTTTTCATTGATCCCCGTTTATATCGATTA
>JAABUV010008353.1_pt1 | contig 10496 bp, 7 predicted proteins | sample 5559971 | NCBI WGS metagenome assembly JAABUV01 (sample SAMN10711881, study PRJNA513362) | rock metagenome | isolation source: Antarctica rocks | place: Antarctica: Victoria Land, Knobhead nord | collected 2015-12-19
GATGGAGGTGCGGCAGACCATGCTGCTGCAGAGGGTCACCGGCAAAGGTATGTTGAAGGAGCTGTCCGCATGTTGCTTTTGTGTTATGTATTTTATACATGAAGTACTGTAATATAATATACACTTCCCTTATTGTATGTTACCTTACATATTGTTACATCATATAATGGTAGTCGTTGGCAATGAGAGGAGTGTGCCACTCACTGGTGTTGTTTACTTGATGTGTTAGCCGCAACAGGCATCCTTTGCATTGGAACAGGACATGGTTTGCACTGGAACAGGCATTGTTTGCACTGGAACAGGCATTGTCTACACTACAACAGGGATTGTTTGCACTACAACAGGGCATGGAAGTGCAGGGAGCCACCGGTGATGGAGAAAGCAAGCTCATCACTGTTCTTGCGCTTGACCTTTGTGCTTCTTGGCAGTAATACAGTGCTAGTGTGCCTGGTTGCAAGCCATGCGGTTGCACATTAGTATTAATAATCATACGTGCATTCTTGTTACACTATATCACCACGTATTACTAACAATGCGCATTACATTACACTATCATTATTGTATCTGCAATTGGCCTGTGTTTGTGACCTCGTGTTGTACTGAATCAAGCTCGTGCTATACTGAGACAAAACTGACGCTGGACCCTTACACCAAAGATGCTGCGTTTATTGCTGCACTTGCTGCAAAATCCCAAACTCTTCTCTGTGCAGCTTTGCTGTTTCATGGTGTGACTGCCTTTCAGGGATGCCAGCAAGGGAAGCTCTGAAGGTGGGCACTCAGGGCGGTGCCAAGGTTCTGGGTAGAGATGATATTGGCATAATAGCACCTGGCATGGCAGCAGACTTTGTGGCTTGGAGGACAGACGGCATCTCTTTCTCAGGAGCTCAGCATGACCCTGTCGCTGCACTGTTGTTCTGCACACCAGGCTTGGGGCCGGTGGACCTGTCAGTCATCAATGGAGACATCATTGTGAAGGATGGGCAGACGCTGACTTGCAGTGTCAAGGTATGCCCTTCTTCTGCCTGGAAGTGTAATGAGAATGACCAAGTCTGCACAAAATGCTTGCTGCATGTGGGCACCTTGCACATGGTGTTCAAAAATCAGGGCAGAGGTTCACTTACACATTTTGATGACCCCAGGTATGTACATCTTAAGCTCTTTGAGGAGTTTTCTATGCTAGCACAGCCAGCCTGGTAGCTTGCAGTTAACACTTTTATGTGAGCTTGTGATGAGTGCAGTCCCTGGATCATGTTGGTGAAGCATGTGCTGTACCGGGCAAAATTGCAATGCAACACCTTTGTGCATATCTTTTGTGCAGGAGGTCATCAAAGAGCACACGAAGCACTCCATTGCCCTGTGCAGTCACATTAAAGAGCAATGAAAGACATGCTTTCCGAGATGGCAGCAAAACCCTGGCTGCAAATGTATTGCAAGTGCACGTGTCCTGATGTGCTATGGCACTTTGCGATTTTGGCTGAACAACAGAGTAGCATTGGCTGTAATGACATGCAAGCACCATCTTTCCTCTGTCATGCTGAAGTGTCTATGTACTGAATTATTGAGCACAATCTTGCTGCAACTGCGGTGTTGCTGCAAAGGATGTACCTATGTGAAGGCTTGCTCTATTTGCATTTCTTTTCATGTAGGCAGCTGCAGCTGATCAAAATTCTGCTTTGATCTTTGTTTCTCACCAAGACCATATAAACCCCCTTTTTTAGAATGGTTTATAGGCTTTGTAGAGTATAAGGGACACCACAAAAAAGTTACTCTAAACAACACAGCTGCCTACAGGTGTTCTTTCAGCTATCGGCAAGTTGTCAGTCACAGGCTGTGCATGTACCTCTCTCCCTCCCAGTGAAAATGCTGGTTTCTCAGCCACTCGAACCTCTGCGTTCACAGTCTGCTCACCGAGATCTCACAAGCCAGTGTTCAACACTTACATTGAGCAGCCGAGTCTCATAATGTCCCGACTGTTCCTGGTCACTGCTCGTAAGACCGCTTGCCGCACTGGGAGGCCAATGCAGCACGTAGGTGCAGCGCTGACGGGGTGAGAACCTTGCATAAGATGCGACGGACAGCAATCATCTTCACATGATCGCCGAACCACAGTCAGATGACTTCTGACACCAGAAGCTTGTGCTGAACTGCAGGCTGCAGCAGCTGTGCACTTGGGCAGCAGAGCCTTCAGAAGGAAGCAAAGTGGACTCACAGAACACTACGCCTGCTGTTAACAGCCTTCCCAGCAGACTTCACGACAGGTGACGACTGGTTGTTCGCCGTATAATTTGGCATCAAACATGTTTGAACCTGTATGGCAACTGCCGTCATGCAGGTAGTTGGAAAACCTGCTGCTGCAAGTCTAGCTGTTAAATATGTGCAGCGCAGCATGAAGCCAGACTGGCCTGGCAGTCAGCAGATAGGCTAGGCTGTATCATTGTCGGTGTCTCAGTGTTGCGTAAATGCTGCAGCGTGAAAAATCTCTTCCTGTTTTGGAAATGCTGATTGTATCTGCAAAAGTCAATGCAGCATGGTCACGGTGAAGGTCATCTGAAACAGCCTCAGCAGATCGGGTTCTATACCACATTCAAAGACCACACAAGGGATTGCAAGGGCAATCACATGGCCCCTAAGCGTACTCACAATGACAAAACAGCTTCCGCACAAGCAGGTCTGCAGGAGGCCTCCAGACAGGTGAGTCATTCTCGAAGCTGAGAACCAGCTCAACACAGATGTCAAGAGCACACACAAACGATGCTACAGACCGCTGTCTTCAACATTTGTTGCCCTCGTGCACAAGCACCAGGCATTGCAAACATGAAAGGCCGCCCGTGTGATATCAAAACCACAGCAGTGTTGCAAAAAATGATGCCTTGCAGATAAGTGACACACAATCACAAAGACATTTCACAGTTGCATGGCTCAATTACAACATGCCGATTTTGGTACAATGTGAGTCATAACAAGCATGAGCCGCTTGCGGTGCAGGGCTCCAGAATCCAACATATGCGTTGAAGTCACTACTTATATCAAGGAACAGCAGAGGATGGCGTTGGCTGGTGTCAGAGGTCATCAGCCAGACCAAGCATTGCTGAGCTTTTATGCATCCATGGAGCACCTCTGCTCCACAGCTGGACCCCTTCTGGATTACATTAGTCTCAGTGCAATCAGCACAGCTACAGCGCAGCTCTGGACATCAGCTCAAGCTGATAGCAGCTTTGAGCCCAGTGCAAACATGGCAGGCTTTGAGCTGAAGCATTTTTATTGCAGCATTCTTCTTCAGCTGGAGCCAATGCTGCCTGATGTTGGAGCGCAAGCAGTCAGCAACATTTTATGGTCTTCAGCAAAGCTTGGGCTCAACCCTGATGCCTTTGTGCCAGGCATGACTGATGCCTTGGTAGTCGAACTGCTGCAGCTGACAAAGGTCAAAGCCAGACACCAGCCAAATGCACATGATTGTTCCAATTTTGTGTGGGCTCTCGCCTCCCTGAGCTATGAACCTGCAGACAAGGGCTCCATAAAAGCTATCTGCAACAGTTTTGTCATGCTCACTAAGCGTCATGATGAAAGCAAGCGGCCTACTGCACTTAATTGTGCCAACTTCTTGTGGGCTCTTGCCTCCCTGGGCCATGAGCCTGCAGATGAGGGCTTAGTAGATGCTGTGTGCGAGCGTTTTGCCATGCTCACCAAGCATCATGATGCACTCAAGCGGCCTTCTGCACAAGGAGCTGCGAATGTGATGTGGGCTCTGAAGAAATGAAGCATGCACCGCCTGATGGTGCTGCTGGAGTGGCTTACAGCTCTTTGTGCTTTGCCAAGACAAGCACCAAATGCACAAAGCCTGAGCAACACCTTGCTTGCTTGCGCTATACTCCGTCTCCAAGTCGAAGGACATGTCAGCACTGCCTTGGTCGATGGGCTGTTGAGTCTAGATTGGTCAGTGGTAGACAAGCAAGCATATTGCAATGCTGCCTGGAGACCTACTGCACTTAATTGTGCCAACTTCTTGTGGGCTCTTGCCTCCCTGTTGCTAGATCAGCTGGCTGCATTGTCAGCCAATCACCATGAGCTGTCACAGTCTTCCATGCTCAAATTTGCTGAGCTGACCCAACTGTACCAGGTTCTGGGCTGGCTGCAGCCTCATCCAACTGCACCTGCCCAACAACAATCTGCATGGTCTTGCCTACAAGGGAAGTTGCACAGACTGGGACCCAGACCTGCGCCTGAGACACCACCCTTCTACGGCATTCGCAAGCTGTACGCAGCTCTGGATCAGCTGCAGCTTTCCTTTACGGCCGCGGTTGTCATTCAGAGCTATTTGGTGGCTGCAGTGCTTCAGTCGCAAGACAACAAAGCTTAGCCAGTCATCTTAAGGCTGTCCAGCCCTGACTACATCACCAACATACCTGGCAGGTCATGCGCCACCCTTACTGATTGCACCACTCTTCTCAAAGTTGTTTGTGCCAGCATTTGCATCTGCATATCTCTGTCAATAAATGCCACCACAAGTGGCATGTCATTCTTGTGTGCTGTTGGTCGCGCCTTTATCCTATAGCCAGAGACTGTGTGTCTTTGCCTGTGTTTTGCCTTTGCCCGTGCGCCCTTCCTGCTGGACAACATAGTTCTCACTTCTTCTGCTAGCGTCCTTGCATACACTGCAGGTTGACAGGGCGTGCAGTGTTCAGCACCCACCTGATGGCTAAGCAAGGCCAGCTGGTCAATGTTCCCCACAAGATGACCAGTGACAGCATCACGGTGAAGCAGCTGGCAGATTACCTGGAGCCCATCTTGATAGCTGCAGCAGGAGGCTCTTTGAATGCCTACCGCAGTTGACACAGGCCAAACCGTGATGCTCACGCCTTGCTGCGTCCACAGTGATGCTTCACGGTGAGGAAACACATGCCTTTTGCCCCTTGAATTTTGCATAAAAATCATGCTGCAGTGGCGGCCCAAACTTGCTGCAATGCTGCGATGCCAGGCTAGCTGCAACAGCTTGTCTGACTGGGCAAAAGGCCAGCACTGACTGTTGTGACGTTGGTGTGAGGTCATGTATACTGATTATGTGTGTGTCTGCAGCAGCATTGGCTACTGACAGGTTGCACATTGATCTTCATCACTGCGGCCTATGATGCAGGTAACCGCATGTAGCAAGCCTGGTCTGAACTTACTTGGCGGCACTAGCCTTGGTGTCATGAAGAGCCGCTGAGTACTCTTCTGCTTATATGTGTGGCTCACTGGAGCTTCCGTGGCCATGCGTCACCTTGAGTCACAGTCAACAGTACAGTGCAGAAGGTTCAATGGCTTGTGCAGTTGCTGGCTTCACTTGCAACACAGTGGGTGATCAGATCTGTCTGTCTAGACATGTTTGCTGAAAGCAAATTGACTGGCCTTTGACATGTGTATGCAAATTATGTGTACCAGAGGCTTGTTGTGAATGTGAGCAACAAACTTGTATTACTGCCATGCCCTTGAATATGTTGTTGTTCAGTCCAGCTCTGAGTTCCCTAGGGCCTTGATAGATTGGATCTCCGGTACACGTTCCCAAGAATACGCTAATTTGCAGAGCTTGGTATAATGCCTGGATCATAGAGATATTGTGCCAGCTCTGCCAGGGCCTGGATTACTGGGCCGTCCTTGCCTAAGGTGTCTTCGACCAGTTTCACAACCATGCCAGCAGCATTCTGCCGTCAGACTTTGATCACTGTCAGTGTTGTAAAGAGGATATGCATTATTCAGAGGAGATGCTGAATATGGTATACCCGCATAGATCGAGGTCACATCAAATACACGCGCAGTGTTGTAGGGTAAAACCCCACGTTGCGCATTTGATGCCCCTTAGCTCATTGTACCCTGTTACACGCAGCTGGTGCAGCAGCTGCAACACACCTCAAATCAGCTAGTGTATAGTGTTTGTGGTCACCACTATATTAAAGGTTAGCATGCTCTCAAAACTTGTTTGTCAGCAAGCTTGACCTCACTCTGACAGGATTGCTGGAGCTGCCTCATGAGATCAAGCTTCAGGACTGCTGTCCTCATGATAACAGACGTAATGATGTACAGTATCTTCTCGATATAACGACTGCACTTGTCCCATACAACTTGTTGTTACATCAAGATGTCACTACCTTGATACAATGACACCAGCAACACCATTGTTACACAGAAAGATGGATATGAAGAAGTCAATCTTAGGTCAGATCATTTGGAAATACGTTCAACATGCTTGCTTGGGTCTGTGGCACCTCATACACCCTCTGTTTGCCTGTAGAAAATTGCGAAAAAAACTAACAATACCACGAAAAACTTCTCCATCCTGGAGATGTGCGTACCCATGCTTTGCTGTTGTTTGACTGTCTTGATACGCTATATGTGCTGCTGACCCACTTTGCAGAGTCTTTTGGTGTGCCAGTGACTGGAGTAGTCTTGATACCTGGCTTGCTAAGCCATTCGGCAACATATGCAGTCAATTGGTCAAAGGAAGGGGGCCGTTTTGCCTTATGCCACTCACACATCTGTCCATAACCAGAAGTCGTTCAGCTGAATCCTCAGGCCAATTCCCATACATTCAACGTACCAAAGTGTATGAAATGATCAGATTATCACGTATGCTTTGTTAGGTGTACGCAGCGATCTTGCCGCCCAGATCTGCTGTGGTGCTCTCACCGAGTTAACGACAATCCTAGGGCAGTAAGCCAATTTTCATTGTCGTCACATCGGGCGTCGTTGCGGTTATATCTGGCAGATTTCTAGTGCAGGACCGTCCCCAGAAAATTGGCCGTTGCTTCGCGATTGTCGTTACACCAAGCGTCGCTATAACGAAAATACTTCCTTTAAAACTGGTTTCGGAGCCGCTTGTGCTTTTTGAGGTCATATTTGCATGTGCGCTCACATGCCCTTTGTTGCGTTTCAAACTGCAGTGTCGATCACGGGCATAAGCAGCCGAGTTTCGTGATGTCAAGATTGTACCTGGCAACTGCTTGCTTGCATGGAAAGCCAGTCTCAAAGCACGCATGTGCAGCATTCAAGGGGTAAGAGTCCTGCATGACTTACGATGGATAGCAAACAACCTGACTTCATCGCGAACCGTAGTCTGGCGGCTTTGTATAAAGAAGCATCACTTGAGCTGCAGGCTACAGCAGCTGTGCACTTGGGCTACAGAGCCCCAGAAAGGAAGGAAGGTGGACTCACAGAACGCTGCTCCTGCTATTGAAGCAGTACCCCAGCAGACCTCGAGTCAGGTGAGCATTGCACGCTTGCGACATCTTTGTATTCTCTTCATCTGGAGCAGCATGAGCCCTTGCCTGCCATCATGCAGGTATCTGGGATTCTTGCTGCCAGTCCAGCTGTGAAGCATGGGCAGCTCAGCATGATGCCAAAGAGGCCTGATAGACAGCAGGTAGGACAGAGCATGATGTTGAGAGTTGTTGCTGTAGTTGATGAACAATCACCACAAACTGGCAGGCTCTTGGCATGCAGGCAACAGAAGCTATGAGTTTCAAGTCTGCAAAGCATATGAGTCATTACATCAAAGAGCAATGGCAGCTGGCTGCTCAGTCTGTCAGGCATTCCAGTCCTGACAAGGTCATGGAAGCATACTACGGCTGCATGGATCAGATGTGTCGCTGTACTGAGAAGCAGCTGAACTATATACACATCAATGCCATTGTCCATGGCACAGCAAAGGTGTGGATAGCAGCTAGAACAAGCCACAATGGTCGGGGAGGTGAGCAGCAAGCACATCAGAAACTGCGCAGCTTCCTTGTCAGGATGCTCAGGCGGCTACAGCCACTGCTACCAGCTGTCGGAGCCAGGGGGGCTGCCAACCTCTTGTGGTCATCAGCCAAGTTGGGGCTGAATCCAGATGCCCTGGTGCCAAGAATGACAGACAACTTGGCGCACGAGTTCATGGTTGACATAGATGCTGCTACCGGGCAGCATTTTGCAAATGTACTGGTGGCATGTGCCAAGCTTCAAGTAAAGCCTTGCCAGGGTAGACTGGTCAAGGCAATCTGTGGGCGCTTGGCTACTGTAGACATGTCAACCTTTGGCAGCCAAGCTGTGGCAAACACATTACACAGCCTGGCCACGATACCAGCTGCTGCACCTTCTGTTGAGGTGCTGGATGCTTTGTGCCAGCGCTTTGGTGTACTGCTCAAGAGTCGCCAAGTTGCTGAGCTCCCAGATGCTCAGACCATTGCAAACACAATGTGGGCTCTGAGTAAGCTGAAGCATGCTCCATCCGATGAGCTGGCCATGCCCATGGTGGTCAGGATGGTGGCGCTGTGCTGCTTGCCAGGCCAACAGCCAAAGGCACAAGAAGTCAGCAATGTTCTGCTTGCATGTGCTGAGCTGAGTGTGCCTGTCAAGCAAGCAGACACTGACAGTCTAGCATCCTTTCTCTTGAGCTCCAACAGGCAGGGTACCCAGCAAGCGTACACAAACACAGCTTGGAGTCTAGCTGTCACAGGGCATTTGCGCCAGGCACATTTGACGTTGATGCTAGATCAGATGCTTGCTTTGTCTGGCAGTCCTGGTGAGATGTCAACACCTCCACTGATCACAGTTGCCCAGCTGACCCAGCTGTACCAGGCTCTGGACTGGCTGCAGCCTTCTTCAACTGCACTTGCCCAACCACAATCAGCATGGTCCAGCATGCAAGGGAAGTTGCACAGACTAGGACCCAGACCTGCGCCTGACAAGCCACACTTTTACGGCGTTCGCAAGCTGTGCGCAGCTCTGAATCAGCTGCAGCTTCCCTTTAAGGCCATGGTTGTCATTCAGAGCTACTGGGTGGATGCCGTGCTTCAGTCGCAAGACAACAAAGCTCAGCCAATCATCTTGAGACTATCCAACCCTGACTACATCACAAACATTCCTGGCAGGTCATGCATCACTTTTTCTGACTGCACCACTCTTGAATGTGCCAGCTCTTGCATCTGCGTGTTTGTCAATGAAGGCCAACAGAAGTGGCCTGTCATCCCCGTGTGCTATTGTAGCGCCTTTGTTCTGTAGCCAGAGACTGCGTGCCTTTGCCTTTGTGTTTTGCCCTTGCCCGTGTGCCCTTCCTGCAGGACAATACAGTTCTCACTCATTCTGCTAGACGTGCTTGCACACACTGCAGGTTGACGGGGCGTACAATGTTCAGCATTCACTTGATGGCTAAGCAAGGCAGGCTGGTGGATGTTCCCCACAAGATGACCAGTGGCATCATCACGGTGAAGCAGCTGGCAGACCATCTGGAGCCCATCTTGACAGCTGCGGCAGGAGGCTCCCTGGATGCCTACCGCCTCTAATGCTGGCCAAGCAGTGTCACTGATTCCCGTATCTAAGCTAGACGGCACCATGGACAGCATGGCCTTGAGCTTCTTTTGACGGCAGCAGCAGGAGGATGCTTGCTCATTACAACTGATACCAATTCAGTTGTACCGGACTGGCAGCAGTGCCCTGTCAGCAGGCAAGCCTGCTACCTTTGTCTTACTAGTGGGCAATGATTGTCATTGCACTGGTATTGAAGGCATGTCGTACATTGGATCAGCTGCAGCAGCCACAGCATTGGTGACGGATGATTGTTATAGTCATTATGCACACACATCCCGAGGCAGCTTGCATTGCTGTTGCAGTGTGTTGCAAAAGCAATGCATTGCATCAGAGGCAGTGCGCAATCTGACAATGGCGTGCTAAGCTATCAGCCTCAGCCATGTGTGCATGTCTGATGTCTGTCTGAGGCTGACATTTGTCCGCCTACATGATCCCCCCTGATCATGTGACTTGCAGGCAGGCAAGCAGTCAGCTCTCCAGACACCAGCTTCCTGCATGGCATGGTCAGTTGGTCCCGTTCTGACCAGGCTTGGGGCTAGCCTGCAGCAGGTGGCAGACTCCATCTTGACAGCTATAGCAGGAGGCTCCCTGGATGCTTCCCGCCATCGAAATGTGTCTCATGCTTAGCAGGACATCATGCAGGCAAAGCCTGCTCAACGGTGTTCTTATGTGCCTAGCAGCGTGCCTGTGTGCATGTGTTGTCAGCTTCACAGAGCAGCATAAGTGTTGCTGTGGCCCTGCATACCCTTCTTTGTGACAGCAACACATGCTGGGCAGTCCTTGCTGTATGTGTGCTGGCATGCACAATACGCTGGTCCCTGTTCAACGCAGGTTTAGATGTCAATCATGCTGCAGTACTGCCCAGCAGAAGCTTGCACACCAGCAATGATTGGTGTAGACAGTGTGTTTAAAGCTGCTGCTGACAAGCTGCAAATTGGCCATCAACTTTGCTGCAGGTTGAGAACAGTTGCGCACTCAGTATGTCAAGCTAGTGACGGGACATGACAAACTGACATGGACAGATACTCTGACTCGTCATGGCGTTGTCAACCTAGCAGCTTGAGCCATGTGTGCATGCCTGATGCTGACTTAGACCCATGTGCATGACATACACCCCCCAGTCATATGCCTTGCAGGCAGGCAGCTCCTCAGACACTTTGGGTGGTGGTCCTATGCTCACT
>JAABUV010008354.1_pt1 | contig 10495 bp, 16 predicted proteins | sample 5559971 | NCBI WGS metagenome assembly JAABUV01 (sample SAMN10711881, study PRJNA513362) | rock metagenome | isolation source: Antarctica rocks | place: Antarctica: Victoria Land, Knobhead nord | collected 2015-12-19
CGCGCTGCAGCAGTCTGCATAGGCCCTCGCCGTGACCTTGCAGTCGGCCATCGCCTTTTGCTTCAGCTTGTACAGCAGCGCTGGCACCGCGCAGCAGCCTGTGTTACGTGCGGTGCGCTCGGCGATGTAGTTGCTGAAGCATCACCTTCCAATCAGCGCACCTTCCTCAACTTTTCGCGACACCAGCTGTTGCTGGTCCTTGACCATACGACAGCCAGGCGCGCCCCCTGTTCCTGGCGCCCTCTCAGGCGGCAAGCACAACGTCAAGTGCTCTGATTTGACCTGACGTGACCGTGCAGCAGTGCAGACAAAGAGCGGCTGTGCCGTAACTCTACTTAACAGTGTTCACGGAGGCTTGAGCAGTTTCTGTTCAGTAAAGCTCGCTTGTGGTCACAAGGTTGGACGGGTGCAGCCGCGTGGGCAGCGGTGGCCGCCGCTGCGCTGTTGGTCATACTCGCTCGCAGCACTTGCTTCAAACAAGTTGCTTGTTCGATCCAGCCACACAACAAGTGTGCTCTGCTACGCAAAAATTTTGCAGGCGCCAACTGACAGACAGAGCCGACGCGCTTGGCAGACACCACCTTGCTTGGACTAGCACGGGGAGCAGGGCGCAACCTGAGTGCACAAGCTTGGCATTTGAGCCATGGTCAGTCACTGAAGCTGCTTGCCAGAACAGTGTTTGTCCGGCTCGCACTCTCCGTTTTGCGTGCACGGACTGACGAGGACTGGGGCGGGTGCGGCCGCAGGCAACGCCTCTCGTTGCTGGCCTGGCCCTCGGCGCCGCAGCCTTTGCCGGCAAGTACGCCATAGAGCTAGCCACCAAGCTGCGGGCCGCTCCGCCGCGCCTGCGCCAGTTCTACAAGGTGCGCGGGCCCTTCCGGAGAGGCCGGTGCGTGCGGCGCGGCGGGCTTGCGCAGCGCTCAAGCGGCTGCGCTGCACAGGGTGGCTTCCAGCCGCAGATGAATCGGCGTGAGGCCTCCATGATTCTCGGCGTGCGTGAGAGCGCGGGCGAGGACCGCGTCAAAGAGGCGCACATCCGGGTGATGAAGGCAAACCACCCGGACCTGGGGGGCTCCAGCTACATCGCGGAGAAGGTCAACGAGGCCAAGGACATGCTCTTGGGCAACAAGCGCCGTTCGTCTGTGTTTTAGCAGGGCCGCGCAGGCGAACGCGCGCGCATGTGTCTATGCGAGTTTCAGTGTGTTGTGTCTTGCTGTTCTGCAGTCTTGTTGACTTGAGCTGCTGTGTCTGCTGCGTTGTCGGGCTGTGTCTTTGCACAGAAAAATTAGGCTGCGCCGCAGGACACAGCTTCGCCCGTGCCAGTGGCCAGGAGCGTGCCGTGCTTGAAGCTGCTTACGCGGTGAAATGTGGAACACTGCTGCATGTTGTGAACGGTGCAAAGTTTTGGGCGACGGGAGTACGAGACAATGAGTTAGGCCAGGGAGCGCGTTGCTTGAAACAGTGTATAACAGTGCAGCCTGCAGCAATATCTGCACTCAGTCACAACTACACTGTAGCGAGGCGTCGCGCACGTTTCCTGCAAGCCCAACCAGCTTTGGAGCGTGCACTGCAGCAAATGAAAGGACCATGCGGAGGAGTACAGGAACGGGGACCCCATCACAAAGGTGCTACGCACGAAAACTGTGGAGCTCGCGAGAGCCGCTACGAAGCATCTGTGCCCCCCGCGGCCTTGTCCTTGCGGCCCAGCCACCGCGCAACCACTGGCGTCAGCGCGACCGTGGGCGGGAAGCGGATGGGCGACAGCGCCTTGTGCGCCGCGTATGCGATGGCCGCCGTGCCCACACGCTCGCTGGTGTCGGACGCATTCAGGCCCACGCGCTGCAGCAGCGCCGCCACGTTCACGCCTGGCAGCGCCGCAGGCCGGCTCAGCCCGCCGGCGAACCGCACCCAGCCTGGGTCTGTTCTGTGAGGCGCAGCGCTCGCTCGCTGAGCGGCCATGCCTGCACACAGCTTCACGAGGCACAGAGCATGGAGGCCTGCTTCGCCTGCACACCTTCACCAAGCCCCTTCAGCACGCCTGAGCCCCTGCTCCCTTGCGCCTTTGGGGAGGGGTGCAGTCGGGCCGGCACTCAAGCACGGTGACTCCACACAGACACACGCCTGCCACGCAAAGCGTCTCCCGGCGCCCAGGTCGCGGCGCGCCCGAGCTGACAAGCGCGTAGCAGGCGCCAAAGGACACGATGGCGAAGGAGATGGACGTGAGCAGGTACGCGCTGCCGTAGCGCGCCAGCAGGTCCTTGGCCTGGGCGCCGCGGCCGCGGCCGTCCTTGCTCGCGCCCTTGCCGGTGAACACCTGCCACAGGCCCGCCTCCAGGCCGTACTTCTCGGTCGTCTCCGACGCGTCGCGGCTCTCCCCGGCCTGCCGGCGGCGCCCGCCGAGCCTCAGCACCTTGCCAGCAGCGCGGAGGGAGCGGTAGGGGCAGCGCAAAGCGCTTCGCATGCGCGAGCTAGGCAGCAGCGCAGCGACGCTGCAACATGGCAGGCGGGCGTGCACGCCTTCTCCTTTGCGTCATCCAGCTTTTCCTTCAGCCCAGCGCGCGCCGTGCCTAGCCGCCTGCCGCACTGCCTGCCAGGCCTGGTGCACCCCACGCTGCGCGTTTCACATAATCGCCCGTGATCTTCTCACGCGGTATGTTTGCTGACAACGTACTTAAAGCAGTGTACGCTGCCCACCTCTGCGCTGGCAGCGTGTGGTGGATGCATCCTCGAAACGCGCTCTGGCGCAGCCTGCCACAGCACCTGTGGATGCTCAGTGACTGCTGCGTGTGCCACACGTGACTGGAAACAGCGCGGCATGACACCTGTTGTGCTGAAAAGCGCTGCAGTGGCTGGTGGCGAGCTGAGAAGATGTCATAGCTGTCCACAATTTCACGTCTTCAAAGAAGTGCACACACTTAGCACAGCACTCTGATGCAGAACTGACGTTGGCACCTTTTCTCGGATTTCAGCAACTGTTCCAGCACAGTACCTGGAAGGGATGCAAGGGTACAAAGCCTGGGACATGCAAAATATGAATACAGAAAAGCAGACCTGTTTACAGGTACTGTGCAGGGTCCCTGCCAGCAGGGCCTGAACTTCAGGCACACATACACAGTCTTGATGCTTCGCTCCACACTAAATCCTCAACCAGCTCTGCACAGCAGTGACTCGAATCCTGAAGCAGTTCTGGCAGCTCTCTGATACCAAATACCAAGACAAGCTAAGTGCGGCAAGACACCCCGGCATCAGCAGTCACACAGGTAGTTAAAAGCAGCCGTGGACATACTTCAGAAGCGCGTGGGTGCCATCAAATAGACATAGATAAGCGCCGAGACAGGCCTTGGCACACTCCGCCAGCGTACCCACGTCGCAGGCCTGGCATGCCTACTTCAAAACACAGTATGGTCGGCCTCACGCGCACCTTGCTAATGGTGTCAGAATTAGCCAAGCCAAACCCTGTCTTACGCAAGCCTGACCTTGGCAGGCACAAATACTGGTAACGCAACCACCCTGATGCCTATGCACACCGTCAAAGAGCACCCCAAACTCCTATCAAAACTTCTGCAGCCAGTTCATACCCCTGCACTGCCTACCTGACACTTTATGGTGCCTGCTACACTCGCCCTTACTTGACCATGGCGGCCGCGTCTGTTACCATGTGTTTGTTCCAAAGGTCCTGGCCCATGCGCCAGAGCACGGAGAACAGCAGCCCCTGTGTGCACACAAGCAGCACTCAGCAGGCAGGCAAAACTCCATGCAGGCAGGCAAATTCCATGATTCATGACTATGCACAAGGGCACACTCAAATAGAACGGGTGCAGAAACGACCAAGCAGCAGGCCCCACAACATTGATGTGAGGGGTGAGGAGGGAACATAAGAGTCGATCCAGTGTTCAACATACACACTGTGACGCGCTGCCAGTGACCCATGTGCAAGGTACATGGTACTGACTCCACAGCGCGAAGCATGGACTGCAACAAGGCCAATGCTGGTAAGCGCTGACGCAGCACAGTCGCGCGCCTGCAGGCCGTTGGCCAGGATCTTGGTCTTCAGGCCGCGCCCGAACAGGCCCAGCACGCCGTCCTTGGCGACAATGTCGCGGATGACCGCCGGATAGGTCACCGCCTCGGTCGCCGCCTGCTTGGACGTCTTCACGACGCGGATGGAGTTGCTGACCGTGTCGCTCACCTGCGCGCGCCCGCGCCCCGCTCATGCCAGTGCAGCCGGTTCTTCTGCCAATACTGCATAGCTGCCGCCCCTCGCTGCCCCAAACAGCAAGTACCTGGCCTAGCCTGCACATGCATCGCTGCTAGGACAATGGAAGTGCTTGCATCAGTTGTGATTGCTCCTCAGTAGATGCTTGCAGCATGCAGGTGCTTGCAACATGTTGGCTGAAGGCTGCAGCGACGGGGCATGGCGCACACCAGGGACGCGCTGAAGCCAATGAACGCGCTGCGCAGCAGGCGCTTGGGCAGCTCCTCATACTGCGGCAGCGCCTCGTTCAGGTAGTTGTCTGCGCGCCATGGCGGCTCTGGACGACTCTGGAGCGCTCCACCCAAGGGCCCGATGCCAGCGCAAGCATGGCTATGTACGTAGCTGTGGGCCGGGGGATGCGCCATCCATTGCACTTAAGTTGAGCAGGAGCCTCTGAGCAAGTGCAGCGTCGTTTGCCACCCGTTGACAGCCAGCTCTGGCACTCCCTCCATGGATGCCGTGTCCCTTTGGGGCAAGGACACGGTGCAAGGTGAAAGGTGTGATGTGCAGCAGGGTCAGCAAGGCCGTTCGCCAGCACAACCCCACAGTTGCTGGCCGCGCCCCACAGGGATCCGCACATGTGCCGAACCAGGGCGCGTGTCCCGCAAACGTCGCAAACGCGGACGCCAGCGCGCCGTGGTACAGCACGGTCGGGCCGCTCCGCGCGATCTTGGCGCGCAGCTTGCGCAGACCATCCTTCCCCTCTACCTGTGCATATCATTGCCTTGCTCGACCCAGCAGGTCGAGCTCGAGACAACACGCGACGCGCGTATGCTGGTCAGGGGCGGCAGAGGGGCGTGCTGAAGGGCCGCGAGCGAGCCTGCAGGATGGTCTTGCAGGCGTCGATCGGCATGAGCGCTATGCGGAACAGGCCTGCGCTAAAGCTGGCCGCCAGCGTCTTGAGGCCCACGTTGAGGCCCCTGGTCGAGTCGTAGCTGTCCAGGAGCGCCAGCGTGCCCGCATTGGCGGCCGTGTCCCCAAACCGGCTCAGCGGGCCCTGCAAATTCGATACAGTTGCCTCCAATCTGATTGTGAGCAGAGGCACATGCACTGCTCTGAGCAGTGCGCCGCCTATACGTAGTGTGCCAGCCTATGCAGCAGGGTGTCCTGCAGGCACGGCCGGCACATGCGGATTTGCATGGTGGTCAACAGAGGAGTACATGCCCTGCAAGCCACACCATATTTCGCAAATGCACCATGATCGCTACATGTCAAGGAGCCACGCAAGGCTTCACATGTTGGTCAGTGACACTGAGTGGTTCTGGTGCTTCAGTGGTGCTCCACAGAAGGTACCGTGCAGCAGCACCTGTATCAGCGCGGGTCCGAGGCCGCGGTAGAAGCGCAGCACGCCCCCCTCGCGGTAAAGCGTCTTCAGCGCGTTCGTTGTGGTCGTGCCGTACCGATACTGCACGCATGCGCTGAGTCACCTGCTTCAGCCTAGTGCAGTCAGCATTATGCCAACTCAGGTATTGGCGATAGCTTGTTAGCCAATTTCCATGCCTTAAACTGCAAGCGCACAACCAGCAAATTGACTGCTGGGTTGATGGAAAAGCAGTATTGTACGTGGCATATTGCACCTGGTAGTTGACGGTGGTCCGCAGCCACATCAGGGACAGGACCTGCGCGACATCTAGCACTGTCAGGCCAAGCAGCCTGATGAATTTTCCAAGCAGGCTCAATCTCTTGGAGGTGCTGAGGGCGGCGCTCAGCAACAAACAAAGGCCACCTGTATCCCCATCGCCGCGGCGCCAGGCAGCCCCCCGCCCAGCGCCTTTTTGCCCGCTCGTCTCAGCACCTGTCCGTGTGGTCAGGCGTGTCAGTCAGCATTTATGTGAGCAGCGAAGGGCTACTCATCAATAGAAACGCGGTGCTGCCCCAGCAGGCAGTCTTGCTGCGTCTGTTGGCAGGTTGGCGTGAACAGTGTGCGTGGAGCATTCAAGCAGGAATTTAAAAATGCTGCTCCTGGCACCAGCCAGAGCAGTGGCTTCCCTCGTGGCACGCGCCTCAGAGAGCGGCTCCGCCTCCTTGGCCTGGTGCAGCGTGAGCGGGGCGAGCGGGGGCGGGCCATCCATGCGCGGCCGGGCAAGGACACACGGCGCGGCAGCGCACACGGTGCTGTACGCATCTGGCGGCAGCAGGCAGCTGGCCCGCGCGGGGACCCGCCCAGTGCTCATCAGCGGGAGCGCGTACAGGCAGGCAGGCATCAGCTGCTGTGGCCTGAGCAACGCGTCCATGCCTGCTTGCGCGCCCCCCGCTGCCGTGCGCAGCACTTCCGCCCGTTCGGAGAGCTCCTCCTGCTGAGCTGGCTTAACCAGCCAAGTTAGGCTTGGCTTGCCGCGACTCCCTGTGCCTGGAGAGCCCAGCGCGGGAGGCACGATGGCGGGCCCGGGCAACAAGAAACGCAAGGTGGCGGGTGTCGGGATTGACTTCAAGCGCGCAAAGCACAAGGTGGGCAAGCGGCTGCCGCCGCCGCGCAATGCCACCGACACGACTGTGCGCTCGCGTGTCATCTCGCTGCCATCCCAGAGCGTGGCCCAGGACAAGGGCGGTGCGGCCGTCAGCGAGCGCAACTTGACGCTCAAGGTGCGGGCGCACCGTGATTTCAGTCACAACGCACGTCACACTGTACATTGTGCTTACGCATTGAGTGTGTGCTGATAGAGACTGCCAGGCTCTGCGGCGCAACAGCATACCTTATGCAAATGCATAATGTTTATTGGTGCAACATTGCTTGACAACAGCCACGTACAAGTGCCGTGCCACTCAGGCAAAGGCAGTCTGCTCACTGTTGCTGTGAGGTCCAGGAGTTGCTCGGTCAGACGAGTCACTACAGCGAGCGCGTGCGCAAGGATGCCTTGACTGGCATGGCCGAACTGCTGGCCCGGCACCCCGAGGAGCTGCGCCGTCAGGTGGGTATAGAGTAGGAAAAGGGATGACGTCCTGTACAACATTGACAGCCACCTGCGCGTCAGTGTCGGTTGCATGATGGGTAGCAGCCCTGCGCCAGCCACCATATGGTCTGTACAAGTCAGTGCGGTCACTGAGGTCAGGTGCTTGACATATGAGCACTCCTCAGGTGCAAGCCCATGCCTCGCAGCTGCCTCCCTGCGGTGCCAATACGTGAACGTCCTTGCAGGCCGGCCCAGTCGTGGAGCGCCTGGCGGAGCGCATCACCGACGCGGACGGCGGCGTGCGCGGCGCGCTGCGCGCGCTGCTGGCCGGCGCGGTGCTGCCGGGGCTGGGCGAGCGCGCGCTGGCGCCCTTTCTGCCACTGCTCATGGCGCACGTGTCCGCCGCCATGACCGACCTGGCCGCGCCTGTCAGGTGCTCGCCTCGCCACTGGCGTCGCTCCCTGTCGTGAACCTGGCAGCTTGGTGCTCAATGAATGTGGGTCAGCGTTGGAGGCGTTGTTTTTTTACGTGCTGTAGCGCAGCGCTGCTGCTCGCTGGCGCTCCAACGCCTGCAGGCGGCAAGCGCACGCATTTACTGGAGCTTGGGGGCTCATGAGTGCATGGCTGCATGGTCGCAACGCTTACAACGAGCACGAGCACCTGTGGCGCGGCGGCAGGGAGGATGCGGTCGGCTTCCTGGCGGTGCTGATGGCGGCGGCGCCGCAGCAGGTGGCCAGCCGCTTCCTGGCGCCCGCGCTGCAGCACTACGCGTCGCTGCTCGCGCCCGCGCAGCGCACGCGCAGCGTGCAGGCCGGCTCGGCGAGCGCGATGCTGCGGGTGCGCGATGTGATTGGGGTCCATGGCGGAATGCTGCTGGGGATATATTGTGAGAGTAGTGAAGGGAAGCACACCGTGTCTGGCTTGTTGCAGTGACCTCTGCGGCCGAGGGTTAGTGCGAGACTCACGGTGGGTGGCGCGGAGTGGCGCGTTTGCAGCGTACGTCAGTGGTGGTGCTCCGTGGCAAACACCAGGTGCTCCAAGGTGGACACGATGCCGTGTCATGATGCATTGCCTTTTGTCACTCCCTGCCTACAACAGCCAAGTGCCGCTTTGTCAGGTGGCGTGTGACATTTTTTTAAATCTGTGCGGGGGCAGTGCAGGTGCTGGAGGGCCTGGAGGGCCTGCTGACGCAGGCGGCGGCCGCCGAGCGTGGCGGCGCAAACCCTGACCCTGACCCCGACCCCGACTCCGGCTCGCCCGCTGGCGCGCCGCATTGCGCCGCCGGCGCCTGGCGACGCCCGCTGTTCTGCCGGCGCTGCGACTGGCCGCCGCGCGGCCTGCCGCGCGCGCCCCCGCGCGCGCCCGCGGCACAGCCGCTCGGCGCGCCCAGGCCCGGAGCGGCGGGCCTTGGGAAGCGGGGCGCGGCCGCGGCGGCGTCGGCGGCGGGCGCCGGCGGGCCCGCCAGCGAGCCGGGGGAGGCTGCCGCGGCGGCCGAGGCGGTGCTGGAGCGGCTGCTGGGCGTCTGGGCGGACCTGGCGCCGGGGCAGCTGGCCGCGGGCGCGCCCGAGGAGGCCGCCGTGCGCGGCCTGGCCGCCGTGCTGGCCTGCGCGGGGCTGCTCCTGGACCGGCTCCCGCCGTCCGCACTGCTGTCGTCCCCGGGTGCGGACCAGCTGTCGGGCTGGGGTATCAATGCTGCTGATGCGCTGCAATCTAGCCTAATGCGGCAGGTCTATTTTATGAGAGCCAGCGTCGCACAAACAGACGGTGATGTGGGCATGACCCAGCCGCACGGTGGCCCGGACGCATGGGCGGCACGGTCGCGCTGGCGCACCTGCGCACCGTGACGGCAGGGCGTGTGCATCTGCAGCCGCATGACCAGTGCGCCCCGCAGGACGGCGCGAGGGCTGGGCGGCCGCGCTGCTGCGGGCGTGCGCGCCGCATGTGCCCGCGCCCGCGCCCGCCGTGCGCCCGCCGCCCGGTCTGCAGGCGGCGCTGCTGCAGCTAAACATGGCCGCCGCCGCGCTGCTGGCGCGCTTCCTGCCGGCGGCCGCCGCCGGCGCGCAGCAGGTGCGGCGGGGCGCGTTGCGGCGGGGAGGGCTTCTGGCCCTGGCGCGCGTGCGCCACATGTGGTGGTGAAGGTAGCTTGCGGGGCGCCGTGGGACGCAGATGAGCCTGTCTGCATGGTGTGCGCCGCGCTCGTGCTGGCAGGTGCATGAAGCGGAGCGGGCGCCTTCATGGTTGCCGGTCCGCCAGCTGGCTCTAGGCAGGGTTGTCAGGGCAGAGGCTCAAGCTCTTTGCAACCCTTGCCTCTTCCCTGATGCACTTGCAGCTAGGCCATGGGCGGGGAGCGCTGCCGCGCGCGCTGCACCGTGCGCGTGGGCGGTGCGCATGGGCGCGGCGCAGCTGCTGGACTCCTGCAAGGGCGTGCTGGCGGACGGCAACGAGGGGCTTTTCCGGCCTCTCGGCTGGGGCCGCTAAGAGGGGCGAACGCAGCGCTGGCGGTGGGCGGTGGGCGGCCGCGCAGCCTGAGCGCATGCGCCCGCCGGCGCACAGGCGGGCTCATGGGGCGAGGCGGGCTGGGCGGCGCGGCTGCTGGACTTCTACGAGGGCGTGCTCGCGCGCGGCGAGGTGCTGCCGGCCGCAGGCGGCCTGGCGCAGGGCGTGCGCCTGGCCGCGCTGCCGGCGCCCGTCGTCGCCGGCGTGCTCGCGGGTGCGGCCCGCCGAGCGCGCTGCACTTGGCCATATGCTAGGGTAGGGTAGGGTAGGGTCCTAGGTCCTAAACATGCTTGAGCATGCTGACTTTGTGGAAGGTGAGCGCCTGGCGGGCTTGCGCTCGGGGGCGCTCAGCCAGGTGGCCTGCCCCGGGTGCTTTGGGGGACAGCACGTTGGCGCGCGAAGCGTGCCGACCGGCGGCCTCAAGCCGTGCGGCCACTTGCCGCGCGCGCTGCTGCGGCTGCGTCCCTGCAGTGCGTGCTCCGCTGCGCCAGCGCGGTTCAGCCGGTGCGCTTGACCATGCCCGCCGCTGCGCGCGGCAGGCGTCTGCCAGATCCTGCCGGCGGTCACGCCCGCGCGGCGCGGCGCGCTGCTGGCGGCCGCGGCCGCGCTGGGCCGGCGCTCGAGCGCCCGCTCGGCCGCGGCGGCCGCCGTGCTGCGCTTCCAGGCGCGCCCCCCCGAACGTGCTTGCCGGTTTCGCTCCCGTGAAGGGGGTGTTGCGGCGTGGTTAAGCTCAGGCTTGTCGCTGCAGAGCTGGTACCAAGCCCTCCCTGCAGCCGCCGTCGCTGCTCTGCGCCCACTGCCGCAACGCCGCCGGGCGCCGGGTGACCGGCCGGCGGCTGCGCCAGGGGGGCCT
>JAABUV010008355.1_pt1 | contig 10495 bp, 8 predicted proteins | sample 5559971 | NCBI WGS metagenome assembly JAABUV01 (sample SAMN10711881, study PRJNA513362) | rock metagenome | isolation source: Antarctica rocks | place: Antarctica: Victoria Land, Knobhead nord | collected 2015-12-19
CCTGAGTCTTTTCGCGAGGCATCGGGTGAGCTCGTTGCATGAAGACTGCTAACATAATATACGAAGAAGCCAATGAAGGATATGTAGTCCAGGGTTTCTGGTGTGGCAGACCAACTAGTTCTGCCTTTGGAAGACCCTGCACCACTACTATGGTCAGCTTCCTTTCCGTGTATAATGCTCTAAATGGTTTAGGATATACCGAAAGTTAAATGTTCCAACGACATAACCCTCTTGCAGAGCTCCTGCAACGGTACTTAAGACAACGTAATCGTCATAGCAGCCACCCAGTGTGGCGTACGGGTGAGCAATAATGGCTCCTCTTGACCGCCATGGCATCGCTTTCCCAGGCCCGCTTCTACATGACGTTGGTGGATGGTAGATCCGACAATCTAGGGTTGTATTATCGTATACTGAAGGGATTGTGAAACTGAACGTGGGCTCAGGGATCATTGTTATCGCCCTCTCTTCCTGTAGATTTCATGGCATCTGTAAATGCATGGGTAGCGTTGAACGTCGAAATGGTCATTCTGGATATCAAGACAAACTCTGATAGCCAGAATGTTCAAGCCAGGAGGAAGCTGTTGTGACAAAATGATTGAGTAAGGGAGGGAGCATTAGAGAATATGTTTTAGTAAACAAATCGACACTTCCAGATTTAACCGCCAATGTGCCTTAAGCGCTGCGGTACACCAATCACCAATAGGGCCGATAGGTTTAGGTCAATACTTAATATGGTTGATCACAAGAGGAACAGATATAAAAGATGTGTATATATTACTTGTGAGACTTCTGTGCACGTCTAGCTACTCATCTTCCATATGGGATATCAACAATTCCGGACCGGGCTCGTCATCCTCATCTTCAGATCTGTCTAGGAATCGTGGAGATTCAGTAGATTTATCCTGAGGCTTTGGTGTATCTTGAGGACCTTTTAAAACCTCATCAAGCAAATGGCCATTGCCATGGGCCCCAGTACTACCTTCGTCATCCTTTTCCACTGTGTCAGAAATCCGAGAAGCGTTGAGCGCATTTTGTAGAACTTCATATCCCTCAATGATTGCTTCAAGCTCTGCACCGATACAGCACACAAGCAGCTTCCATTTCCGTTCTTCCGCAATGGTCAGTTGGCTTTCGATGTGTGACTTGGCGCTTTCCATGCGCTTCAAAATGTTTCGCACGCCATCTGCAGCGTCATTCTCGCTAGCCAGCTTAGGGACCTGGTGGGCTGGTAGTCGCTGCATTTCCTCTCGCAATATCTCCTCCACTGCAGTAACCTTGCTGACCACGTCTTCCCACATTACGGCCCCTTCCTCAAGTGCACTCTTCTCAAATCTGATGTCCATAGACCACTGATTTAGTTCTTCTCGCTCCTCGTAGAAATGCTCGTTTGCCATCTCTAAGGTTCTTCTCTGAACTGGTAATGCCCAAATGCTCTCACTCCCACCCTGTGAATTAGACGAGTTCCCCTTCGGTCTTGCCAGAAAGGCCTTGGCTTCCTTCTCGGCCAATGTCAATGCCGCTTTATATGAGCTCAATTTGCTCTGGATGCTGTTGTCCAGGCCTTCAAGCTGCCCAAGTAAATGGCGCTGCCTGGCCTTCATCTCCCAGAGTTTACTTTCAATTACCTTGATCTCCGCGTCCAATGACTTCTCTTCCCGCTTGAACTCTTCAACTTGCCTACTGGCTTCTTCATTTTCGATATTGTGAACCTGATGCTCCAGGCCTTTCTTTTTGCTTGCCAATCTCTGGGCCACACTTAAGTCTTCCTCTGTCTCTGCGAGTTGTGCCTCCATTACTTCCCCTTCCCGACTCTTCAATGCTGCCAAATCATTCAGAGCTCTTGCTATGCCTCGTCTGGCGCCTTGAAGGCCAATCTTCTTAATCGTATTTTGCCGTACAGGGATGACACCCTTCATTCGCTTGAAATCACCATTTGAAGAGGCTGATGTTGGTGTTTCACCTCCGGCTGACGACGCCTCGTCTCCCACAGTTGAAATGCCAAGACCGGATAGAAGTCCCTCACTTTGAGCATCTAGTAGACTTTGTAGAATTTTTTGCAGGTAGCTCTCTTGACGAGCGAGTCCAACAAGTGTATCGTGACAGTCCTCAGACAGGCTTGCCATTCTCGACTGGCTGCGAGCCTTTGGTGCCAGGTTATTGTCGACACGAGGCGCTGCGTCAGAGTATGACGTGTTCAGCGGAAGCAGTGGTTGTTGATTACTATTGGAAATTCGGCGTATGAAAGCATTGACCGCCATGATCGACTTTAAGAGCGTAGCACTTGGTGTTTCTGGATTTCCATTCCTTTGTAAGGTCGCTACAGACTGCGACCTAGCGCCGCCTGCGCATAGATATCTATATGCCATCTGACCATGGTTTATCTACATGACACACTCAATGTTTAGGTCATGTAAGGTAGGTTATTTACCTCACGCGTGACATATTCATGGTTTGAGTCACCAGATACTTTCAAGATTAGGCAATTTGCAATTTGCTCTCATTGACTGGTTCTCAACGTAGATAATAATCGTACATCTTTCTTACATAAAGTGCGGAACGCGAAATGCGGACTGCACAAAAGCCAAGGGCCGTTCCCTGGCGTGCCTGGTATCCCACAATTGATGCTATGAGGCTCCGCAACGCCAAACACCTCGCTAGCCCCTAACTTTGAACGCTTCAGTATGCCAGTGAATATTTGGAGACTCCTCAATGAACCATTCATATGCAAACCCCCCAGACGCCTCTACCTCCACTTACCCCAAGCCAATCACTGCCTTGGCTAGTTAAACCGCTCTGTGGTGCCCAGCTTAAGTTCCCGACCTCATAATCACATTGCCAGCTTGCGGCTGGGCCGCGTGAGTTTTCTGCACCTGAGCCGGTATGTGAAGGTTGCGCCCCATTGGTCCCAGGAATTGTTAATGCATTCCCTTGGTTCAAAAGATCCCAGATCAATACAAGAGAATCGTCACCACCGGACGCTAACATCCCTCTTCGAGATGGAGACCATTCTATGCAATTGATTGCGGCGGCATGTCCCCGTAGCTCCAGTAGGGCCTGGCCAGGTTGCCGAACATCAAGGATCCGTATGCTGTTGGAATCCTGTGAGAACGTAGCAAGAAGATGGGCATCGTGTGGTGAAGCTAGATATCATAAGTCCAGATTTCGAGATTCCCATCTTTAACGCCTGTGTAAGAAACTCACCAGCTAATCTCAAAAGTGGGGGAGCGTAAGACATGGTCTGCTGTGCGGTCGTCGGACTCATGTTCCCGGGACTTGATGCTAATGGAAGATACGTCAGACAAGAGATTACCATAGAACGAAGGGGCATATATACATTTTTCGTTCTTTTCGGATGGTTCGTAAATTATTGTACTATGCTCCAGGCTTCTAAGATCAAACATTCGTACACTGCCATCAGCGCCACAGCTCACGAAGACGTCAACACTGTTGGCGCAAAATCGCACGTCAAAAACCTCTTTATCATGCGCTATCAGCTGCGTTTTGGCTGTCAAAGTGGGGATGTCCCATATCGTACATGTCGTGTCGATGCTAGATGTGATGATCAAGCTTGGAGATAAATTGTTCCAATCTAGAGAGGTAAGTGGTGCAGTATGCTCGGGGGATTTTGAGTTTGAAAGAAGGGCGAGTGGTGTAAGTTTTTGGGGTGGTGGCTGAGCATTATTCGAAGAGCGGGTAATAGAATTGCCTGAATTGTAGGACGATTGGGATGGTAGAGACCATAAACGTAGATGATCTCCAGATGTAGCGAGCAGATCGGTAGATTGTTTTTGTGAAGAGGCGGGCTCCCATAAGATGCGCGTTACGGGGTAGGAGTGTGTGGCTTCGGCAGTCTTGACGAATTCAAGACCATACTGAGGAGCATCAGAGGTTTGATTAAGGTCAGGCTCTGGTGTAACTTGTGTATCAAGAATTTGAATCTGTTGCTAGAGTTAGGACTCTACTCAAATCAGCTCTTAACAGCAATTCCTGCTTACGAAATTATGTCCATCTTCCACATAGCTGCCGATGGCCATTTTTCCTGCAGCATCACCAAGGCTCTGTTGCTGTACAGGCCACTTACACCAATCAAAAGCGTAAACCGCCCAAGGAGCAAGGTAATTGCTATTTGTCGGCACAGAATTAATGCCATCGTTAGAATACGGATTCGCGCTCATAGGACCATCTGGTAAGCCGGGTTCACCGAGAGGTCTGATGTCTGCCAAACCTAGTGGTGAATATGATGCACCCGCTTGTGGTGTGTGGGAGGACGTGTATCTCTGATTTGGAGGTGACGCGAACTTGGAATTCTCTGGAGTATTAGCATACGGAACGTACTTCTGTTGCTCGATTCCGGTAGGGCTTGATCTTGAATATGTATGCAAGTGGTTAGCCAGAGACGATCGCGAACTATTTGGATATTGCTGGGCGTGAGTCGAGGCTTGGGGCAATGTGGGTATACTTGAGGGCGCCGTAGTCGATGACAAGGGGCCAGGTCTTCCTGACTGGAGAGCCCCAGGCAGAGACATCCCCGTAGAAGCATTGGAATAGTGAGATCCTTGTGGTGTGGCTTTCTGAACGTGGATACCTGGTGCTGTTCCACTTGCTACTTCTTGGGACAAGTTATGGGAGTGATGCCGCGAAAGGTCACCTGGGCTCTGCTGGCTCATCGCATTGTAAGACGGTGGTATATGTAGTTCTTCTGGTTGGCGAGCAGACGTCTGCGTCCGTCTTGGTGTCTCAAAGGCCTGGGACGGATTCGGTATGGCCGATACGGGAGCTGATGGCGAGCCCATGCCAACAGCTTGGGCTGTCTGGCTCCCCGTACTCATTCTTTGAACGTCTCCGCTCGGAAAGAAGTAAGTATCACCAGCTGCTGAGATCGATGACGGTCTTGATCCTCGCTGACTTGATCCCACCCTTTCTCCTAAGCCCAATGCTTGTGTGTCCTGATCCAGCCCACGAGCGTCGCCTGACTGGCTTACGGTATGGTCCTGTTGTGAGATATGGTGATGGCCCTGGTAAGGCATTTCAATGTTGAGAGAGCCAGCTTGATTCAACACTGCATGAATTGCTAGCTCTAGCTCTAAACTCGAGGATTTGCCTACAGTCCTTTTGGCCTCGGATGCCTCGATGTGTCTGTAGGGCTGCGCTACCGACAACCGTAAGCGCGTGAGGCAGTCAGTCTCGCTCTCACTTACCACCATCTATTATCCATTTACAGTAATCATCGGCACGATCACTGACACTCAAAGTAGTCTTCAAAGGCCATCTTTGTATGCTTGTAGTAGGAGGGGTTATCTTTATCAACTATCCTATGGCTGGCGCAGAGGCTCATTCGCCGCTTTGGCTAGTCCTCCTTCCGTCTTCTCCATCAGACATTTCACTCAAGACGTTAAGGGCCGTGTATGGCCCACCTCTAACTCAAGCCTTACGGAAAGCTTCAAATACCTCTCGTGCCTTTTCTACTGTCACACTGTTGGACATTGCTATAGCTCGTCCTAATTTACCCAATGATCCGCATATCCCTAGAACATTTCAATATGCAAACCTACAAACTCTTCTCGGACAAATGTACAAATTAATCTGTATTATTTGCACAGAAGAATCAATAGACGTCCAGTATGAGAACGATGTTGACGCTCGCATCCTCCTCCTCGATATAAACGCCGAGAACAGGGTAGGGCAGGTCGAAGTCCCAGGAGATACTTACCTATTCGAGGGACCAATTCTAAGCTTACAAGCTCTGGCACAATGCCAGCGACAATGGCAACGCCTGTGCGTGATCGATAGTGAGGGCGGAAATGTTTTGCTCGGCGTCTTCCAGCGGCTTCAAAAGTCTCCACTAGGTGATATGCGGCGAAGTATAGCCATTGAAAGGTTGCAGAGCGGCTCAGATGTGGAGGTGTCCGATCAATCTTGGCCACAAAGCATTTGTACACCCCAAACCTCATCAAAGCGCCACTACTCCGTTGCCGTTGGAGGAACTTTTGATCATTTACATACGGGCCATAAGCTTCTATTGACGATGACTACACTTGTGCTAGAACCAGCTACTAGATCTGGGATCCCACAGAATAGAACGCTCACGATCGGGATTACGGGTGACGAGCTCCTGAAGAAGAAGCAATTTGCCGAAGTATTGCAGAGCTGGGACCAGCGGCAAGCCTGTGTGAGGCAATTCCTCCTAGCGCTTCTTCAATTGAACTCGCAGGCTCAGGTTGTAACATCTACTAAGGATCTCTCAGATTCGAACACTCTTGGCAAAGCAGTCCAAGATGAGTTGAAGTCCGGTTTGACCATTAAATACGTTGAGTTGTTTGATGCTTTCGGGCCAACTATTACGGATCAGAAAATATCTGCCTTGGTCGTCTCTGGCGAAACCAGGGCCGGTGGAAAAGCTGTGAATGACAAACGTAAAGATAAAGGATGGTCGGATTTGGAAGTTTTCGAAGTCGACGTGCTCGACGCTGAAGAAAAGGATGATGTGAAATCAAACGATGAAGATGCCTTTCTCAACAAAATCAGTAGTACAGAGATCCGCCGGAGACTGCATTATCTCCATTCCGCCGCAACAACATATCGAGACGACTAGGACCTATCACGAGTCAAAGCCTTCACCTTAAAGTACTAAATCATCCATAGCTAGATTGTGTCAAGTGCTTAAAGTACCAGTCTGCCGGACAAATATTGTTAAGAGTCTAAGATTCTTGAGGTACTCGTTGGTCAGAGTCCATCTAGTGAATCAATAACATATCAAGTTGGGGAGGGAATGTACAGTGGAAATCGGTCAAATGTGTTAAAAACACACTGCTAGGATATCGTGGCTCCCTAGAAGAGCTTGTGTGACCTACCAGTTCCAGATGGAGCGTTGGCGCCCATCGGATGCTGCAGCAGTGTGGATATAATGCAGTCGGTATGCACCATGCAGCGGCCATTGGCAGAGTCGGCCCTATCTAGATAATACCTCAAACCCATGTATCTCTCTTGCGACATCTCGTCTATTGAAAGGGTGTCTCTCGCGTATGGCGTCTCGGATATTAGAATGATTACTGACGGTCAGAAGCACCTGGATGAGTGCCCAGCTCAGGAGATGATGTGTCGTCGTCTATACATGCTAGCAATGCAAGCGCCGGCGAGATGGCCTAGTTTTTCCTGGGTTAGACTCTTGTCGCCATGAAGGCGGGAGCCAATCATTGCCTACCACTTTGACTGGGCCCATTTCACTCGGTCCACACAATAGCGTATTCCGTACGGAGTACTACGATACAGGATCTTGCATGTAACTCTATATATTTAGCCAGTCCCATTAGCTGTATCTGGTCGCGAGGACATGCCTTGCTCTTGGGACCGAAGAGCGAAACGCCAAAGGTAGTGGCATCGTTGATGCAGGTTTACGGTCTTGACCTGCACCTTCTGACGCTTGTTCCCGTCTATGCCCTGCGGATTCGCTCGTGTGGCTTCCTTTCCTACCAGACCGGGGCCATCCACCACTCGAAGAGCTCCTGGCCCTTAATATGTCACAATAGTGTGCCGGTTGGCAGCGGGACCGCCCTTCCGACGGTGAAGAATCAATCATGTGACTTTTCCTCCTTCATGGAGGGTGAGCACGAGCCTCAATTGGCTGCGGATTGTTTATTGGCTTCGATGCACAGCTCGCTTCTGTTCTTCCTACTCGACGGCCTAATCGTTATGTAGCGCCGTGCTGCTACATCTGTTGCTGTGCGTCTTCTCTGGTTCAGAAGTGTTCCCGTGCCTGAACCGAAGTGCGCTGGCAAGACGTCGTCTGACACCTTTTCCTTCCTTTCCTTGTTTTACTCTCAGCACTGGAAGAACGTTCCCTCTGTCAAGACTTTGCGAGATTAATCAAGAATGTAGTTTGGCTCTTGGACCCAAGTTCCATTACGTGCGTCGGTCAAACAAGCTACGTTTGTCACTCATTGAATGATGTCGAGTACTGCCGCTATCCAGAAGCTTTCAAACGAGTTGCTGAAGGATATCCTCGATCATATTGAGGCCGATCCCGAGAGATCTGTGAATATCGACCGTCGGGCTTATCTGTCAGTCGAGAGCTTTCGACTCCCAAGTCCTCCATTGCCTTCGCGAGCGCAGGACATCGGAAACTTCAGACTGGTGTGTCAGAGATTTGCCGAACTAGCTGTGCCATATCAGTTCACAAAGATTGCTACGAGGTTCTCTCGCAGCGGCTTTCGGCGCTTGGATAGAATATGTAGCAAGGGATATCTAGCAAAACATACGAGGAAATTCAGTTATCTCGTTCCATTTTTCTATGGTGAGGGTATGGTGAGCTTTATAGTGCGCTTGGCAGCTCCAGGCTGACGAGGATGAAGGCAGGGGCAGGATCGAAGACATATTGCATTCTGCCAACGGTGACTTACAGAGTCTAGACGCATCGTATTTTAAAACCAAAGCCGAGGACCAAAGGAATATTGTTCGCTCCGGAGAAGATGTGCGCGTGCTTAAGAAGGCGATGTCCGCCTTCACATCGTTGCAACACGTACAAATTCTCAGGCTACAGGACGAAGCGGACAGGCATCTCCTTGATTTTCTGCAAGAGAGTGAAGCCGCCGGAACATCATTAGTCGAGTTAAAATGGACACCTGCCTGTATCCACGCTACTAAAACAGTTGGAGAGGCTCTTGTACATGCTCGATCGCCTTTTAGTCGCTTCTCTGGGCCTATGATGAATCCACAAAGCGCGCTTATCATGAAGAAAAGCATACCACCAAATGTCTCCTTTCTTGCATCGCGCCTTACCTGCCTAGAGCTTCATTTTGATGACGGAGTGGGTCTAGATGAGAAGATGACTGAGCTTTCAGACTTATTCAGGACGGTTTTCTCCGCAGCTCGGAATTTACAGGCAGTGCATATCGGATTTCCTTCGCATTCACCTCTGAACTTAAGATTAGAAGATGTATTCCATAATGTACAATGGGAAAAACTGCGCGCCTTTGGTATTCAGGCCTGGCGTCTTGAGGCGGATGAGATTATCAATCTGGCAAGACGCCATAGCAAAACGTTAAGGGGTCTTCGCCTACGCGATGTACAGCTAAAAGAAGGGAGTATGTGGAAAGACGTCCTTGCGATGCTTCGCGTAGAAATGGACCTACTGGATTGGGTCAGTCTACGACGAGTAGATTACTCGAAGCATTTCGACGAACTGTGGGCCAACAGTATGGAGGTTCCTGATGATCCACCAGCTGGTGCTAGTGACAGCGACGACGAAGACGATTTTGCAACGCATTGGAGTGTTCAAGGCACAGACACCGCAAGTGAAGACGAGGATTCGGACGAACGAAGCGAGGCAGACACTGATCATGGCCCAGAGGCCGATGACATCGCCTTATCGCCTGATACGCCAGCGTCACTACCGTTCTGTACGTGTTCTCGCAGTTCTTACCCTGCAACAGCTGAGGACTTGGGAGATAATGGACTTTTTGTGAATTATCAGCAACGGAAGATGTGGGAGCGATGGGTCGTTGGACGATGTCCAGAACATAGCCCTGGTCAATGAAGTGCTAAGAGGTTCGGAATCTTACCAGCTATGGATGACCGCATTTTTAGGCATCAACGCTAGGGGTCAGTAAACTTAAAGTACACCACGCGGGTTCGACTTTCGCTACCTTGGACACCTATGGCTCGCATAGCTATATCAAAAGAGAGAATGCCAAACGCCTGCACAATTGGGGCTGTGGACCACCTTGGGCGACTTTGAGAAGCACAGCACTATAAAAGTGCTCGTAAAGCAAGCATCGCCATGCCTATACCCAAGTCCTCTAGCTAGAGCCCCATCCTGTCAGGTTCAGAACCACCGGTGTCCGACCACTTCTCGTGATAACCCACGTCACCTCTTCATCTCCATCGTTTTCCTCCTGATGCTCCGCATGTGCAGGTATGAGAGCAAAATCCCCGGCTTCCAAGATCTGGCGCCTTTTCCCACCCTCTGAAACAACAACTCCTCGACCACAAACCGCATACACGATCGTATCTTGATCGCCGTGGTGATGGATGGCTGACGATGAGTGGGGCTTTGCGATCATGACTGGCCATGCCTTGAGCTATTCTAGATCATGAAGCTATCAGGTGGTAGAGCGTACTCGAGGCGCAGATTTTGTCTGACTTGTCAACAATGGCACCTTGGCGGACCATGCCCTCAGTCTGGCCAGTGCTAGTCTTGATGTCTGAGGCCTTGATCACTTGTACTTCAGCTGTCATCTTCTCGAGGTTGGCCTAGGTATGAGATGGAGTAGGAGGCGTTTGCACATAGGCTTATGTACAGGCAAACGAGCTTGCTAGACTATTGATGTTAGTGAATAAAGTAATAGGTAGTCTAAGATTCTTCAAAATCCATCAAAATCCATATTGCTAACGGAATGCGGTTCGGAATCGCGGTCGCAGTCATGCCACACGCCAGAGAGCCGCTAAAATAATCGCCATTTCTATTGAGACTTCTTGTCTTCTATTTCCGTACGGGGGG
>JAABUV010008357.1_pt1 | contig 10492 bp, 11 predicted proteins | sample 5559971 | NCBI WGS metagenome assembly JAABUV01 (sample SAMN10711881, study PRJNA513362) | rock metagenome | isolation source: Antarctica rocks | place: Antarctica: Victoria Land, Knobhead nord | collected 2015-12-19
CCCCCCCCCACATGAATGCCAGCCGCGCAACGCGAGCGGGCGGTGCCAAGCTCCCTTCCGAGGCGTGTGCCGAGCATGCCGGCCGTGTCAGCTGCCCGCCCTGCGCTTGCTCACTCTGTCAGTGGGGCTCGCCCGCCCCAGGGCAGATGCGCATGCTGCTCAGGAGCCAACAGCAGCTCCGCACTTCTGCGCCACACTCGTGCGCTCTTGCGCAGGGAGGAGGACAGCATGGGGGACACGTCCACGCTGGCCGACCCGGCAGTGGTGCAGACGCTGCTGTTCCTGCGCGGCAAGTAGGCGCGTGCGCCGCTCGGAATGTGCTCCCTGCGCGGCAAGTAGGCCCGCGCGCCGCTCGGACGCACGCGCATGCATCTGAGGAAGGCCTGTGAGCCACCGCGATCTACTCGTCACCCGGCCACCCCGCCGCCATGCGCATGCCCACGCGGGCACATCTTGTTAGAGGAAGGCAGCATGGTGGAGGGTATGTGTGCAGATACGAAATTGAATAAACAAGGTCATGGTGTAGGGTATGCGCATGCGGGGTGGGCTCACGATAACGTGCTGCTGCCCGCGCGTCTCAAGCACGCGCCGCTGGGAGGAAATCGCCCCTGCCGACACTTGTCACTTTTGCTTAGGTTTCTTCCCTATCCTCACTGTTGCAGATTCTGCTGTGGCAAGGGGGCACCGGCGAGGCGTGCAGGGATTGCAGCAGCTGCGAGGTTGCGCCACTCTACCGTCTGTTGTACAGCCGCGCTGACTCATAGGAGGTCCGCTGCGGAGCAGGGCCCCCCCGCGCGCGCAGCCTGTTGTGCGGCTGTTGCAGGATCTGAGTGAGGAGCTCAGGTTATGCGATCTTGATGTCGGTAGGCTTGCGCCCCCTGGCTTGATGAGGCTGGTCCATGCCGGTGAGTCGGGCGGGGCCCGCCTCATGTGCTGTCTGCTCAGGGGCTGCCTGCAGGGTGCCGCATGCATGTGCCAGAGTGCGGCGTGAGCAGGTAAGGGGGCATGCGCGATGGCGTCATACGGGCCTGGAAATACAATGACCAGCTTGACCAGTACCCTCCGGTAGAGTCTCTACTGTCTGTGACAGACAGTCGGTTGCGCGGCCTGCATAGGCTTCATAGTGAAGCGGACCGTCCACCTGATGGCAAGTTTTGTGGCGTGCCGGGGGTCAAGGGCTGGCGGTGACATTTTGGCTGATTTTGCAAGCGTGAAGTACGGAGGATATCATTTTGTTGGCTGATTCCATGTGAGCGCCAGACAGGTCTGGCGTTAACAGCCAGGGTGTAACGTGTCTGTTACACAAATGTTGGGCAACTCATCCGCTTTCCTGCATATGCTCCATACCGAAGTGTATGCTCACTGCTCTTCTTAACATGGAGCTGCCCAGTGGCACGCCCTCGGTCCACGTGTCAGTGGATGCCGTGCGCTCCTCTTGCCCGATTCACAAGCGCGGGCACCCAGCAGTTACACTGGGCACGCTCCAGCTGCCTGCTTGTCACATGGTCGACTCACAGAGGTGCGGTGCAGGTAGCAGGCCGGGCGCATCCAGCTGCTGGATGAGGAGGCCCGCAGCGCCTGCCAGGCGCTCGTGGCGCAGTGCCGCGAGTACACGGAGCAGCTGCAGGCGCTGACCGCGGCCCACAGCGGCGGGGGCGTCCTTGACGCCAAGGTGCGCGCCTGGGCTGAGCGGCCTGGCCAGTGCACCAGCCCGCGGCAGCAGGGAGGCGCGGGGGTTCCTGTTGCCAGGCTGACGCCAGGCGCTCACTGCCTGGCCAGGCGGAGCTTGTGGAGCAGGAGCTGCGGCACGCGATCGCGCTGCGGCAGGCCCTCAGCCTGGCCGACCAGGTGCGAGCACGCGCCTGGTACTCCTCCCCGCCCCAGTCTCGACGCAGGCCACTCCCCACACCCAGGACCAGGCAGGGATGCGCGTCGCTTGTCAGGTGACACAGCGGCGACAGAGGCGCCGCGCCAGCGGCGCCGCTGGGCATCAGCTGTGGTGCCGCGCGGCCTGCCCCCGATCTGGCCTACATGGCAGCGAGGCGAGCCGGCATGGCCGCCCAGGAGCTCAGCCGGCCCCGACATCTACACATGCAATGTGCTGTTCATTCAAGCTCTCTGCAATGAGAGATTTGTGCTGTGCGCGTCCAGGGCTAGCGCAGCGGAGACTGCGCAGGATTACCCATGCGCTTTGCTGCGCTTCCCTTGGGCACTGGCAGCATGTAGGCAATCACATGCTATGATGTCACAGCTTCTAACGACAGCCGCAGCCAGCAACTGCGGCTTGGTGGCCTCTTCCTTATAACTCAGATGGGAGCAGTGTCTGGTTACACAACGTTGCACGGTGTACTGCACCCGGCCCCCGCTTGCGTACATAGGTTTGCAGCACTGCATATGCACGCAGGTATCCCACACGCCAGCAGGCATGTAACACTTCGTCAGGTGGACCGCACCACATACTGCACGGTCGACATTCACAGGACCATCACTCACCAAGTTCCGTCGCTGACACAAGACGGCAACACCACAGACATAGCCACCGCAGCTGCAATTCACAGTCGGAGCAGCCGTCACCTGCTGAACACAAGGCTATGCCCAGATCGCACACAAGTCCGCAGACTGAGGCAGCACGCCTCCTTAAAACCCACGCCTCACCGCCGCCAACGCCGGTAACCCCCTCCTCCGCCCTGCCTGCCACCTCAGTTCAACTGGCCGCTGCAGGGGTGCCGCGACCCTGCACCCCGGCGCTTGCAAACTGCACACTCCAACCTCAGCCCTGCCACCCCATCCACACACACCAGCCAATTGGCGCCACATGCGCTCCCACAGGCTGGGCAGTACGGACACAATGCATGAGCCCTGTGTCCGGTCCCAGCCGCTCTCAGGTGAAAGGGCAGGGGCCAGCAGCTGTGGCCGAGCGGCCTGTATTCAGCCCTCCTGCTGCGGCAAAATCGGATATGGGTAATTGTTTTGCTGCTGTAGCACACGCGCCGCGCAGGCCCGGACCCCGCAGAGCACGGGCGACAAGCCCCTGCTACCGCTGGGTGAGCGGGCGCGCGCCATAGGGCGTGCTGGCGCGCGCTCAGGGCCGCTGGGAGCGGTCAGTCGAAGCTGATGAGCGGCGGCTCCTCGCCGCTCGGCTTCTGCCCCGGCGCCGTCGCGACCGGCGCGCCGCCGCCCGCCCGCCCGGGCGCCGCGCCAGGCTGCGGCGAGCGCTTGCACGTCACGTCCAGCCTGCACTGGCGCTGTCGATGCAGGCAGCGCACACGGCGCCCGGGCCGCAGGCAGAGCAGCAGGCACCCGAGGGGGCTGCACGAGGGTGAGCCATCACGCAGGCCAAATGTTGATTGGCTAGGGTTTGCTTACCTGGAAGGGGTTGCTCGAGCCGCCGGCGGGCGGCGGATGCAGCGCGGGCGCAGGTGCGGCGCCCGCTGCGGCGCCGCCGGGCGCAGCCGCGGCCTCGGGGGCGCCGGCGGCAGCAGGCCCCGCGGCCAGCGTGGTGTGGTACTCGTCCACCGTCGCGGTCAGCGTGTCAAACGCCTCCAGCGCCTGCGCCGCGCGCTCCCCGCCTCAGCGCGGGCACTGCCACTGCCGCCCGCTGGAGTGGAGCCGGCACACTTCCCAGCACCGCACGAGCCTGTAGGTTTCTGCAAGCCCTCTTAAGTTTTCTATCGGCGGCTGGTGCGCTGCAGCCTGTGCCTTGAGCTGCATAAGCTACAAGCAAGTCATCTGCTGTCGCTTGTCAGTTCTGGTAGGCACAGGTTCCCGACAGCGGCAGCTGCTCGACAACTTTCCAAAGCACAGCAACTGGCAGCCGTGCGCAATTTGCAAAGCTCCTGCAGCAGTTTCTGGCAACCTCTGCTGCTGCGTCCGAGACATCACCAACATAGGCCCTAGCCAAGACACGGACGCGCCTGCGCGAGCGCGGTCTCGTCGCCGTCGCGGAAGTCGCCGATCATGCCGCGCAGCTGCGCCTGCAGCTGCGCGGCCTTTTCAAGCATATCGCGCGCGACCTCGCTCGCGTCATGCATCGCGGCCATCTCGAATAGGATTTCCGCCGCCTCGGCGGCCAAGCCGGACAGCGCGCGCAGCTCGTCCGCCTGCGCAGCCGCGCAGCAGCCTGGCATCAGCGCCTTTGGGCCTGGCAGCCAAGCATCCGGCAATGCGCTAGGGTAGCGCTTTGCAGCCTGACCACGCCAAGACATGGCGTTGCATAGTCGCGCGCTGCCAGTAAATTGCAAGCGACAGCCACCTTGCAGCAACCGCCAATGTCGTGACTGATGTGACAGAAGCGCCTGTGCATGTCACCCATCCCGGCCCAGCCTCACATCCCTCGCGCATGTGAGTGCTTGCCTGGTGGCTGCGCACTGCCAAGGCTCACATTCAGTAGGTTGTCCCCGACCAGACAGGGACCTTCCGCCAAGCACGGCGACCACCGCACCTGGTCCGGCACGGGCGCCACAGGCACCCCCGTCGCTGTGTTTGGAGGCGCCGCGCCGCCGGGCGCGGCCCCCGCGTACGACCCCTGCTGCGCGTACTGCGGCGGCGGCGCCTGCGCGCCCGGCCGGGGCACGCCATGCTGCTGGAAGTACGCGCTGTCGCTGGTGTCGGACGCGCCGCCGGCCGCGTGTCCCACCAGCGGCTGCTCCAGCTGCCCCAGCTCGCCATAGCCGTGCTGCTTGGGGCCCAGGATCTGCCCGAAGCGCTGTTTGAACGCCGCGAGGCGCTGCGACAGGCGCCCCTGCTGCCCCGCCATCGCACCCACTGCCGCGCTCGCCTCAGCACGCCCTCGCTGTGCGGCTCTCAGGTCACTCCCCTCCCTCGCCTCGGCAGTCTGCTGGCCTGAAAACCAGCGCATTGGAGTTAGTAGCTAGGGTACCTTCTGGCTCAGGTCTCCTGTTGGGAGGTGCAAGTCGTACCGTGCTTCCCAGGCAGGCTATGGAGCGCACCACTGCGCAGCTCCCGCACGGCAGGCGAGGCTGCAGCCTGCTCAGAGCGAGCATCCCACGCGCCGCCGGCAATCCGCGGCGCTGCGCGCGCTCGGGGCAGCCTTCTGCAATATGCATATGCAGGAGGAGGCACGTTGCTGTGCATGCGTACGACGATGGCAGCCAAGGTATGCACCGCACTCTGGCATTGGCCACTTTATGCAAAGGCGTGCAAGCTGAAGAGGCCACCGACGCCGCCTTGCTGCGCAGGCACCTCAGCAGACGCGGCCACAGAGGCGTTCTACTACGGCCGCGCGTTTGTGCAGACGCTTGGCGAGCGTGTAGGCGGCGCATTAGGCGAGTTTCTGAGCGAGGCCGGCCGGAAGGACGCAGAGCGGCAGCGTGCCATCAGGCACGCGCCTTCCCCCAGCAAGTCAGCACGAACGGAGGTGTGGCGGCTGCGGCTTCAGTGTCTCGGCAGTGCGCCTGTGCAGCCGCCGGGTCGGTGCCAGTGGGTTGGCTTTTGACCAGGCGGCGTTGCTCAACGAGGGGAGGGGACAGCGCCGCGACGGACAGCGCCGCTGCGAGCTGAAGGGCCTGGCAGCCTTTCACAAGCACGTACTACCACAGGGCTGCGGTCACGAAGAAGTTGTGCGCGCTGCACGCGCGGGCACTTCGAGAAGGAGGGAGCAGAGGGGCCTGCCAAGTCCCTGCCCGCAGACGCTGTGAGGCTATGCTGATAGGCAGAGGCGCGCTGCATGGGCAGGGACTTCCAGGAGGAGGTGGCGGAGCGCGCTAGGGCCGACGCGGCCGACGCGCGGGCGGCCGCCGCGGCGGGCGCGCCGCCGGCATCGCCGGCGCCCGGCCAGCCGGCGGCGCCCGCGTGGGGCGCCGGCGCGGGCCAGGGCATGTACCCGAGCCCTGCGGTGGCCAGCGCGGCGCGCGCAGGCGCCGCAACAAACGGCGCACGGCAGTTTGGCGCCAACGGCGCTCGCGCACCCGTCTTTGCCGCGACTCCTGACCTGCAGGCGCGGCGCAGACTGGCTTCAGCCGCGCCCCTTCATGTCCAGCACTGCAAAATCGTCTGTCCTCTGTGGCTGGGCACAGGGTGAAGCGTTCCGCACCTCAGAATATTGCATGGGGTTGGGCTCCTTGCCCTGACAGCATTGCACTCTTGCACGCTCAAATCGCCCCATGTGGCAGGCCGGATCAGGCGCATGTATATTGTGCTGCTGGTTCATCCGTGCAAAGCAGGTCTGTCTGACAAGCCCTGGTTTGACAGCCCCTGGTAAGCGCTGTCGCAGCACGGGCGCAGGAAACGGTGGCGGGCTTGAGAGCAGAGGTTGCTGCCACGCGCGCTGCTGTGATGCGCTTCAAGGCAGCAGCTCAGGCGCCGCCGCCGCCGCCGCCGCCGCCGTCGCCGCCGCCGCCGCTGCCCCCGCAGCCGCCGCTTGTGCCGGAATGATTGTGTGTCAGCCCAGGAGGTGGATAGAGCTGCTGCCTGTCTGCTGCCATGCTGCGCAGTGCCCAACATTTCCCTGAGATGCGTGCTCGATGCACAACGCTGAGGCGTGAGCGCATGTGAACTGAGGCGAGGCGCCAACCTGCGCGGTACAGCAGGGCGCCACACTGGTCCTAGAGCTCACCTGTGAGAGGTCATGCATGTGCCTTGGGCCCAGGCTGGGCATGCTGCTGTGACGCGCGCGCTATGAAGTGCTCATGCTGGGGCCACTGATGCATGCGCGCCGTCAGCCATGAGCAGCAGCACAGCAAGCTGTTCATGTGAAGAGATGCACATAAGCGGTGACACTGCTGAGCTGAGGAAAAGGCATGGCAGCAGCCAAGCTGGAAATCAGGTCGCAGGCCATCGCTTATGCTTACATCACGCCACATTGCGGTCACTAGTAGCACCCGCCGCACATGTGCTGGGGTCGTGCAAACACCCCTGCAAATGGCAGCAGGAATCAATGCGCATGCCGATACACGCACGAGCAGCCCAGCCAGACCTGAAATTGCTCTCTGACCCGCTTGCCCACAGACACCAAGAACAACTGAACGCCCCCTCAGAGAACCTCACACTTATGCAAGCGGCCACTTTCTACTGCCTGCCCCTGCAGCCCCACAAAGCAGACCCTGGTGTCAAGGTGCAGAGCCTTAAGCTGCCTGTACTCAAGGTCCTGCGGCGCCAAGCAGCCCCTCTCTGCATTCGGCTCTGAAAACAAATGAAGCGGGCGGCACGTCATCACAGCAGCCCGGCGAACGCCAGGAGGATCAGCCAGCAGACACTCTGCAGGCGGCGCCGTGCGCGCCGGCCCCACCCCGGGGCGCCAGCAACAAGGCCCCCGCAGGATCCCGCAGCACACTGCGGCATACCCTGGCCCAACCCTAGGACGCGGGCGGCAGGAAGGCCAGCTTGTCTTTGGCGAGCAACGTCTTTTGCGCGGAGAGCGGCGGCACACCCTGGCCCAGCCCTAGGGTCAACCCTGGGACGCGGGCGGCAGGAAGGCCGGAATGTCCTTGGCAAGCAGGATCTTCTGCATGCGGGGCGGGGCGGCACACCCTGGACCAACCCTAGGATGCGGCCCATCCGGGCCCGGCCCTAGAACGCGGGCGGCAAGAAGGCCAGCTTGTCTCTGGCGAGCGACGTCTCCTGCGCGCGGAGAGCGGCGGCAGACCCTGGCCCAGCCCTAGGGTCAACCCTAGGACGCGGGCGGCAGGAAGGCCAGCTTGTCCTTGGCGAGCAGGATCTTCTGCACCGCCAGCAGCGCCTGCTTCTGCACCTCCGCGTCCGGGTGCATCATCAGCCGCATCGCGAGCTCCTTGCCGTGCAGGTCTGCGCGCGCGCGCGCGCGCCCCTCCTCGGCCCGACAGCCTCAGCGGACGCTCGGACGCTTTTCCCCGCGGCATGACTGCATCGCCGGCTGCCAAAACGCCGGTCTGCATGCATCTGCCGCCAGTGAACACATGGCTGCATGACTGCACCGCCGGCTGCCAAAACGCCGGTCTGCATGCATCTGCCGCCAGTGAACACATGGCTGCATGCGTCGGCCCGTCGTTGCGAAGACCCCGGGGTGCATGGATCATGCCATGCACAGCCAGCGGCAGCGCGCGGCGCATGACGCCCGGCACAGAGCATGCCAGCGTCGGCACCAAGGTGTGGCTGACGGCAGCTCTGTGGCCACCCCGGCGCAGGGTGCTGCGCATGCTTTTTGCGCGCAGCCGAGCCCCCCCGGCAGGGCGCGCCTGCCACGATGTTGCGCCCGTGCGGGTGCGCCGCAATGAAGCGGCCCAGGTCGGACGCCGCGACCGCGAGCGTGCGGCTCTCGCGCGACGTCTCCAGCAGCTTCAGCAGCACGCGCAGCACCTGCGCGCCGTGCCGGCACGAGTACGCGCAGCGCGGCAGGAGCCTGCCGCAACGGCCGCACGCAGCTGCGACGACGCAGGGTGCCGCCCGCCACCGGTGTGCGCAAAGCATGGCTGCATGTCATACATGCACCGCCTCGCTGAGCCAGGCGGGCCGGGCGCCGGGCCGCCGCGCCGCCGCGACCCAGCGGCTGGGCGGCGCGCTCTGCCTCTGCGACGCAGCGCTCGGCCAGGCAGGGGCGGCGGCAAGGGTAGGTTAGGGTAGCACAGGTATCCGAACACACCCCACCCTACCCGCGCGCGCCTGGAAGTCGCGCTCCTCAAAGTGCGGCGCGTTCTCGGCCCAGAACGCGTCGCTGGTGTGCATGGGCGTCCAGTCCAGGCTGCCGGACAGGACCTCCTTCTTGTACTTGTCCCAGCTGGACAGCAGCCGGATATTGTCCGCCAGCGCGCCGCCCAGGTCCTCCAGCAGCGCCGGCATGTCCTCGTCCTCCCAGCTCTGCGCGCGCGCGCGCGCGCGCGCGGTTGGTCCAAGTCAATAGCCCGGCCAGGGCCTCCGGCGGCGCCAGCATGTCCGCGCCCTCCCAGCAGGCGCGTGTGCTGTCCTTGCAGCGCCAGCAGCGCCCCACCCAGCTGACACGCACACATTGGGCATGGCCTCAACTGCCCAGCTCTTCACGCCGGGCGCAGCCACTGCCAGAGGAGCACCAGGGCGCGCGACCAACCCGAGGCAGCCGCGGCGCTGTGCGCCCGCGGCGCCGCGGGCTCTTCTGCCCCGGCGGGAGCGGGCCGCGCGCGCCTGCAGCAGGCGCTGCTGCACCACCTTGGGCAGGCCCAGCTCCACCAGCTCGGGGCCCAGCTCCAGGCCCGGCGCGGCCAGCAGGTTGCGCAGCGCGAGCAGCGCTACGCGCACCACCTGCGCCGCAGCGCGGTCTTTTCTTTACGCTTCTTCAGACATATCTTTTTACTGATGTCTCCAGATGGTGTGCTTTGCACACAGGCGATGGAGCAGGGCATGATGTGGGAACACAGGGCTCGGCAAGCGCAGCCGCCAGTTAACCCATGCCCCTACAACTTGTGAACAGCTCGCTGGCAGAGGCGGCAGTGGGCAGCACGCCCGCAGGTGCCCACACAGCGCCCGGCGCCGCGCCGCCAGCTGCGCACCTTCTCCTTGGCGGCGCCGCGCGGGAGCTCGACCAGGCCAGGCAGCACGCCGGCGGAGCCCATCGCGGCCGCGGCCGGCGTGAAGAAGCTGAGCTGCCACACGCACAGGCCAGCCTCGTACAGCAGCTGGCTGTTGGGCGCGGCCGGCCCGCCCGCGCCACCGGCGCGCAGCAGCGGCGCCAGCAGCGGCACGCCGCCCGACTTGGCGAACAGCGCGCGCGCGGGCGCCTCGCGCAGCAGCCCGCCCAGCGCGCCGACCGCCACGGGCACCGAGCGCGCCGGGTTCGAGGGGCGCCTGGCGCGCCCGCGCAGAGCGGTCACTCCAAAGCAGCACGCTCCACGCGACGGGCGCCGGCGCCGCGAGGGCTCCAGCGCGAAGTCTGCACCAATGCCGGCTACCCAGGGCCTGGCAGCAGGGCGCCGCGAGGGCTCCAGTGCGGTCACCAATGCCGGCTACCCAGGGCCTGGCAGCAGGGAGGGCCAGTGTGCACAGGGAGCACAACACAAGCGCTCCTGCGCCAGCCGTCTATCTGCCCTGTGGTGCCAACCCGCGAGCGGGGGCGGGACGGGGCGCGCGCCGCAGCTGCGAGCACAGCCAGTCGGTGAACGCAACGAGCACGGTCTGCACGGCGCCGCTCTCGGCCTGCGGCGGCGGCGCGGCCGGCGGCGCGCTCGCCGACGAGGACGACGCCACGCCGTTCGCGACCGGGCCCGGCGGCGCCTGCGCGACCGCCTTGCCCGGGCGCGCGCCCAGCGCGGCCGTCAGCAGCCGGCACGCCTTCTCCTGCGTGAACCAGTCCGTGCGCTGCAGCAGCCTGCGCGCCCCGCCCCGCCCGTCAGCCTCGTTTCCCCAGTCCTGCGGGCAGCAGGGCTGCAGTGAGCGTGTGCTGCCGCCGCGCCCTGCAGGGCAAGGGTGCGTGTCGGCCTCCCAATGGACTAGCGCGCGGGTGGGCAAGCACGCGCCGGGCAGGCGCAAGGCGGTGAGACGGCGGGGGGGGGGGGGGGGGGGGGGGGGGGGGGGCCCCCACCGACGCGGG
>JAABUV010008359.1_pt1 | contig 10491 bp, 11 predicted proteins | sample 5559971 | NCBI WGS metagenome assembly JAABUV01 (sample SAMN10711881, study PRJNA513362) | rock metagenome | isolation source: Antarctica rocks | place: Antarctica: Victoria Land, Knobhead nord | collected 2015-12-19
GCTGCTTCTGCGATGACGTTCGGGCTGGCCTGCTCAGTGCGCCTTGCAGCAGTTTGTGGTTCGCATGACAAGCTTGGCCGTGGCAGTCGGCCCGCGCCCCTTTGTGCTGGTGGCGGTGTTGCGGTGCGTGCGCTGGTGAGGGCGCGTGCCTGGGAAGGACTGGCACGCCTGTGCGTCCCCGCGTCACATCGTGGCTGCGGCCGGGCGTGGCTGCGGCCGGGCGCCGACGGTCATGGCATGCCGCAGGGGTCACAGCGGGGCAGCTACGCGCGCACATACGCGTGCGGGTCTGCGCCCGCGCTGCCCCCGGCAGACGAGCGACAGCGCCCGCTGCTGCTGCGCGGCGCCGCCACGGCGGGCCTGGGTCCCGTGGCGCCGGGCGCCTCTGAAGCGGCGGCCTGCGCCGGCGGGGGCCGCGGCGATGCTGTCACGCGGGGTGGCAGAGGGACTGGCCGGGGACGGCGCGGGTCCGGAAGGGGGAGGGGGGATGCGGGCGCCCGCCCGGCAGAGAGCCCCGAGGAGCTGCAGACGCGCCTGGATGCTCAGGCGCGCCCTGGCGCACGCGCGCCCGCCGCCGCCGCTGCAGCAGGCTGGGATCCGTTCTCAAGCAGACCCTGTCCAATGTCTGTACGTGATGCGCATGAGAGGGCTCACGTGTGGGGCTCATGTGCCGGCCGGTGTAGGCTGACTTCTTGCTCACGCGCTCGCTGACACATCCTGTGCCAAGCAGCAGCGCGCGCGCCTCAGCGCTGCGGCACTGCCTGGGCGGGCGCGCACGGCCTGACACGGGGACGCGCGCGATCCAGGCGCGCCTGCCTGGCCCCGAGTGGAAGGAACGCTACGGCGCAGCCGGCACCCCTGCGGACGAGCGGCGCAGCAGCCCCATTGTGGAGATCAGCCTGCTCCTGGCGCGCCACAACCCTTGGCTCCAGCCCAGCACCCTGTCTGTGGCTGCCCGCGCTGCGCCGCCAGGCGGGTCTGGAGCAAGCGACGCGTGGCAGCAGAGAGCGCTCGGCAGCCAGGGCGACGCGCGGCGAGCGGCGTGAGGCGCTCAGGCTGGGTGCAGCGTGCAGGCGCCCTACCGGGGCGGGGCCGGGGCCCAACTGCGCGCATGCTCTGTCCTTGCCTAGGTTCAGGGTGCAGGCGTTCAGCTAAGGCAGGGCCGGGCCGGACCTCGCGCAGGCGGAGTGCGTGCAGTATGGCCTAAGTGCAGGGTGCATGCGCCCCACAAGGGCAGGGCCGGGGCCTGACCGCGCGCGCGCTCGGGCTCGTGGCGCAGGCCGAGTGCGTGCAGCACGGCCTGCGCACCATCGCGTTCTGCCACACGCGCAAGCTGTGCGAGCTGGTCATCGCGTACACGCGCGAGACGCTGCGGTCGACCGCGCCCGGCCTGGAGGGCGCCATCGCCGTCTACCGCGCCGGTTACAGCCCCAAGGTGCGGCTGGGCTGGCATGGGTGGAGGCCCCCAGAGGCTCCAGCACCCCTAGCAAGCTGCTCGTATAGCCGCGGTCGGTGTTGCGTGGCCGCTGTGGAGCGCGGGGCCGCCGGGCGCAGCGGCTAAAGCGAGCGCGGCCCGCGGCGCGCAGGAGCGGCGCGAGGTGGAGGGCGCGCTGTTCGGCGGCACGCTGATGGGCGTGGCGGCCACCAACGCGCTGGAGCTGGGCATCGACGTGGGCTCGCTGGACATCACGCTGCACCTGGGCTTCCCGGGCGCGCCCCCGCCGCTGCCCCCGCGACAGACCACCCACCGCTCACACGCAGCCCTTCGAGTCGCCTGGTGTGCTGCTGCCGCGCTGACTCGCTGAAGAGACGTGAAGTAGTGTGCGCTGGACGCGGGAGTGCAAGATAGTCCTCTGCCACGATGGTGCAGCACAGACGCAGGCGCGGAGCCGCACACTGTGACAAGGGCGGCGCCGGCAGCGCGCCGGGGGCTTGCGCCCGCACGGCGCCGCGCCCGGACCTGCCAGTACCGACCCGGCCGCGCGCGGGTGCGCCAGGCTCGGTGTCCTCGCTGCTGCAGCAGGCGGGCCGCGCCGGGCGGCGCGAGCAGCCGTCGGCGTCCATCTACGTCGCCTTCGACGGCCCGACCGACCAGTTCTTCTTCCGCCACCCGGACCGCCTGTTCGGGCGCCCGGTCGAGGCGGCCATGATCGACGCCGAGAACGCGCAGCTGCTGGGCCAGCACCTGGCGTGCGCGGCGGTGGAGCTGCCGCTGCTGCTGGCCGCCGACCAGGCCTACTTTGGCGCGCGCGTGCCGGACGTGGCCGCCGAGCTGCGCGCCGCCGGTGCGCGCCGCGGCCGACGCCGGTGGCGTGTCTGCCTGGCGTGCGGAGCGCGCTGTGGCTCCAGCAGCCGGGCGTCGCCTGTTCTGTCGTTGCATGCATGTCAGGTCCTCCCTCACAATTTGCCTTGGCCGCTGGCCTCGCCCAGGAAAGGCCGTGCAAGCGCAGGCGACAAATGGCGTCAGGACGGGGGTGACCACGGCTCGGCGGCGCCGCGCGCCAGGCGTGCTGAACCGGCACCCGCACATGCCGGAGTCCGCGGGCGCGCTGCTCTACGTCGGCACGGCCGACAACCCGGCGGCCGCCTTCAGCCTGCGCGCGATCGACCCGGAGCGCTACGCGATCGTGAACGAGGCCGCGGACGGCATGGTGATCGAGGAGATCGAGGAGAGCAAGGCGTTCTACGAGGTGTACGACGGCGCGGTCTACCTGTACCAGGGCCGCACGTACCTGTGCAAGAAGCTGGACCTGGGCGCCCGCGTGGCGACCGTGCGGCCGGCCGACCTCAAGTACTACACCAAGACGCGCGACTTCTGCGACGTGCACGTTCTGGGCCTGCGCGCCGCGTATGAGCACCAGGCGCGCCTCACTCGCGCAGCGGTGCACCCTGCGCGGCGGACCGCCGGCGCGCTTGCGCTATCACCCAGCAGCCCTTGAGCTGCTCCGGACCGTACTGCCTGTGACTGCCGGGTCTGTGGGTCTGTCAAGGCAGCAGGTCAGACTAGGCAGGCCATGACAGGCAAGCTCGCATGGCACTCCTGCCGCCCAAGGCCCCGCCGGCAGGGCGTCCCGCCGCGCCGCGCGCGCACCGGCCATGTCGGCGCGGCGCCGACGCCCCGCGCGGCGCCGCACGCCGCAGGCTGGCTGCGGGAAGGGCATCAGCGACACGGCGACCACGGCGGCGGTCGGCGACTGCCTGGTCACCACGCGCTGGCTGGGCTTCCACCGCGTGTGGCAGGGCTCGGGCGAGGTGTTCGACACGGTGGACCTGTTCCTGCCCGACGCGCAGCTGCGCACGCAGGCGCGGGCCCCCCCTGGGGTGCGCGCGCGGGGCTCTGTCGCCGCGGCCAGCCGACCCGGCCGGCGCGCGTAGCACGGCAGGCTGGCGCCGGCGGGCTGCGCGTGCTGCGCTGCAGGGCGCAGGCATCCGCATGCAGCTGGTTGACAGGAGAATGGTACGCGCCTCACAAACTAAGTGGACCGAAAGTGCGTGGGGCCAGAGAAGGTCTTGAAACAGCGCCCTGTCTGGCGCCCCGACATGCCGCCCCGGCGCGCAGGCGGCGTACGTGCGCGTGCCGGCGAGCGCGCGCGCGGCGCTGCGCGCGCGCGACCTGCCCTTCCGCGACGGCCTGCACGCGGCCTCGCACGCGCTGCTCAACGTGCTGCCGCTGCGGCTGATGTGCGGCGCGCTGGACATGGGCACCGAGTGCGACAACCCCTACGACACGCGCTTCCGCCCCGAGCGCCTGCTCGTCTTCGACAAGCACCCCGGCGGCATCGGCCTGGCCGGCCAGGCGCACGCCGCGTTCGGCGAGCTGCTGGAGCTGGCGCTGGAGCTGGTGCGCGGCTGCGGCTGCGCCGGCGACCACGGCTGCCCGGCGTGCGTGCAGCACACCGGCTGCGGCGAGTACAACGCGGTGCTGCACAAGGAGGCGGCGATCGCGGTGCTGGAGCTGACGCTGGCCGCGCAGGCGGAGTTCCGCGCGCGCGCGCGCCTGCAGCAGGTGCGGCAGCCGCGCGCGCGGCGCTGGCCCGCCTGGATGCCTGTGCAGGGCCCCTGCTGCCTGCTGCTCGCCACGGCCTGGCAGCGGTGTCTATGCACATGTACGTCCCGTTTGCCACACCTGGCAATGCAGCCTGCGACGGCGCGCAGGGCGTGGTGCCCGCGGATGGCTTCCTACCGAGTCCCGGAGCAGCTGAACCTGCGAGCGCAACCAACTCCGCAGGCATAGACCCTCCTGTAAATTAGCCTGTCTTGGAGACACCGCTGCCTACCTCCAAAAAGCCATGCCTACTGCCTCTTGTGCTTGTCGTGCTCGTCTGCTTGACACTAGTCTCTGGGACATGCTGGCACGTTCAGGCCATGTCATGCCGTAGCATGTTGTGTGCTGGCCCCGTGACAGTCACCTTGGCTGCCAGGTCAGCTGTGTAGGAGCAGAGCACCTCATAACAGCGCATGCGCTTGCGAACTGCACTAGCTGGCAAAATCTCCACTCCGGAAGCATCAGCCCATGCAAACAATGAGGGGCCGTGGCAGCACACTGATCCTGATTACGACACTACACAGGCGAGCATGTGCAAGCACCTCACACCCCTGGTGTGCAGCCTCCTTGTGTAAAAACTGGGGTAAGCATGACTATGCTATCCCACTCCCATGCCCCCAGTACCGGCGCCAATGGTATGCTACGGTGCGCATCAGCTTGGCAGGGCTGCAACCACCACAGCTCGACCTCTCCACCTCACACCGCCTGAGCCACTGAACACGCATGCAGCTAAGGAAGTTACCATGCACCTGCACCGTCTCAACTTCATCACGACCAGCAGAGCCATGCTCTACAACGCAGCAGCCGCTCGCCGCCGCGGCTCGGAGCAAGCCCCAGAGGCCACCGGCACTGCGGCTCATGCCGGGTGGTGCCTGGGGAGAGGCGCTACTCCTCGTCGTCCTCTCGGTCATGGTCTGCACCCTCATCGTCATACTCCTCTTCTTCGTCCTTGCCGCCGGGATCTGGCGCGGGCCCGCCGCCGGCCGCGGCGCCTTCCCCACCCTCTGCTGCAGCGTCTGCGCGCGCCGCCTCCTCATCCTCCTCGCCAGCGCCGTCGCCCTCTGCCTCTGCTCGCGCACATGACAGGCTCTGTGCAAGCGAGCAGGGGCAGCACAACACCTGCCTTGCATCTGCCCCCATGGGACACATGCCGGCCTCCAGGGGCTGCACCTGTGTGCGTGCGCTCACGCCTCCTTTTGCAGGCAGAAAGCAGATCGACGCTTCCAAAGCGCTGGGCAGGAAGAGCTGTGTGCTCGAGTGGTGCCGGACGCACCGGCCTGCCCTTCACCTTTTCACCCTGCAGGCTGCCGCATAGACCGCACAATTCTGTACCAGAGGCGCTGCCAGGGCTGGTGCGCGCTGCACGGGACTGATGCGGGGTCATCGCTGGGCAACACACGCCTCTATCCCCACGACATGCACAGGCGCTCGGCGCTGCAGGGCGTCCGGAGCGGGTGACCGCACCGCCCTCGAAATCGGCGCCCTCCTCAGCAGCCAGCGCGGCGGCGGCCTCCTCTTCTTCCTCGTCCGCGTACTCCCCATCCTCCTCATACGGGTCGGCCGGGTCATGCGGGCCGCGGCCGTCGTAGGGCGCCTCGCCCAAGCCTGCGGCTTCGGCTGCCAGACACAGCGGCCCAAGTCGGAGCGCGGCCGCCATGATAAGCCTCACAGACGTGACAGCCCACAGGAGGCGGCGGCAGGGCCCCGGGCGGCAGACAAGCAGCAAAGTTGCAGCGTGCCCAGCACAGCATGCGACCGCGCCGCGCCCCCGGCAGGCAGGCGCGCCCGCCGGCGCGGCGCCCGCGGGGGAGCGCACCCGCGGCCTCGTACTCGTCGTCCTCGTCCTCCTCCGGCTCAACCTCGTCCTGCGCGTCATAGTCCTCCTGCGTGTACTCATCCTCCATGAACTCGTCCACCTCATCCAAGTCGATTGGGTTGCCCGGCATGCCTGCCTCCTGCACACGCGGCGGGCGGCCGGGTGAGGCCCTGCGTTCGGCGCTCTGTGCGCGCCCGCTTGCGCGCCCTGCCTGCTGCACGCGCGCAGCCAGCACTGCGTGGCCTCGGCTCGCAGCGCGCGCTTCGCCCAGCACGTCACGCCTCGGCTGCACGCGCAGTCTGGGGATACACCAGCGCGCACCCCAGCATGCAGACACCACCGAGCGCATCCACTGAGCGGGCAGCAGCCACAAAGCCAGCATGCTGTGCCTGGCGCGCCTCGCGGCGCGCGCCCGCGACCGGTGGCGGCACCTGCATGTCCCCGGTGTAGTACTTGAGCGGGTTGGGCCAGATGTCGTCCTTGAGCGCGGCCGCGATGTCGTCCACGTCGTCCATGGTCGGCACGGCCCGCCGCTCCTGGTCGAACCAGGTGAAGAACGAGGAGCCGGGCATCCACGGCCCGTTGGCGCCCTCCTCCGCCTCCTGCGGGCGCCGCTGCCGTCAGCGCTGCATGCGCGGGCGGCACGAACCCCGCATTACCCCGCCCGAGCATGACGCCAGGGCCGTTGGGAGCGGAGCGGCGCCAGCCGAAAACCACCCTGTCGGGTGCAGCCCGCCAAGGGTGGCGAGGCAAGGCGCGATGCCGCCCCGGCTCGGCCCGTGGCAGAATGGCTGCACGCTCACCGGCGACGCACAGGAGTGGAGCAGGGCCGCCATGCGCCGCAGCGCAGCGCCGGCGTCCGGGCGCGGCCGAGTGCGCGGCCAGGCCGCACCACGAGCCAGTCCACAGGCGTGGCGTCCACGGTGAGGCGGCCGTCCTCGGAGAAGGAGTACTTCTTGTGCAGCACGCGGTTGGCGAACAGCGGGTTGCCCTCCGCGAAGCTGAACGTCACCGTGAAGCCCGACTTGATGTCCGGCAGGTCGCAGATGTCCACCTGCCGCGGCGCGCAGGTGTTATTAGCAGAGCGCATTAGCAGAGCGTGCGCCGCCTCGCGCACGAGCGCGGCCCGCCAGCCAGTGGCGTGCACAGGCTGACGCGTGGGGCAAGCTGCGTCCCTGTGCGCTGGTCTGACGCAGAGCGGCTGGTCGTGTGGGTGCGCCGTCGGGCTGCTCACTGCGGCCACCCTGGGCACCTTGCTACGGGAGGCAAGCACGTCTTCTGCAGGCCGCCGGGCGGGAGTGGGGCGCGCGCACCTCTTCCAAGAACGCCAGCGCCTCAGCGTCGCGGCCCCGCACGCACCCGTTCAGGAAAGTGTGCTGCGCGCCGCGCACACCAGGCGAGTCGGACAGCGCAGAAGTTCGCGCAGCGAGTGCATGCAACATCGGCCTGCACGAGAGTGTATGGGCTGGCACAGCAACCAAGGGTGCGCCGACGTCCACGCGGCGCCGCACCTGCTCAAAGACGTTCTGCCAGAAGTCCTCGATGTTCCTGATGAGGCTGTTGCGCTTCTGGTACACCGGCCTCCGCCGCTGGTTGTACTGCATCTCCACCTCCAGCACCTTCACGCTGGCCTCGTCGTTCACCTGCCGCCGCCAATAGGTGTGGGACCTCGCTGCCTGGAGCGTAGCAGAGCGCAAATGCCAGCCCAGCTCCTGGCAGCGTCGGTCTGAGCTTGGGCAGGAGCGCTTACCTGCTCCAGCTCGCCCTGCACGGCAAGGAGCCCTGCCAGGGCCTCCTCCCGCCGGGCATCGTCCTCCTCCAGCGCGGCCGCTGCCTCATCACCAACAGGGCCTGCATCGGCATCAGCAGCTCCGCCCTGATCCCCGTTGTCAAGCACGGCCGGCTCGTCGCCGTTGGCTAGCCCGGCGCGCTCGGCGGGCGTGACGGGCGCCTCCGCGGCCGCTGCGTCTGCCTCCCCGACTGCCGCTTCTGTTCTGGGGCGCTTGGGCGCTGGGTCGTCTGCAGCTGACATGGCACCCGGGCCTACTGGCTGAGTAGCTTGCGCGCCCCCTTTTGTCTCCTTTCCAGCATTCCCCGCTCTAGTGCAGAGAGCTGAGCGGGGAGGGAGGGGCACCCAAAGCCGTACCCATCAGGTCGACTTCCTGCCGAGTCTGAGGCTGAGCTCCGTGACTGCGGACTGTGCATCATACTGCTGTGAGTCATGCGCAAGGCCGGGACATGGCGCGGTATGGCAGCCTCGAGGTGTTCAAGTTTGCATGCTACCTCTCCATCCCAATCCTGATGACATACTTCATCGCTGGCAACCCGCGCAACCTAGAGGCCATCATCCGAAACGTACGTGCGCAGTCGCTGTGCCACCACTGTGATATGCTGACTGGCACTCGCGCTGTCACGCTGCTGTGCGTGCAAATGCACCGCCCATGCTCACACTGGCCGCACGGCGCAGCGCGCGTACGTTGTCTACCCGCCGGAGGGTCCACGCCCGCCCAGTGTGGAGGAGCTGCAGGAGCGCCTGCAGCAGAGCAAGCCGCAGAACAAGTGAGGAGCTGCCGGTAGGCGACCGGCCTGTGCACGCCGGCACGGGCCGTGCGCGTCTGCAGTAGCCCGGCAGCAGCGCGCGCCTGATGGTCGCCACTCGCCGCACCGCGGCGGCTGCCACGCAGCGCTGCCTGGTCACCGGCGGCGCGGGCTTCCTGGGCCGCCACCTCGTCGAGCGCCTCCTCGACGCGGGCGGCTGGCAGGCGCGTGGCAGCCTACAGTGGACGCCTGCCGCCCCGCAGTCGCGCGACGTGCACCCAGCGGCCAAGTGGCTGGCGCTTGCTCACCCCCGCCTCGCCAGCAGTGCTGCTTTTGCGACGTTGGCTGCGGCTGCGAACGTTGCGTGCACCTTGCACTGCCTGCAACGTATTTTGCACGCCTCAAGCGGGCCCCGGGCGGGCGCAGGTGACGGTGTTTGACGTGCGGGACCCGGGCGAGCCGCGCGCGACGGCGGTCGTGGGCGACCTGCGCAACCGCGCCCACGTCGAGGCCGCGGTCCAGGGTGCGCGGCCGCCCGCCCGCTGCTCGCCCAGCCGCCACACCAGGCATCGCCACTTCGCTCAAGGCTCGAGCGCGGCTGCGCAACTCGATGCATAACCCCCGAGTCTGCGGGCTGCCGCGGCCAGCGCACCGTGGGCAGCTGCCCGCCGGCCCGCGCCCACGACATGCGCTGATGCTCGCGCGCGCCGCCAGGCATGGATGTGGTGTTCCACTGCGCCACGGCGGCGCCGGCGGCGGCCAACACAGCTAATCGGCGGCTAATGCACGACGTCAACGTGGCGGGCACCCAGCACGTGCTGGACGCCTGCGCAGCGGCGGGCGTGCGGCGGCTTGTCTACACATCGTCCGCCTCGGTGCGCGCATGCTCTGTCCGGACCGTGATGAATGTGATGCTGCAAGCCTAGCTCGGCATGGTGCCGCAGCCTGCGAGGACGCGGCGGCCATCGTGGTGAGTGCTGCTTGCGTCCACTGGTTTGGGTCATCGGCATGATGTCACACCGCATGGCCAGCTGAGCAGGTCCCATCCTTATGTGACGCTGTGGCGCCCGAGGTGTGCGTCATTGCTTTAAAGAGCGCCGCGCTCAGGCCCGGCATGCGCGCGTCAGGGCGCGCTCGGTCGCGCCGGCCACGGACGGCGCGCTCGAGCGGGCGCCTGACGCCCGCGGCGCCTGCCCCAACCCTGTCCCTGCGCGCGGCAGGTGGTCTTCGACGGCCGGGACCTTGTGGACGTTGATGAGAGCGCGCCCTACGCCCGCAAGCCCATTGACTACTACACGGAGACCAAGGCGCGCCGCCCTGGGCCGCCCGCGCTTACACGCAGCAAGTGGACCACCGCCCACCATGACTCGGCACCGCCGCCAGCGCTGTGCGTGCTGCAAGCCACGTTGACATGCGCGTGCACACCGGTGCACGCTGATGTGCCCTGTGTCACGTGCGTTTGGTTCAGAGTCAGCGTAAAAAAGACCTGATGCTGCGAGGCGTTGACAGCTTCATGCGGGCACACAGCCCGCTGCCTCCCCGGCTGCTCGCCTGCATGCGGGACGCGCGGCCCCGCTCACGGCGCGGGCGGCGGCGCAGGTGCTGGGCGAGCGCATGGTGCTGGCGGCCAACGGCGCGGGCGGCGTGGCCACGCTCGCGCTGCGGCCCAGCGGCATCTTCGGCGAGCGCGACCCGCTGCTCGTGCCGCTCACGGTGGCCAAGGCGCGGCAGGGCAAGATGAAGTATGTGATTGGGAGCGGCGCCAACCTCATGGACTTCACCTACGTCGGCAACGTCGCGCAGGCGCACGTGCTGGTACGCTCGTTGAGCTTTAGCTGGAGTGGCTCGGGGTATGTTGCGCCCGCCCTCCACTTCAGCTCTGTCCTCTGTCCTCTGTCCAGTTCTGTCTCATCCAGGTCTGACTCAAGTATGCCACTGTGCGCTCGTGCTGACGCGTTGGGCGTTGCTGCACAGGCCGCCGAGGCGCTGGCGCGGGACGCCAAGGTCGCCGGGCGCGCGTACTTCATCACCAACGCCGAGCCGCGCCGCTTCTGGACGTTCCTCGGGGACTTCCTGGAGCCGCTGGGCTACG
>JAABUV010008361.1_pt1 | contig 10491 bp, 5 predicted proteins | sample 5559971 | NCBI WGS metagenome assembly JAABUV01 (sample SAMN10711881, study PRJNA513362) | rock metagenome | isolation source: Antarctica rocks | place: Antarctica: Victoria Land, Knobhead nord | collected 2015-12-19
GAGACAGGTAGACCCCGTGCGACTGGGACACACCTGTCGCTGCCAGCCTGCGGCGCTGCGCCACTGGCCGTCCAGGGCGTGCTAGCGGCGCACCGAGCGCATTCAGGCAGGCAAAGGCGTGCGCCATTCCTGCGCCTTGCTAACACACACGGGGCGCAAGTAACAGCAAGGGCCTTTAGCTGCGGACGACAAGCGGGCTGAACACTTTTCCTTGGACTCTAGGGTTCATACGACCTTGAGCTGCAGTCTAGTGGATGTGGCGCACCTTCAACTCGTTTGAAAGAAGTGCAAGTCAGTGAGCTGAGCGTTTTCGGATTCGGGCAGCCCATACAGGGAAAACTGGTGCCTCAGCCAGCACGCGGAGAGGTCATGGCGCTTGGAGCAGCCACACACTTGTTTCAGAGCGCCCCAGTGTGTCACAGCAGAGGCGTGCACGGCCCTGCTGCACCTGTCTGGCGGTGAGGAGCAAATATGTTGAGGCCCGAACGGGTGCACTGACGCCACCATGGGCCGCACAGTGCGGCGCAGGCTGCTGGTCTGTTCACCCGTGGCTGCAAAGGGCAATGGCGTGCAGCCGCAGCAGCAGAAGGGAGCAGAGCAGCCCTCCCGGACCGTGAAGGAGGAGCTTGGTGCGCCATCAATGCCCGCCCAAGCTTGTGTCCACGTACAAGCATGAGCCTGGAAAATACTTGAAAGTACAGGCGCTGGGATCCTGTCCCGAGTTCGGGAAGACTATTGACTTGAGAACCTGTGCTCCACTGCAGAGTGGCGGCGCACGGCCAACCGGGAGGCCAACAAGGGCCGCGACCGCAAGGACTTGTACACTGATAACTGGTGCGCCTGGTCTGCACAGCGCCTGCAGCACAACTCGTCGTGGGTCGTGTGAGGTGACCCCCGCCAGCAGGGTTGCGCCCTGTGCTGCCGCCTACGGAGCCACAGACGGTGCCGCGGCGGGCTTCCCAGGTCTGACTTCTTACGTCGTGTCTTTGACATGTTGCTGGAGGGGCAGCTTGTTGAGGTGTGGTGCGCGGTCTGCTGCCTGGCGCGCCGAGGGAAGGGCAACGATGTGAGAAAGCATGTGGGTGGGTTTGGTGCAGGCTACTTGCACGCCTGTGGATGAGTGCGGTCCGACACAGGGCCCAAGCGTACACCGCTGAGTCGGGAAGAACGTGCCGTGCGTGGCTGCCACATCAATGCCCTTCTCAAGAGGGCTGCTGAGCCTGCTGTGTGCACGGGAGCACAGGGACGGCGATGTCTACAAAGGGAGCAGGTTCAACGTGCTCACTGTGGTTGCCGCTGTGTCCATCTTGACGCCGCTGGCTGGCCTGGTCTTCGCATGGTGGTCATATGGCAGGCTGTGGGGCTGAGTGGGTATTGCGTGCCTGCCAGTCAGATGCTTTGGGGGTAAATTTGGCTGGCATGGCCGCTACCTGTGGCTCACAGGCGCGCACAGTCGGCTGGAAAATCAGCGCAGCAAAGTTGCATGCTTTATAACTTGTTTAGTGACAGGCACGCGTGTGCAGGAGAGAGTGCGTGCTTGTACCATACCAACGTCTGCCGGTAACATCATATGGTGTGTATGCCAAAACTGGGCTGCTAATGTGTGTCTGTAGCACAACATGTGGTGTACAAGCGCGAAACTGGTGAGCTGCGGGTGAGTGAGAGTGGCAACATGCGATCATGCAAGAGGAGGCGCGAGGGCCACTCCAACCAACAAGGAAGAGACAGTCTGTCTCTCACGCTTCCTGGCACACACCGCTCCTGACCACACCGTGCATGACTACAAAGGCCTAGGTGGGAGCAACTGCAAGCTGAGGTAGCATGCGCAGCACCCTGAAGCCGCCTACAGCCCCTCCTGCCTTCCAACCTTGGCTGCAGCTGCGCCCTGCTCCACACCCTCGAGCGCGCACCCGCGGCTCTGCCACGGCAGCCAGGCTGCATACTTTACACCCGTGCAAGCACGCAAGCACGCCATCAACTAAAACGTGAGGCATTCCTTACCAGGGCGCGCTCTGGGCCGCGCGACCTACCGCGCGCCAGCCCGGCTGTCTGCGCGGCCCAAAGCAGCAACGCCAAGCTATATACGAGGCAGGAGCCCTGCACCTGCGAGCGGCAACACAGGCCGACATCGCTAGCACCTGCGCATGCAGGTTCCCGCCAGAAAAATCCTGAAAGGGCGAGGCGACACAGCACTTCCAAGAGACTCCCTCTGGCCGCTCAGCAGCAAACCCCTCTTGGCCGCCCAGCACGCCTGACAGCTGAGCATGATACCTAAACACCCTCCCCTCTGCAACCCGACATGCCACACTCGCACCACAGCTTTGCGACCCGCCCGCTCACTACTGCACGGCTGTCGATGCGCTGCAGGGCGGCAGCAGCGCTCGCAGCACAGCACGTTGCGCAGTGGGCGCTTGGTGAAGGACACGCTTCGACAACGCGGATCACTGCAGTTGCTCTACTGCCACCTGTATGGCGGGCCTACAGCCCCCGCTTCCCCCCAACGTGCCCAGATTTGTGCGAGCATGCCGCCAACAACACGGCAGCGCTGCCCGCAACACGTACTGTCGCCGATCGTGCGCTTTGCCGCGCCATAGCCAAAGAGCCCCGACACGCCAGCCGCCCCACCGCCACCACACAGCCGCGGGGGTCAGGGCAAGGCGGGGTCGGCGGTAGCGGCGCCAACGAGCTCAGGCGCAATCCAGGCCGCAAACGCGTGCGCGGCCTGCGCCTCGGCGGCCTGGCGCGCCAGGAGGTCGTCCCACGTGCTCTCCAGCAGCCTCTGGCTGCGCGCCCTGCGCGCACAGGCGGCAGGCGTGTCAGCAGTGGGGCAGGCCGCGGGCGCGGGCGCACTGGCGCTGCCAATCAGGCTCGACACGCCGGGGACTCACGTGCGCCGCACCGCCTCGGCGACGCGCGCTGGCAGGGCCCTCCATGCACAAAGAGGGTGAACATTTTAATTCATGTGCACTTTTTAAAACATGGCCTTGCCCTTTGCAAAAGTCTCGCTTTGCTACGTTTCGATAAAACCTGCGCGGCATGGGCGCAGGCTTTGCTACGTTCTGATGAACCCTGCGCGGCGCAGGGCTGGGCGGGCGGGCGGGCGGGCGCGCACTGCTGCAGGAGCGCCGCGCTGGGCGCAGAGCTGAGGGAGGTCGCCGAGCCGCCCGAGCGCGGCAGCGGCCTGAAGCCGCCGCTGCCCCACGCAGGCGACGCGGCGCGCTCCATTGGCGCGCGCAGCGCGCTGCACGCGCGCGCAAACGCCGACCCCGTCCCGCCCGACGACCCCGGCGACGCCGGGCCCGCGCGCGCGCAGCCGGCGCTGCCGCCCAGGCTGCCCGCCGCGCTCGCCAGCGCCTTGCCGAGGCGCGAGCCCGGCAGGGGCAGGGTCAGGGCCGGCCCCAGCCGCGGCGCCTCGCCCGCGCCATCGGGCGCGCCTAGCGCCAGCGAGCGCTGCAGGCGCAACGCCTCGGAATTGTGGCGCTCGCGCAGCGCGGCGCACGTCGCCAGCGCGGCCACGGCGACGGGGCTGGCCGGGCTGCCGGACAGGCTGGGGCTGCCGTGGAGCCCTGAGAAGACCCTGTCAGAGCCCGGCGTCGCCAGCCCGGCCGGCGCCGGGCTCCCGGCCAGCAAGCCGGGGCTGCCGCGCATCAGCCTGGCGGCTGCGGCGGCCAGGTCCGGCGGCGCGGCGGAGGCGCCCGCGTGCGGCGACCGCATGGGCGTCAGCGTCGGCGTGCGCGCCAGCGCCGCCGCCGCGGGCGCGGCAAACGTCAGCGACGGCGCGCGCTCGGCGGATGCCTGTGGGCGCGGCGGCGGCGGCGGCGTCGCGGGGTGGGAGGCGGGGCAGCCTGGGCCCGCGGGAGAGCCAGGCAGCATGGCGGTGTGCGCATGCGGCGGCGGGGCCTCGGGCCCCGGCGGCAGGGCGCGCGCCCCGTCTGGGCCGGCCTCGCCCGGCAGCAGCCGCGACGCCGGCAGGAATGGCGACGCGGGCACCGGCGACGCCAGGCCGCCCAGGCAGGCAGCGGGCGCCGAGCGCGAGGGCGCCAGCGGCGTCGGCGGCGGCGCCGCGCCGCCGCCGCCCTCGTCGCAGCGCCGCAGCAGCTGGCAGGCGGACAGCAGCGGCGACGGGCGAGCCGCGCGCTTGGCCGGCGCCGGGCGCCAAAACACGGCGGCCTCCAGCTCCGCCGCGGCATCATGGGGCGCCGAGGAGCGCGTGCGCCGGCTGGGCACGCCGGCCGCCGCGCCCAGCCCCAGCCCAGCGCCGCCCAGCGGCGCAGCCGCCCAGCGGCCGGACGGTCGAGGCGCGCGCGTGGCGGAGCGCGCGGCGCGCGTGGGCGGGCGCGCGCGCGCGCGCTTGGGGCTCGGCGTGGGGCTCGGGCTCGCGGCGCCGCCGCGGTCCGGCCACCCGGCACCCGCCTCCGCAGCCGCCTCGAAGGGATTGGCCCACTCCGGCTTGACCGCGGCCACGCGCGGGCCCCTGGGCGCGTCCCTGGCGGCTGCGGCCGGGATCCCGCCCGCACGCGGTTCGAGCGCACCGCCCTCCAGCCCGCCCGCCTCCGCGCAGTACAGCGCATCGTCCAGGATCTCCAACCCCTCCTCGCCGTCGCCCTCGTCCTCGCCCGCCGAGTCGACGATCGGCGCGCGCTCCGCGCGCGCGCGGCGCGGCTGCGCGCGCCGCGGCGCGCGCTCGGCGGCGGCGGGCGCGGGGCCGGCGGCGGCCGCGGCAGCGCTGCGCTTGCGCGCCGCCTTGCGCTGCGGAGGCGCCGCCAGGGGGGAGCGCGGCGGCAGGCAGTCGTCCGATGCTGCGGCGCCGCCTGCGCGCTCCCGCGCCTGTGAACAAGCAGGGCCTGGGCACCGCCCAGCCAACGCGCCCTAGCAATGCAACAACACGCCGTGCGGCGCTGCTACGCGCGCCGCAGTGCTGACACGCGCCGCTGACAGGCACAGCAAGCGTCCAGCCCAACAGTGACCTGTCAAACAGTAGCGATTGTGCCCTGAACCTGGCGAAAGGTTCAGCCTGGGGTGCAGCTGCAGAAGCGCCGCGGAGTGCGCACCCAACGGCGACAGCGGCGCGCAAACGTTCGCCGCAATGCCCGCCCCGGCGTCCACGCGGATGCGCAGCGGCGCCCCGCCCGGCTTGCCGCCCGCCTTCGCGCCATCTGCCACGGCGCCGCCGGCGGGCACGCCGGCCTGCACGTCGGGCGCGATCGCGGGCCGACCGGCCGTCGCATCGCGCGAGCGCGGCGCCGGAAACAGCTCCGCCTCTAGCAGCTGCGCCACATAGGGCGCCCGCGCGCCGCCCGCCGCACCCGCCCGCGCATCGTCCTCCCTCCCTGCACCACGCCGCTCGCCCGCGCCCGCGCCCAGCCTCTCGGGCGCCCCGCCCGGCGCCTGGCAGGCGTGTGCGGCACCGCCGCCGCCCTCGCGCTCCGCACCGGCCGACAGCCGCCTGGCGGGCGGCGCGGCGGCGGGCGGGGCGGGAGGGTCGACCAGGCAAGCGCCCGGCCAGCCGCGCGGCGAGCGTGCGGCCTGGAACTGCGCCGCCTGGCGCACGGCCAGGCGCTGCGCGCGCACGCTGGTCGCGTCTGGGCCCAGACCGTCCAGCGCATCCTCGCCTGCGGCGGGCGTAGGGTTAGGGCGCGCGCTCGCGGCTCAGGCGCGCACATCCTGGGCGCGGTGCAGCTGACGCGCAGTGCACCAATGACGGGCACTGTGCACCAGCACAAGGGGCACTGTTGACAGAAAGGGCTCCTACTGTTTGCAATAGGCTGTGGGTGCATACTGCCAGCTGGACCACCAAAGCTCACGCTCAGCACGCCAGCGAGCGCTCAACACGTCGCGGCCGCAACCTGCCGAGCAGGCGCTGTGCAGGCACGCGCACCGAGGCAATCAGCAGGCTCGCCGCCGGCGCCCGCCGCGAGCCGCGCGCCGCTGGCGCCGCCGTCGCCGCTGTCGCCCTCGCACTCGCCGGCGGCGCGGCGCGGCGCGGCTGCGCGCACCACGTCCCGCGACGACCGCGCGGAGCGGCCCTCGCCGTCGGAGTCGCCGCCCGACCCAGACGCCGGCCCCGCCTCGCGCTCCGGCCCCACAGCGCGCCGCCCGGCGTCGCCCTCGCTCGCGCTGCTGTCCGCCTTTGACGCCTCGCTGGGCGGGGCCACGCAGGGCTTGAAACCCAGCGCAGCTTTATCGGCGGCGGCGCCTGCGGCCTCGCTCGGGCGCCCGCCGCGCGCCGCCGCGCGCGCCGCCGGCAGCGCCGCGGACGTCGTCCGCGAGGCCTTGGAGTTGTCGGAGGACGTGGACACCTTGCCCGTGTCGGCGGCGGACACCGACACAAGCGCGCACGGCGCCGCCCTGCCGTGCTGCGCGCGCGCGTCGCCGCCCTCCGCGCCCGTCCGGCGGCGCTTTGCGGCCGCGGGCAGCGCCGCGAACTCGCCCGAGCGCCGGCGCACCTGCACCACAGCCGGGGGGCACAGTGGGTTTACCGATAAAAGAGCTCCCCTCGTACCGGCAAAAGCCAGCGCTGGCAGGCAGACAAGGCAGACAACGGGTGCGACGGCCATGAGTACGAGTGTACACACACTAAGGCTCAGACAGGTCCCCGCACAAGCACACCTGGTCGCCCAGCCCTTGTGCGGACAGCGAGGGGCGGCGGCCGGGCGCGCCGCGCGCACCTTGTCGCCAGGCCGCAGGCCTGCAGAGGTGTCCCCGTCGCCGCCGCCGCTGCCGTCGCCGGCCCTGGGCTTGGGCGAGCAAGGGTGCGCCGCTGGCGGCCTGGGCGCGGCCGGCGTGCGCACAGCGCCCCCGCTCTGCTCGTCGTCGCTGTCGCTGGCCTGCGCCCGCGCACGCAGGTTTGCTCCACAAACCCTGCCCGGCCCAGCTGGACAAGTGCACCCTCTGCGCTCGTGCTAGGCCTGCGGTGCGCCGCAATGACTCTTCGCCACCGCATGCAGGTCCCAGACGCACAGCGGCTCGTCTGCAGCCCACCTCCACACGCAACCTGGACAGCTGGCAGAGCCGCCAGCACGCACGTGCAGCCATGCTCGACAAGTCTGGACCAACAAGGGCACCGCAAGACAACGACCGCGCCCGGCGCAGGGGCTGCACCTGCGGCTGCGGCCGGGGCGCTGCCGCGGCGCGCCGGCTCTCAGCCAGCGCGAGCGCCAGCGCCTGCCGCTCCGTCAGCCCCACTGCACGCGCACACGCGGCTCAGCACCAGCCACGCCAGGCCGTGCGCAGCCCGCAGCGGCCCACCCGCTCGTGCACCGCACGCCAGCGGCTACCGGGACAGCCCGCGCGCGCAGCTGCACAGCTGGCGCGGAAAGCTGGCACGCACGCCGGCGGCCGGCCAGAGTGTCCCCTGAGGAGGGCAGGGAGCGCACTGCTGGGCACTCCTTCACGCCAGCCGCCGCGCCCGGCTGCTCGGCGGGTCTCCCGCAGCCCCCACGCACGCCAGCCCTCCCTTCCCTGCAGGCCGCCCGGTGCCTGTGTCAGCGCACAGCAGCAACGCTGCGCATCCATACCTCGTTCACGCGGCCTGCGGGAAAAGCTGGCGCTGATCCGCCAACTGTGTCCGCGCCGCAACCACCTGAAGCTGCCTACCGCACGAGATCGCCCTGGACGTGCCACACACCAAGGAGAACACAAAGACCTGGCCTGAAAGCCGCCACATCAGCCGGCGCGGCAAACATCCTGTCACTTCCTGCGGTGGGCAGGCGCTGGCATGGCCGAGCCCCGCAGCGCCCCGCGCCCCAGCAGCCGCCACGCGCTCGCCGCACAGGGCCAGCTGGTGCGGCTGCGTGCGCCTGGGGGCTGCCTTCCCAGCCCAAAACGCTTGTGATCATCGCTAGGGTTGTTTGCATGCTGCCTCCCGACTCCCGGAGTACGCTCCCATGGGCCCGGGGCGAGCTCCATACGCGTCGCGCGCAGCCCGGGGTGGCACAGCAGCGCAGGCATCCAGTGAAGCTGCCAGGCCGCGACCGACTTATCCGCTCGCCCGCGGCCAGCAGGTCCCCAACAGCCCGCACGAGCCGAGGGCACGCCTGGCTGCACTAATCGGTTCCAGCCTCGTGCCGCCAGCTCACGTTGCTGCAGGCGGCCCTTTCTGTGACGCGTCTCCTCCCCTGTCAAGCCAGCGACCGCTGCATACGGAACCCACTCATAGCGACGCTCTGATACGCAGGCAGCGCCTGTGCTTCTCTCCTCCAGGCCGCCACCGCCACCGAGTGCACAGGGGTTCACCAGACCTACGGGCTAGGGTCCTCGGGCTCCTCGGGCCGGGTGAGGCAGTTGAACGAGGAGAGTGCTACAAAGGTCTCAAGCATAGGCTGAAGGTACCGTGTGCAATGATCCCGAGCAAGGGTACTGGTCAACACTATGAGCCTGTGTGCGGGACCCATGCGGGCTCCGCCCTGACGCGATGATGCGCTAAGTCAAGCGCACTCACAGCCCGCGCCATCGCCAGGGATGGGCTGCGGATTTTCCAAGCCGGACGTCAAAGCAGGCGGTGGAAAGCCCAAGGACGATGCTGCGGTGGGCCGCGCGCATGCGCCTGCTGCTCTGCCTCACCGCTTGGCGTGCCGACCTGCCTGCAGGCAGCGCTCCGCCCTGCCCTGCAGGTAAGAGGAGAGCAGGAAAGCTTCGCACTGGTCGAGCGGGTGCCGCGCGAGCGGCAGGTGGGCGCGCCTGCCGCGGCCAAGGGGGCCGGCAAGCTGACCAACAGCGTGCTGGGGAAGCAGACAGAGGTGCCGCCCCGCTTGCGGTCGCCCAGGGCAGCCCCGACCCACCCGCGGCACGCGGCATGCATGCATCAACGCCCAGTGCCGCGCTGCTCAGTGCGCGTGGCGCGCTCTGGGGAGCTGTGTGGCAAAGGGCGGCCCTGCTGAAACTTCTGGTGAGCAGGCAGCTCGCGCAGCTGCAATCCAGTGCCGCCAGTGCCGGCACTTTGGAGCGCAGCGCTTTCGGTGCGCGAGCTGCTGCCCGCGCTGGTGGCCACCACCCTGAGCTGCACACTGCAGCCCGGCCACTGGACGTGTGGAGCGGGGAGCTGTCAAGGTGTCAGAACTCTGTCCGCAGTTGGGGCCTCGGGCAGCGCAACGGCAGGGGCACGAGACGGGGAATAAGGGGGAGCTGCGGCACCGCGAGAGCCGCGGCACGCACCCGGGCGCAGTCCCGGGCGGCGCTGTGCACCTGCGCACCTGGGCGCATGCACTGGCTATGCAGCACCGTAGCTCTGCTGCTGAGCGGGCCTGGCGGGCGCGCAAGTCAAGCACCCGCAGCACTGGGAAGCTGTGAGCGGCTTTGCAAGTGCGGCGGTGAGGGGGTTGGTCAACACCAGTCCAGTCCACCTTGATCGCGGGCCAGTGGGCAGCGCACGCACGCCGGGCACGCCCGGCTGCCAGGGAGCGTGCCTGGCACCAATTGGGGTATAGGATAGGGTATAGGGTATACAGGGCACCGAACGGACCGCACGCATGCGCGCAGGAGCTTGCGCGCAGGAGCTGTGCAGCGCGCGCGCGCCGGGCCGCACACAAACCCGCCAGCGCTGGCCGGCCCTGAAGGTGTCTCACATGTGGGGGGTGCAGGCGCGCAGGACACGCGCGCTGTGTGCGTGTAGGGCCGCGTGCGCGGCCGCGGGCGGTCCGGCTGGTCCACATTTGTATGCAGTTGGGAATATGTGCGCGCCGGACGTCCGCAGCGTGTATGCGCTGGCCCGCGTGCTCGGGCGCGGGCGGTGCGGCCGGTCCACAGTCCCCCCCTCCACATCTGCACAGTCCCACCTATATTTTGCGCGCGCAGGATGTGTGCACCGTGTACACCCTGGGCCGCGTGCTCGGGCGCGGGCAGTTTGGCACCACGCGCCTTGCGGTGCACAAGGCGAGCGGCCAGGAGTACGCGTGCAAGTCCATCGGCAAGCGCAAGCTGCTGTGCGCGCCCGCCCTGCGGCGCCGCCCGCCGTGCCGGCCATGCGCAGTGCTGCCTCGCGCCGGCCTGTTGTTGGCGCCCGGTCTGGGGCAGTGCCAGCCGCTCTGCCTTGCGCGCGACTGTACTTTGAGGAGGCGTGAGTGTCTGCACCATGCGCAGCGCGGCCACTGTCTGCGTGTCATCAAGCCGCGTTCGATACAAGAGCTCTCAGGTGGTTGCTCGTATGGTCTGAAAGCGCATGGTAGGGCTGCAGATGGTGGGCGCAACAGTAGACGGCAGCAGCAGGAGAGGACAATGAGCATCCCTGGGGACGTTTCGGTCTTGTGTCTGATGCCTGGCACTGCGCGCGGCGTTCATGGCACAGGGCGCATGGGGTCCGCGCGCCGGCCTGCGAGCCGGGCAGGATGCAGCGGGGCAGGTGGCCAGGGTGTGGCGGGCGCCGCGCAGGACGGCGGAGGATGTGGAGGACGTGCGGCGGGAGGTGCAGATCATGCACCACCTGGAGGGGCACGCCAACATTGTGAAGATCTTTGGCGCATACGAGGACAAGCACAGCGTTCACCTGGCGCGCCC
>JAABUV010008363.1_pt1 | contig 10489 bp, 9 predicted proteins | sample 5559971 | NCBI WGS metagenome assembly JAABUV01 (sample SAMN10711881, study PRJNA513362) | rock metagenome | isolation source: Antarctica rocks | place: Antarctica: Victoria Land, Knobhead nord | collected 2015-12-19
GGTTCTGCGCCTTCTGCTCCGCGGTCGGCGGCGGCCCGGGCGGTGGTCGGTAGCCGTTGCCCTCCACCACGCTCATTTTGCTGACGCCGCTGCCGATGTTGTCGACCGCCGCGCGCGCGCCCGTGCGATCCCACACCTGCGGCGCCTCGCCGCCGCGCGGCGGCTGGCCCATGTACCGCTGCGCCTCGTTCTGGAACTCCTTCACGCGCTCGCGCGGCAGGCTGGTTGCCTGCGCGCGCGCGGCGCCCCCACGCGCGCTCACCGCCGCCGCCCGGCCGCTGCAGCGCGCATGGCAGGCAGCCGCGGCCCACCTGGCTGCAGGCGCAGCTTGGCGCCCCAGGGCACAGGCGGCCAAGCCCGCCCCTCAGCAACCGACCGCCGCTCGCGCCTACACAGAGACCGCATGCGCATCACCGGCAGGGTCACGCATCACAGGAGACACAGGGCTGCTTGGCAGGCGGCAGGGTCGCAGCGGCGCCGCGGCTGGCGCCCCGCCCGCCTGACCCGGCCGCGCACCTGGCCCAGGTTGGCGTTGGCGCCCATGCGCGCGCCCGCGCCGCCGGCCTCCAGGTGCGCGAACTGGCGCTTGAAGTTGTCCACCGCCGACGGGTACATGAAGCTGGCCTGCTGCTTGCCGCCCGCCAGGTAGTCGGCCAGCATGTGCGGGTGGTACTCCAGTATCTCGCGGTAGATCAGGTCGCGCACCTGCGCGCGCGCGCCCCGCGCCCACTCGCGCCCGCGCCCCGCCGCGCCGCCCCCAGCGGCGACCGCAACCCCAGCTCCGCCCTGCTGCAGCCGCGCGGCAGGCGCATGGGCGGGCGGGTCGGGGCGCCGCGGGCGCGCCTCGTCGGTCGTCAGCTTGCGCCGCTCAAAGTCGAAGGTGAGCTTGGACACCGGCTGCGCGGACGGCTCGCGCCCCGGCTGGCTCAGGCCGGCGAAGTAGGGGTCGGCCAGCGCCTCCTCGCTCGTCGGCCGCTCGGCCGGGTCGAAGGCCAGCATGCGCTTCAGCAGCCGCAGCGCGCCCGCGTCCGCGCGCGCGAAGTACGCGGGGAACGCTACGCCCGGCTTCCGCCGCATGTTCATCAGGAAGCGCCGCGCCTTCTCGTTGCGCACCTGCGCGCGGCCGGGCTCTCAGCGCGGGCGGACTCGGGCCGGACACAGCGGAACGCCGGGGGCGCGCGGCCCAGCGCGAACGAAGCAGCCGCCGGCGGGGCGCGCCTTGGCGATGACCTCCGGCGCGGGCGTGCCCAGCATGTCGGTGATCAGCTCCAGCTGGTGGACCACGTTGCGCCCCGGGAACAGCGGCTTGCCCAGCAGGATCTCGGCGAAGATGCAGCCAATGGACCAGATGTCGATCGCCGGCGAGTACTTTGCGAAGAAGGACCCGCACAGCTCCGGGGCGCGGTACCACCTGGCGCGCGGGCGCGGGCGCCGCCGTCGGATGTGGAGCGCGCACGTGCGCCGGCGCGCGGGGCCGGCCGCGGCCGGCCGCGCACCGTGTGGCGACGTAGTCGGTCCAGAAGATGGTGGTCGGCATGTCGTTGAAGGACGGCCGCGCCAGGCCAAAGTCGCAGATCTTGAGCTTGCAGTCCGAGTTGGCCAGGATGTTCTTGGGCTTCAGGTCCCGGTGGAACACCTTGGCTGCGCCGCCCCGGCGCCCCGCGCTTAGCACGCGCCGCCCGGCCGCCTGCAGCCTGCAGCGGCGGGGGCGCCGCCGCGGCCGCGCACCCGTGTGGATGTACTTCAGGCCCCGCAGCATCTGGTACAGGAAGAACTGGTGGTGCTCCGGCGTGAGGTCGTCGTTCGCCTTGATGACCTGCGCCGCGGCGCGCAGCTGAGCCGGTGCCTGGCGGGGCAGGCGCCGGTGCGCGGGCCGGCCGGGCGCCGCGCCTGGTGCAGGTCGGTCTCCATGAGCTCAAAGACAACGTAGATGTCCTTGAACTCGCGCGGGCTCGGCGGCAGCATGATGTGCTTGATCTCCACGATGTCTGCGGGCAGCCCGCTCAGGTGTCAGACAGCGCGCGGCCGCACGGGCAGCTGGGACGCAGCGCGGCCCCGCACGGGGCGCACCCGGGTGGCGGAGCAAGCGCAGGAGCTTGATCTCTCGCAGGATGCGGGTCGCGTCCGAGACGTGGTCAAACACGTTCATGATGCGCTTTATGGCCACCTTCTCCCCGGTCTTTGTGTCCAGCGCGGAACAGACCACGCCATAGCTGCCCTTGCCGATCACCTCGTTTATCGTGTACCGGTTCGCCTCGCCTGGCGGCCGGCCCCGGCCGCGCGCTCAGTGCCGTGCGCGCCGCCGCTGCGCGTGTGGCAGAAGCAGGGGGCACGCCGGCGGGGCGGCCTGCGCATGCGTGCGGCGCACCATACTCGGTAAAGAACTCCTTGGTCTCCATCGTCATCCGGTCCGGCCTCTGCGCGCGCGGGCGAGCGCTCTGTTGAGCGCCTTCCACTGCGCCGCCCGTGCGCCGACCATCGCCGAGCATCCCTGCAATCTGAGTGGGTGCGAGCTGGCCCGCACAATCGCTTTCCCACACAGGCCAGATCCGGGCGAGAGTCACAGCGCGCGGGCCAGGCTGTGACACACGCCGGGCAGCCAGGGCGTTGCTGACGCTCAGGGTCGGTGTGTGGACCCACAGGCGAAGGCGCGCGCACAGCGGGCCCGCCCGGGAAAAGACGTACAAGGACCCCCTGCTGCAGGCACCCCCAGGACAGGCGCCCGCAGGACAGGCGCTCGTGGGGAAGCAACCCGACCACGCACCGCGCTGCGCTCCAGAGCACGGGCCTGCGCCCCCTGGCGCTGCGTTTCCGGCAGCAGGCAGGCTGGACTGCATCCCCCCAAAGCGGGTTGGTCCAGGCCTGGACGGCCCACCTTGTCGTGGGGCGGCCGTGCCTGGGATGGCACTGGCTGCCGGGTCTCGTGCACGCCACCGCGGCACCCGCCCTGCCTGCGCTCCTCGCTGTCTGCGTGTCTAAAGAAGTGCAGCAGTGTAGCTACCGCTGTTATCCATCACAGCGCGTGGCCTTGGCTCCCAAACTCCCAAGGGGAGAACTCGGAAGAGACGGATGGCAGGCCGCAAGCCCTACATGTTAGGGCTACTGACTCTTCTCAACTTCTGCCGCCTCCAGCATGCCCGGCCTACCTGGCTGCGAGCTGCTGTGTAGTTGTCGCCACCTGTCCTTTTGGTGCCCCGGCTCTCTGGCACATGCCGCGCATCGCCGCCCTGCATGCCTGGGCCAGCACAGCGGGGCGATGCGAGCGGAACACTGCTTACAGCCTGTCCTATCGAAACCCGCCAAGCGTCACGCGCTCCCAAGAAATGGTCTCGGCGGCAGCATGCGGCTTGTAATTGCAAGCCGTACAAGGGCCACAGCACGGCACCCGACAGCCAATGCCCTGCCCGGTGCTGCCACTGTGCATGCTGCATGCGTTTCCACAGCCAGCCACACCGCGCAAGGTGCGCCATGGTGCGAGCGGGAGGGCAGCCCGGGCGCAAGCAGAGCACGCCTGCCCCGCCTGGGGCAGCAAATTATTTTGTCGACCGGGAGGCTGCCGGCCTGGGCGCCCCAGGCCGGCAACCTCCCCTTATTGCATGGCCGCGCGGGCGCACGCAGCCAACAGCATCAAAACTGCGTTCACCCCGACGCATCCGAGGAGACCCGCACAGTCCACATGTCGCGTGCGCCGAGGCGGCGGCACGCCGCATGTGGCAAGGTGCTGGGAGCATCACGCCCAGGTGCTGTTAGTGTACAGCTCGGGCGCTCCGGGGCAGGTTCTATCAGTAGGGAAAGCTCGTGTTCTGCGAAAAGGGCACACTAAAGCCCTGCAGCAACGGCGCGCACTGCGCAAAGCCATCCGTGGCCAGGGGCGCGGCGCAGTTTGCGTACAGGGCTTCAGCGGCGCCCTCACACCGCTCGGGGGCCCAGGACGGGCCCACGTCGCTGCTGAACGGCTCGTGTGCAAACGAGCCGTTGTGCATGCCCTGCGCCCCGGCGTGCAGCTCCGTCAGCCGCCCGCTCCGCCGCCGCTGCGGCCCATGCAGCACCGGGGCGCGCACGCAGGCGCACGCCAGGGGTGGGGAGGAGGGCCGGCCGGCGCACCAGCTTCACAGGCGCGCCAAAGTCCGGGAGCGACAGGCAGCGCTGCGCACACGCCGCCGCCTCGCTGGTGGCCAGCGCGCCGGCGCCGCCGGCGAACAGGCCACCACCGAAGAGGCTGTGCTGCGCGTCGCAGAAGCCCGGCAGCGCGCCCGCCGCCGCCAGCTGCTCGCCCGCCGTCAGCGCGCCAAAGCCGGGGTCGAACAGTGCGTCGCTGCGGCAGGTCGGGTCGCCGATAAACTGCAGGCCGGACGCGCTGTACGACGGCAGCACGTGCGCCTTGCAGTCCGCCAGCCGCGCGCGGCCCGACTGCCAGCGCCGCTGCGCCTTGGCCTGCGGCGCGGGGCGCGCGGCTCGGCCGGCGTGCCGGCGCGCGCAGGCCGTCCGGCGGGCGCGCAAGCGCGCGGGCGGGCGCACACCTGGACGGCCTTCTGCAGCTTGGCCTTGCCCGGCTGCAGAAAGTCGGCCTCGGTCTGGCCCTGCTCGTTCAGCAGCGACTCCAGCAGCGCCGCGGCCGCCACCTGCTTGGCGTCCTTCTTCCCGCGGCCCTGCGCACGCGCCGGCAGGCGTAAGCCGCGCCGGCGCCGCGGGGCAGCGCAACGGAGCAGCGCGACGCGCGGCAGGGCCGCCGCGCGAGCGCCCGGCCGCCGCGCACCCGGCCGCTGCCGCAGGCGTACAGCACGCCGCCGCCGACCGACGTCAGCTTGGCCTCCACGCTGAAGGGCCCCAGCTGGCTGTCCGCGCTCTCGACGTATGCCAGCTGCGCGCCCGGGCGCGCGCGTCAGCGGCGCAGCGCGGCGCGCGTGCTACGGGTGGGGCGCGCGCGCCAGGTGCCGGGCAGGCGCGCCTCGAGGCCCAAGCGCGTGGCGTGCTCGTGCACGATCGACAGCGGCGTCTTGTTCTGGGTGTTCCGGTTGCACCGGAAGGCCTGCACGAGTCGCTGACACCGCGGGTACGCGTCCAGGCACGCGTTGAAGTCGGGCAGCACGTCGGCCTCCTGCACCCGCAGCCTCTCGCCCGCGGCGCCAGGCACGCCGTCGCTGGCACAGGTGGCCGCATCGCCGCTCGACACGCTGCCCTCCACCGCCCTGGCCTCGCCCTGCACGGCCTGCCGCGCGCGCACGCCGCAGTTGGCCGGCAGGCCCGCTGCGCCGGGGGGGCCGCACACGCCGGCGGCAGCGGCACACGCGTGAGCAGGCCCCGCCTGACAGGGCCCACCTCCTGCTGCGCGAGGACGGCCTTGATTGCAGCTGAGATGCCCCTGCGCTTGCTCTCGCCGCTGAGCGAGGAGAGCAGCAGCAGCAGGCGGTCTATCGATGCGTTCGAGCCGTAGTCGTCAAGCCCGCCGGCTTGCGTCATGGCGCGCCAAGCCAGGCCCGACGATGGCTGCTCGACCGCCAGTCCGCTGCCGGCTGCACAGACGCGTGCCGGGCCTGCCTGTGGGCTGGAGTCATTCAAAAATGCTCAGGTGTCTGCGGCAAGGCAGTCAGGCGGAGAGTTGTCCGATTGCAGCCGGAGTCTCTTCTTGCCGCCCTAGACCTGGCAGACAACATAGAACAAAAGGCCTCGCAGCCATGCGGGGCCACCTGGAACTGCCCTGTCACACCACGGCGCGTGGTGGGACAGCGCCAACCTTGCTGGTACTTTCCGCACCGGCGTGTCAGGCGTTGACCGAGTGAGTCGCGCCGCCGCACCAACCGCCCCACGCCCGGCTGGGGTGCACGCCCGCGCTGATGGCGACGGCGCTCACCGCGTGCGGTGCGTGCCCGTCCCAGCTCGTGCATGTACAGCCGGGCGTGGGCGACCCCGGTCAACGCCAGGCGCTGCGCTCAGAGCGCCCGCCACCGGGCGCGACCGGCTGCCCGGCGGTGCAGCCCGCCTGCGGCACAGCGGCCGGCGCGTGCAGCGCGCCGGCGACAGGCGCCGGCGAGCGGCCGGGCTGGCCGGACTGCAGTCCCGCCTGCTCGACGCCCTGCCGGCCCAGCACGCCGGGCGCGGTCGCGCCCGAGAGCGCAGGCGGCAGCGCGCGGTCCACCGCGACCTCCTTCCCGAGCGCCCCGCGCGGCAAGTGGTGCCACGCAGCCCGCCCCCAGACGCCGGTGGCAGGCCCCCCGCCCGCCCCGCCCGGCTCTGCGCCCTTCAGAGACGGCGCTCCGGAGGCCTCCGGCCACCCCGCGAGCGGCGTGCTCCTGCTCCTGCTGGCGTGTGAAGCGCTGGCTGACGGCGCTGCCGGGTGCGCCCAGCATGCACGGCAGGCCGCTCGCGCACGGCCGGCGCGCCCGCGCCGCGCCCAGCCATGCGCGGCTCGTGCGCAGGGCGGCCTGGACGCCCAGCCAGAGGCGGGCAGGCTCTACGCACAGTGTGGCGCTGGCGGACACGCCGCCCCTGCAGCCCTGCGGGGCACCCAGCGCGCCTGACAGGGCACACCGCCTGGAAGTGATCGCGCAGGGCAGCGCCCCAGCAAAGTGCGTGCGGCTGGACCTGGCCTGCTCCTTCAGGCTGTGCGGCACACCAGGCACCCCCACACCTCCAGCACTGCTCTCAGCGGCTGCGGTATTTCGGAGCCTGTGCCGCCTCTGATGCGGGGGCGCCGCACAGCCAAGCGCGCGCGGTGGGACCTGTGCAGCCGCGATCCGCCTGGGCAGAGCAAGATATGCGCGCAGTGCGGCACTACGCGCACGCCGCAGTGGCGGGCAGGGCCGAGGGGTGGGTCACTCCTGCTTCGCGCTGGCTGCAACGCGCTGGTGCCCCGCTGACCCCCTCAACCCCACGACCCGCGCTTGGCAGGACCGAAGACGCTGTGCAACGCCTGCGGAACGCGGTTCCTGCGTCTGCGGTCGCTGCGGTGCGTCCGCGTGCCCTTGGGCCACGGAGGAGCAGGAGCTGGCAGTTTACCGACGGGGGTGTGCGTGCATGCCTGCGCAGGTGATCAGTCTGCGAGGTTGCTTGAGCGGCGAGGGTGTATGCGTCTGATACTGCAGGCTGCTCGGTCCGTTGCTGACCGAGTGTCGCCAAGTGAGGCGCCTGCTTGCAGACTTCCGCGTGAAGGCCTCCTTCTTTATGCGTGTACCACTCACAGCCAAACGGCTCGCTCCTGTCTGTGCTTGCAACCAAGCGTGTCAAGCGCTTCCAGCAAAGTCGGAAGGCCTCTAACTTGCACTTTAGAGGGCGTGCACGTGCCCAGATCCCTAGCAGCAGGAGCTTATCTCCAGGGGCCCACGATCTGCCCATCAACCGCACAGGCAGCGCGTCACGGCGACAGGCGCTCGAGGCAGGGCCCGGGTCCCCGCAATGCCCAGCTCGCTGGGGCTGCGCTCCAGCATCGCGGGCCAGCCTGTGCTGGCGCCTATGCGGCGCCCCGCGAGGCCCGCCTGGCACACTGCCGCGCAGGGCGCAGCCGTCACGCAGCGCCTCAAGCCCGGCAAGCCTGCCGGCACGCAGCGCCTGAAGCCGCCCGCGCCCGACCTGCGGCAGGGCGGCACACAGGTCAAGAAGAAGGCGCGCTCCGGCCCGGGTGTGTGCACTGTGCGAGCGCGAGCCGGGGCGCGGCCTGACGCGGCTCCCGCGCTCGCAGCTGTCCTCCATCGGCCTCTTCGGCAGCGGCAAGGAGGGCCTGCGCCAGCGCAAGGACGCGCAGAGCGCGCCGCGCCTGCTGACGCGCCTGGAGCAGCTGCGGCTGCTGTCCAAGGCGGTGCGCCCCCTGGCGCCTAGGATTAGCCTTTTCCCCCACCTGACGCGGGCGCCTCACGCGGCGCGTGAACCTGCCGTGCGGCCGGCCGCGCCTGATGCCGCTGCCCGCGGCGCCAGGAGCAAGCGGGCCTGCTGTCCCTGGCGGAGCGGAACGGGCTGAGCCTGACGCTCATCGAGGAGACCGGCCTGCTCTCCAAGGCAGAGTCGCTGGGTCTGCTGTCCGCCGCAACGGACAGGCGCGCCCCGACCCCCGACCCGCTCTCCCCTGCCGGCGGCTGGGGGCGCGGGCCTGCGCGGCAGAGGAGCGGCACCTGCAGTGCTTGGCTCCACTGGCGGTGGCGCGCCTGGCACAGGACCAGTGCCTGAAGTGCAGCGTTTGCTGGACAGATCGACGCCGGCGCGCGCAGGAACACGCCGGGAGCGCTGTTCGCCCTGGCGGCCGCGCTCGGCGTTGCCGCGCCAGCGATCGTGTACTTCATACCGGACAGCTCCGCGGGCTTGGTGGCAGCCCAGGCTGTGCTGGCGGGGCGGCGGGCGCGGCAGCTGTCGGCCTCTACTTTGGCTCATCCCTCATAGCGGCCCTGCAGAAGGCCGACTGAGTGGTCTCTGATTTCTGTCGAAGCCCGGACCTTTTTGCTTGGCCTGGTGCTTGGTGCCCGGAACTGCTCTGGACACAGGCGGTGGGCACTTTTGGGCTTGTCGGCCCAAAAAAAGAGATGTTCCGCCAGAGAGCATGTGAGATGATGTATTAAGGCGCCTACCGCTTGCGCAACCTCAGGCTGTCGCCCTGCAGCACGGCGTCCGTGGCCACCAGCGCCTCCTCCACCGTGTGCACGTGCTGCGCGGCCCCGACGCCCGCGCGTCAGCGCCGCGCGGCGGCGCGCGCCCGCAGCAGGCGCGTGCGCAGCCGCGCACCGTGTCAAAGCTCAGGCGCTCGACGCTGTACTCGGTGCCGTGGCGCACGCGCACGTCGGTGCCCAGGCGGTCGATGGAGATGAAGGCCGCATCGTCCGCCGCCAGCTGCGGCCGCGACAGCTTGACCCGCAGGGGCTCTGAGAAGCGCTCGTTGAGCACCTGCGCGCGGCGCCACGCGTGCCCGGCTGGAGCCGCGCTTACCGGCCGGGCGGCCTCAGCGGCGCGCGCGCGCGCGCGGCCGCGCCTTGAGCGTGCTGTGCGGCTCGACCATGGCGATGCGGTCGGGCTTGACGGACGCGTACTCCGCCACGTCCACCCACTGCACCGTGCCAAAGCCGCCGACAAAGTAGATGTCGGAGATGTGGTGCATGCGGAAGAAAGAAAAGTTGCCGCTCACCCAGCGCTCCTTCCGCGTCGCCTGCGGCGCGGCGCAGCCCTGAGCGCCCGCGCGCGGCCGCGGCAGTCCGGCCGCGCGCGCGCCCGCCGGCGCGCCTGCTTCTGCAGGAACACGTCCTTGGCGCTCTCCTGCAGCTCCGGCGGCAGCTGGAACACGTCGCCGAAGATGGTGACGCGCGCGTTGGCCAGGCCGGTCCAGCCGGGCAGCTGCACGACCAGGCTGCAGCGCGGGTCCTCCACGATGTTGCGCGTGTGGATGGCCAGCGGCGACAGGCAGAACACGGGGTAGCCCGCCCCGTCCGACGCAAAGTCGGTCAGCGTGGCAAACGGGTACCCCGCGCGCCGGTGGTGCATGGCGGACATGACGGTGCACAGGTGCGCCAGCTGCGCCTGCTCCACCTGCCCGCCCCGCAACCCGGCAGGCGTCAGCGCACGCGGCGAGCAGACCGCGCGCGTGGCAGCCCGGGCACCGGCGCGCCAGCGCAGCGACGCCGGCCCCGCGCGCGGCCGCACGCGGCCCCGACCCCGGTGCGCACCAGGTTGCGCACGGCGACCGCAGGCGGCGGCAGGTCAAAGCGCAGCGTGGCGTTCTTCACACCGCCTGCGGCTGGCCACCGCCTGTGTCACCGCGTCGGAGCAGGGACCGAGGGCACCTCCCGGGAGGGCGCCAGCGGCGGCCTCACCCTCCGTGACGGTGTCCAGGCCCCGGTCCAGGGGCGACTGTGCGCGAACATGGACGCCGTGCGCCGGGCGCCCGCGGGCGCGCAAACACGGTCTGGCAGCGTGGCAGGGACACAGACATGCAGGCGGGGGCGGCGCGAAGGCATGCACCGCCGCGCCAGGCGGCATTCCTGGCTTGTGCGCCCAAGTGCGCCCCTTCCGTCGCTACGCACACCTGGTTCAGCGCCTGGCTTCAAGCCTGACGCAGCTGTGCAGTGTACGCTCGCCTCAAGGGGGACCAAGCTTCCGCGCAAGCAGCACACTGCCGTATATTGTAACTGGTCTGTTCCGGGGTGGGGGGCCCTCTGCAGGTGCTAGCTCTGTGATTGAACCACAACGAGGGGCTGACTGCAAGGAGCGGCTGCAGTCAGACAAGCGCAGATGTGCGTGTTCAGCAAAGGTGTGCCGGTGCAGGGCTAGTGGCTCCCGGCTGGCGCCGGTCGTCGCTGCGCATTCCTTGGCTCTCAGGCTGGTCTGGCGGGACGCCTGCCAAAGAAGATGGTCAAGTATTTGCTCGTCTCGGGGGGTGTGGTTTCGGGCCTTGGCAAGGGCGTGACGGCCAGCAGCATTGGCGTCATTTTGAAGCACTGCGGGCACCGCGTCACGTCCATCAAGATTGGTGCGCAGCCGCCCCGCTCGTGCGCCACAGGCGCTGGGGCGCGCGCCG
>JAABUV010008365.1_pt1 | contig 10489 bp, 7 predicted proteins | sample 5559971 | NCBI WGS metagenome assembly JAABUV01 (sample SAMN10711881, study PRJNA513362) | rock metagenome | isolation source: Antarctica rocks | place: Antarctica: Victoria Land, Knobhead nord | collected 2015-12-19
ACTCCTGCATCTCCACGAGCGTCAGGCCGGGGATGGCATTCAGGAGTGCGCGTGGCTGGCTGGTGATCCGTTGCGCGTGCGCGAGGTGGCAGGCATCCTGATAGGTGACGCGCGCGCGGATCTCCCCAAGTTCCCCCACGAGGCCCAGCTCGACCAGGAACTCGCTGATGTCGCGCACCTTGGCGGCGAAGGCGGCGGCGCGCGCGGCCCATGCCGGGTCGTCGTGCAGCAGGTGGCCGTATTCCTTCAGGGCGGAGCCGCACCCCGCCGCGTTGATGATGATCGCGTCCACATCGAGATCCTCGAAGGCGGCGATGTTGCGGCGCATCAGCTCGCGCCCCGAATCGAGGTCGCCGGAATGGACATTCAGCGCGCCGCAACATCCCTGCGCGGGTGGCACGATCACCTCGCAGCCGTTGCGCGCCAGGACGCGGGCGGTGGCGCGGTCCACGCGGGCGAACGCGGTCCCCATGATGCAGCCGCCGAAGAGGGCCACGCGCGCGCGCCGTGCCCCCGCCGGATCGTAGACCTGCCCGTCCGGCACGAAGAAGCGCCCGGACATCTTCGGCAGGAACTCTTCCATCTCGTGCAGGCCGAAGGGCTTGAGGACGCCGTTCCGCCGGATGGCCCACTGAAGGCCGCTGCGCTGGTAGAGCTTGAAGACGACCGAGGCGGCGCGGAAGACGCGCAGATCGCCGAAGAGTCCCTTGAAGGTGGCCGCACGGACCGCGCGCTGCCAGAGCGGGCGCGGGTTGGCGCGCTCCACCTGCACGCGGGCCGGTTCGACCAGCTTGCCGTATTGCACCCCGGACGGGCAGACCGCCTCGCAGGCGCGGCAATCGAGGCATTCGTACATCTGATGGACGAAGCCGGGGCTGGTGATGTCCAGCCGCCCCTCGCTGACCGCTTTCATCAGGTAGATGCGCCCGCGCGGGGAGGAGGTTTCGCGGCGGGTCTCCACGTAGGTCGGGCAGGAGGTGAGGCAGAAACCGCAGCGGACACAGGCGTCGATCAAGTCGTTCTGCGGCTGATCGGTCCCGCTGAAACCCTGCACTCCGCCGCGCAGCTCCTGCAATGCGATCGCTTGTGTCGCCACTCGTCCCCACCCCTACCGTATGTTGCCCACGCGGTCGTGCGACCGTTGGTCCGATCTACGCCATAATCTGAGTATACCAAGCCGTGCTGCCGCGCGGGATGATCGCGCGCGCGTCACGATGGGTATGCGGTGCCTCCGTTCGGGTCGTGCGATAATCGCGGCGCACCGGGAGGGCCTGCCCATACGACCGCGTTGTGAGTGAGTGTGCGGATGAACGAACAATTGGCGGCGGCGAGCCGCCGCGACACTCCCGATACACCGGCATTGCTGATCCGCCTCCTCGGCGGCTTCACGATCACTGTCGGCGAGCGCCCGATCCCGGAGGACGCCTGGCGCGGACAGAAGGTGCAGGCGCTCTTGAAGTTGCTCGCCCTCGCCCCGGCACAGCGCCTGGCGCGCGATCAATTGCTCGACATGCTCTGGCCCGACTTCACGCCCGATGCGGCGGCGAGCAACCTCTATAGCACCCTCACCGTCGCGCGGAAGATCCTCGCGGGCGTCGCCACCCTGCGCCTGCGGGCGGGGATGGTCGCCTTCCACGCGCCCGGCGGTGTACAGATCGATGTATCCGCGTTCACGCTGGCGGCGACGCGCGCGCGTGGCTCGCGCGATCCGGCGGACTATCGGGCGGCGCTCGCCTGGTATGGCGGCGCGCTCCTGCCCGACGATCGCTACGAGGATTGGGCCGCCGCGCCGCGTGAGACGCTGCGCGGCGTCTATTGCGGCCTCCTGCGCGCCGTGGCGGTTCTGTACGAAGATGGGGGCGAGCACGATGCCGCGATCGACGCCCTGGAACGGCTCGTCGCGGATGAGCCGACCGATGAGCCGGCCCACCTGGCGTTGATGCGGCTGTACGCGCGGGTCGGCAACGGCGCGGCGGCCCTGCGGCAGTACAACGTCCTGCGCGAGACGCTCGCCCGCGAGCTCGATGCCGAACCGGGTCTGGCCGCACGGAGCCTTTATGCCGAGTTGGTGACCGGCCACGCCGCCGCCGACACTCCCGCCGCTGCGCGCAGGCCGGTCGCGCGCGTCGCCGTGCCTCCCGTGCCAGAGACCTTGCCCGCGACGCTCACCAGTTTCGTGGGGCGCGAGGCGGAGTTGGCCGAACTGCGGGCGCTCCTCATCGAGGATGGGGTCCGACTGCTGACCCTCACCGGGGTCGGCGGCAGCGGGAAGACGCGGCTGGCGGCGGTCGCCGCCGGGGCGGTGCGCGCACTATCCCGGCGGGGTGTGGTTCGTCACGCTGGCCGCGCTGCCCGCGCAGGCGACCGCGCAGGCTGCGGTGGCCGAGGTCGCGTTGGCGGCACTCGGGGCGCACGTCTCGCAGGGCCACGAACCGCTCACCGCGTTGAAACTCTTCTTCCGCTCCCGCCTGGCGCTGCTGTTGCTCGACAACTGCGAGCATGTGATCGCGGCGGCGACCGAGTTGACCGCGGCGCTGCTGGCGACCTGTCCGGGGCTGCACGTCCTGGCGACCAGCCGCGAGACATTGCGCCTACCGGGTGAATTCGTCTGGCAGGTGCCGCCGCTGGCGCTGCCCGCGCTCGGTCAGGAGACGCGCACGCGGGGGCAATTGGCGGCGCTGGCCGCTTGCCCGGCGGTCGCCCTCTTTCTCGACCGCGCGCGACAGCGTGCCCCGGCGTTGGCCCTCACCGCCGAGAACGCCGGGTCCATCGTCGCGATCTGTCGGCAGCTCGATGGGTTGCCGCTGGCGCTCGAACTCGCCGCCTCGCGCATCGGTATCCTGACGATCGGGCAACTGGCCGAGCGTCTCGGCGATGCGCTCAGCACCCTCACCTCGCGCGAGCGTGGTGTGTCGCCGCGCCAGCAGACGATGCGCGCGACGCTCGATTGGAGCTACATTCTCCTGACCGAGGCGGAGCGGCGTTGTTTCCGTGCGCTCGCCGTCTTCGCGGGGAGTTGGTCGCTCGCCGCCGCCGAGGCGATCAGCGGCGCGGGCGCGCGGGAGGAGGCGACGCTGGCCGCGCTGGAGGGGTTGGTCGAGAAATCGCTGGTGACGCTGGTCGTGCGCGACGATGCGATGCGCTATCGGTTCCTGGAGCCGGTGCGTCAGTACGCCGCCATGCGGCTGGCCGCAGCGGGCGAGGCGCTGGTCTTCGGCGCGCGCCATACCATCTACTATCTCGCGCTGGTCGCCGGGGCGGAGGATGGCATGGTCAAGCCCGAGCGTGAGCGCTGGGTGGCCCTCCTCGGCGAGGAGATCGAGAATATCCGCGCCGTGCTCGAGCGCTGCCGCGCGCAGGGCGATGTCCGCAACGGCTTCATCCTCGCTTCGGAGTTGTGGCGCTTCTGGATGGCGCGGAGTTGGCACAGCGAGGGCCGCCGCTGGCTCGGGCTCGCCCTCGCGGGGGTTGCGCTGGACGATCCGTTGCTCCCCTTGCCCCGCCGCCTCGCCGTGCCCTTCGGTGCCGCCGTGCTGGCCTTCCAACAGGCGGACATCGCGACCGCCGCTCGGCTGATGGCCCGTGTGCTGACCCTGGCGCGGGCCAACGATGAGCAATATTACGTGGCCGGGGCGCTGATGCAATTGGGCCACATCGCCCTCCGCTCCGCCGCTATCGCGCAGGCCCATGCGTATTACCGCGAGTCATTGGCGCTCCGCCGCACGCTCGGCGACCGCTGGGGTGAGGGGGTCTCGCTCCAGGGGTTGGGTAGCGCACTCCTGATCGGGGGGGATGCCGCCGCAGCGTTGCCGCTGCTCCGGCAGGCGCTCGCGATTCAGCGCGAACTCGCCGATCGGTGGTCGGTCGCCACGACCCTCTCCTGGCTTGGCCGTGCCCTCACCGAGGCGGGCGATTACGACGCTGCCGAGCGCTCTTTGCGGGAAGGGCTGACCCTCGGGAACGCGATCGGCTCGCACATCGCCGCGAGCAACTGCCTGCTGGTCCTCGCCAGCCACGCGATCCGGCGCGGCGAGCTTGCCCTGGCGCGCGGGCAACTGGCCGAGGTGCTCGACCGGACGGTCGTCAATGGTTTCTGGCTCGAAGTGAATCTCTGCCTACACGGCTTCGCCCTGCTCGCCACCTTCGTCGATGACCATGCCCGTGCGCTGCGCCTGCTGGGAGCCGCCGAGACGCAGTCCGGCACGTTGCAGCTGGCGCGCTTGCCGCACACGCTGCATACGCAGCTCCGGGCACCGCAGCAATTCGCGCGCGCGCGCGCCGCCCTCGGCGAGACGGCGAGCGCCGCCGCATACATGGTCGGGGCGACGCGCTCCCTCGAAGAGGCGGTGGCCGAAGCCCTCGCCCTGACGATCGCGTAGTCGCGCGCCCCGCTCGCCACCCTCCCGGTACGCCCCGCCGCTCTCCCTCAGCCCCCCGGCGATCGCGTTTTGTTCCCGCCCGTTTAGGTTTCGTTCAGTTTTCGTTTCGTCTTGCCCCCTATCCTCGGCGTATGAGGAATGCCGGTGTGTCACCGGGCAGGGCGGAGCGGGACGAGGGGCCACGATGCGACGATACGAAACCTTCCTGATCCGCCATTGGTGGCTCGATAGGGGCGCGGAACGGGTGGAGGTGACCCATGTGCCCACCGGAAATCACGTCCTCCTCCTCTCGCTGGCGCAGGCGACCGAATGGATGTCCGCGCAGATGACGCCGCCCACGGATCTGTCGAGTGGCGGCACCACGCTCGTGGACCACCACCCTGCGGTAGAAGGATAGTCGAGGCTGCGCCACCCGCCGGGCAATATGTCTTCCCGAGCGGTTGCTGGCGGAACGAATCGTGCGGCACCCTCTCCCAAACGCTCACGCGGATCTGGCCGGGCACGCGCCGCGTGTGCCGAGCGCCCGTTCGCACTGTCCGGCAGCAGACGCGGGAGGAACTATGCCAGCACGACCGCATTGGCGGACACAGGAGGCGCAGCTACGAGCCCTCCTCGCTGCGCCGCGATTCGGGGTGATCAGCGACTTCGACGGGACGCTCAGCCCTTTCACCGAGACACCGGATGCGGCGATCATCGCCCCCGCGAACTCCGCCGCGCTCGATCGGCTGCTGGCGCTGCGAGTGCCGGTGGCGCTCCTCTCCGGGCGCTCCGCCGGGGATCTGCGGGCGCGCTTCACCCGCCCCGCGCTCACGTACGTCGGCAACCACGGCCTCGATTATTGGGACGGCGCGGCGACCGCACTCGTCGAGGAGGCGCGGCCCTGGCGCGTCGCCCTGGAGGCGGTGCTGACGGCGTTGCCCCCGTTCGATGATCCGGCCATCTTCATCGAGAACAAAGGCGTCACCGCCACCCTCCACTATCGCGCCACCGCCGACCACGCCGCCGCCAGCGCCGCGATCGAGGCGGCGATGCGCCCCCTCTGCGAGCGCTATGGCCTCGTGCTCAATTCCGGCAACCAGATCTGGGAGATCAAGCCCCCGTTGGCGCTCAACAAGGGGACGGCGCTCGCCGCCATCGCCGCCGCACGGGGACTCGATGGCGTCCTCTTCCTCGGCGACGATACGACCGACCTGTTGGCGATGGCGGAACTCCGTCTTCTCCGCGCCCCGCGCGACGATGGCACCGCCCCGTTCCGTGGGTTGTCGATCGGCGTGCTGCACGGCGACGATACCCCGCTCGAACTCGACGACTTCTGCGACCTCGTCGCCACCGACACCGCCGACGTGGCGCGGCTGTTCGACTGGCTGGCCGATACGATCGCGGCGCGCGGCAGCGGCGACACGGCGAGCGGCGGCGGGCGGTTGGTGGAATCGAGGGGACGATGACGGCAGAGACCGACACACAGAAGATCGTCATCGTCTCGAATCGCGGCCCCTACTCCTTCGCCATGCGGGATGGCGAGACGGTCGCCACGCGCGGCGACGGGGGGCTGGTCACCGCCATCAGCAGCGTGGCCGAGCGCTACGACGTGCTGTGGATCTCCTGCGCGCTTGGCAAGGGCGATCTCCAGTGGCTGGCGGGCGTGGGCGATGCGGTGCAAGAGCTCGGCGACATGCGGATCCGCCTCGTCGCGCCGGACCCGCAGCAGTATCGCGGCTACTACAACGTGATCAGCAACCCGCTCCTCTGGTTCGTGCAACACCAGCTCCACGATGCCCCGCGCTTCCCGATCATCGACCGGGGCACCTGGCAGGCGTGGTCGCAGGGCTATGCGGGGGTCAATCGGCTGCTGGCTCAGGCGGTGGCCGACAGCCTGGCCGGGTTCGCGGGGCGCGTGATCGTGATGGTGCAGGACTATCACCTCTATCTCGTCCCGCAATATCTGCGCGAATTGCTCGGCGACCGCGCCTACATCCACTTCTTCTCGCACATCCCCTGGCCGGGGGCCGACGCCTGGCATGTCTTGCCGTCGAAGATGCGCCTCGAATTGATCGCGGGGTTGCTCCACGCCGATCGCGTCGGCTTCCAGACGGAGCGCGACACGCGCCGTTTCTTGCAGACGAGTACGGCGAATCTGCCGGAATTGCGCGTGACGCGCCCGTGGCGGCAGGTAACCCAGCGCGGCCAGACGACGAACGCCGCGCCGTATCCGATCTCGGTCGATGTGGCGGCCCTGCGCGCGCAACTCAACAGCCAGGAGGGCCACGCCTGGCGGGCACGGATGCGCGGCCTGCGCGGCGATCGTCGACTGATCCTGCGCGTCGATCGGGTGGAGCCGAGCAAAAATATCTTGCGCGGCCTGATCGCCTATCGCAGCTTCCTCAACGCCTATCCGGAGTATCGGGGCAAGATCGCGCTCCTCTGCCTGCTCGTCCCTTCCCGCACGGAAGTAACCGAGTACCGCGACTATCTGCGCGACATCATGGCGCTCTCCGGCGAGATCAACGCCACCCTCGGCGAGAACGAGTGGGAGCCGGTGCGGATCCTGCTGGGGAACAATTACCTGCGCGCGCTCGCCGCCCTCAGCGAGTACGACGTGCTGATGGTCAACCCGCTCGCCGATGGGATGAATCTGGTGGCGAAGGAGGGGGTGGTCCTCAACCGGCGCGATGGCGTGCTGATCCTCTCCGAGGAGGCGGGCGCGGCGGAAGAATTGGGCGAGCACGCCCTGCTCGTCTCGCCGTTCGATGTTTATGGCACGCGCGAGGCGATCCATCGGGCGCTGAACATGACGCGCGCTGAACGCCACGAACGCGCCCTCGCCCTCGCCGCACAGGTGGAGGAGAACGACATCCACACCTGGTTCTCGCGCCAGCTGACCGACATCGCGCGCGATCTCGAGCTCTGAGCGCCGTCGGCTCGGCGAGGCGTACTCCTTACTTGTCACGAGCGGTGAGCTGGCACGCCGGACGACAGGAGCGGATCAGGCGGCTAGAACAAAGCGCAATATGCTTGGCCTGCCGTGGACCGGGACTGAAGCGCCCCGGAGGGCAGCCGCTACCCCGGAGGGCACACTGTACCCCTGAAGGGCAGCCGCTACCCGGAGGGCACACTGTACCCCTGAAGGGCAGCCGCTACCCATGAAGGGCACACTGTACCCCGGAGGACAGCCACTCCCGGCGAGGGGCTGCGACCACGAAGTACCCATGAAGGGCATACTATCCCCGCCGGGGACTGGTGCGGCGGCGCGGGGTCAAGCATCCTGCGTGGCGCTGTAGTGGCTGCTGGTGTGGCCTGTCCGCTCAGGCCGGGCGGGTACGCCAGTGGAGCAGCAGCAGGCAGAGGACGAAGAAGCCGGCGCTCATGCCACCGAGCGCCATGAGGAAGGTGTTGCTGCCGGGGAGGCCGCGCAGCATGATATCCTGCATCAGCGCGCCGCCGTAGGTGGCGGGGAGGGCGTAGGAGACGCTGATCGCCGGTTGTTTCAGGGAGTCGAGCGGCAGGGCGAAGCCACCGAAGAAGACGATCGCCAGCAGCGCCAGCATCGAGAGTTGCACCGCCTGCCGCTCCGAGATCGCGACGATCGACAGGGCCAGCCCGAGGCCGATCGAGGCGAGGGTCAGCAGCACCAGGGTCAGCGCCAGCCGCCACGGACTACCGAAGAGGGGGACGCGCAAGACCGGGCTGAGCAGTACCGCCAGCAACACGGCGCTGGTGGCGAGGACGAACGCGAAGTAGGCCAGATACTTCCCGATCAGCAGTTGCAGGTTCGAGATCGGAGCGATCTCGTAGAGCTCGAAGGTGCCGCTCAGGCGCTCGCGCACGATCGCCAACGCCCCCAGGCTGACCGCCGCGTGCTGCACGATCAGCGCCAGCATGGCCGGGGCATAGAAGGCGATGATGTCCGAGCGCAGCCGGGTCACGTCTTGCGTGTCCGCCGCCAGCGGGGCGATCGCCACCTCCGGCGGGACGCTGGTGAGTTGATCGAGCGTGTCGCTGAGCGCTTGCAGATTGCGTTGCGTCTGCACCAGTCCCAACTGCTCGCCGATCGGGCGCACGTCGGGCGTGGCGAGAACGTTCCCGGCGGTCTGCAACTGGCGATCGGCCTCCTGGAGCCGTCGGCGCACCGTATCGACCTGGGCCTGGAACGGGGTTGCCTCTGAACCGAGCAGGCCGAGCGCGTCGTCGAGGGTCGCCGAGGCCGCCTGGGCGATCTGGATCTGGCGGCTCGCCTCGGCACGATCGCCATGTGAGGCCGCCTCATTCGCCAGGTTCAGCGCCTTGATGGCGATGGCGATGTTGGTTGAGGCGCTGCTCAAGGCATCCTGCTGCTGCCCGGCATTTTGCAGGAAGAGTTCGTGATTGATGTCGCCGACCATGACGCGCACGAAGTCCGGCACCAACCGGCGTCGGGCCGGATCGATCTCGTTGTAGAGCACCTTGATCTGTGCCTGCTTGCCGTTCGCGATCGTCTCGTACGGGGTCACGGGCAGGATCACCACCGCGCTGATCAACCCTTTCGCGAGTTGCTGCCGCGCATATTCTTCGTCGGTCGTGTACTCCTGCACCTGGAGGAATTGGGTGAACTCGCGCTGATAGTCCTGCACCAGGTGTGGCAACCCCTGCCCGGGGGGGACGACCACGATCGCGCGCGGCGGGGCGGCGGTGTTGTTCGTCCCGACGCCGAAGATGATCATGATCGCCAATGGGCCGAGCACGAGCGTCAGGATCAGCAGCGGACGCCGAAAAAGCTCCCGCAACTCCTTCAGGGTCACCGCAACGATTTGGGTCAGCGCGTTCATGGCGCTCCGGTGAAGTAGGCGAGTAGACGAAGTAGAGAAGTGACAACGAACCTTTGCTCGCCTACCGGCCTACCGGCCTACTCATCATCCGCTCGTCACCAATTTCCCGGTCGGTGGTGCCGCTTCACCGTGCTGCTCGATCAGGCGGATGAAGACCTCATCGAAGGTCGGCTGATACTGCGCGACGGAGCGGACCGTCGCGCCGGTCGCCTCCAACGCATCGAGCAACGCCGGGATGGCGCGCTGCGCGTCCTCCACCGTGACGCGCAGCGGCGCTTCGCCGCGCTCCTCGGTGCCGCGCACCCCCGGCACCTGGCCGAGCGCGGCGAGGTAGCCGATGGTGGGGCGCTCGATACTGATCTCGACCACGTCGCCGCCGAACGCCTGCCGCCGCAGGGTGCGCGGCTGCCCGGTGGCGATCAACGCCCCATCATACATCAGCCCGACGCGATCGCAGTATTCCGCCTCGTCCACATATTGGGTCGTCACCAGGATCGCGCGCCCGCGTTCGCGGAGGGTGCGGAAGTGCTCCCAGAGGTGCGCGCGCAGGATCGGGTCCAGGTTCGCGGTCGGCTCGTCCAGGAAGAGCACCTCGGGATCGTGGACGAGGGCGGCGGCGAGGGCGATACGCCGCTGCATCCCGCCCGAAACCTCGCGCGCCGCCCGCTTGCGCGCCTCCCAAAGTTGCACCAACTCCAGGGTCGCGCGGATACGGGCGCGGTTGCGCCACTCAGGCAGGCCGTAGAGCCCGGCGACGAACGCCACATTCTGCTTGACCGTCAGGTCGGGATAGAGGACGAAGCCCTGCGGCATGTAGCCGATGCGGCGTCGGATCGCCGGGGTGAACTGTGCCGGTTCGCGCCCCAGGACCGTCATCTCGCCGCCGCTCGGACGCAGATGGCCGCAGAGCAGGTGGATGGCGGTCGACTTGCCGGAGCCGCTGGGGCCGATCAGCCCGAAGATCTCGCCCGCCTGCACTTCCAGCGAGAGATCGCGCAGCACCACATGGTCATCGAAACTCTTGCTGAGGCCGCGCGCCATGATCGCTACCTCACGCGCAGGCGTGGGGGCGTCGGCGGCTGGCCTCGCCACATCGGCCGGTTGTGCTCCGATCGCGGTCATCGCGTACATCTCTCCCGCCGCGCACAGCGCGATACCCGGGCGCACCTTCGCATGTGGGATGCCAGAAAGCAAACCAGGGATCGGGGGACTAGTACTACAGCGACGGTTACCGATACCGCGCGGACACCACTTCACGAAGGTGCCGATGAAAATGCTAACCCGGGATCGGCAGCACCTCGCCGTTTT
>JAABUV010008366.1_pt1 | contig 10489 bp, 13 predicted proteins | sample 5559971 | NCBI WGS metagenome assembly JAABUV01 (sample SAMN10711881, study PRJNA513362) | rock metagenome | isolation source: Antarctica rocks | place: Antarctica: Victoria Land, Knobhead nord | collected 2015-12-19
CCACCGGCAAAGCCTTGAAACACCCAGAAGTTGGGATATGCCTACAGAAAAGTCAGAAGGTTGTGCAGCATTCATTTTTTGGAACCAGCATTGCCTTTCTTTGAACCCTGCAACCGGTGCAAGCTGTCACCATGAGCATTTTTGTGGGTAGTTGTGTGTGTGCTGACTCCTGCCTGTTCAACCCTTGCACTCACCAACATACACATATTGAAACCAGATCTAATGTACCAGGTCTTGCATGAGGCCAACTGCTCAACAAGGACAACCAGTACAAGATCTCTTGACCTCAGCTTTATGACACAAGCCGGGCATAGTCGCACATCAATAGGTACAGTGTGTTGCTTTAATGCAGTTCAGCACATGAGAATGAGTACATTGAATCCGTATGAATAATCATGCTTGCTATGCATCTTGACACTTCAGGCTGATCACAGACTTGCTATGCAGCTTGACACTTCTGGCTAATGACACAGCAGCCACACCAGACTCACTTTAGGATGCCATGAATGCAAGCATACCGGAGCAGGGCCGTTTGGTGGAGCAGCCAGGGTTGGGTCAGCAAGAGTTGCAGCTGTATACATCAAAGCATCGATCATTGTCTCTGCCGAAAAGTTAGGTGAATCTGTTGCAAGGCTGATTTGATTTAGCTTTCCAACTTGCGTCATGTTGCTGATGTCCCAGGCAAACTGCATATGCAAAAGACCTTCAAGCAACTTGTATTGCTCAAACTGCACATTCAGCAGGGTTAGCTATAGTTGCCCCTATCATGTCATGTGATGTTGAAAGCATAGCACTTTTGGTCTGTCTGCAGCTCTGTTGCTTATGGCTGGAATTCAGTATGACTCAAGTTGAGACCGTGATGTGCTGCAACTGGACATGTGAATTTTGAGGACAGCATGCCTCAGAGGCTAATCATTTCAATCAGGCGCTCAACAGCATGTACAGCGCTGAACGCATTGCCTTCAGTCTTGGCTGCACAGATAGTTCTTACCTCAAATTGGTCAGTCATTGCAAGTGTGGCCTTTACCCCTCCATCTGCATGCAACACATCAGTCTAATATAGAACTTGACTACACCCGGCTGATTTAGCGCTCAGACACACTTAAGCATGAGGCTAGGGTCATGGATTATGACCAGGCATCATGTTGTAAGAGCATATTGTACGCCCTAATGTCGACATACGGTGTTGAGAAGATAGTGACACCAGTTGTGAGCTTTCAGAGGCAGGCCGGGACTATTGTATCTGCAGGCTTCAGCCAGCTTTATGCCTTTTGGCTGAGTGCATGCCACAAATGGCCACTTCATGGGTGTCTGCTGCATGGTTATAAAAACACCACACATTGAAATGGCTTCATACCTCTTGTGCTATAGTTACATAAAATGCATGGGCTATGGGCTTGAGGAATTTACGCATGTACAGCTCTGCTAGAAGCAATACGGGCACCCTTCACATAAGTGCTTTGTACTCACTTGATGCTGATTGGTTGTAGGCCACCAAACCGTCCACGGCAATGACCAGCATGTCATCTTCTGGTCAGTGTGCCAGGTCCAGTAGCACACTGTAAGCCAGACTTGCATCAGTAGGATATCTGCTTTGGCTTGTGTCCTTGCTTCAGCACATCAATACAAGCCACATGCAGATGAAGGCATGGTGGTCAAATCACATATTGAGGCCTAAACTGTGCTCATTCTGCATGGTGTAGGTGGCATGCGTGGAAGTCAATGAGATTGGCACAAGCAATGACACTTCAAGCTCAGGCACCCAGTGAAACGCATGCAACCTTAGAATTTAGGGTGTACATTGATTTAGGGTTTATAATCCCACAAGCATGCCTCTTGGGTGGCAGTCAGACAGACAAGCCAAAACCTTACCTCACATGGCATGCACTGTATCCTGGTGCAATGCACAATAGCTTTGCCAGTCACAGAGTGTATAGCATAGCATAGCAGTCTGTCACTGGCAATACACAGCTATGCTGCACCAGGTTCAACAGCATTGCTGTGACCATAAATGTGTTACTCCACATGATCATCGGCTATCAAACCTAGTCATGCTGAAGTGTGGAGATGTTATGTGCTTTCCAATAGTACCGTTGATAACGTAGTAATGCGCCGACATGTTCTGACGCACCAATTGTTCGGCTGCAACCGGGTTGGCAAAGGCACCAAGATTGTCTGCTTGAAAGTAAATGTATTCGCCAATAGGCAGCACGGCCAACTGCATGGCAACGCTGTAGGCTCAGAAGGACAAACTGACAACATCAAGCCCACACAAAGTCAGAACCCAAGCTAACTACAGCTCAGACAGCTGCGTAGAAATTGATGCTGTGCTTTGCTGCTTACAACAGGCTGCACAGTCTTCCCAACATTCTGCAAGTGCTCTACCTGAATAATCTGGCAGCAGCATAAATAGAAGATGGCTGAAAGGTGACGAAGGACGTCATGTGCAGGAAAAGTAGGCTTGATTCAGCGTTGCAGTTCATATGCAAGCCTCATGCAACCAGACTAAGGATTGTCGGGTACGAGGAGCCATACCTGAAAAATATCAGAATCAACAGTGCAGTTGGCATAGGAAGGGCGATAGGCCCCAAACCAAATCCCCTCTGTGCCTTGCCCAACAATGCATGCTCCTGTGTCATTCACAAATGGGCTGTCAGTGACCTGAAGGTCAAACTGCTACTGTTTGATACATTGATGACTTTGTCAGAAGCACTGCAAATCGCTTTTCAAGCTTGTCAGGCAACTTCACAGTATTGCCTTACGTCAAGAGATTTCAGCAGCAGACTACAGGGCCACCTTGTTGCCGTCATGCAAATGTATGTGTACATCTGGACGTTCTGAGTCTGTGCAAGCACCCACTGAAACTGTGCTGAACTGCCTTGCCTGTACAATCGTGAGACGGTTCTGGGCAGCAGAAGCTAGACAAGCCACGACTGCCAGATGCATGAAAGCTCCAGGCTTACAGCATAGATGACGGGGAAGAAGTTGAAGCATCGCTCCACAACATCATTCCACGTAAAGTTAGCATTGGCTGTCTGCATCACACTGGTTGATCCTACGAAGGTTGTCACCAGTGCCAGGTCAAAGCAGTGTGCGGGTACAGGGAAACGGGTCTCTGAGTAACTTCGGCGTGCAGTGTTGGATTAGAGGCTGGACACAACATGTCGGAGCGGGAAGTGCTGCGTTGACTTCCAAACTCAAGTGCTTTCAACTCATTTCGCCATAATCTAATCTCACCCGGAGTCAGCAAAGTCTGCCCTGCGTGGGTCAAAGCACACATGTTGGCGCTTTCCATATGGCCAATGCAGACAGCAATTGAAACGCTTCGCGGATGTTGCACGCACACACCATAAGATCACAAGGATAAGAGCAGGTCACCCGTCACGTACGCGTATGTACAACACCAACGACTATGGGTATACATTAGCACTTTCAGCTGATTTTACCTCACAACGCAATCACGAAACAACAGTACGCATGCGGCAAGCGCCATGTATCGCATCGTTACGTCCAGCTGTAGGGTTCAAGAACGGCTGTTGTATACCACAAAGTAGCTTGCTGTGGCTCAGAGCGATTTTTTCCGCAATATGACAGGTGCAAGACTGCAGTTCAGCATGTCAAGCGGGGGATGGTGGTAGGTCGCAAGTCCAAATCAGGGCTCAGAGCTGACTGCAGGTAGACCTTCAGAGCAAGCTTCCGTGTCCACTTCACGTCACCTGCTAATGAAATGCGAATATGCCAAAGCATCTTTGGTCGCCCTACTCTAGGAGGCCGCCCCCCGGGGGTTCCACGTGCGCCCTAGAAACCCCGGAAACCCTGGCGAACCCTGCCGAACCCTGCCGAGTCGGACGACCCATCATGTTTGGTCGCCCTACTCCCTTCGGCCGCACCCCGGGGGTTCCACGTGCGCCCTAGAAACCCGGGAAACCCTGGCGAACCCTGCCGAACCCTGCCGAGTCGGGCGACCCATCATGTTTCCACAGTCCCCTGTAGTGGTAGACACATGCTGCATGAGTAATATGGGAAACCACAATACGGTCCTGTCAGGGGAGGAGGAGGAGGATATTACATCTTTAGCCAACCAGCTAGGTTGTACAGATGTGTCAGGGTTGTCAGTAACCTGGTCAACAACATCAGTTCTACAATTTTCTCTCTAGTCAAACCTATGACATACTCCGGAACCCCGCATAATGTTCGAAACCTTACGGGCTTGATTGCCTCGGGCTACGTTCAAGCCGTATGGTTATCACGCCTAACGGATATTCTTTCGATTTTCTTTTCGATTTTCTTTTCGATTTTGCTTTTTCTTTCCGCGGGGCGCGCCTTTTACGATCGTCATACGAACTGGTCCACCGGGATTACTCATCTGATGCCTGCAAACATCTGAGCGAGAGCAACAACATCAAACTCACAAGCGGGCGTATTTTAGTACCAGTTTCGAGATGAAAGCAATTAGTGCACCGCGCACACATCGTGCCAATCAATAAGGTGCCTGCTGTACTGAATACATCCTTCTTCGTGCGTTATCCAGAAACGGGTACCGCTTGGCATTCAGTCATGCTTTCATGAGTATCTCATCAAGCGCCAAGCATTATGAAAGGCAGGAGTCTGAGTTCGCAGCTATTCCGCAACCGGACGGAAGCCATACTGCCAAGGTTGCAATGGTCAACAGCAAGGCCAAATGACCCAGGAAAAGCTTGCGCTACCTTGCCTGATGCTGATCATGCTCTTGACGATGCTAGCAAGGGCACCTCAGCAAACGTGTGCGCAAACAGTGCATGGCCCGAATCCGTACTTTGCACCATACCTCCAGGCAGGAGAGCTTCCTGATAGCGCTGTAATGCCTCTTTTTCAAGAAGTCTGGAGGATCATAGGGAATGACTTGGACACAACAAATTTCGCTGCAAAAGTTGACCAGGTTTCTGAAACCATATTTGCAGCATACTCATACCAAGGAAAAGCAACAGGTTCTAGGGTGTCAGATGCAGCTCCAACTTATGTTGATGGGCAGCTTGGTGAGTTGTTTGTCTGCACTGTCATCTTGTGCAAAAATGCTTCTCTCTCCCAGCAGCATGCATGCCTGCCAGTAGATGATCAAGTCACATTGGTTCCTGTGTTCAAGATAGCTGCAAAGCCCTTTGGTGTCATTACTGCTGCATTGCCGGAATTGACGGTTCCAAGTTATGCATGCAATGTTTCGTCGTAACAATGCATAGTGCAGCATGCATAATGAGCATGCATATTGGCTGTCCCCTGTAGACTGATATCAACTATGCCTTTGCAGTCAGCCCAGAACAGCTTGCCGGCAATGCTACCTCTAGCAGGCTGTACCTCAACTACAACAGTGTGGATGTACACCTCAATGTCACTATAAACAACAAGGCATGGTATCCAGACTTGGGCTCAGTGGCTTCAACCAATCACAACCGGCTGGCCAACATCTTGACTGGAGAAGGTTTTACAGTGGTGCGCACATGCCAGCCTGCATTATATGCATCATGTTCAACTCTCATCCCCACCATGCATGTGCGCGCATTCATGTTCGTATCAAGCAGAGATCATATAGCAAATCGCTTCCGCACAGCGCTCACTTTGATACGACCTTGAACCTCACAGTGGCTGTGTACAGGTTGCCTGGCTGGCTTCCTCATATCTGCTCTCACATGAAGGCAGGCAGGTCTTAGGACGTATGCCAGTCCCCATCTACAGCTCCTACCTTGTGGATCTCAAGGTATACTACTGCTTGTGTGCTATTGCTTCTCCAGGGTGTGCACCTGCCATGTGCACAGCCGTGAGTGTTCAAACATCTGGCAGCACAGAGGCATGATGTCTAATGTACCGCAGCTGCCAAGCAGCTTTTGGTTCATCACCAGCTGAGTGCTGCTGCACTTCCTTGGTTGGCACAACATTGCTGGATGCGTAGGGCCCACTGTGAGATGACTGAGGCATGCCTGCGTAAGCCTGTTGTAACAGCCCATCCTGGCTTGCAGGTGACGGGCGCCAACTTGGTGACCATGACCAATCAGAAACAGAACCTGGTGATTGCAGTGCTAGCAGACCTGCTAGCTTTTGCAGCAGTCTGGCAGATTCGCTGCATTTCTGTCAACCAGAACTCTCCAATGGCAGGGCAGGACATCAGCTCTGCTGTCATTGCCTTTGTAGTACAGCAGGACGCAGATGCTCTGTTTGTAGGGCAAGTATGTTCATCCCTTTTTCTTGACTTCCCGCCAGGCTTGATGAACTTGTAGGCCTTCAGGTGAAAGCCTCTGACGCCATACGCAATGCACTACCAGCCGGTAGCAGCGTTTCTGGCTCACAATCATGTCATCCTACAATCATACTGACAATCCACCTTTTGCAAGCCCAAAAAAATCAGCACACAATGGCATGCTGAATAGGATTCTGACAAGATACCACTATGTCATACCCCTCTTTACAAGCAGGCAAAATCTTATGCTATTCCCATGCAATGCTGAGTTACAGTATATGCTGCTTGCCTTCACCAAGTGCTCTCACCCTGTGATACACAAGGTGGCAGTCCACACCAAACCTTAAAAAATGGTAGTCTTGTGTGGTGTGCAGGCTCTGATGAGCATCATCAACGATACCTTGGGTACACCCCTGTTTGATACGCGCATGGCTGCCCTCCAGCTTCCCATGTCAGCGACCATTCGCTCCATCACAGATTATCCTGATGAATCCATCACTGACCAGATTGATAGCGTTCGCCCACATCACCGCTTTCACGTATGGCAAATTGTACTCATTGCACTTGCGGCATCCTTGGCCATGGTTGCAATGGTCTTGACCACTGTTGTCTGGAGGAAGAAGCGACAGAAGCAGCAATCTGGCAGGGATGGTCTGGCCTCACAGGTACACTGTTCTCTGCTTGCTGCTTGCCTACTTGACATACATATTGTTATATATGATGCCACACATGACAGCAGGATTGCTCTAACCTTGCTGCTTGCCCACTAAGCATACAAATTGTCTACATATGATGCCACACATGACAGGAGGATAAGACGTATAAAGCCTACACTTGTACTTCACTGCAAGCTCAGGCAAGCTGTGCTGTACCCCACCATGTGTCAGTCAGAGCATCATGCTGCAGTGTGGTGATCTCAGAGTCCTTGTTGTCTGCTTGCTTAGTTGCAATCTTTTATTGATGCAGGCGTCAGTAGAATTACAGAACTGCTGCGCGTCAACAGCTATCAGTCTCATGCCATGGCACCAGACCAAGCACTCCGCCTCTCTACTTGACTGTGTCCAGCAACTCTGGAGGCAATCTGATCTGCCAGTGCAAAGAGCTGCCTCCATGTCAGCAGCTGGTCTCATCACTGCTAAGTCATCCGACCTGTTGCTAGACGCACGACAGAGTTTGGATGGCCTTGTCAACAACAGCAGCTTGCCATTGTCTGCCAATGATTTGCCTCCACACACCTTCAAATCGCTCATCAACCCAGATGAGATACAAATCTGCCACCGGCCTGATGGTCAAGCCTGGGTGCTTGGTGCTGGTACATATGGGATGGTGAGTCACAAAGTGCCTTACATGTAACACTGGACCTCACTGGGATGTGCATGTACCAGATAGCAGTGTTTGCGTCTTTTTGTTTGCTTGGTTTTGGTGGCTAAGTGCTGACAACTATCTATCTGCTGACTGTTTGTTCATCACTTCGTCTGCTTGCACATTGCCACATAGGATAGTGCTTGCAGCATGCCACCCACAGGCATTGTGTGCGCGTACCAATCAGTAAGTTGACAGCAGAGTGCCTTCCTGATAGGTGTACAAGGCTCGGCGAGGCTCACAAGACATGGCAGTGAAGACACTCAACACGCAGATGTTGTGTCCTGGCGGAACATCCAGTCATGATTGGAGAAGCCTTCAGAAGGTGCTACGGTGACTGCATGGGTCCTGTCCGTTGATGCAGTTCCTGACTTGCCATTGGAGCCATCAAGCCTATGCTGTGTCTGATTGTCCTGTGAACCAGTATGTATGAGCTTTGTAAGCAGCCTGCAGCCTCTTTGCCAGTGCAACCATTGCAGTACTCAGACAGCAGCGTTACTTTGCAATGTTTAGGAGTTAAGGCTGCACGAAAGACTGAGCCAGAACAGGAACCTGGTGCAGTTTTGGGGCCATTGTGTAAAGCAGGGCTGCATTTACCTGGTGCTGGAGCTGATGGAGGTAAACCACTTGCAATCACCCCCCGCATGCTCCCTTGCCTCTTCATCCCCATAGGCCCCAACCATACCCCATGCACAATCACATGCTGTCATAGTCCCAACTTCTGATGCTGGCGCTTTCAAAGGCACAAGCCTGACCTTCAGCAGCCATACACCCAATGATGCACACATCGTAGGTCCTATCAGCAACTGTGTCCCAGCATTTGCTTCTTCAGCCACATGTACAAGCTGTTCCATTCTGATTGGTCAGATTATGCCAGGGAGTTGTCGCCCTTTGGTCGCTTGCCAACTCCTGATGCTGTCCCCAAATTTGAAGCAAGTTCTGGCCTCGTGCATGCCTGCTTTAGCACAAATGTGCAGAGGCCCCTGTTTAGCTTCTCACACATTGGCAATCACTGCAAGCATGACCTTTGCCAAAGCAGCCCACAGCAACCAAGCTTGTTGCATAGGGGGGCGACCTGCGACAAGCGCTTCAGAGCAGTGAAGGCAAGCAGCAGCTGCAGTGGTACAAGAAAGGGAACGGCATTGCCTTGGACATCATCAAGGGCCTTCAGTTCTTGCACTCTCATTCTGTAAGTCTCGCAATCCATGCATGCACTCTGCAAGATATATTGTTGAGACTACCGCATTGCTTAGGACTAAAGTAGAGATGACAAGATATCTCACTGCTTCACCATTGTGGCAGCCTGAACCAAACGCTTTATGGTTTTGAGTATTGGCATTGAGCTTTTTACTGGTGTCTTGATGCAATGAGTAGAGATTGCATGGCTCTTACTGTCGACTCTGCCCCTTCAGGTGCTGCACAGAGACCTGAAGAGTGGCAATGTGCTTCTCTCCAAGGATTTTGGCGTAGCCAAAGTGTGTGACATTGGGTTGAGTCATATCATGGGCAACACATCCCTCTCTCCGCCAGCAGCGCAAGCTACCTTTGCCTACGCCGCCCCTGAGATGCTCCTCAACCTAAGGTGGCTTTCATCTTCCATGCTCAAATGCATTTGTGACTTCACTCACTCACTCACTCACTCACTCACTCACTCACTCACTCACTCACTCACTCACTCACTCGCTCACTCACTCACTCACTCACTCACTCACTCACTCACTCACTCACTCACTCACTCACTCACTGGGGAAGGTGTTCCAGGTGATTCTCAGGCTGCTTGCGGGTCAGCTTTGTATGCCAACATGCCAAAGGTGTGAATTGGATAGATCTGTCTTTGCTCTTGGCTAGGCATGCTGGGCTTGTGCATCTGCTTGAAATCATGGGTCAGCCCAGGCTACATTGGCAGACACTTTCGTAGGTCTGCAAATTTCTGCAACACACACTTTGGTCATCATTCTAGTTCTTGCCATGCAGTCGACCTGACTCATAACAGACTTTTCATCGCATGTGCACCCTTGCAGATGCAATGAAAAGGCAGACATCTTCAGTTACGGTGTGGTCCTGTGGGAAATCATCACACAAGAACCGCCAAGGCGAGGCCATCTACGCGACGTTGAGGTGTGCAGCTGCACAGTACACACCATGCCTCCTGCCCAATCTGTTTCCTGCTTGCTGCCGCACACATTACGCAACATCTCTATACTTATACAGCTTTGAGCAAAGTTATATGTCCACAATCTTTCTGCCAACAATTTGAAATCATGCCAGGCTACTTTCCTTGTCAGCTGGCTTGCTGCTGCTTTCCTGCAGCAAAGATGCAGCACTGCGAGGAGCATGAGTCACCAATATGGCACCACCACAATGCATGGCAGCACAGTTTAGTTTACATGAAAGGGTCCTTGCAGGTTCCACAGGAATGCCCCCAAGAGGTGGCGGACCTTGTGGATGCATGCTTGGATCTATGTGCAGACAGGAGGCCTACTGCAGACGACATAACTGATGTCATATACCAGAGTGCCCAGGCCAATTCATCAGTCTTGGAGGGTTGATGCGGCTTGACAGAACCCTTGCAAAATGCTGGCAATAAATCCTGAGCCAGCAGTTCACCATCACGAACATGCTTTATGAGTGTGCATCACAATGACTTCTACTGGCTAATAAAAGAAGGGCAGCTTGCTGAGCAGCACATGGTCATCAGCCATGAGTTGGGACTGGGCTGCGAATTGTGAGCTCAGCTTATTAGAAAGGGATTGCTGAGGGTGTGTTGTCAGACCAGAACATGATGAGAGTGGCCCTCCTTTGTGCTGATGGGCGCAAGTGATTGCGTGTACAGACAGGGAGTCCAAGTTGCCCCAGCCAAGAATGTGAAATCAGTGCCAAGCGTTGCTTACAGCATTTGGCTGTACTATACTTCAATAA